>Ga0256842_1000474_pt1 | contig 35629 bp, 39 predicted proteins | sample 4559240metaG_FD_185973 | JGI IMG/M metagenome (GOLD analysis project Ga0256842, IMG submission 185973) | Hydrothermal vent microbial communities from Guaymas Basin, Mexico - 4559-240 | ecosystem: Environmental > Aquatic > Marine > Hydrothermal vents | place: Mexico: Guaymas Basin | collected...
TTGTACAAGTTCCATAATATAATAAAAAAGGGCCAGGCATTTAGCCTGGCCCTTTAGTGGCGTCAGGAATTATTAAATACAATTAGAAGTCATAGGTAAAACCAAAGGTTACGAGATAAGCATCGTCATCTAGGTAATCTTTATTGTTATTCCATTTTTTCCATGTATCATCGTCCATATCTAAAGATGCATATCCAAGCTCTAATACTGCAGCAAGGTTTTCATAGATTTTATATTTATTAGTGAGCATTACCTGGATAAATGAGTCTTCATCAGTTAACTGATAGGTAGTATACCCTTGAGGTAAATAGTCTGGTCCATATTTTTTCACTAAATCACTATCATTCGTACCCTCACCATATTCAATGGCAAAGGTGGATTTAAGATTTTCAATGAAAGAAATGTCTTTTAAGGCAAAACCAATCAACCAAAGTCCCTGGGGAGAATCTTGCACCAAGGAATAGTTATTGTCGTTAAATGGAAATGTAGTTGTTGATCCAACAGCAAATCCACCAGGTGTTCCCCATCCATCAGATGCAAGTACAGGAATAGTTTCACTGCCATCCCATGGATTATCATCATCTCCAGACATATAGAAGCCATAAATAGATGGAGTCATATTGTCCATTTTGTAGTCTATGGAAAGGTCCACATACCAGCCCTCTCTATCACCAATATCATCACGGGTCTTTCCCAGATAGGTTAATTCTGCATCACTATCGAGATTTCCATAAATAATATTACCCTTTACAACTATAGGCTGGAACATGGATATTTCATAAGCCATACCAGCATACCAGAGGTCTGCAGAATCATTTTTTAAGCGAGCTCCTGGTATATTACCATCAAAATAAGCTTGTAGTCCTCCTGAATGCACATACACCTCACCACCATCTGGAAGGGCCTTCTTCTCTATAGATACATAGGCTAGATAAGGTGTAATCTTTGTACCTTCCAATTTTACAGGCACTGACAAGAAAAATGCATCTATTGCTTGCTCACTTTCACGGCCAATACCAGCCTTTTTTCCATCCTTATAATTCAACCAAGGTCTTGCCCATCCTAGGGTTATGCCAAACATATCATTTATTGGAGCAGTTACAATTGCACCAGTGATATCGCCATTAAATACTGGGCTAACACCAAATGTTCCAGGAAGGGACATGCCCTGGGCACCAATTTTAAAGGTGATATCAGTATTGGGCCATTTAAATGCAAGCATTGCCCTTTTTAATTCGGTATTAGTAGCAGTATCCATTCCAGCGCTTCCCTTACCATATCTAATACGATCGTCTCCATTACCCCAAGTGGTGTCAAATTCAAGGGCCAATGTTGCCTTTAAATTCTCATTGGCAATAAAATCAAAATAAGGTCTCAGTCTTTGGGCTGCGGTAAATTCACTGCCATCATTATCGTCATCAAAATTATAGTTTGTAACATGAGACACATAAGCCCTAAAATAACCATAAGTCTTAAGCTCTGTAGCAGATGCACACATGGCATAAGATAGGACAAATGCCCCTGCCAGAACTGCTAAAAGTAACTTCTTCATACCAAACTTCCTCCTTCTGCCTTTTTTTGTTAAACAAACCTGACGCCACCAACGACCAAAAAATATAAACAGGTTCTAAATAAAATCAAGCAAAATTTTGCAGAAAGTAAAAATTTTTTTACTGTAAAATTTTTTTTACTCAAAATTCCTATTAATTTTAAATATTATATCTGATATAGACAAAGAAAATAATTTGTAGCATCCTTAGACATATCAAGGGTTAAATAAACTCCAAAGGTGAATTTATGATGACAAAAAAGAAAATTTTTCAGGCTATATTCTTCTCTCTTTTGTCAATTTTCATCTTTTATTTATCTTTGAGCGTTACCCTAAATAACTTCTTACCCACACTCACGTCAAAAATAAATAAGATCCAAAAAAATCTTATTTCATACGACAAAGTGGACTTAGAGCTATTTCCATATCCTGGGATTAAAATATCCAATTTAAAAATAAAAATTGAAAAAACAATAAAACTTAAATTTAAGAGAACTGATATTTTTGTGAACTTCGTAGGTCTCCCCTCCCATAAATTTCTTGGCATAAAAGCGAGTTTTGGAACTATTTTTCTCTATAATCTGGATCTTACCCAAAGAAAACAAAACAAATCCTTTTCTATCCCCAAAATTCCAGTGGAATTTATAGAGCTGTCAAATATCTCTGCAAACACCAAGCTAAACGAACTGGACCTTAAGCTGAACAAAGTTTATACCTTTATTTCCCTGAAAAAAGATAAAATTAGCCTAAAATGCAGAGGTAAATCAAATCTAACAAAAAATTTCAATATTGAGGGACAACTAACTAAAGATCAAAAAGGAATAAGTGCCAAGCTCCACCAGCTTGACTTAAATAAGTTATTTAAAATACTCCCCCAAAATTATTCATATTTTAAAGACATCTCTGGGCTAATTAATACAGACATTAGGCTTGAGATAAAAGACAAACAAATAACAGCAAAAATTAACACAACTTCAAGGGAACTGCATCTAGGCAATAAAATTGAGAAACTGGAATTAAAACTAGCAGCCCTAATAGATAACAAGACACACCTAAGCAAAATCATTATAAAAAACTTCCACACCAAATATCCATATATAAATATTGCAGGAAAAATAGAAAGCTCTCCAAATAAAACAAATGTTAAAATAACAGGCCAGAAAATAAATATCTCCAATTTGATAGAATTTTACAAAAAATTTCCTTTAAAAAACCCTATTTTAGACACTGTGTTTTCAATTGCCAAAGGTGGGATCTTGTATAACAGCTCCTTTGATCTGGAAAAAATAAATCATAAGAGTACCTGGAGTCTTGGAGGAGAATGTGCAGATACAGATGTCTTGATACCCTATTTTAAACTTCCGCTAAAAAAAGTCTCTGCAAAAATAAATATCAAAAACAACGTTCTTATGTGTAGAGAAATAAAAGGATTTTATAGAAATTCAAAGATTCAAAATGGATATTTAGACCTTGGTTTAAATAAAGATTTAACTCCTTTTGTTATTAATACGCACATTTATTTTGATTTAAAGGACCTAAATCCACTTTTAAATATACTCCAGGTATCTGATAAAATTACCAATGAACTAGAAAAATTAAATATCAATTCTGGCAATTGCACAGGAATTTTTACCTTAAACAAAAATTCAAACAAATACTTATGGAAGGTAATTACCAAAAAAATTAATATGAATGCAAAAGTAAAAAATACCCCTCTAAAGCTTAATGCTGATCTTTTTTCCATTACAAATGGCAATATTTATGTAAAAAATGCAAATATAAATCTGAAAAGGTCTAGATTAAAAAATGTAGTTTTAAGTACAGATTTCAATTCAAAGGATATAAAATTGCTATTAAATAATTCAAAAATAGATATAAAAGAAATAAAAGATGTCTTTAACAATTTTTTTCCATTAAATAATAGACTTAACATAATAGGGAGTCTGTTTTTAAACAAATTAAAAGTCCACTACAATTACCATCAAAAGAAACTAGAAGACTATCTATTCCTTGGATCAATATCTTATTTAAGAATAAAGGAGTTAAATTTAAAAAACAAGCTACCCAAAAAAATTAATGTCTCAGTATCAGGTGGCAATTTTTCTATATTACCACAAAATTTAAAGTTAACATCCGTTACAATTAACACCCTAAAATCAAAAATAAAATTAAATTATCTGAAATTAATGGGTAACGTAGAAAGTCCTAAGTCAGTAAAAATGGAATTTTCAGGAGACATATCTAAGGAAGCTCAAGAAATCTTAAAAAAAATTAACCCCTATATGAAATTCATAAAAACAAATAAAAGCCTTCACTTAAGGCAAATGAAATTTAATATGACCAGCCAGGATATAAAGGTCAATGGAGATATGATATTAAACGGGATTTTTACTAACTTACAGGTAGAAAAAAATCCTCAAAAATTTTCTTCTGAGCTTAGTTTAAGCTACAATGCTACAAAATGTAGCATTCAATTTAACAAACAAAAAGAAAAAATCTTTATTAATTTCAAAGGAAAATTAACACACAATGCAGTAGATAGACTACTTGTAAAAAATCCTTATTTAAAAGATAAAATCGCTGGTAATTTTAGTTTAAATTTTTCTTTAAATCCATTTTACATTATAAATTCCAATGGGTTCATAAATATAAATTCCATGACCATTGCTCCTGATTTAGGGTTATCAATAAACCAACTCAGTGCGAACTCCAACAACAATGTGATTTTAATTAAAAAATCTTTAATTTATTTATTTAAGGACAAGATAAATTTATACGGGAAGATACATTTAATAAAGGGACGCAATAACATAAATATAAGACTAAAATCCCATACATTACATCTTGATCCTTTAATTAATAAATTTAGCAAAAAACATTCTACTAACTCAAATGTAAAATTAACAGGAACTGTTTACTTTAATATTAAAAACACTTTTTATAAAAAGCGTGTTATCAGAGATATAGATGGAAAAATACTAATTAACAATGGTTTTAAAGAATTAAGGATATACAAAGGTTTTTTGTGTGCATTACCAATAAAAGCTGTTTTAAAAAATGATAAAAAGACAAAAAAACTAGATGTAAAGATATCCTCACCAAATTTTCCCATACAAGATACGTTACAATGCCTTGTATCTAGCCAAAAGAAATCGATTACTGGAACATCAAAAATAAAGATAACTCTCCATGCAGATCTAAATGATAATCCTATTAAAACCCTTAATGGAGATTTTTTCTTTGAATCAAAAGATGGTAAGATCTTTAAACTCACATTAATATCCCAGATCCTGAGTATCATAAATTCAACAGAAATATTTTTTGGCAAAATTCCAGACCTGGGAAAAGTGGGTTTTAAATATACAGACCTCCAGGCAATAGGTATCATTAAACACGGATGCCTGATATTAAAAAAATCCTACCTAAACGCTACCAATATGGAGCTTGCCTTTCATGGAAACATTGATTTAAATACAAAAAAAGTAGATTTAATAGTCCTATTTTCCCCTTTAAAGACAGTTGATCGGCTCGTGAAAAAGATTCCTATTCTGCGAAATATAACTGGCGGAAATTTGGTAGTAATTCCCTTTCAGGCCAAGGGCACAATTGACAATCCAATAATAATTCCCTTATCTCCCAAGGCAGTTGGGTCTGAGGTCGTAAAAATCTTAAAAAACACCATAAAATTGCCATTTACCATATTTCAGCCAATTCGACCTCATAAAATAAATGAAAAATAAGGAACTTTTATGGAAAAAAATTTTCATTCTCTTCCAAAAAACGCCAAATGTACAAGATGTAAAAAACAGGCTATCTTGAGGCTTCCATCCCATAATGCCAAATTTTGTAGAGAATGTTTTATCCATTTTTTTGAAACTGCAGTTATAAGGGCAATGAAAAAAATAAAAGTCCCCAAAGATACTCCAATTATGGTGGCTGTGTCTGGAGGAAAGGATTCCTTGGTCCTTTGGGATATTTTAAATCGACTTGGATACAAGACTAAGGGCATACACATAGACCTTGGAATAGATGAGTTTTCACAAAAGTCCATTGAGGCCATTGAGAAATTTGCTAAACAGAGGAACCTGGAGTGGATTAAATATGATTTAAAAGATTTTGTTGGTCATAGCATGGTTGAAATACACAAAAAAATTAGAAGAAAAATATGCTCTTTTTGTGGCAAATTAAAAAGACAACTTCTAGATATAGCAACTGTAGCAGAAGGTTTTAAGGTAGTGGCCACAGGCCACAACTTAGACGATGAAGCTGGCCGTCTTCTGGGAAATTTACTTGGAAAACGTCTTCAATATGTAAAAAAAACATACCCATATTTACCTTCGCCCCACCCCAAAATACCAGCCAAGATAAAACCATTATATCGACTGGAAATAAAAGAGATCTTGATTTATGCAGAACTAAACTCAATACAACCTGTTGAGATTGACTGCCCCCTGTCTAAAGGGGCAACTTCAAGAAAATTTAAAATGGCACTTGATCTTCTAGAAGACCAAATGCCAGGCATAAAGAGGAATTTTCTATTTAGTTATATTGAAGACAACAAGCCAATAGATACGTTTGAAAATTACAATGAATGCAAAATTTGCGGCTACCCCACATACTTAGAGTTATGCAATCTATGTAACATTAAAAAACAACTTAGCTCATGAAACAGGCATCTGAGATTATCTTGGATATAATTGATAAAAAAGGAGGAAGAGAAAAATTTGCCCTAATTCGCCTCTGGAAGAATTGGGAAAAGGTCTTGGGTAAAGACTTGGCACAACTTGCAAGGCCTATTGGAACCAAAGGAAAAACAGTGATAATAGGGGTAGAAGACAGCATACTTATGCAAGAACTTACCTTTTATTCTCCAGATATTTTAAAAAAAATTAATCAATTTCTAGGAAACGAATTATTTGACAAAATCACATATAAATTGTTAGAAGACAAAGCTCCTCTTGACTCTATTGTTTTAGAGAAAAAAGAAAAACAGGGGAAAGATAAGATCAAAATTCCAGATATTGTTGGATATTTAAGGGAAAGTATTTCCCCAAAAAGTCCAGTATATAAGGCCTATATAAAATATTTAGAATGCATTGAGAAAATAAAAAACCTTAAGGAGGAGTCCCATAATGAGTGAGGAAATTACCCTGGAGTCCTTGGAACTAAAAAAGCCATTGGAAAAAATGACTGCAAAAGAGCTCAGGCAGCTTGCAATGGAAAAGATTCCCCAAATTGTTGGGGCATCAGGTATGCAAAAAGAAGAACTATTGTCAAAGATCAAAGAAGTACTTGGCATTGAAGAACAAGGAGCTGTTTCTCCATACAAAGAACAAATTTCAGAGTTAAAAAGAGAAATAAAAAGACTCAGACAGGCAAAATTAGAAATACCAAGAAAAAACAGAAAGGAAAGAGACAAGATTAGAAAACAAATTAAGAAACTTAGAAGAAAAACTAGAATTTTAGCCAGTGCCAGTTAAAAAATACTTGACAGGTGAAATAAAAATCTATATGTTCTCTTTCTCGTTGATTGGGGGATCGTCTAGTGGCAGGACGCTGGGTTCTGGCCCCAGTAGCCGGGGTTCGAATCCCTGTCCCCCAGTTAAGTTCTCAAAAAAGTCCCCATCGTCTAGCTCGGTCTAGGACACCGGCCTTTCACGCCGGCGACAGGGGTTCAAATCCCCTTGGGGACGTTAAAGAAAATCAGGACGCTAGAAAGAACCTACATTAATATTCACCCTGGTTGGCAGTCCTGACCGTAAATCCTGACCGTAAATTTTAAAAAGCCTCTATTTTATTAGAGGCTTTTTTATTTTTTGAGTCAAAAAACAATAAATAAACATCAGACTACTCAATCTCACTCATACTTTTACTTTGGAGCTACTTTTCATCCAATTTAAAAATATCCCTTATTAAGGATGTATATTCCCTTACATCCACTCTTTCCCTTTTAGATTTGTTTTTTAAAAAAGAAATTGGATAGTGGGAAAATTTTTTTATTAGAGATGAGGCCAGTGTCTTTAATATCTCTTCAGCTTCAGGATCCTGTGTTAATTTTCCAAGCCTCTTAAAACTCTTTTTTACTTCTGCTTCTGCTATATCTTCAAATTTGTCAATTAAGTCCTTAATTGTGGGATTTAGAGACAAAGACCTTAGCCATGTTTCAAATTTTTGTACTTCTTCCTTTATAATAGACCTTGCTATTTCAGCTTCCCTTGCCCTCTTCTCTAAATTTTCAGATACAACATCCTTTAAATCATCAATGTCATAAAGATAGACATTGTCTAAGTTATTTACATCAGGGTCAATATCACGTGGAACTGCTATATCAATAAAAAACATTGGTCTATATTTTCTCTTCTTAATAATAACCTTCATATCCCTTTGATGTATAATAGGTTCACTTGCTCCAGTAGAAGTGATTATTATATCCCTATCAACTAAGAGATCAAAAAGTTGAGAGAAGGAATACCCAACTCCACCAAATCTCTTTGCAAGTTCCTTTGCACGGGAAAGTGTTCTATTTACTACTACAATGTCTTTTACTCCTGAATTGATTAGATGTTGAGCTGCCAGCTCTGCCATTTCCCCAGCACCTATTAACATGGCCTTTTTATTATCTAAATCAGAAAAAATCCTCTTTGCAAGCTCTACTGCTGCATAACTAATGGATACTGCACTATGGGCTATTTTTGTCTCGGTTCTAATGCGCTTTGCAACAGAAAATGATCTGTGCATGAGTCTGTTTAAAATAGATTTCGTAGTCTTACTGTCAGCTGCTATTTTATAGGCTTCTTTTAATTGGCCAAGGATCTGGGGCTCACCTACTACCATTGAATCTAAACTGGCTGCCACTTCAAATATATGAAAAATTGCATCCTTGTCCTTGTATGAATAAATGCAGGGCAAAAGATGCTCTTTTTGCTCACCACATAAAAAAGCCCATCTCTCAATCACCCAAGGGGTAGGATCTATTTCTTTTTTACCCACAAAAATTATCTCTACCCTATTGCAGGTTGAAAGACATAGGATTTCGTCTATTAAATTGTTAGAGACGTCTAAAAAATCTCGTGGTGACACACCTGTTAAAGCAAATCTCTCACGAACCTCAACAGGCGCTGTCTTGTGATTTATTCCAATTAGATATATATGCTTTTCCATATCAAGTCCTAAATTATCTAAAACTATGATGAGTTGGAAAAAGTGAATTAATCACCAGAAAAGAGATAAGACTCAAAGTAAAAATCCACGCTATCAAAATGGCTGGCTTTCTTCCTTTCCATCCAATGGCCATCCTCTGGTGAAATAGGTATGCAAATAAGACCCACACCACCAAGCTCCACACCTCTTTTATGTCCCATGAAAAAATCTTGTGCCAGGTCAAAGATGCCCATATAAAACCAGATAGGATTCCAATCGTAAATAGAGGAAATCCTATTCCAACAACAAAATGATTTATTCTATCCAATGTTTCCAGGGAGATTCCTTCTATTTTAAAGGACGTTGTTGATGATTTTTTCTTTATCTGATTGTGTATGTATAAATAAAAAATACCAACAGCGAATCCAACTGAAACCATTGCAATAGAGAGAAACAAACAGAAAATGTGTGTACCAAACCATAACATACTCATGGTCTTTGGTACTGGCAACGTTTTTGTATTTATGAGATTTGATGAGATAAAAAATATAAGTGCCAAAGGCGAGATCATTAAAGATAAAAATTTTATCTTCATTTTCCATATCAAAAATAAAAACACAAGTATAATAGACCATCCAAATAGACTAAAATAAAATTGCCCTTTTGACAAAAAACTATCATGAAAAATATTTAAAAATAAAATTAGAGAATGAGCCAAATATCCAACTAGTATAAACAAATTTGATATTCTATCTAAAACTGAATTTTTTTTATGGATAGCAATAATACATAAAATAAAGGCGATAATATATGTTATTGAAACAAAAATATTAAAAAATACCATTTAATAACTCCATTATTTTTTCTTCATTTTGTTCCCTTAAAACACTCTTTATCCTCTTTTTTATGTAATCTAAATCTCTATTTTTTATTGCTAAAATAAATCTATCTTCTATAAAACTATTAAAAATCTTTTTGTTCTCATCACTTGTTTTATCTTGAGAAATGATAACAGGTCTGAGCCTTCCAAGTATCCTGGTCAAAACAACCAATTCATCACCTATTGCATTGGCTATTATTTTTTTTAAATATCTGGACATTGCAGGACTTTTGCCACCAGTGGAAATTGCAATTTTTATTATATCTTTATCTACAATTGATGGGACTATAAAAGAACATAAATTTGGTCTATCTACTACATTACATAAGATATTCCTGTCATGACACAGCTTAGATATCCTTTTGTTTAGATCTAAATTACTGGTGGCAACTATGACAAGAAACTTATTGTCAAGGTCTTTTTCTTGAAACTCCCTGTTTTTAACCTCCACAAACTTGGGCAAAGATTTTTGAAAATCATTTGATACATATGGATCCACAACCAATATTTTTTTTGGAGTTGCTTTACATAAGATCTGTATCTTTCTTTTTCCTACAGATCCAGCCCCCACAACCAGACATTCTTTGTCTTTTAGATCTAAAAAAACTGGATAATAGTTCATTATTCCACTTTAATAGCAAGTCCTTTTAAATACTTGCCATATTTTAGGGCTGGAGGATATGGGTGATCCACTCCAGCGCACATCTCTTTTAATATTGAAATATCTCTTCCACAGTCAAGCGCACATTCCATGATGATTTTTTTAAATTGCAGAAGGTCTACTAGTCCTGAACAGGAAAAAGTGATTAAATAACCACCTGACTTTAGAATTTTTAATGCCCTTTTATTTAATTTTTTATAACCAAGTATCCCGTCTTTTAAATCAGATGTCTGCTTTACAAATTTAGGTGGGTCTAATATGACAACATCAAATGATTCTTTTGCTTCAATATATTCTTTAAGTGATGCAAAGACATTTTGTCTTTTTATTTCATATCTGCTTTTTTCTATATTGTTTAGTAACATATTTTCTCTTAGTATTTTCAATGAATCTATAGATGTATCGATATTTATTACTTTTTTAGATCTGTTTTTTAATGCATGTAAACCAAATCCGCCAGTATAACAAAAGCAGTTGAGAATATTTTTATTATAGGAAATTTTACCTAAAAAATATCTATTCTCCCTTTGATCTAGATAAAATCCTGTTTTATGTCCTTTTTTTATATCAACATAAAATTTAACATCCTTTTCTTGGATTTCTATTTTATCTGGAATTTCCCCAGATAATGTCCTGCTTACTGGATTTAGACCTTCTTTTAACCTGACATCCACATCAGATCTTTCATATATACCATATGGATTTATTTCTTTTATTAAATAGGATAAAACTATATCCTTTATTTTTTCCGCTCCACAACTTAAGAATTGGCAAACAATATATCCATTGTAATAGTCTATTATAAGCCCAGGAAGAAAATCGCCTTCAGAATTAACAATCCTGTATGCATTGGAATTAATTAATGGATCCATATCTTTTCTATAAGAATACGCCCTATGTAATCTCTTAAAAAAGAACTCCTCATCAATTTTTTTATCAATCATTCCAAAGGATAACATCCTAACACGTATCTGGGATCTAGGGGAATACCAACCATATCCCAATTCTTCCTTTTTATAAGACAAAACCAATACCACATCACCATATCCTGGATCACCAACAACCTTTGAGATAGCCCCAGAAAATACCCAGGGATGTCTTCTTTTAACTGGGATTTCCCTTGATTTTTTTAAAATTACTATTTTTTCTCTCATTCTTGTGGATAGATCACCTCAAGTCCAATCTCTTTTTTTAATCCAGTAAGAAAGTGTTCCAACTCCTCTTTTTGGTCTTCTAGGTAAGAAATCTTTATAATTGCCTCAAATCTATCAATTACACTCATGTAGCATAGGTTTTCATAGCTTTCCAAAATAAACTTAAAATATCCAATTTGGTCCCTTGGGATCTTTACATACACCCGTTTTGAATAGATCATAGGAGTTTTGCACCTTCTTCTGTGACAACCACCATATGTTCCCATCTCACACCGCCCCAGTCTGGGAAGTAAAGCCCTGGTTCTATGGTTACAACCATACCTGGTTTAAATATTTTATTGTTTCTAGGACCAAGAGCTGGAGCTTCGTGGGTATCTAAACCAATGCCATGGCCAAGGGCATGGGTAAAATTATCACCTACACCATTTTCATTGAAAAAATCTTTTACTAAAAAAAATAAATCCTTAATCATCATCCCAACTTTTAAATTCTCTATTGCCAGCCTCTGCGCACTTATAACCAAATCCAGCACCCTGGAAAAATAATCGGGCACTTTATCTCCAACCCAAAAGGTCCTTGTTTGGTCAGAGCAATAATCTTTATATCTTCCCCCAATATCTATAAGCAAACATCCATTTTTCTGCACTTTAATTTTACCAGGAATATAATGGGGCTGTGCTGCATTTTTCCCATATGCAACAATGGGATTAAAGGCCATTTCTGTAGCCCCAAAATCCCTGAAGATTTTTTCTATTTCCCATGCCAGTTCCTCTTCTGTAACTCCAATAAGCTCCATTGAGTTTAGTTTATCAAATACATTGTGGTTTATTTTTACTGATTCTTTAATAAAATTTATTTCGTCCTCATCTTTTATTTCCCTTAAAGATTCGACTATTCCCTTATATGGATGTAAATTTACAGATTCTGAAAGGGATTTATAAAACTCATATGTCATTATATTTGGCTCAAAACCAATATCTTTTAACTTATTTTTTATTAAGAATTTCTTAATTTCTTCTTCCTTATTGCTTGTATAAATAAATAAATAATCTTTATCCCATAATTTTTGAGCAGTTTCAAAATATCTTGGATCTGTTAAAAGATAATCTTCATTATTGGGTAAAATCAATATACAACCAGCACTTTCATTACATTGGGGATCGTGTAATTCAAATCCACTTAAATAAAATCTATTTGCAGGATGCAACACTAAGTATGCATCAAGATTTAACTCTTTTATTTTCTTTTTAACCTTTTCTCTCCTTTTAATAAATCTGTCCATGTATCTAACCTCTTATTTATTTTTGATCCTGGCAAATATCAAAAATCCAGTATGCGCAACCATCCTATCATCAGGCCTAAACCTTTCATAAATTGGTTTATATCTTCTAAGCATTATCTCAACCACGTCTATATCAATAAAAGGTCCTTTTTCTAAAGCCTCTAGCAACTTAGTAACTTGATTAGTTGTGGGGAGCAAAAATCCAACTACACTTCCATTTTTTACTACTTCAGCAAGCTGCTCTACATATAACCAGGGCTCCCTTACATCTAAAAAGCCACAATCCATACTTTTAAATCCAAAACCTTCACTTATATCTCTCACCTCTAACACCACCCTGGATTCAAGACCAGCCTTGGTTAAATTTTTTTTACACAATGATACAAATTCCTCCCTTCTATCAAAACTATAAACCTTTCCAGTCTCACCAACCATATAGGCAAAAGACATGGTAAGGGAACCAGAACCACATCCAGCCTCAACCACCTTACTCCCTGGTCCAACTCCAAGACGAACTAGAATATAGCCAATGTCCTTGGGATAAATAATTTGAGTCTTTCTCTCTATATTTTTTATCAAATCATAGAGTGTTGGTTTTAAAATATGGTAAACTTTACCTAGATGAGTCTTAATTTCATCACCAAAATCCTTTTCCAAGACCTCTGAGATATCGATCTTTCCATGGTGGGTGTGGAGCTCCTTTCCTGCCTCAACTGTCATAAGATATTTCTTGCCTTGGGGGCTAACCAGTTGTATTAATTCTCCAGGGGATATCATTTATACATCTCCTACTAATTTGGTAAAATTATGCTCATAAATCAAATTCATATATCCATAATCCCCTTAGGTCAACTTTTACACGTAACTGCATATTTTTTTGTTTATATTAAAAAAATGACAAATAGGAGAGAGTTGTAAGAATGGCCATAAAAAGAAGACAGATGTTAATTTCAATATTACCAGGGGAACTAATTGAAGTGGCATTAATTAAAGACCACACACTTGATGAATACTATGTTGAGATGCTAAGTACCCATAAAATAAAGAGAAATATATATAAAGGGGTGATCCACAATATAGACACATCCCTTCAGGCGGCATTTGTAAATTATGGGGACAAGAAAAATGGGTTCCTACAAATAGACGAGATACACCCAGATTACTATACATCAGACTTAAGGCCACAAAAGGGACAGAAATTCCCGCCAATTCAAAGGGTATTAAAGCCTGGTCAGGAGATATTGGTCCAGATAGTAAAAGAACCCACTGAAAATAAAGGTGCATTTTTAACTACTTATCTCACCCTTCCTGGCAGATATCTTGTCTTAACTCCAGGGAAAGAACAGGTGGCTATTTCAAGGAAGATTGAAGATGATGAAGAGAGACAACGACTTAAAATGGTAATCAATGAGTTCAAGCTGGAACCAGGATTGGGAGTAATAGTGAGGACTGTGAGTGAAGGTCAAAACAAAACAAACCTATTTCGGGATCTCCAATTTCTAACAAGACTCTGGAAGGACATCAAAAAAAAGGCCATGGAAGAATCTGCCCCTTGCCTTATTTATGAAGAAAAAGATCTGGCATTTAGGGCAATTAGAGATTATCTAACCTCTGATGTCAAACATATATGGGTAGACAATAAAGATGTGGCGCGCAAATTAGAAGAATATGTGAATCTTGTATTTCCAAGACGAAAAAACATGGTGAAGTGTTATCTATGTGATGAGATTGACCTATTTGACAAATTCCATATAAAAGATCAAATAAAAAAAATCTTTGATAGACGGGTAAAATTACCTTCAGGAGGAGAAATAGTAATAGACCAAACAGAGGCCCTAACTGCCATTGACATAAACTCAGCAAAGGTTTCTGGTGAATCTTCTTTTAAGGACATGGCATACAAGACAAACTTAGAGGCCACAAAAGAGATCGCCAATCAACTGAGATTGCGGGACATAGGTGGACAAATTGTAATAGATTTTATAGAGATGAAAGATAAAAAATATGCCAGGGAGGTTGAAAAACAACTTAAAACATACCTTAAAAATGACAAGGCCAGAACCTCTGTAGGTAAAATATCTAAATTTGGGCTTTTGGAAATTGTAAGGCAAAAAATGGGCTCATCAGCAATCTCCAGTATATATAAAGAGTGTCCAAAATGTAAGGGAATGGGACATGTGGTGAGTATAGAGTGGAGAGCTGCCCAGGTACTAAAAAACATCCACAAACAGATTTCAAAACAAGATTCACCTAATCCCTTAGAATATATCCTTGAAAAGGAACTGTGTCTTTATCTTTTGAACAATAAAAAACAAACCTTAATTGATATGGAAAAAAAATACCATAAAAAAATTTTAATAGAAGAGATATAAGCCATGAAAAAAAAGAGAATTTTACTCCACATATGTTGTGGGCCATGCGCAATTTACCCTATACAAATATTAAAACAAGAAGGATTTGAAATTTTAGGTCTTTACTATAATCCAAACATCCACCCATTAAAAGAGTATTTAAAAAGAAAACAAGCGCTTCAAACTGTTTCAAAAGAATACAACATAAAAGTAATTTATAAAGACGATGAATATAATCCCATTAATTATTTTAGAGAAGTTATTTATAGAGAAAACAATAGATGTTTTTATTGTTATCACATGAGAATTGAAAAGACTATATCTATAGCCAGAAGGGGAAAATTCGACTATTTTACAACTACACTTTTATATAGTAAATTTCAAAAGCACGATACAATAAGCACTTTATGTAAAGACCTATCAAGAAATAAGGGTGTAAAATTTTATTATCACGACTTTAGAGAAGGATGGAAAATTGGAATCGAAGAAAGCAAAAATTTAGGTATATATAGGCAACAATATTGTGGTTGTATCTTTAGTGAATTTGAAAGATACAAAAATGAATTAAAAACATAAAAATTATGTTGTTATATATACACTTTCCCTTTTGCAAGTCCAAGTGTATTTATTGTAGTTTTTATTCTGTAAAAATCAATGATGAATTAGTAAAGTTATATTTAAATGGATTGTTTGAGGAAATTAAATATTGGAAAGACAAATTACCTGATGTTAAATTTAAGTCAATATACATTGGTGGTGGTACGCCCAGTATCTTGAAATTAGAATATTTAGACCAGATAATTAATGCATTATTTAAGAATTTTAAATTTGAAAACTACATAGAGTTTAGCTTTGAAGGCAATCCAGATTCCCTTAAGGATTTAGTTTATCTAAAGGAATTAAAAGGTTTTGGTGTCAATAGAATTAGTATTGGCATTCAAAGTATAAGAGATAATTATCTCAAGTTCCTTGGAAGGACACATAGTGCAAAGGACGGAATATTTTCAGTGAAACTTTGCAATCTGGCAAAATTTGAGAATATAAACATAGATCTCATATGGGGTCTTCCAGAACAAACAGTGGCCTCATGGTTGCACGACTTAAGACAAATATGCAAATTAGATATCCAGCACATATCCTGCTATGGTCTAACAGTTGAAAAAGACACAAAATTGCACACCATGGTGAAAAAAAACATGGTGAAATTACCTAATGAAAATAGACTTGCTTCATTATACATAGGTGGTGCTGATTTTTTAGAATCTAGAGGATTTATTCAATATGAAATATCTAATTTTTCTAAACTGGGGTATGTCTGTATGCACAATATGGGCTATTGGGAACAAATGGACTATCTTGGACTTGGTCCATCAGCGGTCTCAACCATAGGGAACAAAAGATGGGAAAATTCTAAAAATATTGTGGAATATTCTCAAAACCCTTGCAGGCGCAAAGAAATAAAATTAGATAAAAAAGACCATATAAATGAATTTATAATGCTTAGCTTAAGGACAACACGAGGACTAAATCTTAAAGAATATGCCAAAAAAACTGGCGAAAATTTCTGGAAAAAACACCATAAAATGATCAATTTACTTCATAGAAACAATCTGGTAAAAATAAGAAAGGGATATTTAAGTCTAACTAAAAATGGTTTTTTAGTGAGTAATTCTATAATTGGAAATTTTTTTATTTAAACATGAGTGTTTCAAATATCTCTCTAATAGGCATGCCTGGTTCTGGGAAGTCAACAATTGTCAAAAAACTTGCCAGGGCACTGAACTTTACCTGGATCGACACTGACTTATTAATTGAATCCTGGTTTGGCACATCTCTACAGGAGATAAGAGATAGGCTGGGAAATAAAAATTTTTTAAAAGCCGAAGAATTTATTGTTTTAAATTTATATGTCAACAAGTGCGTAATTGCAACAGGTGGAAGCGTTGTTTATAGTAAACATGCAATGAAATACTTAAAAAGGTTAGGACCAGTAATTTATTTAAGATGCAGCTTAGAGGAAATTAAACACCGTGTATCAAAAAATCCAGAACGTGGACTTGTAATAGAAAAAGGTCAGGATTTATCGGACTTATACAGAGAAAGGACACCCTTATACCAAAGTTATTGCGATTTTGTAGTAGATACTGACAAATTAAGTGTAAATCAATGCATTGAAAAAATTGTAAACTGGATACAACATGAAAAAAAACAAAATAAAAAATAAAACTCTCATTTCAAAACAAAAGCAAAATCTATTTCTTCAGTTAAAAGAGTTGTATAATCACATGGAATCAACATATAATGATATTGCAAATAAGATTGGACTTACGTGTGATAGCTGTGAAAATAACTGTTGTACAAGCTATTTCCAGCACCATACACACATTGAATGGGCATATTTATACAAGGGGTTAAAATCTTTATCAGATACTAAACAAGAAGAAATCTTTATGAGAGCAAAAGAATATGTTAAACTATCAGAAAAAAAATTATTAAAAAATGAACCAATCAAAATAATGTGCCCTTTAAATGAAAAGGGAAAATGTATTCTCTACAAATACAGGCTCATGATATGCAGATTGCATGGCATTCCAAATGTTGTGAAAATGCCAAATGGTGTTATGAAAAAATTTTCTGGATGCTACAGATGTGTACAAATAACTAAAGACAAGCCATATTTCCCTATAATGGATAGGACTCCATTTTACATTAAGTTAGCAGAATTAGAAAGAAAGTTTAAAAGACTTTTAGAAAAACCCCTAAAAAAAGTAGATCATACCCTTGCAGAGATGATTGTATTAGGAGAACCAAGATGAAAAAAAATAAATTAATCTTATTTTTAATTATCATACTTAATTCATGTTCAACGCCAATGGTATTACATCTAAAAAAGAATAGGTTACTCACAAATCAATCCCAAATTTTAACCATGAAATACATTGAATTTCACTACACATGCTATCAAAAGGGAAGTAATTTTTATGTAAAAGGATTTGCATATCCAAGGAGAGAAAAATTGCCCCCTTGGGGAGACACCCTAGATGAATTGTGGTTGGGGATATACCTCTGTGATAAGTATGGAAAGGTATTGGCCCAGGACATAAACGTGTATTCACCTCAAAAAATAAACAATAAAGGACTTTTCTTTGAATTTAAACTAGAGCCCAAAGATTTTGGGGCACCTGGTCCTTTATACATTACCTTTGGATATCGTCTAAAAATAATTGGAAGTTTAAAAAATCAGCCCAAGGTATTTTTTGCCATTGAAAAGGCCATTGAATAAATCTTACTTGTACCTATATACAATCCTTCCCCTTGTTAAATCATAAGGTGAGAGTTCTACCTTCACCTTATCACCTGGCAAGATTCTAATATAATATTTTCTCATCTTGCCAGAAATATGACCTAATACTTCGTGGCCATTTTCTAACTCCACCTTAAACATTGCATTGGGTAAGGCCTCTTTTACAATTCCAGTTACTTCAATGCTTTCTTCTTTTGCCATAATCTGTCCTCCTTTTTATAAGTTTTTCCATTCAAGTTTTATATGTTTAATATCATTAAATTGCAGAATTGCATACCCTTTTGGATTCCCTTTAGCATATGTAAAACTACCTGGATTTAAAATATACTTTGTCTTTGAAACCTCCTTAAAAAAACGCATGTGTGTATGTCCAAAGAACAAAAAATTTACATCATCAGAGAACCGCTTTGTAATATCTCTGTCAATGTTGGAAAAGTCAAGATCATATCCATGCAAAAAACCAAATTTTATATTATTTAATTTTATTTCTTGCTGTGAAGGTATATTTTGGGTCCATGCTCCAAAGTCCATATTGCCGCACACCCCAAAAAATCTGGGATGAGAATTTAAATACAAATACACATCTTCATTGGTATAATCACCAAGATGAAATATGGCATCCATATCATATAATGTGGATTCAAACTCTTTAATAAGGATGTTATTTGGCACTGACATATGGGTATCTGAAATTACTGCAATTTTCATTTTTCCTCCAATCAACAAAAATTTTATTCACGCTCATCAGACTCAGCTACCTCAAAATATAGCTGAAACTTTAGGGGTAAGTTAAAGGATCTCATTACATCTACATATGGTTCACCCTGTTTTATCAATGAAATAACTATATTTGACAATTTTCCATCTCCCAAAATAGAGTTTAAAACAATATCCTGCACCCTACCATCTGGATTAATTTTAACAGTGACCAAAACTGAACCAGTGGTGTCAATTACACTATTTTTCCAAAGCAAATCAATTTTTTTTTTAAATTCTCTAATGCAAGAGCCAGATTCTCATCCTTTACTGGATTTTTTAAAAGTCTGCCTTTAATACTTCTCTGTTCATATGGATAGGTTGAAATTGAAAAATTTTTAACTCTATTTTTCTTTATATTTGCCCTATTTGCACTGTTATTTTTTTTGGATACATTGTATAAAGTCAATATTAAATCTTCTTTTGATAATTTAATAGAACTTATCACAAAAAAACTTAGGTGGAGTAACAGGGACAACAAAAATGCACTACATAGCCATTTTATTTTTTGCCGTTTTTTGTTGCCCACCAATCTTTATCTACTCCTTGAAACCACCAATCTGTGTGGTCAGTTTCCAGTATTTTTTCAGCTAACTCGCGTCCTGCATCAGTCCTGAGCCTTTCAAGTGCATATTTTATCCATGTCTCAGCATAGGGATTTCCAAGGTCCATCTGTTCTTTTAAATTCAATATAAGATCTAATTGATCTGCATCTTGTGCAATTTCAGCTTCCTTTGATTCCACCTCTTCAAGTTCTGTAAGCAAAGGTAGTACCAAATCTTCCAAAGGGGTATTTTTTAGGGCATCAGATATTGCCTTGTTTTCTTTTGCCCTGTTGTATCTCCTATACACATAATTAAAATCACCAGTCCTTGCCTCATGTAAATCATGAAACAGACACATAAGCACTATTTTTTTCCAGTCTAAATTCTCCTTTATACCAAGAATAAGACCTATAATTGCGGTCCTATAGGAATGTTCTGCAACATTTTCTGAACCAGATCCCAAAAACTGATATCCAGTCCTTGGGGTCTTTTTTAACATACCCACTTCAAATAAAAAATCTGCAATTCTTTTTAAAAGAAAGTCTTTTTCCACTCCTTTTTGCATAGCTAATACTCCATATTTCATTATCTTCCACAACACTTTTTATATTTTAAACCACTGCCACAAGGGCAGGGATCATTTCTTCCAATCTTTTTTCCCTTTCTCCTATAAGGTGTTCTTTTTGGCGCCTCTTCTGTATTATCAGAATACCTTAGATCCTTTGTCTGGTCCTCATGTTTTAGGTCTTCTTCTGATACTTCCTGAAACTTAATATGGGTTAGGGCCTTAATTGTGTTTTCCTTTAAAAGATATAACATCTCTTGAAATAGCTCAAATCCTTCTTTTTTGTATTCTTGTTTTGGATCCTTTTGACCATAACCCCTAAGGCCTATTCCTTCCCGCAGATAATCCATATTTAGAAGATGTTCTTTCCAGAACCTGTCTAAATTTTCAAGCAAAAAGAACCTGAGTATATCTTGATAATGTTCCCCTGCCTTTATTTTTAGTTCTTCAATGATCTTTTCCACCTGTTTTTTTACTTCTTCTTTAGATGGAAAAGAATCTTTCTTAAGTTCAATGTATCTATCTAATCCAAAGACTTCTATGAGCTTTTTATTTATAAACTCAATATCCTCTTCCTTTGACTTATTCTTTTTTTGCTCTATGTCAAAATAGATATCATCTATAAGGTCATCTATAAATTCAAAAACAGTTGGTTCTAAGTCCTCAGCTACCATCCATTCTTTTCTCTTTCTGTATATCACCAGCCTTTGCTGATTTAACACATCGTCATATTCTAAGAGTTGTTTTCTTATCTCAAAGTTTTGCTCTTCCACCCTCCTCTGGGCATTTTCTATTGCCTTTGAAATTAATTTATTTTCAATAGGCTGTCCTTCATCCACCCCAAGTTTATCCATAAATGAAGAGATTTTATCTGATCCAAAGAGCCTCAAAAGGTCGTCTTCCAAAGACAGATAAAACCTTGAGCTACCAGGATCTCCCTGTCTTCCTGCCCTTCCCCTTAGCTGATTATCTATTCTCCTGGATTCGTGCCTCTCTGTTCCCAGAATATGGAGTCCGCCTAGCTCTCTTACCCCTTCACCCAGTTTTATATCAGTTCCTCTACCTGCCATATTTGTGGCAATTGTGACCCTTCCTTTTTCACCTGCCTTGGCCACAATCTCTGCTTCCCTCTCGTGGTGTTTTGCATTTAACACTTCATGGGGAATCTTTAGTTTTTTTAGCCTCTTTGAAATAAGTTCAGACTTTTCTATTGAAGTTGTTCCCACCAAAACTGGCCTGCCCTGCTTATGCAGATCAACTATCTCCTTTACAATAGCATTAAATTTCTCCTTCTGGGTCTTATATATAACATCTGGATAATCAATCCTTATCATTGGCTTGTTAGTTGGGATAACAACAACATCCAGGTTATAAATCTCTTTAAATTCCACTGCCTCTGTATCAGCAGTACCAGTCATACCAGCTAATTTTTTATACATCCTAAAAAAATTCTGAAAGGTAATGGTGGCCAAGGTCTGATTTTCTTGCTGAATTTTGACCCTTTCCTTTGCCTCTAAGGCCTGGTGAAGGCCATCACTATATCTTCTGCCAGGCAAGACCCTGCCTGTAAACTCATCAACAATTAAGACTTCTCCATCTCTTACAATATAATCCACATCCCTTTGAAACAAATAATGGGCCTTTAATGCCTGCAAAATATGGTGCTGATAGGTTATGTTCTTTGGATCAAATAAATTATCAAGACCCAATATCTCCTCACATCTCATCACACCTTCTTCTGTCAACAAAACAGTCTTGTACTTTTCATCTACTGTAAAATCCCTATCTTTTTTTAGTTTTGGAATAATTGCATTGATCTTTTTATAAAGTGAAGTGGATTCCTCAGCAGGACCTGAAATGATCAGCGGAGTCCTGGCTTCGTCAATTAAAACTGAATCTACCTCGTCAACAATGGCATAGTGAAGGTCCCTTTGAACAAGCTGTTCTGGATAAAATTTCATGTGATCCCTTAAATAATCAAAACCAAATTCATTGTTTGTACCATATGTAATATCACAATTATATGCCTCTTTTCTCTCTTCATCTTCCATATTAGATAAAATAACCCCAACAGTGAGTCCTAAAAATTTATATATCTCCCCCATCCATTCAGCATCTCTTTTTGCCAGGTAATCATTTACAGTAACCAGGTGGCAGCCCTTGCCTTCAAGGCTATTTAAAACAAGGGGCATAGTGGCAACTAACGTCTTTCCCTCACCAGTCTTCATTTCTGCAATCTTTCCCTGATGAAGGGCAATTGCCCCCATTACCTGCACATCAAAATGTCTCATGCCCAGTGTCCTTTTTGCCGCCTCCCTAACAAGGGCATAAACTTCAGGCAAAAGGTCATCTAGACTCCTTCCTTTTTCAACTTCTTCTCTGTATTTATTTATTTTTGCAGGAAATTCATGATCCTTTAATTTGACCATCTCCTGTTCAAAGCTATTTACCCTGTCCACAAGAGGACGAATAGATTTTAAATATCTCTCATTCTTTGTTCCAAAGATCTTTTTTGCCAAAAAATCTAAAAAAAACATACCTGTCTCCTCAAAAAAATTTATTTACACATAATGACTTGAGACTAAAATTCAAATAATTCTAACCAATGATACACTCGCTTAAAATCGCCAGTTAGACAAAATTGCATAATACATCCAGAACACCCAGATACAATTATTTCGTCCTTTGCTACATTTTCCCAAAATCTTTCACCCAATATATCACACAATCTGGGATTTTCCAATCTCGTACACCCCCCAAAACCACAACAATCACTAAGTGATCTATATTTAATTTTAAAATTATCCAAAAATTCCAAAAAACTTTTGTGTAATTTATCGTCTAAATGACATGGCTTATGAAAAAGAAATTTATGCGAATTTTCAGTAATCTCTATACTTTCAATATTTGCAATAAGTTCTGTCATATATGTAAGAGAGCTTAGCCAATCATCTCTTAGGGTTTCATCTTCAATAAGTGATGCATTTTTTCTTAAATATGACCAGCATGTAGCACAAAACACGAGTATTTTGGGATTTCCAAGTTGTTGCCAGAGTTTTACATTAGAATTAAAAACTTCTCTAGCACCTTTTATATCACCAGCAAAAAACATGGGATATCCACAACACTCCCATTTAAGTATACCTTCTACATTATAAAATAATCCTGCGATATTAGATGCAGCCTCAAGCCAATTCTTTTTTAAGTAAGTTCCTACACAACCTCCAAAAATAACCGCCCGTTGTTTTTGTTTTTTATTTTTAAAGACCTTTATTTTAAAAAGACCTTTCTTATCTCTATTTTCAAAAAAATTCCCAAGCTGTTTTATTTTTTTTAAATGGGGAATTATGTCTTTTATTTTGAATCCATTTTTGATCAATGGAGATAACTCAGGTAAATGTTTTACTATTTTCAAATACAGCCATCTTCTAAAATTAGGAGATAAAGACCTTATATTAGCGACCTTATCTGGGATATCGATCCCCTGGGTACATACCTCGTAACACCTTAAACAGCCAACACAATTTCCTAAAATTCTATCAACATTTTTTATATCAAGACCCTTTTTTTGTATCTGAGAATAGACAAATGCCTTTGCCCTGGGAGAATATTCCTCAAATTGAGTTACATTAAAAACTGGACAAACCTCAAGACACTTTCCACAAAGAAGACAATAATCTTGATAAAACTTTTCCATATTTCTTTCTCAAATCACTAATCACAATTCACAAATCACCACTCACCAATCACCAATCACTAATCACGAATCACGAATAACCAGTCACCAATTCAAAGAAGTTTTTGGATGATATAGCATAAAGACCATACAATCAAGCATGGATACCTTGGACTCTAAATTTCCCATCTAAAAAGCCCAAATTTTATCTATATAAAATTAAATCCAGTTTACTCCTTGACAAGAAAAAATTTTAAGGTTTAACAGGTAGTGAAAAACGGAGTTTTGGGTTGCTATAAAAATTTGATATTAACAAACATAAAAAGGAGTATTTTTATGACAGCCAAATTAATTAAAGGAACAGAAATTAGAGAAGAGATCCTTGCAGAAATTGAACAAGAGGTAAAAGAAATCAAAGAAAAACATGGAGTAGTACCTGGACTTGTAACTATCTTGGTTGGAGACAACCCAGCATCAGTCTCTTATGTAACCCTTAAAATCAAAACTGCAAAACGCCTTGGATTTCATGAAGTTCAAGACACAAGACCAGCAGACATCTCAGAAAAAGAACTACTTGATTTAATTGATAAATACAACAAAGACGACAGTATCCACGGAATATTAGTACAACTTCCCCTTCCAAAACACATTAATGAAAAAAAGGTATTAAATGCCATTGACCCAGACAAGGATGTTGATGGTTTCCATCCTGTAAACGTTGGAAGGCTGATGATTGGAGGCGATGAAGTCAAATTTCCACCATGTACACCAGCTGGTATTCAGGAACTCATTGTCCGCTCTGGAGTTGAGACAAAAGGTGCAGAAGTGGTGGTTGTTGGTAGGTCCAATATTGTTGGAAAACCAATTGCAGTTATGATGATGCAAAAAGGTAGAGGCGCAAATGCAACTGTTACTGTGGTTCATACAGCAACAAAGGATTTGGCTTCCCATTGTAAAAGGGCAGATATCTTGATCGTTGCCGCAGGTGTTCCTGGCCTTGTTAAACCTGAATGGATCAAACCAGGTGCATGCGTAATAGACGTTGGAGTCAACAGGGTTGGAGAAAAACCAAGCAAAAAAGATCCAAATAAAATGGTTCCAATCTTAAGGGGAGATGTTGATTTTGAAGCAGCAAAAGAGGTAGCTGGTTGGATCACACCTGTTCCAGGTGGCGTAGGACCAATGACAATTACAATGCTTATGAAAAATACACTCCGTTCTTTGAAATTCAAACTTGGAATAGCATAAAAATTTATGGGTTAGGGGGTTTATTGGGTTTAGGGTTGCGGGTTAAATTGTTCAACGTTCAACGTTCGATGTTCAATGTTTAAGGAACCTAGAACCTAGAACTTAGAACATAAAACTTAGAACCTTCTTACTTAGAGGGTTAAACCCAACAAACCCAATAAAACCCCTTTAGCCTCCCCATTTTAACAGTTATCCTTTAATACTTTTAAGCAACATATCTACTACTTCTGATATATTTAAATTAGACGTATCAATTATCAAAGCATCCTCAGCAGGTTTTAGGGGAGCGATTTCTCTGGATGAATCTTGTTTATCCCTTTTTTCTATATCCTTTAAAATCTTTTCATAATCCGCATCAAACCCCATTTCTCTTAATTGCTCAAACCTCCTTTTTGCCCTTATCTTTGCCGATGCTGTTAAAAAAAACTTAAAGTCTGCATCCTTAAACACAACTGTCCCCATATCCCTACCTTCGGCTACCAGTGAGTGCTTTTTGGCTATTTCTCTCTGCTGAGCGGTCAAATATTTTCTCACAAAGGGCTCTTTGGCCACCTTTGATGCAACAAAGCCTATTTCCTCACTCCGTATCTCATCCCCCAAAATTTTATTATTCATGGCCAAAGAAAAATCTTCTCCGTTATACACAAGATCAAACTTCAAGGAAGATAAAATCTCTTCTAATTTATCAAAATCTTTAGGCAAATTACCTAAGATTAGGGCCACACCTCGATACATTGCACCAGTATCTAAATAGGCAATATTTAATTTTTTAGCCAAAATCTTTGCAACAGTAGTCTTTCCAGACCCTGCAGGCCCATCTATGGTAATTATAATTCTTTTGGATTTTTCCATTTAACCACCCTGTAAAATTTGTTTTAGATAATGGATAAATAACTTGTTTTCATCTTCTCTTCCAACCGATACCCTGAGATAATCATCTAAGCCATAAGATTTAAGTGGTCTTATAATAATACCCTTTTTTAATAACTCCTCAAAAACAACATTAGCATCAATAGGTGGTTTAAACATCAAAAAATTGGCCTGGGATGGATATAGTGTGCAGTCAAGTTTTTCCATCTCTTCTTTTAGATATTTTCTACCTTTAATTACTGTATTTCTTGTGTGTTCTATAAAGGTAAAATCATCTAGCACTTCTATTGCAGCCTTTTCTGCCATCAAGTTTACGCTAAAGGGAAGTTTTACCCTTTTTATGTAATCTGATAGTTTAAAAGGTAAAATTCCATATCCTATCCTCAATCCCGCCAGCCCATATAATTTAGAAAATGTCCTGATCACCACCAAATTTTTATTATCTAATACATGGTTTATACATGAACAATTTTCTGGATCATCGCAAAATTCAACATACGCCTCATCAACCACTACTAAGATATTTTCAGGAATTTTGCATAAAAATTCAATTATATCTTCTGAGGACACACAATATCCAGATGGATTGTCTGGATTTGTGATAAATATAATTTTGGTATTCTCATCTATCGCATCTAACATCCCTTTAAAATTAAAGGAAAAATCCTTATTTAAAGGAACATACTTAACAGAGATCCCATGGAATTTTGCCTGCATCCTATATATGGAAAAACTTGGATCAAACACCACTATATTGTCTCTATAAGGAACAGCCAACACCCTTATAATGAGATCAATTATCTCATCTGAACCATTTGTAACCACAATACACTCATCAGGGACGTTTAAAATATCAGATAGTTTCCCAACTAACTCTGGATTCCCACTTTGAGGATACCTAAATGCATAAGGACTAAACTTTTTAATAACCTCCACAACACGTGGAGACGTTCCTAAAGGATTTTCATTGCTTGCCATTTTTATTACATTGGCCAAATTGTATTTCTTCTTTATCTCCTCAATGGATAGCCCAGGAGAATATGGAGAAAAATCAAGTAGTTCTTTTCTAATCTCTAGCATTAATCCTCCCAATTAGAACCTTTTCTTAAGATAAATTAAAATCCACAATCTTCATTTATCAAAATTATCTTTATCCTCTTTGGTGGAAAAGATTTTTCAGTTATGACCCATACATTGCACACCCTATCTGGACTATTGCAATCCTCACACTTAAGGGTCTTTGCGCAGGGTGTCTTTCTATTGAGCCTAAGTGTATTTATTGGAGCTGCAAATCCCTTTATCCTATTTATTGCCTCTTCAAGGTCTGTGACTATTTTGTTTCTCCCAATTAAAAGGGTCACATACCTGGGACCAAAGGCTATACCCCCTACCCTATTGCCATATCCATCTAAATTAACTAACACTCCATCTTCAGTTACTGCATTGGTACCAGTGATAAAAAGATCAGATAAAAGGGCCTGCCTCCTTCTCTCAATAAATTCATCCTTTGGAATGGTCCTGTCATAGGTATCTATTACTTCATAATCTTTTGATTCTTTGAAAAAAGAATATATACCAGAATCTACTACAGTTAGAGATCCTCCAAATGATACTTTTTTAATATCTTCTAATTTATTTAAAATCTGCTTTATAAATAGCTGTTTTACGTCAGAAAGTTTTGGCGCTATAAATACTTCAAAATTATTTTTTTCTAAAGCTTGTTTTAATAAATTTAGTTTTTTTTCAAAAAAATTATCTAACATATCTTTTGTATTCATACTACACCTCCAAATATAATAAATTAATACGCCTTTCCTGGATTCATAATGTTATTTGGATCAAAAATACTCTTTATTTTTCTCATAAGATTTATCTCTGTATTTGAAAGCTGTTTGTCAATTAGATCCAATTTCAAAATCCCAACACCATGTTCTCCAGAAATAGTACCACCTATTTCTATGGTCTTTTGTAATATTTTGTAACTTACTTTATGTGCAGTTTTTTCCATATCATCACTGTACATTATATTTACATGTATATTCCCATCTCCTAGATGTCCAAAACAAAGTATAGGTATATTAAATTTTTTTCCTACAGACTTAGACTCATTTATGATTATTGGTACTTTAGATCTTGGGACACAAATATCCAGTGCTATTTTCTTTTCACCCATCTTATGGGATGCTGGATTTATAAGACGCCTAACCTCCCATAATTCTTCTTCTCTTTTTTTATCTCCACCCCTCTCATAATATTTAATATCCAGCTCTTTAAATAATTTTTCACAATTATAAATCGCCCCTTCCACCTCTTTTTCATTGCCGTCAAACTGTAATAAAAGCATTGCGTCAATACTTTTGGGTATCTCCACTTTACCAAGTTGTCTTATACAATTTAAGACGTCTTTATCCATAAATTCCATTGCCACTGGAATTAGTCCTGTCTTTAGAATCTTTGCTGCGACCTCTATGAGTCGTTCCAGGGAATTAAACCCAACCAAAATAGATATAGATTTATCTGGCAGGGGCAAAAGTCTTAAAATTATCTTTGTAAAAAAGCCCAATGTCCCCTCTGATCCAATCATAAGAGATTTAAGATCTAACCCTACTACATCTTTATGCGACCTACCTCCAAGGGAAAGAATCTCTCCTCCAGGAATACACACATCCAATCCCAATACATAATCCTTAGTGACCCCATACTTTACAGCGCGAAGCCCACCTGCGTTTTGGGATACATTGCCTCCAATAGTGGAAATTTTAGCTGATGCTGGATCTGGAGGATAAAATAAGGATTTTTGTTTTAAGACCCTTTGAAGATCTCCAGTAACTACCCCAGGTTCTACTTCTGCCACATAGTCCCTATCATCTATATCCAAAATCCTGTTGAGCTTCAAAGTAGAGACAACTATTCCGCCATAAACAGGGACACAAGCGCCAACAACATTGGTTGCCCTTGCCCTGGGTATAATTGGGATTTTATTTTTATTTGCCCATTTAAGTAATTCTTTTACTTGACTAACTGAGGAGGGTCTAACAACTATAGAAGGCCATGCAAATTTTTTGCTTGCATCTGTTCCAAATATTAAAATCTTTTCTCTTTCAAACAATACATCTTGTTCTCCAAAAAGAGAGAACAAAAATTTTTTATGTTCTTTTTTTGGCTTAAATGTCATGGCTACTTATATTTAGACATTTCCCTTGCAATGTCCATCTTTATAGCCTTTCTCTTTAATTCTTCCCTTCTATCCCTAATATTTCTACCCCTACATAAGGCAATTTCTACCTTTGCCCACGGACCCTTTAAGTAGATTTTCAGGGGTATGACTGTAAGCCCTTTTTGTTGAACCTTTCCCTGGAGGGATAAGATCTCCCGTTTGTGGAGCAAGAGTTTTCTATCTCGCTCAGGTTCATGGCCAAGATAAGAGGCCTTTTCATAGGGTGCGATGTGAAGACCTATTAAATAGGCCTCTCCTTTGTGAAATCTTACATAGCTATCTTTAAAATTCACCTTCCCTTGTCTAATGGACTTGATTTCTGAGCCCGTTAAAACCAGACCTGCCTCACGCTTCTCTAAAATATCATAAAAGTGAAAGGCCTTTTTATTGGTTGCTATGACTTTTATTTTTTCCTTTTGCGACATAACTCATTTGTCCTATGTTCCATGTTGTATGTTCAAAGTTCAATGTTCTATGTTCAAGGTTCGATGTTCTACGTTCAAAATTCGAAGTTGCTGTTCAAAGTTCTAGGTTCTCTTCTGTGTATCTTACTCACACTGATCACCCACACTGTTCACTTTAATTATCAAAAAAAGAGGTATAAAATGTTAGTTCTTCAGGAATCTTATCAAACACCTTTTCCTTAACTATCCTGTTGTTTTCCTTTACTGAAGAATTTTGCAAGATCTTATTCAGTAAATCTTCGCACTCTTTTTTAGACAACATTCGAATTACACGTTTAACGCCAGGGACGGAATGGGGAGTAGTGCTAAGGATATCCACTCCCATGCCAATTAATAAAGGTATACAAAAGGGATCTCCAGCCATTTCTCCGCACATTGACACATAAATTCCAGCTCTTTTTGCAACATCCACTGTGTGTTTGATACTTTTAATTATAGCAGGGTGCAAGGGCTGAAACAGATGGGACACGTATTTGTTGGTGCGGTCAATGCCAAGGGAATATTGGATAAGATCGTTTGTGCCAATACTAAAGAAATCGACTTCCTTTGCAAGGTCCTCTGCCACCAACACTGCAGATGGTAGCTCAATCATAATCCCTACAGGGATATCCCTTTTATACGACTTACCCTCTTTTTCAAGTTCATTTTTTGCCTCTTCTAAAACCCTTTTTGCATCTCTAAGTTCTTCTAAACCTGATATCATTGGAAACATAAGTAATGCATTTCCCGCCTCAGCTGCCCTTAAAATTGCCTTTAATTGGGTTTTAAATATCTTTTTAAACTTTAAACAAAATCTAATAGCCCTTAGCCCCATGGCAGGATTGGCCTCTTCCAATTTTTCAAATCCCTTTCCTATCTTATCCCCTCCAGCATCTAATGTCCTGATAACCACTGGCTTTGGAGACATAATGGATACAAGGTCCCTATATTCTTCGTATAATTCATCTTCACCAGGCAACCTTGATCTATATAAATAAGAGTATTCGGTCCTATACAGACCAATACCCTCAGCTGCATAATCTAAGGCTGAACTGACTTCCTCAAAGAGTTCAATATTGGCCATTACTTTAACGTGGAATCCGTCCTTTGTTTTACCTGGAAGCCCACTTTGTTGAAACAACTCCCTTTTGTATTGCTCAAAGCTTATCTGCCTCTCAGTATACTCATATATCTCTTCTTCTTCTGGTTCTATCAATATCCTACCTGTAAATCCATCAACAATGATAAATTCATCGTCTAAAATTTGATTCTCAACGTCTTCTATCCCCACTATTGCAGGAATCCCAAGGGTCCTTGCAACAATTGACACGTGAGAGGTCTTTCCCCCCTGGGCTGTGACAAATGCCATAATTTTACTTACATCTAATTCAACTGTATCTGCTGGCGTTAATTCGTGTGCCACTAATATTACTCTTGACTTAATGGGCTTTAATTCTTCTCCAGCTCCGATCAAATTTCCAATTACCTTTCTACTGAGAAGCTTGAACTCACTAATTCTAGTTTTAAAAAATTCGTCCTCTATCCCATTAAACGTCTTTTCTATATCTCCAATACCCTTTTCAACGGCCCATTCTGCATTTAATTTCATATCCTTTATGTATTTAGTTATCGCATGTTTTAGTTTAGGGTCTTGAAGCATCATTATCTGGGTATCAATAATAGAGGAATATTCGGTCTGTTCTTCTGGAATTTTTGCCTTTAATTCTTTTAAATTTGATATTGTAAGTTCAAAGGCATCTTCCAGACGTTTTATTTCTTGCTCAACTAATTCTTCAGATATGTTTTGTATGGGAGCAAGACAAAAGTGGTCTCTGGTCAAAATATATGCATGTCCTATTGCAACTCCTACAGAAACAGGTATACCCTGAAGGATCTTTTTTGCCATAGTATCACCCTTATGTTATAATTCTCCAAATCCCTCTTCTATTAATGATTTTATATTTTTTATCGCCTCTTTTGCATCCTCGCCCTTTGCAATTAGTTTTATTGATTTTCCCTTGGGCGCAGCTAAGGTTAAAATATCTAATATACTCTTTGCATCTACCTCTGTTTTATCCATAATTATTTTTATATCAGATTTGTATTTACTGGCTTCTTTGGCTAAAATAGCAGCTGGTCTTGCATGAAGTCCTAAGCTGTTATTTATTATTACCTCAGAACACACTAACTCTTCTTTCATATTTTTTCCCTTTGTTTTACAAAAAGAACAATATACCAGCAACCAATATTACTACTAATAACTCCCTTGATATTATATTTTTATAAACAAGAAAAGATGAAATAGAAATTACTATTCCACCTATGAGAAAAAAATGAAGATGATCATATTTTGACAAACACGATATCCTATACCATACAAAAACAAGTAAAACTCCATTAATAATTTTCAATCGATTTGCCCACCCAATTAAATTTATTTCCTTCATCTGCTGAAAAAAAGCAAGCCCCCTGCTCCACCCCTTCCAAAAAATTACAAATCTAAATAATTGTAGGATTAAAAAGGAAAAAATAAAAAATATTAGGCCCCAAATCTTTTGGCCATATAAAACAAACAACACCTCTGCCAATGCCCAGGTAACAAGCAAAGAGCCCCCAAAAAACGAATCTCCAATAGCACTTAATGTATATGCTGATGTCTCCTTTATGGCCTCAAGGGCCTTAGGTGATATCATTTTCTGGGAAATCCTGGATTCTATAAATAAGAAATACCCAACTAATAATGGCAAAAAATAAGGATGAGAATTGTAATGGGACAGATATCTTTCTCTTGCTTTCTTATATTCCGATAAGTTGTCACCATAGAATAATCTCAGTCCTGGATCCATAATATAGAGCAGACCAAAATTCTGCAGCCCCTTAGTATTAAACATACTGCCTATTAAATAGGTTCTAAAAAAGCATTTTATTAGGGTATATAATTCCTTTTTACCCATTTTTTATTCTCAAATAGAGATTGTACACCTCTTTCTTGCTCCACCCTGTGCTGGCATCCAACACCCTTTCCACCAAATCCTTGCCCTTTACATTACTTACCATCTCTTTCTTTATCATGTTAATGAGATCTGGCTCACTGGTCCTTAACCCTTTTTTTTGTGGTGGAGATATAATCACCGTGATCTCGCCCTTTAACTCTCCTATTGTCTCATACTTTGAAAGGGGAAAGAAGATTACATCTTCATACATTTTAGTGAGCTCTTTAACAATGGCAACTTCCCGTTCTCCCTTCAATGTTTCATAGGCAACTTGTAATGTGTGTTTTAGTCTGGACTTTCTCTCAAAAAATATCAATGTGGTGTTAATTGTTGCAAAAGGGGTCAAAGTGGCCTTTATATCGCCTTTTTTCCTGGGCATAAATCCCAAAAAAGTAAAAGGAATAGGTTCTATTCCACTAATCATGAGTGCAGCAATAGGGGCACTTGGACCAGGTACTGCAGATACCCTGATTTTCCTTTTTCTGCACTCCCTAACAAGCAAAAAACCTGGATCAGAAATAACCGGTGAACCTGCTTCTGACACCAGAGCCACATCTTTACCATCTTCTAGTATTTTTAATATACTATCTAATTTTTCTTTCTCCACCTTATCATAATAACTGACCAGTTTTTTCTTAGAAATCCCAAGTAGATTTAAAAGATTGCCAGTGGTCCTTGTATCTTCACAAGCTACCACATCCACCTGATTTAAAACCTCAATGGCCCTTTTTGAAATATCACCAAGGTTGCCAATAGGTGTTGCCACTATCCAGAGTGTGCTCAAGCGTGAAGGCATTTTTTTCATGTTTTATATCTATGTTATCACCCTTTTTAGTGATCCCTATAATATCAAATCTGACTTTTTTGTGCCATAATTTATTTTTTGTTAAATAAAAAAGCGCTGCTGCAAGTATCCTCTTTTGCTTAGCCACATTAACAAATTGAACAGGCTCCCCAAAATTCTCACTTGATCTAGCCTTTACTTCAACAAAAACCAATTGCCCATCTCTCTCAGCAATAAGATCAATCTCTCCCTTTTTGGTTCTAAAATTCCTCTCCAAAATTTTATAACCTTTTTTCCTGAAAAATTTTATTGCAACATCCTCTCCTATGTTGCCTAATCTGCTTTTTCTATTAAACACGACTTATCCCAGAATAATTCCTTTACCCCTTTAAAGGTCTTCCTATGGATCTTACACGGACCCATTATTTTTAATCTCTCTAGATGAAGTCTTGTAGCATAACCTTTGTGATTTTTAAAGCCATAGTCTGGATATTTTTTGTCCATCTCGTGCATTAAACGATCCCTAAAGGTCTTTGCCAGGATAGATGCAGCTGAAATCTGGGGTATTTTATCATCACCTTTTTTTACACAAACTACCTCTACATCCTTTAAATTTGGAGCATAAATTCCATCAACATATACAATATCAGGTTTAATAGACAATCTGGAAAAAGACCTTTCCATGGCGAGCAAAGATGCCCTTAAGATATTCAGGACATCAATTTCCTTAGGGGTTGCCATACCAATACCCCATGATATGGCAACCTCTTTTATTTGTGTTTCTAAAACATATCTTTTTTTTGATGATATTTTTTTTGAATCCCGAAGGCCTGGGAGAGAATAATTAGGCGGCAAGATAACCGACGCAGCCACAACGGGACCGGCCAAACATCCACGGCCGGCCTCGTCTATGCCTGCAATTATTTGATGAATCTTTTCATTCACCTACAACTCTTTAACCTCAGCTTTGGTCATTTTTACTTAGGTTACTCATTTGAAATCATTAACAACATACAACAACCACAAGACCCTAAACTTTACAAACTAAATTAATAGATATCCCTTGATTTAATCCTTGCAGCTTTACCTTTTCTATCTCTTAAGTAGTAGATCCTAGATTGACGCACTTTACCACGATCAACTACTTCAATCCTCTCAATTGAAGGAGAATGAAGGGGAAATGTGCGTTCAACACCAATCCCTGAAGAGATCTTACGAACAGTAAAGGTCCTGTTGGTTCCACTCCCTCTAACCCTTATTACAGTACCCTTAAACACCTGTATCCTCTCTTTTTCGCCTTCAATCAACCTGATGTGAACATTGATTGTGTCACCTGCCCTAAACTCGGGAATATCATATCTCATATGGTCCTGTTCGATTTTTCTGATGATATCGTCCATTTCCTTCTCTCCTTAAAAATTTTTTTCACCACAAAGACGAGTTTAATTATCCCATTTTTGTATTTGAGTCAACAAAAAGAAAAGGCCCGAGATGATTTTATTAAAAACAAACTTTTTCCCATTGACAAAACCAAAAAGTTAGCATACAAACTTTTTTAAACTCTTTATCAAAGACCATATATTAATTGTTAACACTAAAAATTTAAACCATTTCTCGCAACAGAAAGTTAGTTTTATGAACCAACTAAACTTGAAAGAATTTTTAAGGGAAACTGATTGTTATATTTTTTTGATAGCAAAAGTATATCAAAGGGCGCATAAAATACTCCAATCTAAGTTAAAGTCCTATGGACTTACCAATGTCCAACATCTAGTTTTAGAGGCATTGTGGTTAATGCCTGGTCTGACTTCAATGGAATTATCCAGAATACTCAACATTGATAAAGCCACCATCTCAGGGATTGTGGATAGACTAAATAAAGGCGGTTGGATCGAAAAAAAAGAAGATAAATCTGATAAAAGAATTATCAGGCTCTTTCCTACAAAAAAAAGTTTGGCTATTCAAAAGGATCTGATTGAAATCAGAAAACAGGCAAATGATGAGTTGCTTGTAAATTTTTCTCTGGAGGAAAAACTTTTATTTAAAAAATTTTTATTAGAAATATTAGAAAACAAGGAGGGGTAAGCCATGGAAGACGTTTACAAAAAATTGGCAAAGGTATTGGACTCAATGCCTCAAGGATTTCCTCCAACACCAGATGGATTGGAAATCAAGATCTTAAAAAAGGTCTTTGAACCAGATGAGGCAGAA
>Ga0256842_1000475_pt1 | contig 35536 bp, 29 predicted proteins | sample 4559240metaG_FD_185973 | JGI IMG/M metagenome (GOLD analysis project Ga0256842, IMG submission 185973) | Hydrothermal vent microbial communities from Guaymas Basin, Mexico - 4559-240 | ecosystem: Environmental > Aquatic > Marine > Hydrothermal vents | place: Mexico: Guaymas Basin | collected...
TTTTCTTTCATCTATATTAATCATAGTAAGTCCATCTGAATAAACTGATTTTACTATTTTTCATTAAAAATATCAAATTTATTTATGATTTCATCTTGAAAGATTACAAAAAGTAATTATATTAAGTCAACTTAGTTTTTAGGAGTTAAATATGATTAAACGAAGTGAAGTAAAAAAAACAGATATGTGGAATGTATCATTAATTTATAAATCAGATGATGATTTTTTAGCTGAATATGAAAATATAAAAAGTCAAATATCTAAATTAGCTGATTTCAAAGGAAGTTTAAATAATTCGGAGAATATTAAAAAATTTATAGAAGAAGACATAAGAATATCAAGAATTGTGTCAAAACTAGCAATTTATGCTCATATGAACCATGATACTGATACTAAAAATGCGACTTATGCTGATTTTAATGCTAAAATAGAGAGTTTAGCCAATAAAATGGGAGAAATAACATCATTTTACAGACCTGAATTACTTTCAAAAAGTGAAAATTTTTTAAATGAGCTTAAAAATGACCCCGAAATGTCTTTTTATAAACAATATTTAGATAATATTACTAGATATAAGCCTCATACCCTAAGTGATGCCGAGGAAAATTTACTTGCAATGAGCAATGAAGCCCTTGAAGGGCCAGCAAATGCGTTTTCATACTTAAATTCGGCTGATTTAAAGTTTGAAGATGCTATAACAAAAGATGGAGAAAAAAGGCCTTTATCTCATGGAAGTTTTGGTATGTATTTAATTGATGATGACAGGGAATTAAGAAAAGATGCTTTTGTAAAAATGCATCAATCATATAAGAATCTTGAAAATACTATTGCTGCAATATTTAGTGCTAATATTAAAGGTGAAATTTTTGCATCGAGAGCTAGAAAGTTTAATTCAGTGATAGAAGCAAGTTTATTTAGTGATATGGCTCCGTTAAGTGTTTATAATTCTTTAATTGAAGCAGTAAATAAAAATTTACCAATTTTACATAAATATTTTGATTTAAGAAAAAAGGTAATGAAATTAGATGAGATACATTTATATGATATGTATAAGCCTATGGCAGAAGGTTTTAACAAGAAATATACCTATGATGAAGCTCTAGAAATGGTTTTTGAGGCCTTAAAGCCTCTTGGGGAGCAATATATTTCTGATTTAAAGGCAGGTATAGAAAGAGGTTGGGTTGATAAATATGAAAATGAGGGGAAAAGAAGTGGTGCATATTCAACTGGTTGTCATGATACTGAACCTTTTGTTTTAATGAATTTTAATGGAACTTTAAATGATGTTTTTACATTAGCTCATGAGTTAGGACATTCAATGCACAGTTTTTATTCTAGAAAGCATCAAGAACCTTTATACAGTGGATATAAGATTTTTGTAGCAGAGGTGGCAAGTATATTTAATGAAACTTTGTTAACTAAGTATTTACTCCAAAAAGCAGAGTCTAGAAATGAAAAATTTGGTTTATTAAATAAATATTTAGAAAGTTTTAGAACAACTATGTTTAGGCAGGTTATGTTTGCTGAATATGAGCAGTTAGTTCATCAAAAAGCAGAAGAAGGGATTCCTTTAACTGTTGATAAATTAAATTCATGGTATTATGACTTAAATAAAAAGTACTTTGGAGATGAAGTAGTTGTAGATAAGGAAATTGAAATAGAATGGGCAAGAATACCTCATTTTTATTATAATTTTTATGTTTATAAATATGCAATTGGTTTTGCAACAAGTTCTGCATTGGCTAAAAAAGTTCTTGAAGGTGGAAAACAGGAACTTAATGAATACCTTGGATTTTTAAAAGCAGGTAGTAGTGATTATCCTATTAATATTCTTAAAAAAGCAGGTGTTGATTTAACAACTCCAAAGCCCGTTGATGATGCAATGTCATTATTTGCTGATACTTTAAAGGAGTTTGAAAAATTAATCTGATTTAGATATTCATACCCTTGCTGAATAATTTTACTTTATAACTTTATATTTCTTATTTTCTTTTTTTATTGCCTTTTCTATTTGCTTTTTAATAGCTTTAGTATCTTGTAAATATATGCCAGAATACCCTATTGCTACATCAGAATAAAACTTAGCTTTTTTTAAGAATTTTAGCTTTCTAAAACCATCTTTTTGTTTTCTCGATAAAACATAATAAATTCTCGCTAAATTATAGTAAGACCTCTGATTTTTTTTGTTATATTTTAAAGATTCAAAATATTCGTTTTTAGCTTTTCTATACTGACCTTTATTAAAATAAATATCACCAGTATTATTATAAAATTTAGCCTGAGGGTCTTCTGTAATTACTTTGTAGGCTCTCATTTGTGTATGTTCGCCTTCTTCATCTGAAATTTCTATAATTTTAGGTTTAGTACCGTTGTTGTTATATAATTCAGCAATCTCTTTTTTATTTAGTTTAGAGATTTTATTTCCTTTTTTACTCATTCTATATGCTTTTTTTCCTATTTTTCTTTTTAATGCTTTTAAAAACTTTGAATCGGAATATTCTACTTTTATATAGAATTTTTTGTATTTACCATTTGGGTATATTAACACTAAAGTTGGAAATCCAGTAATTTTATATTGTTGCATTATTTTTTTTACAATATTTGATTTTGATTTACTGCCAATATTTATTGCTATTTTGGTAAATCCTTTTAAATACTCTTGAACTTTAGGACTAGCCAATTTTTTATCCATTTTTTTACAATAAGGACACCAAGTTGCATAAACATATAAAAGAATTGGAACTTTGTCTTTTTTAATTGTTTGTATCTTGGTTTTATAGGCAAAAGAACTATTTAACCAATTAACAGGAGGGGTCGCTTTTATTAAAAAGGGGAGTGAAATAAAAAATATGATTACAATTAACATTCTTTTCATATCTAAATCCTAAAAATTATATAATTTAAGATAGCTTATTTAGTAAAAAAATTCAATTTTTATTTAGAACTTATAATTTATTGAGCATTTTAAGTGAAAACCTTCTAAATTTTTTATATTAATTTTTCCTTCTTCCTGAGTATTTTGAGTATAAGTAATAGATATTGGAATAACTTGAGATAATAATAAATTTAATTTTAAGTTATTGATTTTAAAAGATATCTTTGCTGACAGATGTATTAAATGAATTGATATATCATTGTTATACATAATTTGATTCTGTTTCGCCATACCCAAAAAACCTGCTTCATAAGTTTTAGAGTTAGGGTGTATTATTGTTAAATCATAAAAAATTTCAGGAATAAAATTTAATTTGTTATTAAAAAAACTTAGTTTATTTTTTATTCTTGAGATATATCTTTTATATTCAGGTTTAGATGAAAAATTAAATCTTCCTCCTACCCAAGAACTTTCATCATCTGTAAATGGCCATGATTCAATATTACCATAAAAATAAGAACTTATTTTTTGATAAAAAATATCTATGCTTAATGTAGTGAATCTTTTAAATATAAAGCCTAAATTATAACTATAATTATTATAATCTTTAACTATAAATTTTGAGAATTTTACATTATCGAGTTCGTTTTTTATATCTGCAGAAATAAATTTCTCTAAATAATTAAAGTATATTGAATAATTTTTAAAATTAACTTGTGTTTTTAGTAGAAATTCATTTATTTTGCTTGTTTCTTCAATTGTAAAGTCTTTTTTGGGTAAATTTAATGTTTTAATGTTTGTAATTGTATTTGTGAAATTTAATTTAAGTTTATTATATAGATTTAGGTTAAATCCAAGTAGTTGGAATTTTTTATTATAATTATATGGAAATATAAAATCTTTATTTTGGGTAATTAAGTTACTCAAAGAAGAGTCTTGCTTTTCATATTTTGAAAAATAGATTTTATATTTTATATTTTTAACATCAAAAGTATAATTTAAATAAACTCCGTATTTAAGTTTGTCCTTTGAATGAAAATTAATATTTAATATTCCTTTTAATGAAATATTATATTTTAATATTCCTGATTTTAGTTCTAAATCATCTTTTTTTGTATTTTGTTTTAAGTTAAACTCGTTTGTATTGTAGTTAAAATAGTTATATTTTCTTTTATAATCAAAAGAAAATAAAATAAATTTATATTTGTAATTTCCTAAAAACTGGTTTTCATAGTTGTATATTTTGATATTATTTCTATCTAAATTTTTGTTAATGTTTAATTTATAAGAAATATTATTTATCTCTTGTGATTCTAGTGGAGTGTCAATTTTTATATATGGATTAATAAAATTATTTGTAGATTCATTTATAGGAAAGAAAGAGTATATCAAGAACAGAATGTTGAGCATTTTACTAAATTTCTAATTGAAGACTTATTTATCACCTGCCCATTCACAATAACTATCTGTATTGCAAGTTTCGTTACTGTCACAATCGGTATCATTTGAACATCTTTTACCGTATTCACAAATATTTTCTGTTGAACAATGTTCTCCTGAGCTACAATTTGAATCTTCACTACATCTAGTACCATTTGCACAATAGTTGTCTGTTCCGCAATGTTCGTAAGTTTCACATTCGGTATCTGTTGAACATGCTTTTCCATATTTGCATGTAAAATCTTTTGTACAGTGATAATATGGGTCTCCGTCATAACATGAAACATTTGCTGAACATTCGTAAATCTCTGTAAATAATTTGATATCTTCTTGAGAAGGATTTCCTGCTAATAATCCACCAAATGTTGTATCAGGAAAGATTAAACTTACTCTATTTTCTGCAACAAGTTTTACTTTTAATTCATTATTTTCAATTGAAACAGTGTAATCAGGAAGGAGTGCTTTTAGGTCAGTAGGAGCATTATTAAAGAAATTTGATATTGTAAGACTTAAGGCAATTCCATTGTTTTTTAATTCATAAGGATTGTTTAAAGCGTCTTTAATCTTTAGTAAATTATCCTTAAATTTATATATATTATCAACTGTTTTAGCTGTATTTTTTATTAAATCATTATCTTGGTCATCTGTTTCTGCTAATAAAAATTCTATAGCATCAAGAGCTTTGTTAACTGCTTCATTTGCTTTATTGTGTGCTGACACCATTTTTCCTGCATTAAGAAGTGTAAGGAAGTTAGAACCTTTGGTTAAAGCATTTTTAATTCCTTCTAGTGAGTAATCGTTAAGGTCTATTTTATATGCTTGTGTTAAATTAGTTCCTGCTTTTACTGACAGTAGAATTGCATGAAAAGCTTTTATTTCAGTCATATCAAGCTCAAAAGTATCTCCTTCTGTTTCATCATAAAATTCAGGTGTTATTAGATATACATAGTTTTTGTTTTCAGGTTTATCAAGAATGGCCATTCTATCTAATGAATAGTCTATTGCTGGAATAAATGCATTATTTATAAAATTAGAGAATTTTAATCTTGCTTCTGTTAATGATGCACTATCAAGATCAAAATTATTATTTACATTCCACCACGCATTTCTTAGTTTAATAAATTCAGGGTCTTTTAATAAAGCTAAAATTCTTGAAATTGCTGCACCTAATTGAGCATCTAAATTACCTGGGTCTGCTTCAATTGCTTCATTATAAAGATTATAGGCGTTTGTAAAGTCAAAACTATCCATATCCTCAGGGTTTTCAATACCTGAATTACAGTCATCTCCACTGCATTCAGTTGTTTCTGTTTTTTCTTTTACTATCTTTAAGGCTTTTGTAAAAGCATGATTTGCAAGCTCTGTTTTCATTTTTGATTTTTCTGGATCTACTTTATCAGAAGTTGAGTCAGTACAGCTTGTAATGATAAACAATGTAGTTAGTACTAAAACGATTATTTTTTTCATGTTAAACTCCTGTAAATAAAAAATAATAACACAAGGTAGTTAAGCAAATGTTTTTCCTATTATTATTTATTTAATTTTATCTTGTTGTAATATGTTGATAATACTTGTTTATTTTTTTTATTTCCGTGTTTAGTGGTTTCATTATTTTTTTGTTAAAAAAAATAATGAATATAAATGAGGAGTAATGATGACATTTGTGTCTTAAAAACTGACTTGATTCACGACATTTTTGTCATTTTTGTTTTTTATCAATTTTATAAAAGCACTTGACATTCTTTAAAAAATTAATATACTTAATCTTGAAAATGGTTTTCATTTTCTTTGGAGGGTATATGACTGTATATGATTTAAAAATTGGAGATAATGCAAAAATTATTAATTTTTTAGCTGGTAGAGAATTTAGAAGAAGATTGGTTTCTCTTGGAGTAACAAAAGAAAGTAAATTTACTATTAAACATGTTACCATGATGCGTAATGTTTTTGAACTCGAAATGGAAAGTGGAACATTGGTTGCTTTAAGAAAAGGTGAAGCTAGAAAAGTAGAGGTGAAGTTATGCAAGAAATAAAAATAGCATTTGTTGGGCAACCTAATGTTGGGAAATCAATGCTAATTAACGCAATCAGTAAATCCAATTTGAAAGTGGGCAATTTTAGTGGTGTAACAGTTGATAGTACTAATATTAATTTTGAATACAAAGAATACAAAATTCAAATAACGGATTTACCCGGAGCCTATTCTTTAAGCGATTTTACACAAGAGGAGAAAGTAACAAAAGACTTTTTAGAAAATGAAGAATATGATTTAATTGTAAATGTATTAGATTCCACAAATTTAGAAAGAAATTTATATCTAACATCTGAACTTTTAATGCTTAATAAAAGGATAATAATTGTCTTAAATATGATAGATGAAGCGAATAAAGAAGGGATAGATATAAACTCAAAACAATTATCTAAAATATTAGGAAGAAAGGTATTAAAAACAAGTGCTTCAAAGGAAATAGGAATACAAGAATTAATAGATGCTATTATTGAGACATATAACTCTGATTTAAAGCTTGCTAAGATAAGATTTAGTGATGTTATAGAGGAAGAAATTATAAATATTGTTGATATTTTATCAAAAAGAAAGTTTAAATCTAAGCTTGATTATCATGTTTTGGCTATTAATTTACTAAAAAAAGACAAAAAAACAATACATATGTTTCATGAAGAGCCAATTTGGATAGAATTACATGAAGTTGTTAAATCTGCCTATGAACATATTTACATACACTATAATAACTATGATATTGATGAAATTTTTGAAGAAAATAGAGTTGCATTTTCAAAGGGAGCATATTCAGAAACCGTAAAACTAACTAAATCTAAAAAAAGTAATCTAACAGATAAGCTAGATTCTATTTTAATTCATCCTTTATTTGGTTTGCCTGTATTTTTGTTTTTGATTTGGGGATTATTTCAGCTTACATTCAAACTAGGGCAAATACCAATGGATTATATTGATTCTGCATTTAATCTTCTTATTGAAATGGTCAAAAACTCACTAGGTAATGGTGAAATTGGTAGTATGCTGGGAGATGGAGCTCTTGCTGGAGTGGGGGCTGTTGTAATGTTTTTACCTAATATAATTATCTTATTTTTAGGAATAACACTATTGGAAACAACAGGCTATATGGCAAGGGCGGCTTTTTTACTAGATGGTTTTTTTCATAAATTTGGCTTACATGGTAAAAGTTTTATTCCACTTGTTACTGGATTTGGTTGTACTGTTCCTGCTTACATGGCAACAAGAACATTAAAAAATAGAAAAGATAAATTAATTACTTTATTTGTGTTGGGGTTTATTTCATGTTCGGCAAGATTACCAATTTATGTATTATTTATAGGTACTTTTTTTAAAGGCTATGATGCAGGAAATATACTGTTTTTAATTTATCTTTCAGGAGCTATGTTTTCTCTTGTTGCTGCCAAAATATTGAGAAAAACAGCTTTTAAGGGTGAAGACGAACCTTTTGTTATGGAAATGCCTAAATATAGATTACCATCATTTAGGTTGGTATGGCATTCTGTATATGGACAGGCAATTAGTTATTTAAAAAAAGCAGGTACTTTTATTTTATTGGCTTCTGCTTTGGTTTGGTATGCAAGTAATTATCCTAAAATTGATAATAAATCTGTTGAAATTGAGCAAAGTTATTTAGGTAGCATAGGCAAAACAATAGAGCCTTTTTTTGAACCTATTGGTTTTAATTGGAAGATGAGTGTTGCTATTTTAACAGGATTATCTGCCAAGGAAGTTGTTGTTTCTACTTTGAAAGTTTTATATGTTGATAAAGATAGTAGTAACGGAGATGTTCCTGATGAAGAAAATCAAGGACTAATTAAAGCTCTTAAAAAGAATATTTCTATACCTTCTGCAATAGCATTTTTAATTTTTATAATGTTGTATATCCCATGTTTTGCTGCAGCTGCTGTTTTTACAAGAGAAGCGGGAGGGATTAAATATTTAGGATACTTATTTGTATTTACAACAACAACTGCATGGATATTTTCTCTTATAGCTTATCATTTATCTAAATTTTTAATTACTTAGGTTTTTTTGATAACTGTCTGGCCTGCTTTTAAAGTAATGTCTTTTATAAAAATGATTTTTCCATTTTTTATTATCTTTAAATTGAGCCTTTCATTACCATTAGATAAAGGATTAGGTTTAATTTCATAATTATATTCTTTATAACTTCCTTTATAGTTATTATTTATAAAGATATCTCCAGCTTTAGTGTTTATTACTTTTAATTTCGCAGATTTCCATTTAAGCCTAATTGTTAAAGGTTTTACTTTTTTATTTTTATAAAATAAAGTTTGGGTATGTTTATAGCAACCAATAGAGCTTATTTTTAGTTTATATTTTTGATTAGTTTTTAGCTTTATTTTATTTAAACTTCCATAGCCATATAATTTGTCGTTAATATAGATAGTTGCGGCTTTAGGGCTAATTCTAATTGGGATTTCAATAGGAATACTTGTTATTTTCTTTTTTTTCTTTATTTTTTTATTATCTCCTTTTTTACTAGGATAAGCTGTCAGCCTATCCTTACTATGGTGGATATCATTATATTTATTTATTTGATTTATTATTATTTTTTCAATGTTTTCATTTGGTAATATTATATTCTTAGGATAAGGTGCTTTTTTGACAGGATAAGCCATTGGCTTATCCTTGCTGTTAGCCTTATCCGGAGAAGCTTGTTTTTTGGTAGGATGTGTCACCTCTGTAGTAGGATGTGTCTCCTCTATAGTAGGATGAGTCACCTCTGTAGTAGGATGAGTCACCGACTCATCCTTACTAGGGTATTGTATTACTGAGTATATTACAGTTAATATTATTATCGCTATAGCTATAGGTATATATTTTTTTACTATATTTCCTCTTTCTATTTTTTTTATTATTTCTTTTGCTTTGGTATTTTCTGGTTCGTATTCTAGAGCGAGATATGCATAAGGTATGGATTTTGAAAATAACTTTTTTTTATATAGTTTTTCTGCATATTGTATATATTTTTCAGGGATATTATTTATAAATCTTTTGTGGTATGCATTTGGAGTTTTGAAATATATTTCTAATTCTGTTTTATAGTCAAAATTTAAATTTTTAAAATAAGTTTCTATTTCCTCTATGATAGTATCACTTTCTTTATACCTTGTTAGTTTTGATTTTTGAAGGATTTTTTTTATTATTGTTCTTATTTCATTTGAAATCAAAGGATTCAGTTTTTGAGGATTTTCAAATTGACATTTTAATATGTTATTTAGTAGCTGTGCTGTGTTTTTACCATCAAAAGGATAGGTTTTTGTTAGCATCCAATATAAAATTATTCCCAGTGAAAATATATCACTCTGTTTATCTATTTTTTCATCTGTTAAGTGTTCAGGAGACATGAACATTGGAGAACCCATAATCGAGCCTGTTGTTGTAAGATTGTGAACTTCACCAATAATTGAGGCTATTCCAAAATCCATAATTTTTATTTTACCATCTCTAGATATCATGATGTTTTCAGGTTTTATGTCTCTGTGGATAATGTTTTTTTGGTGTGTGTAATTTATTCCCTTTAGTATTTTTAAAAATATTGCAAGTATTAATTCAGGATTGTTTATTGGATTTTTATCTATAAAGTCGGATAGAGTATCTCCATCTATATATTCCATAACAATATAGTTGTTTTCATTTTTATTTACAAAATTATAGACATTAACAATGTTTTCATGGTTTATTCTTGCAATTGCTAGTGCCTCTCGTTTTAATCTTTCTCTGTTTTTTTCATCACTAGACATTGCAGGATGCAATAATTTAATGGCAACAAGTCTATCAAGATTTTTATCTTTTGCAAGATATACTGTTGACATACCTCCCTTTCCAATAGGTTTAATTATTTTGTAATTGTCATCATCTAAGTGAAAAGCCATAATTAATTCTGATTATCCTCCTTTTTAGCTTGTTCTTCAAAATATTTTTGGTCTCTTTCACTGATTAGTTCTCTTATCATGCTATATTTTTTCTTTTTGTTACATCTTAACTCTGAATAATTGATATTTTTTAATTTACAATCACCGCTTGAAAGTTCTGAGTCCTCGTAAGAATAAAATTTTGTTTTTATTTCTAATTTTTCATCTCTAAAACTACTTTCTTTCACTACATTTCTTGTAAAAATACAAGTTTTTCTAATATAATCATATTTTGCAGTTATAGGGGCTTCAAATGTCCAGTTTTCATTAGCTCCTTTTGCAAAAAGGTATTCATGTTCTTTGTCACAAGTGCTAAATCTTCTATCTTCACAATAATATAATAATAAGTCATTAATGCCCTCATCTAAACCTTTTCTTCCTTCAAATATAAAATAAGGCTGAATTTTTTCATCACTAATATCATCACCATAAAAATCATCAGCTTCGTCACAAGTTTTGGTTGCATATAGTGATTTATATCTGTACAAACCATTTAATACTGTTGTAACATAAGTGTCTTCTTCAACTGAATCACATGAATATACAAATAAACTTAATAAAATTAAGAATATTATCTGTGATTTATTTATGATGTTTTTTAGCTGTTCCATTTTAGCCTCCTAATAATGATATATAGATTAGCTTATTCTACTAAAGTTTTCAAATAAATTTAATAAAAAAATAAATAATATGATTTTTTATTTTATGGTAACAATCCTTTCTTGAATTAAAATAATTCTTTTGTTATAGTGTGAATGTTAGTGTTTTTGATTCTTTTGGAGGAATTATTTTGAAAAATATTATTTTAATATCAGTTTATATACTTTCTTTTAATGTATTTGCTGTTCATCCTGCAGTTGTTACTGGCAATGAATATCTTAAAGTTAAAGACTATGAAAATGCTTATAAAAGCTATTCTTCTGTTTTAGTTGAAGATGCTAAAGATAAAAGTGCATTGTATGGTAAATCTTACACTTTATTTAAAATGAAAAAATATAAAGAAGCATTAAATTCTTTTGAGCAACTACTAAAAATAGATAGAAATTTTAGAGATTCTTTATATAGAACAGCCTTTTTATACAGAAAAGTTAAAAATTATGATAAAGCTATAGAATACTACAAAGAATACTTAAAGCAAGTGAAAGATGACCCCGATAGTTATTATGGTTTAGCTAGAACGCATGAGCAAAAAAATGATACTGTTGGAGCAACTTACTATTTTTATCTTTATACAATAAAAGAAACTCGCTCTTCTGAAGATAAATGGGTTAAAAAAGCTCAAAAGAAAATAGAAAAATACAGAGCTAAATTTACTCCAGAACAACAAAAACAATATGAATCTCTTATAAACAATAGTAGTAAGGATGAGTCGGTGACTCATCCTACTACAACGGTGACTCCTTCTGCTACAACAGTGACTCATCCTACTACAACGGTGACTCCTTCTGTTACAACGGTGACTCCTTCTACTAAGAAAGTTACTCCTAAAGATGCTTTAAATATTCCTAAATTAGATAAAAATGCTAAAAAAGTAGAAACATCAACAGATAAAAACTTAAATTATATTTTTATGAAAGGTGTTAAGTCTGATGATTTTTATTTAAATAAAAAATATAATGATGCTATTATTGAATATAGAAAATACTTAAAAGACCCATTGAAAAGAAGAGAAGGTTTATATAAAATGGCAATTTGTAATGCTTTACTTAAAAAATATTCAACATCAGTAAAACTTCTTTCTCAAATTATACTTGAAGAAGAGGGAAATAATAAAGTAAGAGAGTTATTAAAATTGTTACTTGTTAATAAATCTGTTGTAAGTTCTTTAAAAGATGCTGATTCTTCTATTAAAAATAAAATAGGAATGGGAAAAGTTAATGAATTAATTACAAGAGGAGATTATTATGAGGCAATTAAAATTCTTGATATATTAAGTGCTAACATTAAAAATAATAGTGGAGCATTATTCTATAAAATCGATTTATTAAGGATTTTATCTAAAAATAAAGAAATTGAAGAAAATCTAAAGTCTTTTTTATCCATTTATCCTGATAATGTACTTGTTAATGAAAAATATGGAGATTTCTTAGCTTCTCAACATAAAAAAGCTGAAGCACTTAAATATTATAAAATTGCTATTTCTAAAACTACTGATAAAGAAATAAAATCAAGATTAGAAACTAAAACATCATCTAAATGAAAAAATTAATTTTCCTTCTTATTTCTTTTTTTGTTATACTAATTTTAGTATTTATGCAAAAAAGTCAAAATGAAAAAGTTGAAGATATTATAAAAAAAACATCATTAGCTAAAGCGGTAAATTATACAGTAAAAACAACTTTATTTACTAAAAAACGAGATGTTGATTTTCATTTTACTAATTTAGATGATATTATTTTTTATAATAAAAAATTTACTGTAACAAGAGGTGGAATAATACAAAATGATTTTATTAATAAATATTATAATGCTACCGAGTTTAAAAGTATTACTGCTAAGGATGATAAATTAGTTATAGGTTATAGAGATGGTTTTTTATTACTCAATAATAATTATATAAATCACTTCATATTTGATGAAGAAGTTAAGAAGTGTGTATTTAATAAAGATAATTTATTTTGCATTAAGAATAATTTAATTATAAAAAAAGAAAAGGAAAGCTTTATAGAGTACCTTAAATTAAAAAACAGAGTAATTGATTTAGTATCATATAAAAATAAACTACATATTTTAACAGATAAAAATTTAATAATAAAAGATGATTTTTCACAAAAGGCTATAGGAATTTTAGGAGCAAATAAACTAATTATTTTAGAGAAAGAGCTATTCATTCTTCTAGATAGAGAGATCTTTAAGTTGAAAAATAACAGTTTAGCTAGTTTTAAAAAAGTTTCTTCAATTAGCAATTTGATTTTAAGAAACGAAAAAATTTATTATGTTTCAATGGCTGGAGTGATTTATGATGATAATCTTAAAAAAGTATATTCTTTAAATTCATTGATTAATGATATTGCTTATATTAACGGAAATATATATATATTAACTCCTAATGGAGCATATATTTGGAAAAATAAGATAGAAAAATTTAATATAAAAAATTTGGAAAGCTCTATTTCTGAAAACTATATTACAAATATTAAAAAATATAAAACTAATATTCTTATATCATATTTCAATAAAGGTATTGATCTTTTAGATAAAAATAATAATATCAAAGCTTTTATAAAAGAATTAAATGGAGTAAATGATTTACTGCTTTATGATGATTTATTATATGTAGCAACAACAAATGGTTTATATGTTTATGAAGATAAAAGTTTAGGTAATTCTAAAGATATAAAAAAAATAAAATATTATAATAAAAAAAATGGAATTTTAGGTAGTAATATTTCAAAAATAGAATTATATAAAAATAATATTTTTATTGCTAGTGAAGGTGGTGTTTCTCAAAAAAGAGGAGATTTGTTTTATTCTATAAATGGATTACATGGATTGATAAATAATAGAGTTAATTATTTAAAAAAGGTTAATAATTATTTATATGCAGGTACCTTGGGTGGAATATCTATTTTAAAGGGATTGAAAGTTATAAAAAGCTTAAATAATAAAAATTTAAAATCACGGTGGATAACTGGAATTACAAATGCTAATGACAGGGTTTATATTTCAACTTATGGTGGTGGAATATATGAATACTATAATAATGAAATTACTTATATTCTCAAAAATAAAAAACGATTATTTGTAAATTTAAATACTTTATTGAATTATAAAAATAAATATTTATTAGCAGGAACATTAAAAAATGGTTTATTTATATATAATTTTGAAAAAAAAGAGTATTTTTTCTTAAAAGATTTACCTTCTTTAAATATAACTGCTATAAATGTAATAGATGATAAGATTTTTGTTGGGAGCGATTTTGGTTTTTGGAATAGTTCTGTTGATAATATTTTGGAGTGATACATGGAATTAGTTGAAGTGTATAAACAAATAATTTTGGAGATAAAAAATAATCTAAAATACTATCAAAATGATGATATTAATTTTATATTTAATGAAAATGATAATAGTAAATTTAAATTTTTAAGTTCAGATAAAGAAACTCAAGATAAAAATACTTTTAAATCTAATGACAATAATCTTTCTAAAGAAAGTAAAATGGATAAAATCAATGCTCAAGTTATGCGTTGTAAAAAGTGTTCTCTTTATAAAATTAGAAATAATACTGTATTGGGAGAAGGAAGTTTAAATTCTGAAATTATGTTTATTGGAGAAGGACCAGGAGAAAATGAAGATTTAACAGGAAGGCCATTTGTTGGAAAAGCAGGAGAGTTATTGGTTAAAATTATTGAAAATGTTTTAAAGCTTAAAAGAGAAGATGTTTATATGGCAAATATTGTTAAATGTAGGCCACCTGGAAATAGAAATCCTAATGATCTGGAGGTTTCAGCTTGCATAAATTATTTACATGAGCAAATCAAAATAATTAATCCTAAAATAATTGTTCCATTAGGTAGTGTTGCTTTATCAAGATTACTTCCAAGATATAACGGTATAACTAAAAACCGAGGGCGTGAAATGAAGTTAATTCTTTCTAGAGAAGATATTTACGATGTGATACCAACTTATCATCCATCTTATTTATTGAGGGGAAGCCAATCTGAAATTAATAAAAAAAAGAGAGAGGTATGGGAAGATATAAAAAAAATTATGAAAAAATTAAATATGCTTATATAATAGCTTTTTTTATTATTTTCATTCCTGTTAATATTTATTCTTCATCAGTTATAAATATAGATGGATATTTAAAAAAATATGATATACCTAAATTTACTAATATTTTAGAAAAAGAAAATAAAGATCTTTTTATTATGCTTAATTCTAGTGGAGGAAAGCTAGATACCTTGTTTACAATTGTTGATAGCTTAATAAGTATGAAGGCTAAGGGAATTAAAATTTATACCATAATAAATAAGGACAGTATTAGTTATGCAGGAGCTTTTTTTATAGTTTTACTTTCTGATATAGTTTTTTATACAGAACCCTTAAACTTAGGTGTTTTCACTCCTTTATCTGAAAAAACATATTCTTTACATAAGAAAAGATTTGATGAAGTTTTTAAAGCCATAAATAAGAGTAAAAATATAAATAATAGTACTGTTAAAAAAATATTTTTGAATGGAGATATGTTTAGGCCAGAACTCTTTAGTAAATTAAATATAACATTTATTCAAATTGAGGATTTATCTGATATTGAATATTCTGTAGTTTCTTATAAAAATATTAATTTACAAAATAGAATGAGTTTAACTTCTTATTTATATACTCCAAATTTTATATTTTTAATATTTAATTTAACTATAATATTAATATTTGTATCTGTTTATTTTACTAAAAATATACTGTTTTCTATTTTATCCATTATATTTATTTCTGTATTTATTTTCTTGTCATTTGAAATAACAATAAGTTTAAAGGCTGTTTTTGCTATATTTTTTACTCATTTCATGCTTATCTTTAAAGAATATGTGAAGTCTAAATACATTATTACGGTATTGTCATTTTCTATATTTATACTAAGCTCAATTTATTTAATAAATCCATTAAATAGTAATTATTATATTGATACAGGCTTTAGGGTGGATATTGTTATGATTTTCACAATGGTGTTTATTGTTATACTAATGTATAAGTTATTAATTCTATTTTTTAATAGAAGATTTAAAAAGTTTAATAATAAAAAAAATGAATTAAAATATCAAAATGCAACAGTAATATCTGTTTATCCACTTAAAGTAAATATTTTAGGAGATGAGTTTCCTGCTCTATCTATAAATAAACTTTATATTAATAGTAAAGTTAAAATTATAGGTTTCAGAGGGATTAAAATTATTGTAGAAAGAGTAGAATAGTATTGTTTTAACCTAAATTGTAAGTTATAAAAAATACTTATTCAAAAGATAAGGAATGTTTTATAAAACCTTATGAAAATAGAAAAAAGGAAAAATATCACAAAAAAATCAATAACTACTTGACAAATCAAAAAAAGCAAATAATAATAGAATATGGTATTTATTATAGGAGGACCTATGGGTTTAATTCCACAGAACGAAATTATGAGTAGAATAGGGAACTTGAAAGACGAACATTTTAGCCTTGAGCTTAAAATTGAAGAAATTAGAAGGAAGCCTATTCTATCCACAGAAGACCACTTTAAAATTAAAAATTTAAAAAAATTAAAACTTGTTACCAAAGATAAAATAGAAGAATTGAGTCATAGTCTAAAAAGAAAACAATAAAAATAATACAAATCTAACGATTCAAAACATATAGAATAGCGACATTTTTTTCATGGATTACTCTTATTCTTGTTTAATCTATTGAAATGGCTTGTCTTTTTTTTATGTAAAATATTGGAAAATACTTTGTTGTGTAATTGATTGTATTGTTTTAGGAGTTAGACATGATGAAGCTAGATAAAATGATTTTTAAAAGAAACAAGAATTTAAAAAAAGAGAGAATATTAGAGCCCATAGAGGCTATTAAAAATTTATCACCATATTCACCAACATCAAGTATGGATACAATTAATGAAAGAATTGAACAAAAACCTTATAAATTAGATTGGAATGAAGCAACTATTCTTCCTTCCCCTAAGGTCCTTGCAGCTATGAATAAATATCTTTCTGGTATGAATCATTTAAATTGGTATCCAGAGATTTTAAGTAAAAGTTTAAAAACTAAATTAAGTTCTTATGTCGATTTACCTGAAAAAAATATTATTGTTACTAATGGTTCTGATGATGCACTTGAGCTTGTAAATAAAGTATTTGTTAATGAAGGAGATAGAGTAATAGTTCCTATTCCAACTTATACTCACTTTTATGTTCACTCTGGTCAAAGAAATGCAGAAATAGTTAAAATTGCTTCACCTGATGTTTTTAAAACTAATTTAGAGGGGGTATTAAAAGCGATTACAGATAATACTAAAATTATTTATATAGTCAATCCTAATAATCCAACTGGAGTTATGTATAATGAACATCAAATCAGAACTATTTTAACTAGGGCACCTCATGCTATTGTTATTGTTGATGAGGCATATTATGAATTTGCAGGAATTTCAATGTCTCACTTAATAAAAGAATATGATAATATTGTTGTAACAAGAACATTTTCAAAATCATTTGGTTTAGCGGCTCAAAGAATTGGTTATATGGTGGCATCTGATATGATAGTTGAGAACTGTATGAAAATTTTCAATCCTAAGTCTGTTAATAGGTTAGGGCAAATAGCTGCAGAAGCTGCTTTAGATGATATAGACCATTTAAATTCTTATGTTAAATCTGTAACAGAGGCTAAATATATACTTAAAAGATATTTTCTTTCAAGAGGTATTGAATTTAGAACAACACCAGCGAATTATGTTTTAATTCAGCATACTATGGCAAAAACATTAGTGCAATTACTTCAAGATGAAGGAGTTTATGTGCGTGACAGAACTAGTCAAATGGATGGTTATATTAGGATGAGTGTTGGCACTATTGAACAAACAGAAGAAGTTATGGAAATTTTTGATAGAGTTTTAGATAAGTTAGAAAAAATAGAGAGAAATTCTTTTAATTAATTTCATATCGGTAAAATCACATACAGAGTTAGTTTTTAAATATTACTATATTTTTATACAACTGCAAATTGAGTTCCTCATAAGATAAAATAAAATATATTTATTTAACATACACTATAAGCTTCTTGTTCATTAAAACAAGAATAACTAATTTCTATATAATAAAAATTAAAGAAAACTTATAGTTTTTATTTATTTTATTGAAAAAATTTGAAATAATTATTATTAAGTGGTAGATTTCCTATGAACTTTTGATGGAGAAAGTATGAATTACGATTTTGAACAACTTAAGGGGTTCTTTTTAGAACAAATTCGTTTAGCCGCAACATCTTTACCTGCCCAAACAAGAAAGGGTCTTGAATTGGCAATGGAAAGAGAAGAAAATGGAAGTGTAGCCGAAAATGTTTTTAAACAACTTATTGAAAATGTAAAAATTGCAGAAGAGAATTCCGTTCCTATTTGCCAAGATACTGGCACTCATATACATTATATATATTATCCTGTAGGGATGAGAGAGGCAGATATAGAAAAAGCTGTTTTAGAGGCAACAAAAGAAGCAACGGCCCTTAGTTATTTAAGGCCTAATGCTGTTGATCCTATTACAGATAAAAATAGTGGAAACAATATTGGTAAGAAGAATCCTCAAATTCATTTTCACCAATGGGATAATGATTATATACATGGTAAATTAATGCTTAAAGGTGGTGGAAGTGAAAATGTATCTACTCAATATAAACTTCCTGATACTAAATTACATGCAGGAAGAGATTTGGAAGGTGTTAGAAAAGTAATTATTGATGCTGTTAGAAATGCTCAAGGAATGGGTTGTGCTCCTGGAGTTCTTGGAGTTGGAATAGGTGGAGATAGAGGAAGTTCATTTATTACTGCTAAAGAGCAATTATTCCGAAATTTATTTGATGAAAATGAAAATAAAGAATTAGCTGAATTAGAAAAGAAATTATTTGACCAAATTAATACTTTAGGTATTGGACCAATGGGATTTGGAGGGAATACCACTGTTATGGGAGTAAAGTTAGGTACAGCACATAGATTACCTGCTTCATTTTTTGTTTCAATTGCTTATATGTGTTGGGCTTACAGAAAAGCTGAAGTTATTATTAAAGCTGATGGTATTGAATATAAAAATTAGGAGGAAATATGGCTGAATATAAAATAAATTTACCTGTTACTGAGGAAGAAATTAGAAAATTAAAAGTTGGTGATCAAGTTTTATTAAGTGGTGTAATGAGTACAGGAAGAGATGGCGCTCATAAATATATTATGAATCATCACCCTGATTTTATAAGACCTTACTTTGAAAATTCTGTTTTATATCATTGTGGACCAGTTGTGGGTAAAAATGAAGACGGCTCTTGGAAATTTGTTGCTGCTGGGCCAACAACTTCAATCAGAGAAGAACCTTATGAAGCTCATGTTATTGAGGAGTATAAGCTAAGAGGAGTTATAGGTAAAGGTGGAATGCGTGAAAAAACACTTGAAGCATTAAAGAAAAATGGAGCTGTTTATCTTCATGCTGTTGGTGGGGCAGCTGCTGCTCAAGCAAGTGCCGTTAAAGAAGTTCTTGATGTGTTTCTATTAGAAGAATTAGGTGTTCCTGAAGCATTCTGGATTATCAGAGTAGAAGATTTTCCTGTTGTTGTTACAATGGACAGTCATGGTAACTCTCTTCATGATGTTATAAGGGAAAAATCAAGTAAAATTGCAGATGAACTGATTGGTGAGTAGTAGAATATCCAATTCATAAATTTACTTTTAAGAAAAAAGAATAAAAATGGAGAAAATTAATAATAAAAGTTATCTAATATATGGGGTTAAAGCATCTGGAAAAACTACTTATGCAGAAAAATTATCAGAAAAATTATCTTTAGAATTTATAGATTTAGACAAGAAACTTCTTGAAATTTATAACAAAAACACTGTTTTTGAGCTTTATAATTATCTCCAAAATGAATTTAGAGTTACTGAATATAAACAATTTTATAACTTAGTAAACAATATCACAAAAAACACCGTTCTGTCTGTTGGTGGCTCAACTTTGCTTTATAAAGAGATTAAAATAAAAGATATTAAGAAAAAGTTTAAATTTATTTTGATTGATACAGATTTTGAAGAAATTTATAAAAGGATTCAAAAACAGAACACCGTTTATAAAAGATATAGCTATAAAGAATTAAAGGAACTTTATGGTAAAAGAATTAAGTTGTTCAGAAGTTGGGCGGATAAAATTATTAAGTAAATATAAATATTGCACCGCCAACAACTAAATCAATTACTCCTACGGCACTGAGCCCCATAACAACGGCTCTAGTTGTTGAATCTCCAACCGATTTACTACCTTCATTGCTCATTAATCCAGAATAAACTCCAATAATAGGAATAAATGCTCCTATTGCAAATGCTTTTAAAACCCCCTGAACAATATCTGACTTTTCAACAAACTGAAAATTTATAAAAACTTCGTAAGGAACATTAAAAACAAATTTTGCTGTTAAAGCACCAGATATTTCAGCTACTAAAACAGCATAAATCATTAAAATAAATATCATGAAAAATCCAGCAATAAACCTCGGAACAATTAAATACTGTGTAATATTTGCTCCATTCATTTTTAAGGCATCTATTTGGTCAGTTATTTTCATCGCAGAAACTTCTGCTGAAATTGAAGTTGAAACTCGATTTGCAAGCATCATTCCTGTTATAAAAGGGCCAAATTGTCTTACTATTAATTGTAAGTAAGGTCCGCCTACTTCGGTTGCAGTTCCTGTTATTTTAACACCTTGACTTCCAAATTCTGTTACTAAAATCATGCCTAGTATTCCCATAATAATTGAAATAAAAGGAATAGTTTTGTAACCTATAATATACGCTTGCTTTATTGTTTCTTTAAGGCGTATTTTTGATGTAAAAGCAGTTATTATCGTTTTTAACAAAAGTCTTATTATTCCATCGCTATGTTTTTGAGAATAAACTAATAATCCTCCTAAATATAGTGCAAAATCTTTTAATAATTTAAAAATAAACATCTAAGCCTTATAAATCAAAAATTGATGTTAGAATATAGTCAATTAAAAATATTGCAGTTGCTGTAAAAACCACTGATTTATTAACTAAAAAACCTATATCTTTACTGCTTCTTTTTGCATTTAGTCCATAGTAAGAGCTTACTAATGATATCATAATGCCAAATACAAATGACTTCATTAAACCTGTTGTAAAATCAGATATTTTAATATATGAAAAAAATGAATCCAGAAAAATATGATAATCCATTCCAAGGAGTAATTTTGCTGTAAAAACTCCTGAAAGTATAGTCATAAAATCTGCAATAACCGTTAAAAGTGTAATCATTACAACAATTGCAATAAATCTTGGAATAATTAAATATGTAATGGGATCAATTGTAAGGATTTTCATGGCATCAAGCTGTTCTGTTACCTTCATAGAGGCAAGTTCGGCTGTATTGTTTGCTCCGATTCTTCCCGAAAACATTAGTCCTACCATTAAAGGAGCAATTTCTCTGAATCCTGTAAAACCAGCTCCCCAGCCTAGCACTTCTGTTATATTATATGCTCTTACGTAAAATCCTGTTTGAATTACCATTATTGTTCCAACGAAAACCCCTGTCATAAAAATAATAGGTAAAGATTGAACACCAACAGAATATAATTCATATATTATTTCTTTGTAACTTGCTTTAAAGAAGTTTTTTATAATATTAAAAAATAATAAAAAAATTCCTCCAACTATAATTGTATATCGTATAAAAATATTACCGACAAATATAATTGGATTATAAATTATATTCATATTCTACCATAATCATCTTCTAATCTGATAATATCATCTTCACCAAAATATTCACCTGTTTGTATTTCTTTTATAATTAAATCATTTTTACCTATGTTTTTAACTCTATGAATACTTTCTTTTTGAATAAATAATTCATCATTTTTAGATAGTTTAAGTTTTTTACTATTTAATATAACTTCAGCAATCCCTTGTTCTATTTTCCAAAATTCATCTCTTTTTTCATGTTTTTGTAAAGATATTCTTTTATTCTGATATATGGTTATGATTTTTTCTTTGTATCTGTCTGTTTCTTTTATAACATCATAATGCCCCCAAGGTTTTTTTATTCTTTTATTGTTATTATGTAAATTTTTCAATTTTATCTCAAAAAAAATGATTATAGTATGAGTTAAAGCTTAAAATCAAGATTAAATTAGTTTGGTCTTGTTTTTTTTTTATATTCAGCTTATAATATGTAGTTGGTGTCGTTTTGGAGTTTTTAAATGTTATTTATTTTTAGAAGCTTAATTAAAGAGGCTTTATGAAACAAATATATATGAAAATAAATATTTTGGTATTACTGATATTCAGTATATCGTTTTATTCTTGTTCTGCTGATGGAGCAAGTCTTGCTGATAAAAGCTGTAAAGCTTCGTGTGAGTACTGGGAATATTGTAATTTGGATACAGCTAAATGTGAACTAAATACAGAGGCGGAGTTTTGTAACAGAAACGATGATTGTTCTGATGATAACATTTGTAATACTGGAAATCATACCTGTGAAGTAAAGTTAAGTAACTGTAAAGATGGATGCTATGAATGGGAAAATTGTGTTGAAGGAATTTGTCAGTTAAAACCTGGTGCATGCTATTGGGATGCAGATTGCGGTGATGGTAAATATTGTGATATTGATACAAATAAATGTTTAATGAGAGATACTTTGTGTGATTTGAAGTGTGAAACATGGGAAAGCTGTACTATTAATGACTTAAGTCAAGAGGAATGTGTTCCTTATTTTGGATTTAAATGGAATAAATTAAATTTAACAGATAATGATTCTATAAAGGCTATTTACGGAATAGATACTTTGGCTTATGATTCCGAAAATAATACTATGGTTAATTATTTATCCTTACAGGAAGATTTGATTCCAGAAAGACAACTTGTTCTTGGAACGTTGAATCTTGATTCGGGCACACAGGAAGAAGTAGCATTATTTGATGAAGGTGGAATAACCGTTGAGCCATTTTGCAATGAGTTTAGTAAAAATTGTGAATTTATATTCTATGATAAAGAAAATAAAAATTTTGTACTACTATCTTTGAATTCATCATCTGTAATTTATTTTAATTATCATAATGTATTTAAGAGCTCATTTGTTTTTACAGATATTCCGGTATTTTTAGAAAATGTATCAACTGTATTTTCTAAAAACAGTAAAAAGTTTTTTGTTTATAGCAATGAAAACGAAAGAGAGAGTGATAAGAGCCAATTATATGAATTTTCAATAACTGATATGAGCTGGAGAGAAGTTGCTGATGATTTACCAAATGTTTCTGACAACTGTCTTGTAGAACACAATAATGTTGTTTACAGTTTTGGAGGTATTATAAGTTATAATAGTAATAAAATACATAATCATATTTCCAAATACTATGAAATTTCAACAGAAACTGAAGATTTTACTTCTTTTGATATGCCTTCTGAATTTAATGAGCGAGCCAATATCAGTTGTGCTTATGATTCTAAAAGAAATTTAATATTTTTATATGGTGGAAGTAATATAATTAATGAATACAATGAATTGGATAATAAATACTATAGTGATTTATGGAGTTTCAATCCTTTAACAAAAGAGTGGAAAATGATTTCTGAAATTACCAATCAGGGTACTTTTCTTCCTCCTGATGAAATGGGTAACAGAGTTTTTAACGGTAATATTGAATATCCTAACTTTGGTAAAAATAAATCAAGAATGATTTATGATGAAGTTAATGATAGATTACTTTTATTAGGAGAAATACCGCCCTCAAAAGGTGTTCAGTTGTATACGATTAATCTATCTAAATAGGAAAATATGGGGATAATAGTTCAAAAGTATGGTGGAACTTCTGTTTCTAGCATAGATAAAATAAGAAAAATTGCAGAAAATATTTATAAAACAAAAAAGAAGGGGCATGAAGTAGTGGTAGTAGTGTCAGCAATGGGAAATACAACAAATGAGCTTTTGGATATGGCATCAAGAATTACTGATACTCCTGATAGAAGAGAACTTGATATGTTGCTTACAACAGGTGAAAGGCAAACTATTTCATTATTGAGTATTGCTTTAAAGAATTTAGGTCAAGATGCAATTTCTTTAACGGGGTCACAAAGTGGTATAATTACAAATACTGTTCATAATAAGGCAAAAATACTTGAAGTAAGGCCCTACAGGATAGAAGATGCAATAAACGAAAGTAAAGTTGTAATTGTTGCGGGTTTTCAAGGTGTTTCTTACTTAAAAGAAATAACTACTTTAGGGCGTGGGGGTAGTGATACTACAGCACTTGCCTTAACTGCTGCTTTAAATGCACTTTACTGTGAAATATATTCTGATGTTGATGGAGTATTTTCAGCAAATCCCAAAGTGGTAAAATTACCCCAAAAATTAGATGAAATTTCTTATAATCAAATGCTTGCAATGAGTGAAAATGGAGCAAAAGTTTTAGCAGCTGATGCAGTTAGGTTTGCAAAACATTATAAAATTAAACTTTATTCAAAAAATGCCTTTAAATCAGGAGAAGGTACTTTTATAACAGACGAGGCAATAATGAAAACAATAGTAGCAGTAACTTCAGAAGATAATTTAATTATCTTAACCATGAAAAAAACTAATTTAGAGAGGCTTTTGATATGGCTTATGGAAGCAGATATTTTTTATAAAGAAGTTTGGCAAAACAATGATGAAATTACTTTTATTTTCGATAAAACTGATATACAAGATGAAAATTACTTTTTAGGATGGCTTGATAGGTGTGAAGTTGAATATTTTTCAGATAGAGGAAAGGTTTCGTTAATTGGTAATAAACTTTACGAAGACCCAATGCTTCTTATTGAGGCAAATAATATACTTGATAAATATAAAATAAAGACTTATGGTTTTAACTTAAGAGATTTAACCGCTAGTTTTATTGTTGATAAAGATAAGGTTAAAGAACTAGTTAATTTATTTCATAAAGAATTTATTGATAAATAATATGGCCACTTCAACCACATAAATGTGTTTTCCGTGGATTTTTGAGCTTGTAATCTCAAAAATAATTTTAAATATTGAAAAATAAAAGATCGTGTATATATTAATAATTGTAGGAATATTATTTTATATCCATGAATACAGGTTTAAAACTTGTTTTATTGTAACGGAGGGAAAATGGAAAAAATAAAAGTGGCTTGTCCAGCTTGTGGTGCGTTGAATATGGTTGCAAATACTAGTAATTTAGCTAAAGCTAATTGTGGAAAATGTCAACATGACTTGCTTGATAATAGTCCTGTAATTTTAAATGCAAAAAATTATGATAAATTTACAGTAAAGAGTGATTTGCCTATAGTTGTTGATTTTTGGGCAGAATGGTGTGCTCCATGTAGAATGATGGCTCCTAATTTTAAAGAAGCAAGTAAATCTTTTGTAATGAAAGCGAAATTTGGCAAACTAGATACAGAGGCAAATCCTAATATTGCAGGGCGTTATGGTATTAGGGGAATACCAACTATGATAGTTTTTAAGCATGGTAAAGAATTAGGAAGAATTTCAGGTGCTTTACCTACTAATCAGATAATTTCATGGCTTAATGATGTTATTAAATAAAAAAGTTAATGTTAAATAAATAATTTACATATTTACATAAAGTTTTCTTAAGGATATAATTAAAAAATCTAATTTGCAAAAAACATACAAATAAATTATAATACAAAACATTGTGTCAATAAACAATGTATTAAAGATTTTTAACTTTTGAGGGGTTTATATGAAAAAACTTGTTTTATGGCTAATTTTATCACTTTCTTTTAGTTTGTTTGTATCTTGTGGTGGTGATGACTCTAATGTAGATTATTGTAAAGCTAATCCTTGTAAAGATAGTCCTATTGCACATAAAACTAAATGTGTAGTTACAGATAGTGATTATAATTGTGTTTGTGAAGATGGATATATGGCAGATGGAGCAGGTTGTAAACTAGAAGAAGTAACACCTTGTAATCCAAATCCGTGTACGGAAACTAACAAAACTGTTTGTAAAGAAACTGGAACAAGTGCAAATGATTACATTTGTGAATGTGATAGTGAATATTATGATAATAATGGTACTTGTACACTTGAAGCTAAATGTGAAGCTGATTCTTGTACAGAAACCAATAAAACTAAATGTTCTATTGTAAATCATGAAGTAAAATGCTCATGTGATAATGGTTTTATTGATAATAATGGAACTTGCGAAGAAGCTCAAACGGCTTGTGTTGTTACTAAAGGAACAAATAATAATACATTAGTAGTTGGAACTATTTTAATGGAAGATAAAGATTTAGCTTCAGGAGAATTAGTTTATGACAACAATGGTAAAATAATTTGTGTAGGGGCCGATTGTTCTAGTAAATCTAATGGTGCAACTATTATAAATTGTGGAACTAATGTTGTATCTCCTTCTTTGATTAATGCCCATGACCATATTTCATATACACAAAATGACCCTTCAAATTGGGGTACTGAAAGATATGAACATAGACATCAATGGAGAAAAGGCTTAAATGGACATACAAAAATTCCAGCAAGTGGTGGAGCAAGTGAAGACCAACAAGCTTGGGGGGAATTAAGAAACTTAATGGCTGGTGCAACCGTTATGGCAGGAAGTGGAGGAGCCAATGGTTTCTTAAGAAATGTTGATAGAGGTAAAAATGATGGTATTAAGCTAAATGGTGTTAAATATAATACTTTCCCATTAGGTGATAGTAGTGGAACAATGATTACTAGTGGTTGTGGTTATAGTTTTAGAGATACAGAAAGCGTTTTAAGTAATCATTGTTATTTACCTCATGTTGCAGAAGGAATAAATAAGGCCGCAAGAAATGAGTTTTTATGTGTAAGCTCCACAAATAACGGAGGGCATGATTTAACAGAAGCAAACTCAGCTTTTGTTCATATGGTTGGAACAAACGCAACTGATGGAAAAGTTATGGCAGATGAACATGCTGCTGTAATTTGGTCTCCAAGGTCCAATATTTCATTATATGGAAATACGGCTCAAATACCTATGTATTATAACCAAGGTGTATTAGTAGGCTTAGGTACTGATTGGACTCCATCAGGTTCTATTAACATGCTAAGAGAATTACAGTGTGTTGATTATTTAAATAAAAATCATTACAACAATTATTTAACAGATAAACAAATATGGGAATTAGCTACAAGAAATAATGCAGAAGCATTATTAATTTCTGATACTATTGGTATTTTGAAAGAGGGTAGAGTTGCTGATATCGCTGTTTATGCTTTAAATGATGCTCCAAATCCTTATAGAGCAGTAATAGACGCTAAAATGAACGATGTTTTACTTGTTATTAAAGGTGGTAAACCTGTATATGGTGATAGTGATATTATGAGTCAATTTTCTTCAACTAGTGACTGTGATAATATTGGTAATGTTTGTGGAGTGGTTAAAACCCTATGTACTAAACATGAAATAGGCAAGAGTTTTTCAGCTTTAAAGAGTGCAAATTCTTCTTCTTATGATTTATTTTTCTGTGGAGTACCAGCAGGTGAGCCAAGTTGTAAGCCTATGAGACCACAAGAATATAATGGCGATTTAGCAGGAAGTGATAGAGATGGTGACGGAGTAGAAGATAATAACGATAATTGTATTGATATTTTTAATCCAATTAGGCCTATGGATAATGGACACCAAGCTGATGTTGACAATGATGGAATTGGTGATGCTTGTGATAAATGTCCTACAATAGAAGGTGAGGTATCATGCTCTCCTAAATCCCCTTATGATAAAGATGATGATGGTATAGGAAGTGATGATAATTGCCCAACTGTTTCAAATTCAGACCAGGTTGATAGTGATGATGATGGAAAAGGTGATGTATGTGATGCGTGTCCAAATATTGCAAACCCAGGTGATATGGGGTGTCCTGCAAGTATTCAAGATGTAAAACAAAAAACATTGCCACTTGGCTCAACCGTTACAATTAAAGGATATGTAACAGGAATAGATAGTGCTCATAGTGATAATTTATTTGTTCAGTTGTCAAAAGAAGACCAAAATAGCAGTTTAAAAGAGAAGTTTAGTGGTATTTATGTCTATAAAAGTGGAAACAGTAGTTTAGCAATAGGTGATTTTGTAACTGTAACAGGAACAAGTAAAGAATTTTATGGTCAAATAGAGCTTGCTAATGTTACGGAAGCTAAAAAATTAACAGCAGAAGGAACTATGCCTAATCCTATTGTTGTAAATCCAGGTGATATTAAAACAGGTGCTGGTTTGGCTAGTGCCTATGAAGGTGTTTTGGTAAAAGTTGAAAATGTATCAGTATTAACCGTTGACCCTGACCAATATAGTAAATTAGAAGTAACTGGTGACTTATATATAGGTAAGATGATGTATACTATAACTGCAAGTGTTGGAGATAGCTTTTCTTCAATTACAGGGATTCTAAGATATCAAAGAGAAAACAGTAAACTTGAGCCAAGAAGTGCTTCTGATGTTGTTGCTCAATAATATTGTTATTCAAAACTCCTAAATAAGTTTCTATTTTTACAAAATAATTTAATTGAAAAATATATTAAATTCTCAGAAAATTTATAATTTCTTTATTTTTAATTTTATGAAATTCTTTTTGAGTTCCATCAAAGCCTATTTTACTTTTATTTATTATAATAATTCTATTTGTTAAATTAAAGATATTATCCAAATCTTGTGAAATTATTATTGAAGTGTTTTCTGAATTTTGTGCATTTTTAATTATATTGTATATTTTTGCAGAAGTAATTGGGTCTAGTCCCGCTGTTGGGTCGTCAAGAAGGAGCAATCGAGGGTTAAATATTAGCATTCTTGCTATTGCAACCCGTTTTTTCATACCTCCTGATAATTCATCGGGGTATAAGTTTTCAACATTATCAAGTTTTAATTCTTTTAGTAGTATTTTGGCTTTATTTTCTGATTCTGATTTATTAAAATCTCTTCTTAAAAGAGGAAATGTTATGTTTTTTAAGCAGGTCATATCATCGAAGAGGGCATTGTTTTGAAATAATAAGCCTATTTCTTTTTGTATTTTAAAAAGCTTATTTTCTTTTACTTCTGTGATGTTTTCATTTAAAACATATATTTTACCTTTTGTTGGTTTAATTAGGCCGGAAATAAGTTTAAATATTAATGTTTTTCCTGTATTACTATCTCCAATTAAAGAAATATTTTCCCCCTGTTTTATTTCAAATGAAATATCATCTAGTATTAATGTGTTATTATCTTTAAATGAAACATTTTTAAATTTAATTATTGAGTTCATCACATACCTTTTTTGCACTATTAAAATATGAAGAGAATTTTCTTTTTTTTATTAATTCACAACAGTATTTCTTATTGTCGATTTGACATAATTTGTAATAAGCATCATCTATTTTGTTATTTTCATGAAAGTTATTTATAAAGTTTTTTAATGTTTCTATTGCTTTGTTTTTTTTATTTTGTTTGATTAACAAATTTGCTTTCTCAATATAGGCATCATATAGATGGGATTGATTGTAAGTTCCTACATAAATTGAATATTCGTGGGTTGAAATTATTTTATTGAGATATTTGATAGCTTGATTATATGCTTTTATTTTTTTATAAATCAGAAAAGAGTTCCATAGGGCATCATCATAAACTAGTGATTTGACATTATGATTTCTTTCTATCCATCTGTAAAATCTGATTGCAGAATAATATTTTTCTTTTTTTAAGAAAAAATTAGCAATAGCAAGTACTATTCGTTCTTTTGTTATATAATCTTTTTTGGTATTTGCAATTTTTACCAAGAATTCTATAGGTTTAATATCTACAAAAGGATGTTTTTCATAAGTTCTGAGATAAAGAGCAGCTAAATCACCTAAATTTGGATTGTCATCAACTATTTTTAAGTAGTTTTCGGCTACTTTAAGTGCTTTTTTGTATTCTTTATTATAGTAAAATTTATTAAATTCAGTATATAGGTTTACATTGTTAAATTCTGCCTTTAAATGGAGAGAAAATATAGTAATAAAAAAAATAAAAAAATATTTCATAAACTCCTTGCATATATTTTTATATAAGCTCAAAAACAGTTTATTATAAATGAAAAAATCACAGTATTCAATAAAATCTTACATATTTGAAAAAATAAGCTAATTATGTTAAACTCGTTCTCTAATTTTTTGTGAGGATTAATGAGTATTATTGATAGATTAAATGATATTGAAAATCAATATTATAAGCATAATTTAAATTTTGAATTTACTAACTCAATGTTTTTCTTTAAAGAATATGATGATACTTTACTTGCATATCTAAAATCTTATTTTGAAAATGAAGACTTAGAATTAAAAAAGATTGCTTTATATATAGTTTTTTCATCATCTATCTTTGAAAAATCATTATTATATGATATTTTTGAAACAGTATTTTTATTTAATACTGCAGATATAACAAAAGAATTTTTTGTATTTACTGAAAATTTTGATGAAAAAGAATTAGATAATTTTTTGTATATCTTGTCAACTAAATTAAAAGAAGAAGAATTATCATTTTTTATTAAATTTTTATCCCAAAAACATAGCAAAGAAAGAATTACTTTAATGTTTTTTTTACTAGAAACTTACAAGTTAAAAGAAGAAGATACTATAAATATTTATAAGTACTTACTTAAAAAAGAAGATAGTTCAATATTAACGGTTGAGGATTTTTATAATAATTCTAAATTAATAAAAGAATTTACTGATTCTATAGATGGTAAAGAAATATTAAAGCTATCATATAATGACATAGATAAAAAAGATTCTTTACTAAAAAAACGATTAAATAAAACAGGAAGTATAGCATATTTTTTTAACGAAGAAGTAAATGAGTATCAAATATGGGTAAGGCTTTCTTTAGTTCAAGTTAGAGCTTTTGAAGCTGTTGTTGGAATAGATTTTAATTCAACTATAGATTTCCCAAAAAATTTATTATTACATTTTTTATTTCATACAGAATATGGTGATAATCCTTTTAATATAGATTTATTTTTTGGAAATATTTCAGATGCTTCTTTTATTAAGCACATTCTAATGAATAAAAAAATAAATTTTATATTTGTAGGTGATGATTTTATTCCAATTAAAAGTTTTGACTTTGTGTTTTCTGGCCCTGTTTTATATAAATTAGTAAATAAAGCATGGTTGTCTTATTATTTTAAAGATTTTGAGTGGTTAAGGCTTAGAGATGCCTTATTTGAAATTGAAAAGGGGGATTTTTTACAAATTGATATTCCTATTTCTATTTTTAGAAGAATACACTTAGACTTATCCCTTTTTATCAATGCTTTTACTTTTATAAATAAGAGCAAAAATGTTGAAAATTACATAAGGTCATTAAATCCTATTTTTTATACTGAAGAAGATATAGAAAATATTCCCAAAAAAGACTTAGAAAAAATAATAAAAGACTATATTATTGAATTAGACAAAGTTATTCCTTATTTAATATTATTTTTAAGTAATAATAACGAGGCAATGATAAAGTATATGAGTTATTTGTTAAATGAAGACTTTAGTGATGAAAATATTAAATCAGAAGTGGTAAAAAGGGTAGTCTTTATTGCAGGATATTTAAATTCAAGAAATATTATTTATTATGACCATATTAAGAAAATCGCAAAAATGTTTAAAATAGAATTAACAGAACAGTTTATGAATAAATTAGCTGATTCTTTTCAAAAGGAGGAGGATAAATGAAAACAACGATATTCTTTTTAGTTATATTGTTTCAGATTTCTTTATTTGCTGAATATAGAGGTGAATTTATTAGTATCAATAATGTAAAGCTTGATGACAGTGAATTTTTAATTGATACCACTGCTGAAAAACCTCTTGATTTTGAAAATGCTCCTATAGGCAAGGAATCGTTTGACAAGGATTTAAAAATTTCAGTAAATTATTCACTTAATGTAGGTACAGATGTTTTAAATCCAACATTTGAATTGAAATATAATGGAAATAGAATAGATTATTCAGAAGAAACCTCTACTACACTTTCTTTTGTCTTAAGTGAAATTTTTACAACAGTTCCAATAGAAAATTCAGGAGAATTTAAAATTGATTTAGTTATGTCTTATGATACTTCTTTATCTCAAGACCAAAGTAAAACAACTAGTTTTACTTTTCATTATGATACTGTTGCTCCAAGTAAAGCCAGTAATTTAAGATTGATTGCAGGAGATAAAAGTATTAATATTTCTTGGGAATATGCAAATGTAGATGAAAGTGAAATTGATAAAGTTGTAATTTACTATAAAGATAGTGAATCAGATAGTTATACTCAAAAAGAGGCCACCAGTTTATCTACCGAGTATAAGCTCGTAGACTTAATAAATGAGCATGAGTATTCTGTATATATAAAGCTTTATGATTTGGCAGGTAATGAAAGTGAAAACAGTGAAGAATTAACAGCAATTCCTGTTCCTGTAGATGATTTTTATAAATATTATAGAAAATCAGGTGGCAAGGAAGATGGTGGTTATTGTTTTATTGCAACCGCTGCTTATGGTTCTTATGATGATGGTATGGTAAAAATACTAAGAAATTTTAGGGATGCTTATTTACCTCAAGTTTTTATTGACACATACTACAAATATTCTCCGCCTATTGCAAATATTATTGCAAAGTCTAAAGTGCTAAGTTTTCTTACAAGAATTTTATTAGAGCCATTGGTTCTTTATGCAAACTTCTTTTTATATGCAAGTATATTATTTAAATTCTTATTACTTTTTATGCTTATGTTGCTCCTATTTGTAAAAACTAAAGTAAGGAGGATTTACTATGTATAAATTTATTATTATATTATTTTTATTCACAACTCCTTTTTTATTTGCTGAGAGTGAGCATAATAGCTTAATTGAAACACATTTTGGATTTTTTACCCCTAGCATAGACCAAGAAAGTAGTTTAACAACTAAGCCATATAAAGATATTTTTGATAAAGATGGTCTTAGGTTTGGTACAAGTTATTCTTTTGAAGTTTTTAGTCAAGATTATTTAGGTAGTTTTTTTATTCTTTCTGGAGTTGAATATTTTATGGTTTCAGGGTATGGAAGATATGAAAATACTCCTACAGAAGAAAGCCAAGATGAAACCAAATTAACAATGATACCCATAGAAATTGCTCTTGTTTATAATTTAGATCAACTACAAAATTTATTGAATATTCCCTTTGTTTTTTATGCAAAAATTGGATTAAATTATAATTTTTGGTGGATAACTAATGGATTGGGTTCTACTGTTGATTATGATAATGGAAATTCCCATGGTGGTAAAAAAGGCTGGCATTATGGCCTAGGAATAAGGTTTCTTTTAGATGTTTTAGATTCTGATGCTGCAATTAATCTTGATAATCAGTATGGAATTAATGGTAGTTATATCTTTATTGAATATAATTCTTCTAAAATAGATGATTTTGGGAAAGATGGCTTTAAATTAGGTGGAAGTTATCTAAGATTTGGTTTAGCATTACTCTTTTAAGCATTTTATAGGCATGATTCTTTTACACTATGTAATTAATTACACAATATTTATTTGTTTTTATCTTTTTTAATATACTCAAATTAAATAAATAATATTTTTATTGCTAATATTAGGAAAATTTATTGCTTTATAACTGTTGTTAAGTTGATTTTTTAAGGAGTTACTATGAAATCTTTATTTTTGTCTTTGTTTTTATTCGGATTTACGATATTTGCCTACAAGCCATTACCTCCTGGAGCAGGTGCATCTGTAAAACCTAATGTTTTATTTATCATTGATGATTCTGGTTCTATGGGGGCATCTTGTACAGGTGAAGGTGATTTAGATAATACTAATAAAACCTCTAAAATGTGCCAAACTAAAAGGGCTTTGAGGCTTTTGTTTCAAGATGACAGCATTACTCAAAATATAAGGTATGGTTTAACCGAGTTTCCGCGTTATTGGTGTAAAAGTAAAAAAATGCTTTTAGTTCCTATTAGAAATAGAGATGACATGGATATTTATAAAAATAATGGTGATACTAAATTACATAAAACTTATATAGAAGAACAAATGAAAACTATCCCAACAAATAACTGGACTCCTTTAGGTAAAGCTGCATATTTTGCAAGAAGATATTTTCAAGGTCATGCTTCTTCAGATGGAAGTATTATTAATAATTTTGACTCTAGCATAGGTGAATCACCAATTATTGATAAATGTCAAAAAAATTATATAGTTTTATTTACTGATGGAGGAGAAAGTAGAAATAACTGTAGTCATGGAGATTGGAAAAGTATTATTAAAGAATCTACTAAAATGCAACAAAGTCCATTACAAGGTTTTGTCACTAAAGATGGTGAGGCTATAGCTAGTGGAAACGAAAACATTGATTTATATGCAGTTGGTTTAGGTAGTGGTGTAAATACAAATACTATGAATACTATTGCAGAACATGGTGGAACAGAGCAAGGATATTTTGCAGAAAATGATCCTAGTAAAATCCTTGAAATATTTCAACAAATTATAGCTGATATTGGAGCTAAAAATATTACTTCTACTACTCCAACTTTAATACCTAGTTTTGCCGGTCCAGAAAATGATGTTCTTTATTTAACTAATTTTCAACCAAGGGACAACAAGCAATGGAGTGGGCATTTATTTAAATATAAACTAGCTACAACAGGAAATAATGTTTTAGATGGTACTCCTAAATGGGATTTAGCTCAAAAACTTTCTAATCAATTAGATTCAAGAAAAGTATATACTGTTTGTAAAGATATGAGTGGTCACTTAGTCAAAGATGCTTTTACTGATGATGATAATAATCTTGCTCTTTTTGATTTAAATAATGCTCAAGAAATTGCTTTCTGTATGCTTCAAGGAGCAAATAATGGTGCAGGTAATCCAATGATTGCAGGAATTAGACAAACATTTCCGTGGAATGCAGCAGTTATTGGATGTTCTGGTGCTGGCTGGGAAGAACACTATGATTCTAATACTGGAAATGTAGATGGTTGTATGCCCACAAGAGAATGGATAGATCCTGTTTGTAAGAGTAGTGAAAATATTGTAGATATGATTAATGACCAATTTGAAATCTATAGGTCTTATTGTGGTGCAGGTGATTTTGAAGATTATGCAGTAGGTTTTCCTATACCTCTTCCAGACCCTGCTCATCCTGATGAGAGTATTCTTGAGGATGATGCAAGTGGAAGTAAGCGTTGTAAATTAGGTAGTCAAACAATTACTCTTCCAGATGGAACAACAAAAACTCTTACTCAAAAAGACAAAGCAAGATTTATTCAAAGATATTTATGTCAAGGTGCATCACATGCATTTTGTGGATGCTTTGAGCCATGGGAAGGAAGTCCTGCTCCTAATGTTAACAAAGCTCAAATGTGTATAAATGCAATTGGTGAAGAAGATAATACTATGTGTGGTGGAACTAATGCTACTCCAAGAGATCCAAGTAAGCCTAGTTGTTATGAAGGATATTGTGTTGGTAAACCTCTTGAATATGATAAAAATGCAATTTGGGAAAAGCAAGACATGG
>Ga0256842_1000476_pt1 | contig 35510 bp, 38 predicted proteins | sample 4559240metaG_FD_185973 | JGI IMG/M metagenome (GOLD analysis project Ga0256842, IMG submission 185973) | Hydrothermal vent microbial communities from Guaymas Basin, Mexico - 4559-240 | ecosystem: Environmental > Aquatic > Marine > Hydrothermal vents | place: Mexico: Guaymas Basin | collected...
ACTTGCAGCGATAATCGCAGCTATCTTCAAGGCCGACTCAAAGTATAAAATCCTGCTGGCTATACTCGTAGTTGAGTTCATAATAGCAATAGTCAGACCCCTCTTCATGCACGTAACTGGACACTAAAAAATTTTAATTTTTATATTAAATTCCTGAAAACACTTCTTCTCTTGCGTGAACGACTATTCCTCTATCCGTAATCTCGAGTGGATGTATCTTCTTGCTGTGATTTGTCCCTCTCATCTTCAGAATCTCTATACTTCTAACTCTCGTATTCTCAATTCTCGTGTAATACAGGACTATCGTTCCCTCTGTTACGAAGTTCTCCACTCCGAACCTTGAGAACCTGTTTTCTCCTTCGACTATCTCACACGTGAGTATCGATGTGAGCCCTAAAACCTCCATTGTCGTCGAAATCTTCAACAACTCAACTCTAAACTTTGCAACGTCGTTTATCGCAAATCCTATCGATGTCGTTGAATCCACCACTGCTCTTTTAGCTCCGATCTCGTCCTGAATTGTGATTATCTGGTCAAGCAAGGATCTCGTGTCAAACGGCCTTATGTCGATGTATTTCTCATCTGAAGGCAGTCCTATCTTCGTCGAAGTGGCATCGACTATCGCGAGCATATTTTCATCTTCATACTTTTCAAGTTCCCAGCCAAACGTCCATGCGTGCTCCCTGATATGTTGAGGTCTTTCTTCAGTCGCTATGAATATTCCGGGCTCGTTGTATAGCTCTATACCATTTACTAAGAATTGCAGGGCAAAGATAGTTTTACCGCTACCGGAAGGACCCGATAACAAGTAGCTTCTGTCTCTGACCAAACCGCCCTCGCATAACTCGTCAAACCCGGGAATACCGGTAGGACATCTTTCAAGCTTTCTAACAGCCTGAGCCTCCGTCATATTTCGACACCATTATGATTCTAATGAAATGTTTATTGACCCCAAAGTTTAAATTGTTTACGCATTATATGTATAATCATGGGTGAAAAAATAACCGTTAGTGTTATTAAAGCAGATGTAGGCAGTGTTGCCGGACACACTACTGTCCCTGACGAAATCAAAGCTGTTGCTGAAAAGAAGTTGAACGAGGCTAAAGAGAAGGGGATCATTATCGATTTTAGGGTTTTAAATGCCGGAGATGACTTGGAATTGATAATGACACATAGAAAGGGCGTTGACAGCGAAGAAATTCACGGATTGGCTTGGGAAACTTTTGAGGAGTGTGCAAAGAAGGCTAAGGAGCTAAAGCTTTACGCTGCTGGTCAGGATTTGCTGGCCGACGCATTCTCTGGAAATATAAGAGGACTTGGCCCGGGAGTTGCGGAGATGGAGTTTACGGAGAGACAGGCGGAGCCGATAATCGTATTCATGATGGATAAAACGGAGCCGGGAGCTTTCAACTTGCCGATATTCAGGATGTTTGCGGATCCTTTCAACACGGCTGGTTTGGTAATCGATCCTTCGATGCATCAGGGTTTCAGGTTTGAGGTTTGGGACATCATGGAGCACAAGAAGGTGATGCTGGCAACGCCGGAGGAGATGTATGATCTTCTCGCACTGATCGGAGCAAAGAGCAGATACGTAATAAAGAGAGTGTATCCGAAGGAGGGTAGCCCGCTTCCAACGGACGAACCCGTTGCGGTTATAAGCACAGAAAAGTTGTATCAGATAGCGCACAAGTATGTAGGAAAGGACGATCCAGTGGCAGTTGTCAGAGCTCAAAGCGGTTTACCAGCTGTTGGGGAGGTTCTTGAGGCTTTTGCGTTCCCGCACCTTGTCAGCGGTTGGATGAGGGGTAGCCACAACGGTCCGATAATGCCCGTTCCATTCAGATACAGTAAGTGCACGAGGTTCGATGGGCCACCGAGGTGCATCGCTGCGGGCTTCCAGCTCTGCAACGGAAAGTTGATCGGGCCAGTGGATATGTTCGACGATCCAGCCTTCGAATACACGAGGATGAAGGCAATGGAGGTCTGCGACTACATGAGAAGACACGGCCCATTCGAGCCACACAGACTACCTTTGGAGGAAATGGAATACACGACCCTTCCGAAGGTCTTGGACAAGCTCAAGGACAGGTTTGAGAAGGTCGAATAATCTACCATTTTTTTTGCTCTATTTTTCTTGTGCATTTTCGCTTTTCAGTAAATATTCTCTAGTGAGCAATCTACCGAAAGGGTAGTATATCCTCCCGTTCTCTGCTCGAACATGAAGGATGTTGTGATGAAGTTCGTCGTGCTCAACGCTTTAAAGTATGGTTCTCCTAACGATAAAGCGGTAATGGGAAAGATAATGGCTGAGATGCCAGAGCTGAGGAGCAAAGCCAAAGAAGTCTTAGCCCTTGTTAGGGAGTGTATAGCGGAGTTCGAGTCGATGAATGAGGAAGAAAAACGAAAGCTAATGGAAAAATACTCCGTTGAACTGAAGCCTAAAGAGGAGAAAAAGGAGCAAAAACTCCCACCGCTTGAGAAGGCTGAGAAGGGGAAGGTGGTAATGCGTTTCGCTCCGAATCCGAACGGCCCTCCCACGTTAGGCTCTGCGAGAGGGATAGTTGTGAACGACGAATACTGCAAGATCTACGATGGTAAGTTCATTCTAAGGTTCGATGACACAGATCCTCGCACGAAGAGACCTCTGTTGGAAGCTTACGAGTGGTATCTTGAGGACTGTGAATGGTTAAATGCGAAGCCGGACGAAGTCGTTTACGCGTCGAAGCGAATTCCTATATATTACGAATACTGCGAAAGACTTTTGGAGATGGAAAAAGCCTATCCTTGTTTTTGCTCTCGAGAGGAGTTCAAGAAGTTCAGAGATACCGGAGAGGAATGTCCACATCGCAACATTCCTGCTGAAGATGCTCTTGAGATCTGGGAGAAAATGCTGAACGGTGAATTTGAGGAAGGGCAGGTTGTGATCAGAATAAAGACCGACATGAAGCATAAGGATCCAGCGATAAGGGATTGGGTCGCTTTCAGGATAATATACGAGGATCATCCTCTTGTTGGAGATGAATTCTGCGTTTGGCCAACTTTGGACTTTGAATCAGCGATTGAGGATCACCTCTTAGGCATAACACACATCATAAGAGGTAAGGATCTGAGGGATTCCGAGCTAAGGCAGAGATACATATATCGATACTTCGGCTGGGATTATCCGATTACAAAACACTGGGGTAAAGTTAGCATCCACGAATTCGGAAGGTTATCTACGAGCGAACTGAGAAGGGAGATCGAAGCTGGGAACTATGAAGGCTGGGATGATCCCCGATTGCCTACGATAAGGGCACTAAGGAGAAGAGGCTTTAGGCCGGAGGCCATCAGAAACTTCATACTCTCTTTGGGCGTTGGGGAGAACGACGTTTCGGTGAGTGTAAAGAATTTGTATGCGGAAAACAGGAAGCTAATCGATCCGATTGCGAACAGATACTTCTTCGTCTGGGATCCAGTCAAAATCAAAATTGAGGGACTTGAGGAGGAGGTTGAAGTCAAGATTCCGCTGAATCCGACGAAGGGTGGATTCAGAGTGCTGAAGGGCATGAGAGACATTTACATTTGCAGAGAAGACTTCGAGAGGTTCGAGGAGGGAGATCTCGTAAGGCTCAAGGACTTCTGCAACGTTAGGCTCGTTGATAAAGAGAATGCCGTGTTTGAGTTCGAGGGTTTTGAACTCAAGGACGTTAAGAAGGGGAAGAACATCATTCACTGGTTACCAACCGAAGGTGTAGTGGAGTGCCATGTCTTGGGCATCGAGAGAAACTACGAGGGTCTTGCAGAGAAGAATTCGCTGAACGACTTAGGCAACGTTGTTCAATTTGAAAGATTTGCATTCTGCAGACTCGAATCGTTTGATGATAAGCTTAGGGCGATCTATACGCATCCCTGATTTTTTAATTTGCTTGATATACTGAAAAATTTAATTTGCAGCATTGTCTCTAAAAGTTAACTTTGACCGATCTTTTCCAGCAAAATTCTCTCCCAATCGCTCAAAGAGGGGCAGATCGTGCAACCCAAGCGATAGAACCCTTCATAATAAAGAGGATGTAACTCAAGTCCGTTCATCAGAACGAACAGCTGAACCATGCACCCACTCCAATACTTGATCGGAAATATCTCCTTCGCAACCCTGAATTCGATTTCTCCTCTTTCCCTTCTTATCCTGCTCTCCGCCTCCCTATCTCCAACGATCAGCGTGTCCGTTGCAATTCTCTCCAAGCCATCCATCTTGAGCTTCGTGCACCATCTGTTGGTGTGAGTTGGCAGCCCAAACCTCTCGATGTCGAAACGAACTTCAGATTTAATGAGCTCCACGTTCAGCCTCTCGCAAACCTCTTCCACGTAGTCCTCCGTATATGGCATCTCGTGGCTTACCTTGACGTATAGCGCTTTAATCTCCCCGAGCGCTTTCTTCGCCAAGATAAGAGTTGCCGTGCTATCTTTACCGCCGCTGAAAGGAACACCGGCGTCACCTTCCACATTCCTTTGTATGAAATCTATGGCGATCTCCTCAAGCCTTTCGAGCCAGCTTCGATTCCTCTCGATCATCTTGCGGATATCCGCCTTCTTTGGCTCGACATCTTCCCTATGCATGATCACCCTCAACCTTTCTCCGATCTTCTTGCTCACTATCGCCTTCAGCTCTGGGACGTATATCCACTCCTCATTCATCAACTTCCTTACGATCAGATTGCCCTCCTCTACATTCACGCCGAACACTTTCCTCGTATTCTCAACGAATCCTTTTCCGATCACGAAATATGCATCGAAGTCTGGATTTATCTCGATACCAAGTTCGTTTTTATTGGAGAACAGAAAAACACCGTCGAATTTGAATCCTAATCTAAGCTTGGCCTTGGCCATTTCGAATGCTTCTCTCAGCTCCTCCATCCTCGTGTGTCTTACAGCCTTCTTACTCGTTATAACTACCTGATATATCGGTGTAATCTTTCTAACCTTGTTCTCTATCTCCTTTGCGAGCTCGATCTCATCTCTACCGAAGAAGAATATAGGGATTCTCCTCTCGAAAATCGAAAGATCGACATCTTCAGCACTTCTTATCCCGCCCAAGCTGACCACATCGCAATTCACAGCGTGACTCAAAGCCTTGGCGTCCTTCTTAGCCCTCGCAACGGCTACGAGCATGCTCATCTTCTTAGAAGCATGAGACCTGCCACTATTAGAATCAAACCCAAGAGACCTGATGTGAGCAGAATCGGGAGAAAACCCTTCAACAGTATAAGCAATCCCAAGCCTATGAGTCCATACGCCAAAGCCCTCTTGGTCTTCCTTTCATTGTATCTCCATTCTCCTCTTTCCGGCATCACGATCGCCAAAAATAGGTAGATCAGCACGACTTTCGGTTCTATAACGAATGCTATTAGAAATGTCAGCCTGACAACAGTGGGATCGATGTCCAGATACTCTGCCAACCCACTGCAAACTCCGAATAGAATCCTATCTCTTCCCTTTCTAAGCCTCTTCTCCATTTGCCTTCGATATCGTCCTTAGCTTATAAATAATTTCGCAGGAGTGCTCCAAGTAGCATGCCCTATTGAAAGCTTCGTATATATCCATGCCGGCTGAATATATCCCGTGCCCCCTGACAACGACTATTCCATTTCTCGTAACCTCTTCAGCAATCTTTTCAGCTAACTCCCTGCTCTTGAACTCCCCCTCAACGATGGGAATTTTTCCCAAGAAAAGCTTTCCCTCTAAGTCCATGGGCACTATTTCATCAAGCACGAATGATAGAACGACGTTGTAAATCCCGTGACAGTGCAAAACAGCCTTGTGGTCTGTTCTCTCATATATAGCGTTGTGGACTATCAGATCGCTCGATGCTTTTTTGGAATTCTCTCCGACTCTTAGAATTACGAAGTCTTGCGGTGTTAGCTCGTCCAGCAAAGCTCCTGTTTTGGTTATCACGATGCGATCTCCGATTCTGCAACTCATGTTTCCGCTTGCTCCATCTATGAGCTTGAGCTGTCCAAGCTTTTTTCCTATCCTTATCATCTCAGCTATCGCCACCATCATACTCATCGAACCTCAAAAATTTCGCAAGCTTATCCCTCAATTTTACGACATCCCCTATGACGATCACAGCCGGAGCCTTAACTCCTCCCTTCTCAGCTACATCCGCAATCTCCTTCAGAGGAGCGACTATCACTCTCTGATCTTTCGTGCATCCCCTCTCTATTATAGCTACGGGCGTGTTCGGATCCTTCCCATGCTTTAGCAACCTTTCAACGTTTTTTCTGAGCGTTGAAACTCCCATCAAAATGACTATCGTCGCGTTGAGCTTTGCCAGTGCCTCCCAGTTCAGCCTCTCTCTCGCCTCTCTTCCCGTTATGAAGACCACAGCGGGATCGAACGCCCTATGAGTAATCGGGATTCCAGCATAGGCAGGAACGGCAATCGCTGAGGATATTCCTGGAACGACTTCGAATGTAATCCCGTGTTCAGCCAAAAATTCAGCCTCCTCTCCACCCCTTCCGAATACAAAAGGATCTCCTCCTTTGAGCCTTACGACCTTCTTTCCCCGCTTTGCGTATTCTACGAGCAGTCTGTTTATCTCATCCTGTCTTTTCTTGTGTTTTCCAGCTCTCTTACCGACATCTATAAGCTCTGCCTTCGTCTCCTTCAAAAACTTCTTGAGATCATCTCCGATTAGCTCGTCGTAGAGTATCACGTCAGCCTCCTTCAAAACCTTCTCCGCTCTCTTCGTTAGCAGGTCCAATCCGCCCGGCCCTGCTCCGACTATGTAAACCTTCCCATCCACATTTTTCACCTCTAAAACTTTGGGATTAGTTGTTTTATCCTATCTTTCAGATCTCTCGCTATCTCCTTCGCCTCCTCGACTGCAGTTTTAGGATTGAGCTTCTCATCTATTCTGACCTCATCCTTTCCATCCACAGACAGAATCTGGCAGATTAGCCTGACTTTGCCTTCATATCTCGCGTAGATCCCAGCAGGCACAGCACATCCGATTCCAAGCTCTCTTATTACAGCTCTCTCAACTTCAGCTTCCAAAGCTGTCTTTTCGTCGTTCATGAAGGTTACGAGATTCTCTTCTCCCTTTCTCGTTTCCACAGCTATTATACCTTGATTCGCCGGGGGAACGAAGATCTCTGGATCGAGCTTCTGATACCATATCTTCTCGGCCAATCCAAGTCTGATCAGTCCAGCTTCGGCCAAAACTATCGCATCGTAAAGGCCTTCTTTGAGCTTTCTGAGCCTTGTATCTACATTCCCTCTAAGATTCTCGAACCTCAGATCTGGTCTATACCATTTGAGCTGTGCCCTCCTTCTCAGGCTGGAGGTTCCGATAATCGCTCCATCCTTTATCTCTTCGAGAGTTGTCCCATCTTTCGAAATGAAAACGTCGCATGGGCTATCCCTTTCAAGAACTGCCGCTATTGAAGTTCCTTCAACCCTCACACTCGGAACATCCTTGTAGCTGTGAACAGCTATGTCGATCTCTCCATCCACCAAAGCCAGTTCGAGAGTTCTGACGAAAGCTCCCATGCCTTTGAATTCATAAAGCGGTCTGTCCTTCATTATGTCTCCTGCGCTCTTGATGATTCTTATTTCGACCTCGTAGCCCGCTTCTTTGAGCCTTCTGACTACCTTTTCCGTCTGAGCCAAGGCTAACTTGCTTCCCCTCGTCCCGACTACAATCTTCTCAGACATGTTCCTACTGCCTCTATCGTCTTCTCAACATCCTCCTCGCTGTGTGCATAGCTCACGAAGCAGCATTCGTATTGGGATGGTGGGAAGAATACACCCTCCTTCAACAGCTCCCAGAAGAACTCGATGAACTTCTCCTTATCGAGCTTCAGAGCTTCAGCATAATTCTTGGGCGTTTCGCCGAAGTAGACGCAGAACATCGAAGCTATGTATCCGATAGAACAGTTGACGTTGGAATCCTCGATCTGATCGACGATTCCTTTTGCGATCGCTTCGGTCGTTCTGTTCACCTTCTCAAGGACATTGTTTTCCATTATGAACTTCACCGTCGTGTAACCGGCGGTTAGGCTTAGGGGGTTTCCGCTGAACGTTCCCGCCTGATATACTGCTCCAGATGGAGCCACGTGCTCCATTATCTCCTTCTTACCTCCGAAGATTCCTATCGGCAATCCTCCACCTGCTATTTTGCCCAAGGTAGTTATGTCAGCCTCAACTCCGTAGAACTCCTGAGCTCCACCCAAAGCGAGTCTGAAACCCGTTATGACCTCATCGAATATTAAAAGAACATCGTTCTCTTTCGTGACCTTCCTTACCTCCTTAAGATAACCCTCCTCCGGTAAAATTAGGCACGAGTTACCCATAACCGGTTCCATTATCACACAGGCAAGATCTTCTCTGTTCTTCTCAACGACCTCGGCCAAAGCTTCGATGTCGTTGAAGGGAACTTGCAAAGTGTTCTTCACGAAATCCGGTGGAATTCCAGCTGAGTTTGGAATCCCATGGGTGGTTGCACCACTTCCAGCCTTCACAAGCACTGCATCATGCGCTCCGTGGAAGCTTCCTTCTATCTTGACTATCTTGTTTTTGCCCGTGAACCCCCTCGCAAGCCTCAAAGCCGACATCGTAGCTTCGCTTCCCGTATTAACAAATCTGACCATCTCTATGCTCTTATAGAGCTTCGTTATCAACCTTGCGTATTCTATCTCAAGTTCTATCGGAGTTCCGTAGAGCCAACCCTTTTCGAGTTGCTCTGCAATTGCTTGCTTTACAACTGGATTAGCGTGACCTAAGATTAGAGGTCCATAGGCAAGACAGTAGTCTATGAACTCGTTTCCATCCACATCCACGATCTTTGAGCCCTTAGCATATGCCGTATAGAACGGAAAGGGCTTTACCGCCCTTACTGGGGAGCTAACACCACCGGGCATCAGCTTAACGGCCTCATCATACAGTTGCTTCGATCTATCAAACTTCATGGGGAATTGGTCGGGGCTCATGCAAATTAATGTTTTTATCTTCCCGTTGCTTGCAAGACCCTTTCCGTAACAGTAGATGACAAAGTTGGCAATTAGATTTATAGAGTTAAGAATTTTTATTTGATTTTGAAATGTTCTGTCGATTTGTATTTCATACTTGAATGCTAAACTTTTCCATCTACTGTTCAGTGCGGGGTAGCTCACTCAGATCAGATATGCCAGCCAGACAGTCGTTGCAAGGATGATTCCAGCTGGGATCAAAAACCTATAAACCTTGCTCATATCCGCTGAATAATACTCAGAAGTAAGAATCAGACAGAGGTGCAGTGGGGACATCATCACACCCAAAAGCCCAGCACCGAATACGAGCATTAGATTTTTCGGAATGAAATCACTGCCAACGCCGGTGAAAGCCGTAAGCAATGGTAGTGCAATTGCAGAGTAGCTTATCTCTATTCCTACGGCAAAGCCAACGACGAAAGCTAATAGGAAAGATGCCATATGAGTCGGAATCTTAAGCTCCTTGAGGTGTTCGAAGAATATCTGAGCTGAATGGGTGAACGCTATAAGATCCTTGTAAAACATCACAGCAAAGATCAGCAAAATTATCTTCGGATCAACTGTCCTCTTTAAGATCCTTATCATTTGCTTTGACTTTGGCCTCTTGTGTATGTAGAGAACGAGAACAGCAAGAAGCAACGTTATCGCGAGATCGATCTTCAGGATTATTGCAAGAATGACGACCAATATCAGCGGGTAGAGCGATAGAACAGCATCCCTAAACCTCAACTCGCTCAAGTTTGGGAGGGTTATATAATCCCGAAGGAACACGATTCCTGCGAGAATCATTCCTATCGTAACCGGGTAGCACGCTTCGATCACTTTGAAATAACTCACATCAACTATCATTGCACCTATTATGAAGCTCGGATAGAGTGGCCAGATCGGAACCCAGAGATGTCTGAACCAGTAGTTTACAAAGGTGGCCTCCTCAGCATCAACTTCATAACGTTTCACAAGATCGGTAAGCATCACGGCCGAAACTAAAGCTCCACCCGGCATCGGTAGAAAACCGACTATCGCTGGAAGAATCGCCAAGCTGAGCTTTCCTATGAAGCTCGATACGCTCTCGCTCAACCTTTTCAACAAACCCAGCTCCTGCATCGAAAAGCCTAAGGTAAAGGCCGAGATAACTATTACCAGCAGTCTTAGAGTCTGGAAGCTCGTAATAACAAAAAACAACCTTTTAAACGTTTCCAGTGATATCGTAAGGATGCCCAAGATGAAAGAACCGACGAATATAGCAATACTCACGTTTATCTTCAACCTGATCAGAATTAGGATCAGAAAGATTGAGATGAATAAGGCCAAAGACGGATCCATGTCGAGCGATCTGTTATCGTTCTACTTTAATCGTTTTTGGATTACAGTTTTTAAATCCGAACTCAGCCTTACGATCATGAGAAAGATATTCAGAGAGCTCGTTTCAATTGAAGAGGCAAAGAGGAGGTTGTTCGAAAGACTTAAGATCGAGCAAGAGGTTGAGGAGGTTCCGTTGATCGAGGCTTATGGCAGAATCTTGGCTGAGGACTGCTATTCAAACATAGATGTTCCCCCCTTCGATAGGGCAACGATGGATGGTTATGCTGTCAAGGCTGAGGACACATTTGGTGCTGAAGAGGACAATCCCGTAGCTTTGAAGGTTATAGGAAAGGTTGAGGCAGGAGAAATTCCGAGTGTTGAAGTTGAGAATGGATGTGCAGTCGAGATCTCTACCGGGGCTGTGATTCCGAAAGGAGCGAACGCTGTGGTTATGGTGGAGCATACGAGCAGGGATAGAGATGTCGTTTATATCTACAAGCCTGTCCCACCGGGAGCGAACGTCATGTCTGCAGGTTCTGACATAATGGCTGGAGAGCTTCTGGTTAGAAGGGGAATTAAGCTCACTGCAAGGGAGATTGGAGTCTTGGCCTCGGCGGGTTTTAAAAGCATTAGGGTTGTAAAGAAGCCAGTTGTTGCAATCATTTCTACTGGTAACGAGCTCGTGAATCCAGGTGAGAAGCTCGATTTCGGAAAGATCTACGATGTCAACACATACACGATAAGCTCTGGCGTGATTGAGAACGGCGGGATTCCTATCTTCTTGGGGATAGCTAAAGACAACGCGGAGGAGATCAAAAGCAAGATAGCTGAAGGATTAAAGATCGCTGACATCGTAATCCTATCGGGCGGAACGTCTGCCGGTGTTGGAGACATGGTTTACAGGATATTGGAGGAGTTCGGAGAGGTGATAGTTCATGGAATCGCCGTAAAGCCTGGAAAGCCAACTGTAATAACCATAGCAAATGGGAAACCCATTTTCGGGCTTCCGGGCTATCCAACGTCTGCTTTGATGATCTTTGAAATCTTCGTCGCTCCTCTGATAAGGAAGATGGCCGGACTGCCTGAGGAGCACAGGAAGATCATTAAGGCCAAGATACCATTTAGAGTTCACTCTGCGATGGGTAGAAGGGAGTTCCTGCCCGTGAATTTGGTTGAAACCAAGGAGGGATTTGTCGCATACCCGTTCACCGAATACTCTGGGGCTATTTCGACTCTGGCAGAAGCTGACGGTTTCGTGGAGATTTCGGAGAACAAGGTCTTTTTAGATGAGGGTGAAGTTGTAGAGGTAAAGCTCTTCGGAGAGGTAAGGCCAGCGGATCTTATGATTATAGGTAGTCACTGTGTTGGGATCGACGTTCTGCTTGAGATATTACAGAGAAGAAAGCCAATGCAGGCTAAGGTCATCAACGTCGGATCCACTGGAGGAATTCTCGCGATAAATAGGGGAGAGGCCGATGTAGCCGGAACACATCTGCTCGATGAGAAAACCGGAGAATACAATATCCCCTATCTACTAAAATACGGTTTGAACGGAAAGGCAGTCTTGGTTAAGGGATACGTGAGAGAGCAAGGGTTCATAGTTGCGAAGGGTAATCCTAAGGGAATTAAAGGATTCGAAGATCTGCTTAGAGAGGATGTGACCTTTATAAACAGAAATCCCGGCTCTGGAACAAGAATCTTGCTTGACATGCATTTGAGGAGAATAGCAGAAGATAAGGGAATCGATTTCGAGGAGATAAAGCGTAGAATTAAGGGTTACGATGTTGAAGCCAAATCGCATACGGCCGTAGCTGTAGCGGTTTTAATGGGAAAAGCTGATGTTGGACTCGGTATAAGAACTGTTGCAGAGAGATACGGCTTAGATTTTATTCCCGTCCGGCCTGAAGAGTTCGACTTCGTTATGAGAAAGGACAGACTCGAAAAGGAATCCGTCAAGCTATTCTTGGATGTTCTTAGGTCTGAAGAGTTTAGGAAGGAGCTAGAGAGGAGGTTGCCGGGAATCAGGATTACCAAGAGAACGGGAGAAATTATCGAAATTTAATCTTTCTCCTCAAAAGCCCTCTGAACCAACTTTATAGCACAGAGATCTCCGCACATACTACAAGCTTCGCTCTTCGACTTCCTTCTCTCCCAGATGCTCCTCGCCTTCTCCGGATCTATCGCGAGCTTGAACTGAGTCTCCCAATCCAATTTCTTTCTCGCCAAAGACATCATGTAGTCTATCTGCCTTGCCCTTTCTCTCTGTCCCTCTTTGATCAGATCGACAGCATGAGCGGCGATCTTAGCGGCTATAACGCCCTCTTTGACATCCTCAATCGTTGGCAATGCGAGATGCTCTGAAGGGGTAACATAGCATATGAAATCCGCCCCAGCCATTCCCGCAACTGCGGCGCCTATTGCAGCTGCTATATGATCGTAGCCGGCGGCGATGTCGGTAACGAGGGGGCCAAGTAGGTAAAGGGGAGCGTTCTTCGTTACGAATTTCATAGCTTTAACGGAAGTTTCGATCTCATCCAAAGGGACGTGTCCCGGCCCTTCAACTATCGCCTGCACGCCAGCCTCTCTGCATTTCTCAACCAACTCTCCTAGCACTATAAATTCTGTAAATTTCGCCCTATCGCTTGCATCGTGCAAGCAGCCTGGCCTAAAAGCATCTCCCAAGCTTATCGTGACATCGTATTCCTTCAAAATTTCAAGCAGATAATCGAAGTTAGCATAGTAGGGATTCTCCTTCTCGTTGTGAAGCATCCAGCCGATTATTATAGCTCCACCCCTGCTTACAACTCCGAGCAACCGCTTACTCCTCTTCAACCTTTCGACCGTTATCCAATTCACTCCCGCATGTATCGTCATGAAATCGACTCCATCCTTTGCGTGTTTTTCGACGGATTTGAAGAAATGATCCTCATCCATATCAACAACTACCTTCGCCATCCTCGCCGACTGATATATCGGGACGGTTCCAAACGGAACATCAACTGCATCCATTATCTTTCGACGGATATAGTCCAAATCACCCGCTGTGGATAGATCCATGATAGCGTCTGCTCCATATCTTTGGGCGATTTTAGCCTTCTCGACCTCTTCATCGACGTTAACGTAATCGATGGATGTTCCAACGTTAGCATTCACCTTTGTCCTCATTAATCTTCCAATCGCTCTCGGCTTAAATCCATCCTCTTTTCTAATGTTCTTGGGGATGACAACCTCGCCCTTAGCGATGAGCTTGATGAGTAAATCCAGCTCGATCCCCTCGTATTCAGCAACATCCTTAAGCCATTCGGGAGCTTCGCCCTTTTTTGCCATCTCCATCAGAGTTTCCATCGAAGGAAATTCGTTAAAACCAGATAAATAGTTTACCGATTTACCCTATTTTTCATGATAAATTGTGATTTGTATCACTTTGCAAAAACATCAAATACCTAAAGGTTGAACAACACGTTGAGCGGGGGTTGCCGAGCCAGGACAAAGGCGCGGGATTCAGGGTCCCGTCCCGTAGGGGTTCGTGGGTTCAAATCCCACCCCCCGCACTTGGATGATAAATTAATCCTCAAACGAGTTCTAAGCACGTTTTTTTCGAAACCGTTAATACGTAAGTTGCCTTTCCCTACACATGGAGATTCTGATAAGGATAAATACCAAGGACGACATAATCGAAAGAAAGGCCAAGCTGTGGGAAGATATTGCCCCAAGAACGGTCAAAGCCATAATAGAAGCTCTGCCGATTAGGGGAGTCGTGAACAGATGGGGTGACGAGATATACTTCGAAACGGACGTAGAAATTGACGTCGAAGAGAATTCTAAAGAGATCGTAGAGTTGGGAGATCTGGCGTATTGGATTCCCGGAAGGGCGATATGCGTATTCTTCGGCAAAACGCCTATAAGCGACGAGTTCATAAGGCCGGCGAGTGCTGTCAATGTTATAGGCAAGGTTTTGGGAGATCTTGAAGAGTTCAAGAAGTCCAAAGATGGAGACGAGATCGAGATCCTGAAATTTTAATCCAAGATTTTGTATAACGTGTCCCTCTGCTTGGGAATCCTTCCCGCTGACTCTATGATTCTGGTCATCTCTTCCTTCGGTAGAAACTCCCCGCTCGTAGCTCCGGCGGCCTTCGAAATGTTTTCCTCCATGAGAGTTCCGCCCAAATCGTTCGCACCAACGTGCAAAGCTACCTGAGCCAGCTTTACGCCCAGTTTGACCCAAGAGGCTTGGATGTTCTTTATCTCAGGATACAGAACGATCCTCGAAATAGCAATTACAAGCAGATCCTCAAAGCCCGAGCTCCCCTTAACAATTTTACCGAGTTCGTTGTTCTTCGTCATGAAAGGAAGTGGAATGAATTCCGTAAAACCTCCCGTCTTCCTCTGGATCTCTTTTATGATCAGTAGATGCTTTATCCTATGCTCCCAGCTCTCTACATGCCCGAACATCATCGTTGCTGTGGTAGGGATTCCGAGTTTATGGGCTGTAGTTACTATCTCTATCCACTGAGATGTAGTTATTTTGTCCGGACAGATCTGCCTTCTTATGCTATCGTCCAAGATCTCGGCGGCTGTTCCGGGCATGGAATTCAAACCAGCTTTCTTGAGTTCCTTCAGAACATCCTTAATGCTCAACCCACTGTTTTTGGCCATGTGATATACTTCCATGGGTGAGAAAGCGTGAATGTGGATGTCCTCACTCACCTCCCTTACAGCATCAATTATCGAAACGTAAAAATCTATGTCCGCTTTCGGCAACAGTCCACCCTGAATGCAGACCTCGGTGCAACCGTAGTCCAAAGCTTCTCTAACCTTCTCCTTTATCTGATCGAGGGTGAGCAGAAACCTCCTCCGATTGCTGAAGGCACAGAACTTGCATCTGTTCACGCAGATATCGGTGAAGTTGATGTTTCGATTCACTACGAATGTCACCACATCTCCTACAGCCTTTTTCCTAATCTCGTCTGCCCTTTTGAAAGTTTCGAACGGATCTTCGAGCAAACTTAGATATTCGAGCATCTGAACCCCTCTACATCTGCAAGCCTATTAATCAGGTTCGAAATCTCGTCGCTGAACCATCCCAGCTTAACGAACTTTGGATATATCGGCAACCTTTCCTTCAGAATGAATTCTCCTCTCAAACTCGCTTTGAGATCTCTTACTGAAGGCCATGGATGCTCCGGATTTATGTAGTCCGGCGTGACTTCTGAGATCCCTCCCAGGTCCCTTGCCCCAGCTTTGATGAAGGGATAAACGTCGCTGACCAAGTTCGGTGGGATCTGAATCGTCACATCCTTTGGAAGAATCATCCTCGCATCCTTAACGACTCTCAGCAGTTCTTCCTCGCTTGGGGGATTCCAGTTCTCCATCGGTGTCCCCTTTTTCGGACTGAAACCCTGAACTATTACTTCTTGAATGTGCCCGTAGTTCTCGTGAATGTCTGCGATGACTTCAAGGGAGTAGAGTCGGTCGTAGTGGGTTTCTCCAATTCCAACGAGTATGCCGGTTGTGAAAGGAATTCGGAGTTTTCCCGCATCCTTTATCGTCCTTATTCTGACCTCGGGCTTTTTACCCGGACTCGAAGCGTGGCATTCCAACTCGACTGCCTGCTCAAGCATCAGTCCCATACTCGCGTTCCAACTCTTTAGCATTTTCAGCTCGTCGTAGCTCAAAACGCCAGCGTTCGTGTGCGGAAGGAATCCCATTCTAACGGCAAGCTCGTTCATGTCCCGAACGAACTCCAAGAAGTTCGAGTAACCCATCTTCCTCAGTTTCGCCCTCACGTCCTCGTAAACATCCGGTCTTTCTCCGAAGGTAAAGAGTGCTTCGCTCGCCCCTTTGGCTTTACTTAGCAGAGCTTTGACCTCTTCAGGCTTCATCAATCTGTGTTCATCGCTCCTAAAACCGCAGTAAGCGCATCTGTTTCTACAAGCGTTCGTGAGGGGGATGAAAACATTTCTTGAGAACGTGACCACGTTCACAGCCTGAACTCTTACTTCTCAAGTTAAAGCTTTTTGAAAATTTTATTTATACCGAACGCGAACGCAAGCCCATGAAGATTGTTGTCATAGGTGGCGGTGCTTGTGGGCTTAAAGCTGCATGCAGGGCGAGGAGGAGGAATGCCGAAGCTGAGATCACCGTTATAGATGCTGGCAAGTATCCATCTTTGGGCAGGTGTGGTTTGCCCTATTATGTTGGTGGAATAGTCAACGAGCTCGACGACCTCAGAAAAACTTTAGCTGGAGTTGTAAGGGATGTTCAATACTTCAAGAAGATAAAGGACATCGAGATCTTAACAGAAACGAGAGCGACGGAGATAGATAGGGAAAGGAAGGTCGTCAAGATCGTGAAAGACGGCAAAGAAGATGAGATCCCATACGACTACCTTGTTCTATCAACGGGAGCGAAGCCAATAATGCTCAATTTGCCGAATGCAGATGCTGAAGGAGTTGTGACGCTGTTCGATCCGGAAGATGCTGAAAAGATTCTCGACATGTGGGATGAGGGGATTTTGGAGAAAGCCGTCATAATAGGCGGTGGACTGATTGGAATGGAGACTGCCGAGGCTCTATCGAACTTAGATGTAGAAGTTACAATTGTTGAATTGCTCGATCACGTTCTGCCAGCTTTACTTGACAGAGAGATGGCTATGCTCGTTCAGAGCCATTTGGCTGAGAAGGGAGTAAAGGTTCTTACGGGAAGCAGAGTGACGGAGATAATTGCGAAGGATGGAAGAGTGGCTGGAGTTAAAGTTGATGGAACAAAAGAGATTGAAGCTAACTTGGTTCTGATGGCAGTCGGAGTCAGACCAAACGTTGAGCTTGCGAAGGCCTGTGGACTTGAATTGGGAGAGACCGGGGCTATAAAGGTTAACGAATATCTGCAGACTTCCGATGAGAACATATACGCTGGTGGAGACTGCGTTGAGAACATTCACCTGATTACCGGCAAGCCCGTTTTCATCCCACTTGGCTCAACAGCAAACAAGCACGGCAGAGTAATAGGAGACAACGTAACTGGTGGGAAATCGACTTTCCCCGGAGTGATAGGAACGACTATATTCAAGCTGTTCGATCTGAACGTTGCAAGAACGGGCCTAACGGAGAAGCAAGCTAAGGAATTGGGTTACGATGTCATCACAGCCCTCTGTCCCGGGCCGGATAGAGCTCACTTCATGCCCGGGCAGAGACCGATAAGGATAAAGCTCGTAGCAGATGCAAAAACGGGCAAGCTCTTAGGAGCGCAGATGGTCGGTTTAGGTGTCGTTGATAAGAGGATCGATGTCGTTGCAACAGCGATTCAGATGGGTGCCACGATAGACGATTTGGCAAACTTCGATTTGGCATACGCCCCGCCCTACTCCACTGCCATTGATACCCTAATCCACGCAGCGAATGTCGCGAGAAACAAGAGGGATGGATTGTATAAGACGATTTCGAGCTTCGAAGTCAAGGAGAAAATTGAGAAAGGAGAAGACATCGTTCTGCTCGACATAAGGAGCGATGAGGAGTTCAGGAAGTTCAAGAAGATCGAAGATCCGAGGTTGCTTAGGATACCACTTGAGGAGCTTAGGGAGAACGTCGACAAGATTCCGAAGGACAAGGAGATTATAATAATCTGCCAGATCGGGAGTAGAGCCTACGACGCACAGAGGATTTTGGAGGGCTACGGGTTCAAAGATGTTAAGGTTATGGAGGGTGGTATGGCCTTCTGGTTCTGGTAATTCCATTTTTCTTTCTTTTTGAATCTGTGTTGTGCGGTATTTATTTATGCAAATCTCCCATAGCTCGAACAATGAAGATCGGTTTTGTCGGAGCTGGGAGAGTGGGTTCAGCTTCGGCATTCACGTGCATTCAGCACATGGACATCGATGAAATTGCACTCGTTGACATCGTTGAGGATTTGGCCGTTGGAGAGGCAATGGATTTATCCCATGCGGCATCAGCGCTGGACAAGTATCCAAAGATCGTAGGTGGAACTGATTTTGGACTGCTTAAGGGTAGTGATATAATTGTCGTTACGGCTGGATTAGCCAGAAAACCGGGAATGAGCAGGCTGGATCTGGCAACGAAGAACGCTGAGATCATTAAAGATGTTGCTAGAAAGATAATGCAAAACTCTCCAGAGAGCAAGATCCTCGTGGTCACGAATCCGATGGATGTTATGACCTATATAATGTGGAAGGAAACCGGAAAGCCGAGAAATGAGGTCTTTGGGATGGGTAACCTTTTGGATACTGCAAGACTCAGAGAGAGAATCGTTGCTTTGGGTGGGAAGCCAAAGAAAGTCTTTATGATGGGAGAACATGGCGATTCGATGTTTCTGCCGAAGAGCATAGCTGAGATCGAGGGGGATGTTGATCTGGATAAGGCCGTTGAGGAGGCAAGATTCATAGCCGCGGAGGTTATCAAGAGAAAGGGAGCTACGATCTACGGGCCAGCTGTGTGCATTTACAGGATGGTAAAGGCTGTAGTGGAGGATACTAAGGAGGAGATTCCGACGAGCGTAGTTCTGCAGGGTGAATTCGGCATAAGCGATGTGGCTGTGGGAGTTCCAGTGATATTGGGCAGGAATGGAGTTGAAAAGATCGTCGAATACGATTTCACCGAAGAAGAGCTTCAAGCTTTGAAGAGATCCGCTGAAATTTTGAAGGAGAGGTTGAAGGAGTTGGGATACTGATAAATATTTTACTAATATTTTTTTTAAATATTAACTGGTAGTGATGCAACACTGTTGATGGTATTATTTAAATCATACACAATGTGGAGCCACGACCTTTATATCAGATATGAAAAAGAGGTTTGTTTGATATAAAAATCAGTATGCATAAATCTTGCCGTAGGGTCTCTTCGTAACTGGAATCAATTTCATGAACTTTCCGCCTAATATTTCGTCCTTGTCAACCTTTATTTCGTTGCCGAAGTGTCCGCAAAATTCTTCAACAATGTTCTCCAAGAACTTCCAATCTTCTTGTTCCATGTCCACGACTCCAACCTCTTTTCCAAGCTGGTAGTCCTCCACTTTGCCTCTGAGGTATATTATCCCGCCGTGCATTCCCGTTCCGATATAATGGCTCTTGTGCTTTCCGTTTTTGAGGTTCAAGCCCAAAAGAACCACTCTACCTCCAGCCATGTATTCCCCCAAGAAATCCTGGGCAGTTCCACCTATTACGAGTAGGGGGATTCGCTCTTTATACTCCTTCATGTGGATGGCCGTCCTATATCCAACGCTGTCCCTTATGAAGATCTTTCCACCCCTCATGGCCATCGCAACGACATCTCCGGCCCTTCCGTGCACTATTATCTCTCCGCTGTCCATAGTGTTACCGACCCCATCCTGCGCGTTTCCGTAAACGATGATTCGATGTCCGCTCAAAAATGCCCCCAAGTCGTTGCCGGGAGTCCCGTAAATAATAATCTCAACGTTAACTCCGGGGTTGAAGAACAGTCTCGTGCCTATGTATCTCTGCCCGCATACGTTCCTGAGTATTAGCTTCCTTGCCCCTCTGAGCACGCACTCCCTCATAAGGTCATTCAGTTCTTTATGTTTGAGATCTCTTGCATCTATCTCAGCAACTTCTCCTTCAATTTTTGCGTATTTGATGATCTCGTCGATCGGACGAACACCTTCAAGGAACGAATCGACGAACCTCATTCTCCCGCCCCCTTAATGCCCAAAACTCTAAGCTCCCACTCTTCCAAGCCAATTCCTCTCAAATGCTCCCTGTTTCCTCTAAGGCTTTCGATGGCGTTTATACCCATACCGCCGAGCATGTCCTTAATCTCCAAACTCCAAGCTCTGAGTAGATTTACCAACCTCTTCGCTCCTTCCTTCGGATTTAACCTCTTCGCCAAGTTCGGATCCTGAGTGCAGATACCCCATGCACACTTACCCGTGTAACACTTCTGACACATCGTGCAGCCTAAGGCGATCAGAGCGGCGGTTCCTATGTAGACGGCATCCGCTCCCAAGGCAATGGCCTTAACAACGTCAGCTGAGCACCTAATTCCACCGCTCGCGATTATCGAACACTTGTGCCTAATTCCCTCTTCCCTTAGCCTTTGATCGACTGCTGCGATGGCCATCTCTATGGGGATTCCAACGTGATCTCTCATCACTTTGGGCGAAGCTCCAGTTCCACCTCTGAAACCGTCTATGACGATCACATCCGCACCAGCTCTGACAATTCCACTTGCTATGGCTGCTACGTTGTGAACGGCGGCAATCTTAACAAATACGGGCTTTTCGTAGTTCGTAGCCTCCTTCAAAGCGTATATGAGCATTGAAAGGTCTTCGATCGAATATATGTCGTGGTGCGGTGCTGGCGAAAGAGCATCTGTTCCTTCAGGAATCATTCTCGTTGCGGATATCTCAGCTGTAACCTTCTCTCCCGGCAGATGTCCACCGATGCCGGGCTTTGCTCCCTGCCCAATCTTTATCTCTATCGCAGCAGCGCAGTTCAAGTATTCGGGATCGACTCCGAACCTACCGCTCGCACACTGGACTATCGCAACCGGCCCGTATTCTTCTCTCATATCTTTAGGCAATCCTCCCTCTCCTGTGCAGAACATCGTTCCAAATTCTTTTGCAGCCATAGCCAAGGCTAGGAATGCGTTTTTGCTTATGGCTCCGTAGCTCATTCCTGCGAAGAGTATGGGCGTTTCCACGACTAAATTCGGATATAATTCCGTCTTGATCTCGATGTCGTCGTCCTTAATCTCGATCTCCAACTGATCGGGCTTCCTGCCCAAAAATGTCCTTAACTCCATCGGCTCTCTCAAAGGATCGATCGAAGGATTCGTGACCTGAGAGGCGTTCAGAAGGATGTGATCAAAGTAAACCTTATACGGACGATCGCTACCGGTTCCAACCAATAGCACTCCGCCCTGCTCAGCCTGCTTTTTGATATCCAAGATTACTTCCTTCGTCCAATACGAATTCGGGCGGTAGCTTCCGTAGTAGGGCTTAACTATGAGCGCGTTGTTTGGGCAATAGATCACACACCTCTGACAGCCAACGCACTTAGTGTAATCGATTAGAATGTCTGTCTTATCATCATTCCAGCTGTAAACACCCCAAGGACACTGCTTAACACAAACTCCGCACTTGTTGCACCTATCTTCAATTCTTTCGACGATAAAATCTGGTAGCAGATGAGACTTCATTCTACCACCTTCTTGAGAGCTTTTTCATTGAGCCTACCAATCACTGGCTCACCGCCGTGAGGAGTCCAAACTCTATCCAAATCTGGGCAAACAGCTCTGATAGCAGATTCTTCGGATGATAGGAAGAGAAGATCTCCCTTTTCTCCAGCGGTAATTGGTCTGAGCCTGATTCGATCGGTCAGTCCAAACATCTCACCGTGGTGGGCTACTATTACAGTCCAAGGACCGTTTATAAGCAGTGGAGCGTAGACCATCCTTAGAGTCGTGTGAAGCTTCTTCATTTTTTCATCCATGTGGTCGATTATGTCCCACATGGGCGGAGCCAAAATCTTCGCGACAATCTCAATTGGCAGTTTCTGTCTTCTCATGAGAAGGTCGAAAGCGTAGGCCATGACTTCAGTATCGGTTTGAAGTGTGCAGTAGTATCCAAACATCTCCAAGTAACGCTTGTTGGTGCCGTAGGATGAGATCTCACCGTTGTGAACGACTGTCCAATCCAAAATGCAGAACGGATGAGCTCCACCCCACCAACCCGGTGTATTCGTTGGGAATCTACTGTGAGCGGTCCAAATATACCCCTTATACTTTTCAACCATGAAGAACTCCGCTATATCTTCTGGAAAGCCAACTCCCTTAAAAACACCCATGTTTTTACCGGATGATATAACATAAGCATCCTTAATTTTAGTATTAATATACATAACTTTCTTAATTACGTAATCATCATCTGAAAGCCTCTTATCATCTCCCTTTTTCTGGGGATAGACGAAATATCTCCAAAACAGAGGAGGATTAACAACGTTAGCATCTTCATTTGTTGGAATCTCCTCGTCGTGAACTATGTCAAAGTTCGCATCCAAAAACTTATCGACCTCTCTCTTGGCATCTTCATTCCAGTCTTGGATCATAACATGAAGGCAGTAGTAGTCTTTGTATTCGGGATAAAGTCCGTAGACTGCGAAACCTCCACCAAGTCCGTTTCCTCTAACATGCATATTTTTCATAGCTTCGACAACCATCTTTCCATTGAACCTCTTGCCACTTCTGTCCATTACTCCGAAAAGACCGCAAGCTTGGAAGTCCTTATCGTCTCTTGGCTTTATCATCGACATTCACCCTTTTTTCCGACTCATCACATGAATAAAAAGGTTGCTCTTATTGGGCAAGCTTAATGTTCGAGCGATTACACCTCAAACCATGAAGATAAAAGACGCTCCAAAGACTTCCACATCCATAATAGTTCGTTCAGCATCGAATGCCCGAATTTCTCAGTCCAAGAATCCGCTCCTTGAGCTCATGAGAAGACTGTTTAGGAAGGAGGAAATTGCTCTAAAAGCGGCGAAGTTCGTCACGATGGTTGAAGAGAGGCAGAAGATGGGTAAGCCATTGCGGGTGGAGGAATGGGAAAAGACCATAGAGGAGCTGGAGATGGCGAAGTCATCTTTCTATGCAATGAGGAACAAACTGATATCTGCGGGGATGATAACCATAAAGAACGGGGAGTATCACCTTTCGGGTGTCTTCAGCAGGGATCTGGTGGACATGGCAAGGTGGTGGTGGGTCGTTATGCTGGGTTACGACGAGAACGCTCTTTGATCAGCCTCAATTCGAAGGTCTGAATAGCAGAAGAAGCTGGAATAAAAGATTACCTCTTACCCTTTCTCTCCTTGGACTTCGGCCTCAGTCCCTTGTATCCACATTTCCTACATCTTGTCGCTCTCATGGGATTCCTCGCGTTGCACCTCATGCATATCTTGACGTTGAAGAGCCTCGCCTCAGCCTCTGGAAATCTCGCCATATTTTGCCAGATCCCAATTCGCTATTTAACCTTTGCGGGGTAGCAAGGGTTTTTATTTTCAGACGGTGAATTATCAACGTGGTAGAGTTCTTTGTCGTTTATGACAACGAGGCGAGGAATGGATTTATTGAAGGCTGGGGTTTTGCGTGCTACATAGAATCTAAGCGGAAAGTTCTCTTCGATACGGGTTGGGATGGCAACATTCTAATTCACAACCTCAGTTTGGCTGGAATCGAAGACTTCGATTACATCTTTCTTTCCCACCAGCACTGGGATCACATCGGCGGGCTAAATCATGTCATAGACAGAACATCTTTTGTTGTAGTCCCTAAATCTTTCTCTAAGAACCTCAAGAGGGAGATCGGCAGAAAGGCTGAGCTCATAGAGGTTGAGAAACTGAAAAAGATCGATGAAGGTTTATACACTACCGGAGAGCTCGGAAGCTACATCAAGGAACAGTCGCTTATAGTCGAGCTCGACGATAGTTTCTTCGTCGTTACCGGCTGTTCTCATCCCGGATTGGATGTTATTCTCGAAACGGCGAAAGGGTTAGGGTATGTTAGGGGTGTCATGGGTGGTTTTCACGGATTCAGCAGAATCGATATTTTGAAGAACTATGAGCTCGTAATTCCATGCCACTGCACGATGGCTAAGCAAGAGATTCTGAAACTTGAAAATGCCAAAGAGTGTTATGCTGGATGTTGCTTTAAGATTTAAGGGTCACGGCTATTCCAATCAATATTAGGAGCATGTATAGATATGCTATAGGCTGCAGGGCCTGACCTAAAATAAGGTAAGCCAAGATCGTAGCACCTACTGATTCCCCAATAACGCTTGCTGTAACTGGCAAAACCTCCATGTGCCTCAAAACGTAGTTGAGCAGAGTATGGCCGAGGATCATTGGAATAATAGCAAGCAGAATAAAGCAGATCCAAGTTTTAGCTGGATAGCTGATCAGCTTGTAACCGTAGATCAGCGATATAATCAGTGTTACGATCGTTGCGAATGCGTAAGTTAGGGTTACGTATGTTCCGAAATCAAGCTTGTTTCTGACGATTCTTCCGATCGTGAAGTATAGTCCTCCAGCAGCGGCTCCAATTAAAGCCAGCATGACTCCCAAGGGACTCGAAGTAGGATCGGCTCCACTTAACATGTAAACTCCCATCAAAGCAATAGCGACACCTAATATCTGACCGATTCGAGGCTTTTCTCCGAACATAGTTGAGAACAAACCCGAAAAAAGAGAATCCATGCATACTATCGTCGTGCTGACCGCGATGGATGCGTAGAATAGGGACTGCATCCAAGATGCAAAGTGGATTCCTAAGGCCACTCCAGCGATTAGAGGATATTTAATGGCGTATACATCGTCCGGCAGAGCAATCGAGCGGTTTAAGATTAAAATTAAGAATACAGAAAAGGCGAGTCGCCAGAACGCAGTAACTGGGCCGGGAGCGTTTGCCAAGACGATTAGGATTGATGCGGATGATATCGCTGTCACGGCAACTATGAGCGCTAAGATTAGTCTGATCTTTTGCATAGCGATCGGGGGTTTGTAAAACTTATTAAATTTGGTAGTTAATCATTTGTAGTAGGTGATCAGAAGTGAAAAATTGGATTTATATATATAATTTATATGATCAGTGGTGATGCAACACTGTTGATGGAATTATTTAAATCATACACAATGTAAAGTCACGACCATATGATCATTTATATTGCAGTTCCTGTTATCGTGTGTTTGGTGCTTAGATCGTGACGCCACGTTGTGTACAATTTAAATACCTCACAAACAATGTTGCATCACTACCGGTGCTTATATGGAGAATTCTCGAAGAGAACGAATCGGAGGAAGATCGGCGGCTGAAGATGGAAGTCATGAAATGGGTCGTTTTGATAGTTGTTGTTGGTGTTGTCATTACGTTGCTGTTGGTTATAGTCTTTAACGTTAAATTTTCAATATGCCCGGCAAAATTTCCCTAACTTTGGAGCTATCAGCGAAGTCGGAAGCAGAAATTTATTCAAAAATTAAAAGTAGGAAATTCAAACTACTTTCACTTACTGGTCGTTAAAAGATCTCAAGTGGTAACTTTTCAGTCTTTCTCCAAAATAATAGCACGACAATAATACTAACAGCTGAGATATAGGCTATCTGTGATGAGGACGCTCCGAGTAAATTGAGAACACTTTTACAAAGGACTAGTCCAAGCATAAGCATTGAAGTGCTAGCCAATACTACAAAAACACCTTTTTTGGGATTATCTTTTGAAAAATGGTATAAAAGGGTAATTAGCATTGCAATAATGAATAACTCCCTAACAAGTAAGCCGATTGTCATTGCAACCATGAGAATATAGCTAATCGTATCTTTGCTTTCATTTCTTAATCCTGTATCGAAGAGAAGAATTGAAGGCAATATTACTGCAAAAATTATGATCGGATTGATATTGTAAATGTTGGTTACTTCAACTTTGAAACCCAGAGCTAAATAATAAACGAAAGATAGGATGAGAAATAAATCTCTCCTGAATTTTGATGAAAGATATATTACTGGAGAGAGCAGCGGCGTTTTTAATCCAACTATAAGCCCACCGACTATTGCTGCAATTACTCCGATCATCTTACTATCGCCTCTCTAATAACATCTAATAGATCCGACGGGCCTAAATCAATTGTTGGGACTAATGTATTAAGCTTTTTAATAAGCTCCTCTCTTTCAAGATATCTTCTATATAACCATAGTAATTTTTCTTTATCTAATTTAGATTCATCATAAAATAAAATTGGATTTGGAGTTAGAAGTAAAATCTTATATTTGTTTTTAAGTTCTGATAGAACTTTTACTATCTCACCTGTGTGTGCTGTAATATCCGATATGAAGATTAAAAAGGCTGAAGATGGTAAGGAGCAAACTGCTTCGATCAATCCTGTAGCAAAGCTCTTTTTACCTTTAATGATTGGTATAATTTTTCTAAGAAAATTCCTGCTTTCTTTCGACAATTTAAGGCTCATTTCAAATATTTTAATTCCCAAAAGACCTGAGTATATAGGACTTATTTTCAGCGATCTAACAATTTTTTCAATTTGTTCTGGAGATTTAGAAGCTTCAACCTTACATCGAACACCAAAATCGTCGTAAATTATTAATCCTACTCTGTATTTTTTCAGAGCATAAGTAAGCTGAAGGGTTAAGGTTATGGCGTAATCTATCTTAGAACTTTTGACACCTTTTCTCATCTCCTTACCAGCGTCGAGAATTATATATACATCGCCTTCAAATTCTCGAAGAAAATCTTTAACGATTAATTCACCCAGTCTTGCGGTGGCCTTCCAGTCAACGTATTTGGTATCATCTCCCGGCTGGAACTTTCTCAGTGAGTGAATTTCTATAGTCTGTAAACCGAGTAAAGATTTTCGATAGGCTGTTGCGATCCTCAGATTTTCCTCAGCTATAGCATCTTCTTTTATCTTATCGAGCGAGGGATAGACTTCAACCTCTATTTCCGAATCCACGATATGCTCGGTGTAGTACAGTTCCCGCAAATCGATTATCCTGATCTTGGGACCTCTGATCTTGTAGACTCCTTTTACAGGAATGATTGGGTATTCGATAACCCTTTCTTCACCCTCATTAAGTATAAATGGTTGAGGCGTTTCCGCTTTGAATCTGGGTGGTAAAAGATCTTCAACTATCTCAATCCTTAGCTTTTTGTTTGTGGAATTTTTTAATCTTAGCTTTGAGATCGCTCTCTTTCCTTCTGTTAGCTTATTGTCTATTTCTCTTTCAGCATCGATCTTAGGAGAGAACTCCGAGCGAAGATACGTAAGATAAACGACGATTGAAAAGGCTAGTATAGCTGGAAGGATATTCTGAAATAGATAGCCTTGAACGAATAGGAGTAGTGTTAGAAGTGTTAGAATCTCCTCTCTCTTCATTTGGGAACCTCGATTTCTTCAAGGATTTCTCTAACTAAATCTTCTGCCTTTAGACCGTCTATTTCGTATTCAGCCTTTATCTTTATTCTATGTGGTAAGACATACATGGCAATTTCCTTGACATCATCTGGAATGATGTAGCTTCTACCTCTTAAAAAAGCGAGGGCTTTTGATGCGAATAGGAGATGTTCCGAAGCTCTTGGACTTGCACCGAGCAAGACCCTTTCATCGTTTCTGGTTCGCGTCGAAATTTCGTATATATACTTTAAGATTGCCTCACTCGCTTTGATCTTGCTAACCTCATCGATAAGTGAAGTAACCTCCTTGTTATCCATTATCTTTTCAACGGTATTAAATTCTCCTTTATCTTTCCTCTTAAGTAGGAGTAACTCTTCATCTTTGTCGGGATATCCGATTTGAATTTTCATCATAAATCTGTCAAGCTGGGCTTCTGGCAGACTGTAAACTCCTTCATACTCGATGGGATTCATAGTAGCAATTACCAAGAATGGTTTTGGTAGAGAATACGTGTTTCCTTCTATAGTAACCTGCCCCTCTTGCATAGCTTCAAGCAACGCTGATTGGGTTTTTGGAGTTGCACGGTTTATTTCATCCGCTAAAACAACATTTGCAAAAATTGGCCCCTTTCTAACTCTGAATTCTGATGTTTTTTGATCGTAAACGACACTTCCTATAATATCGGCAGGCATTAAGTCGGGAGTTAGCTGAATTCTTGAGAATGACAGTCCTATAGCACTTGCAAACGCTTTAGCAACCGTAGTTTTTGCAACACCGGGCACACCTTCCAGTAACACGTGCCCTTTCGACAGTAAAGCTACTGCCAATAATTCTATTACATCCTCCTTACCTACAACAGCTTTGCTAACCTCCTTCTTCAGTTTTTCTATAAACACCTTTCCGTCCATACATATCACCGAGCTTTGAGCCTGTCTTTATTTCATTAACTATCTTTTCGAGAATTTTCTGATCGACCCAATCTGGTAACCCTTCAAATAAATTTTCTTCTCTCTTAGGAAGCATTTTAGTTATTATTTGTGCAATTTTACCGACAATTCCGCTTTCAATGAAGATTGCTAAAGCCGTAACGGCAACGAAAACTTGGAATGCTTTTTCTCTGTCGAGTTCTTTGTGTATATAGACCGTTGTAAGAGAATACGGATTGAAGTCTGAATGATGGGCTTCATCAAAATAGAACTTGTTCGAGCCAAGATATAGCACGAGGTTCTCTATAAATTGCCTGTTATCCTCAAACATATCGTTTATCAGTATACTTGGATCGGATAGCATTATTATTCTACCTTTGTCGTATTTTATCTCGGCCATAATAGGATAACTTCTCATATTTTTTCCGACGACACTGACTTTACTGGAAAATATCTCTCCTTCACTTCCCAATATTGCAGAAGGGATGTTGAGTGTAAGTTTTTTAACGCCGGCTGCTAACTCTGGGTCTTCTACTCTAACGACAACCGGGAATTCAGCTCTTTTGCTGTAGAATATATCCTTTAAAGGCTGTGTGGAGAATCTAGCCTTTACTCCCAATTTTTCTAAAAGGCTATTTGCCGTTCCAAAATCATCAGCTATGAAAAGGGTTCCACCGTTTTCGAGAAACTCTTTTACCTCTTTAGCTTCAAGCATTGAAAAATCTATGTCAGGTCCAATTACTATCAAAACTCCGTCAAGCTTGCTTAACTTAGCAGAATTATAGGGGTACATTATGGGTACAATTTTCCCCCTCTCAGCCAAAAGCTTTGCAAATTCAGAACATCCGTTCCATTTGGTGTTGAACATGCTGAATTCTGCTGAAGTTTTTATTACGGGAACGGCAAGTGGGAGAATAAGGAGGGTAATACCGATGAAGATTAGAAAAGCATACAGTATTCTCACCTTATCCCCTCCAGTATTTCAGTAATCAATCTGAAGTAAATTTCCTTTTCTTCATCTTTAAGCTCTATTTCACCATATACAGCTATCTCGTGAAGGTCTGTAACGACCTTAAGTTTTTCGGCAAAAGGTTTATCTTTAAGTGCTTTAAGGAGTTCTCTCGGCGTTAGGCTCTTTTTGAGGTTGTATCTACCAACAAGAGCACTGAAAAGTGTCTTATAAGCTTCTTCAACACTTTCCGGAAGCTTTAATTCCTTAGTGGTTTCCTCTACTTTTTCTACTTTGTCTAGCACATCCTCTTTTCTCAGTTCTTCTACATGCTTAGTTTTTGATTGTATCCACTTTCTCCTCGATTTAACATACATTGAGTATATGATAACTGCAATAACAGCGATAACCAACAAAAAATAATACGAAGAGCTTGGGATCTTATTTACCAATTCTTGTCCACAGGCTGATTCAACTAAAATTTCAACTCTATTTGATTCTGCTGGTTTATGTAGCGAATCTCCAGGAAAGTATACAAATACTACATATATTCCGGGGTTTGAGAAATTTAAAGTGAAGTTGAACTCTTTTGTCGCATTCAGCGTTTTTACATTGGTAGAATTAACAAATACACGGATCAGTATGGAGTAGTTTATACCATAAATTTTACCAGTAAAGTTTACAGTTTCATTAACGTCAACTCGTGTTTTATTGGCTTCAATGTAAAGCGAAATGGGAAATCGGGAGAAGAAAATCGATATGCTTGCATTAGAGCTTTCGTAAGTCTCGTTTCCGGCATAGAAGACTGAAATGTTTAGGAGACCTTCAGAGCTTTTCGTAACGTTAAAGCTGAAAAATCCATTGTGTGTTGCCAACTCATCCTCTTTACCATCAACTTTAACCGTCACGTTTGCCTGTAATGGATTACCATAATAATCTGATAAGAAACCAGTTACCTCGACGTTCTCATTCAAAAATGCTACAGATTTTGACGATAGAACAATATACGTTGATATTTTACTCACGTAGACCTTTACAATGTTGGACTTTACGATTTTACCATTGCTTATACCTTCAGCATAAATTATATGCTCACCAAGCTCTTCAAAGCTATACTTCGTTGTGCTGTTTTTAAGTTCGTATTCGATGTCGTCGATGAACAATGTAGTTGGTGTAACGTTTTTAGCATACACGTATATCGTTATCTCCTGATACAGAAACGGATGGTCATCTGAAACAACCACTATAAGGCCCTCCTTTTCAAATTTAGTTAATAAACTTTCATAGTATGCTATTAGATCGTAAACATCTTTCAGCTTAGACTTAAGCTCTGAAACATCGAAATAGAGTTTCGATGTCTCATTCCACAGCTCAATCTGTTCAATCTTGTTTGTAGAGTTATTTATTTTATCGGCTGCCAATTTCATGTTTATTACAGCCATTCTCGCATTTAAATAGGCAGAATAGTTGTTCTTATTCTCAAAAAGGAGGCTAACATTTTCCAAAAAAATTGATTGAGATTGAATTAGTCTTTTAACCCCAATTGATAGTGAAAGGAATGGTTTTACCACTATTGATACGTTGCTTTTAACTCCTTTGGTAGTGTAAAACCTACTCTCTTCCTCGGTAAGCTTAATCTTATGCTCAAGTGAGACGGAAAGATTTATAGCATTTGGATCTTCATTCAAGAATTTGTCCAGACAATTCCCAGCATCTTTAAGCAGTTCTGAAAAATACAAATATATACCCTCGTCACTGGGGATGGCTTTAGAGTAAATTTTGTGTCTGATTCCGTAAACTGGGGAAATAAGAGATATGAGCAGGATTAAAATCAGGATTTTTCGCATCGCTTATGGCTAAAACAAATGATATTTAAAGTTTTGACGGTTTTATCAAACCTTGATGAAAAGCAAGCACATTGCTGGAGCTATACTGATTGCAATTGGCTCAATACTTGTGTTTAAAGGTGCAATGGATGGAAATCAGAGCATGATAAACGCTGGAATAGGCGGAGTGTTTTTAGGTGTTGTTGTTCTCACGTTTTCGACTTCAGATTACATAAAATATGACGCCTTTAAGGCTGTAGTTTTACCATATGTTGAATTAGGCAGAAATCTCGTTAACGTGTTGGAGTTAAAGAATAAAGCTGTTTATATTCCACCCTACAGCAACTTACCAGATGGAGGGGTTTTCATACCACTGCACAAGGATTTTGATCTCGACTTAGCTAAACTCGATAGGAATACGATTTTTCTTACAGATGTTGGCAGAGAGAAAGAGATGGGTTTGCTTTTAGCACCTCTTGGAAAAGAGCTAATGAGGATGTATGAGAGCTATTCTGAAATAGATTTTACAAACGCTGGATTGCATGTTGTTGAAAATGCATCAGCTGTTTTGAGATCACTTGGCTTAGCAAAGTCTGTAACAGTTGAAGAAAGCGGAGATAAAATAAAAGTGTATGTGGAAGGTGTAAATGTAGATATGTGTTCCAAAACCTGCGAGCAGATTGCCTGCCCTATATGCAGTTCTATACTGCTATCAATTGCGAAGAGCCTACAGGAACTAATATTAGTTGAAGAATTTAAAATTGACGATAGATTTGTTGAGATCTCTGCAAGGAGAATTGGAGGGATTGATAGATGGATGTAGATGATGCGATAATCCTAACTTTAACAATATGGGTTGTTATCTGCTCTCTCCTAGTAAAAACAGTTGATGTTTACGTAACATTATTGCTTATCGGTCTCTTAATTGTTGCGGAAGTTGCTGGCAATTTCATAAAGCCTGAAACAAAGCAGGGAATAAAGCCGGCGATATACTTCCTTCTCTTCGTCTTTTTTGTGATAGTTGTTAGAAAGGTTATGGAGGTTCTGAGCTGACTACTAGCCAACTGATCTTTACAGAGTCTATACTAGGTCACCACAAACTATTTATTTTCTCCATCATCAACTAAATTATGGTGGATTTCTATGGATTATGGTGTTGAGATTAAAAAAGTGGATAAACAGGGAAGAATAATTCTACCATCGGACTGGAGAAAAGAGGAGCTAAAAGACAATGATGAGGTTTTTATAATCAAGGAGAAGGGTGTTCTAAAGATAATACCGAAGAAGAAGCCCGATCTGACCAAGTACTTTGATAGTGTAGATTTAGGTGTGGATTTTATTGAGGAATGGGAAGAATTCGAGAGGGAATTTCATGAGATTCCTTGATGCAAATATATTCATCTATGCATATTACAAGCCGAGAAAAGAACTCAGCGAAAAAGCGAGATGGATGAAGGAGGAATCAAAAAAGATATTGAAGAGGATAAATGATGGAGAAGAGGAAGTAGTAACAACGGTTGTACATTTATCTGAGGTCAATAATTTCCTGAAGAAGTCGATGAACTTAAATTCTTTACAGAATCTCTTCTTAGAGCTTTACTCACTTGAAAATTTCAAAATAGTTGATGTCAATGCTGAAGATTATCTTGCAGCCATCGCCATGATGGCAGAAACAGGATTAGATGCAAACGACTGTTTAGCTCTCAAAGTTATGAGAGATATGGGAATCACGGAAATCTATTCCTTCGACAGAGGATTTGAACGATTCGTGAGGAGGTTGCCTTAGACTCAAGTGTGAGAATTTAAAAAAGTAGTAAAATAGCAAGAATGCAGAGCTCAAGTCAAATAGCTTATGCAGGTGATCGGAAAGATGAAAAGCTGGAAAAATGCATGGGATCTACTTGCAATAATTTCTCTTTCAGTTTTGCTAATCCTGATGATCTACCTCTTCCCGGAAAGCATATTCAGAAAAGTTATAGGACTACCATTCATCCTGTTCTTTCCAGGTTATTCCCTCATATCATTCCTCTTTCCTGAGAAGAGAGATCTGGATGTGATCGAGAGGATAGCCCTATCCTTTGGTTTGAGTGTTGCGATAACACCTCTCGTAGGCTTAGCCTTAAACTATACACCCTTTGGTATAAGATTGACCCCAATTCTGCTAAGCTTAGCTTCTTTTAACATTGTTTTTTCCTTGCTTGCAGTATATAAAAGGTTCAAAGCAAGAGATCCCTTTATTCCTTTATTAGAATTAAATCAGTTGAAGCAGGCGATAGGATGGGAAGAAATGAGCAAGCTCGATAAGATTTTGACCGTTATTCTGGTTATTTCAATTATTGCATCAATTGCTGTTCTTATCTACATCATAATAACTCCAAAGCAGGGTGAGAAGTTTACCGAGTTCTACATACTCGGCCCCAAGGGTAAGGCTGCCGATTATCCAACGAAGCTTAGAGTTGGACAGAATGCTACGATAATAATTGGTATAGTAAACCACGAGTATAGGACAGTTAACTACACCGTGGAAATCTGGCTGGTAAACGCAACTTACGAGAACAATAGAACTGTGATACATCACATGTACTTCTTTGATAGGTTTAACGTTACCCTTAATCACACACCAGTAAACATAGAAGGAAACTGGACTCCGCAGTGGGAGAAGCCATATACTTTCTCAATTGATAAACCCGGAAGGTATAAAATGTGGTTTTTGCTCTTCAAAGATTACGTTCCACCTTTGCCATCAAAACCAGAAAAAATGAAAGATTTTGCTGGAACTGAAGCAGAAAAGAGGATTTTGGATGCTATAGAGGGTAAAATTCAGAGTCTGAATTTGAATGTTGTTGTTAGAGGAATTTAAGAGTTTTACCAACTTTACTAATCAGAATAACTCTAGTTAGTTCTGGATACGAATAAGATGAGCGTTGAGGAATAGATTGCAGTTGATTTGAGGAAAAAATCTCCAACTTTTGGAAAGTCCGTAGCTGTAATAATGTCAGAGTTCAACAAATGTATGCTGTATTGCTCACGGATTTTTAGTTTTAAGCGATGGAACTGAAGTAATTTACAAGGTCGACAACGTATATGCACCGGATCATGAGAGTAGTTTAATTTGGAACGATCCAGATGTAAACATCCCTTGGCCGATTGACAATCCAATAGTGTCCAAGAAGGATCAGCAGTGGCCAACCTTAAAGGAGTTAGTTGGGAGGGGTGAGTTATTTTAGTAATACAGAAACGTTTATGTAATGGCAATACGATAAAGTATACTATGGATGTTATCAGCTTTAGGATTCCAAAGGAGCTTAAGAGGAGTATGAAGGAAATTGAAATTAACTGGAGTGAGGAAATACGGAAGTTTATTGAGGAAAAGGTTAGAGAATATAAAAGGATGAAAGCTTTGGAGGAAATAGACACAATGCTTGCAAGCTTACCAAGAGCAAGAAGGGGTACTGCAAGGAATTACGTGAGGGAGGATCGTGATAGTAATTGATGCCTCATCACTGGCTAAATACATTCTTAGAGAAGACAACTGGAAAAAAGTTAGAGAATATTTGTTAGATGAGCCATACTCTCTAACTTTAGCTTTAGCGGAAGTTTCAAATGCAATTTGGAAGCATCACGTGCTTTACAAGGAGATATCAGATGGAGATGCAAAAATTATGTTCGATGCGTTGAAAAAGCTCAGAGATGTCGTAGTCTTTGAGCCATTTGAGAAGTATCTCGAAGAGGCTATGAAGATATCGATAGAAGAAAAAATAACAATCTACGATGCTCTATACTTAGCTCAGGCAAAGAAGCTTAACAGTCTTTTGACGAGCGATGAAAAACAGTGGAAAGTTGCAAGGAAAATGGGAATTAACGCGGAATTTATTGAGTAGGGGGTATGTGGTGTCAACTACTCCTAGATAGTAGATGGAAAAGTTGACAATTAGGCTAACATAAATGGGATTAAAATCACACTGTGTTGTAAAAGAAATATTATTTGTTTGCCAAATATTTCACTTTGTCATTTACTATGAAAAGCGATGCTTTCTTAGCGACGCTCTGTAAAAGGCAAAAACTATTTTAAATTTTCTTGAGATAAGGTAAAATTATGCCAAAGCAAGTAATAATTGAAATTCCAGATGAAATATCAGAAAGAGATGTGAGAATAGCCATTGCTGTGCAACTTTACAGAGATGGTAGATTAACATTAAAGCAAGCTTCAGACTTAGCAGATTTATGTGTAGAAGATTTTATGAAAGTTTTAAGCGAGAAAAAGGTTAGTATTATCAACTGGAGTGAAGAGGATCTGCAAAAGGAGTTGAAAAATGCAGATAGTTTCTAATACATCGCCACTTATCATTCTTAAGAAAGCTAACGCCATTTTCATCTTGGAAAAGCTATTTGATAGTGTTTTAATTTCCGAAGGAGTTAGAAATGAACTATTTAGAAAAGAAAGAGAAGGTGGAGACTGTCAAGACAAAAGATTAAAATAGAATTGATTAATATTATCTATGCAAGGTTTTATTAATGAATTAATTGAGAGAGCAAGGAGGTCTAAGGTATTTAAGAGGAACAAGAAAAGTTTAGAAGT
>Ga0256842_1000477_pt1 | contig 35442 bp, 21 predicted proteins | sample 4559240metaG_FD_185973 | JGI IMG/M metagenome (GOLD analysis project Ga0256842, IMG submission 185973) | Hydrothermal vent microbial communities from Guaymas Basin, Mexico - 4559-240 | ecosystem: Environmental > Aquatic > Marine > Hydrothermal vents | place: Mexico: Guaymas Basin | collected...
TTATAGAGATGTTGAAAATTTTAAAAGCACAATTCCCTGATTTAGAAATGGTTGTTGGAAATGTTGCAACAGCTCAAGCTGCTAAAGATCTTGTAAATGCTGGTGCTGATGCCGTTAAAGTTGGGATTGGTCCTGGTTCTATTTGTACTACCAGAATTGTTGCCGGTGTTGGTTATCCGCAATTAAGTGCAGTGATGAATGTTGCCAATGTTCTTAAAGGATCAGGTGTCCCTGTTATTGCTGATGGAGGAATTAGGTATAGTGGTGATATTGTAAAGGCATTGGTAGCCGGAGGTAACACTGTTATGTTAGGTTCTTTGTTTGCCGGTGTTGATGAAGCTCCTGGCGAGACAATAATTTATGAGGGTAGAAAATTTAAGACCTATAGAGGAATGGGTTCTGTTGAAGCAATGCAACAAGGTTCAAAAGACAGATATTTTCAAGATGCTGAAGATGATATTAATAAATTGGTTCCGGAAGGTATTGTGGGGAGAGTTCCCTATAAAGGTACACTCTCAGAGAATATACATCAGTTGGTTGGTGGTTTGAGGGCAGGAATGGGTTATTGTGGGGCAAAAGGTGTGGAAGAACTAATGGATGCGAAATTTGTTAGAATATCGGCTGCTGGAATGGTTGAAAGCCATCCTCATGATATTACAATTACTCGTGAAGCTCCTAATTATAGTAGATAACAATGTATCATTATTACAATTAACATATTGTTGATAATATTTAATTGTTTTATTCGTTTGTAGAAAGCTTTTTAAAGCTAATAAGAGTTTATATAATTGACAGATAAAGAATTTAAATTTAGATAGATTATGAGAAAATTAATTTTTGTTTTTCTTCTTATGCCGGTTTTGGTGTTTTCACAAAAACAGAATAAAACACTTTTGACTATAGATAATCAGTCTTTTAGTAAGGATGAGTTTATGTATGTCTATAATAAAAACAATTCAAATCCCGCAAGTGTTGATAAGAAATCCATCAACGAATATTTGGATTTATATATTAATTTCAGATTAAAGGTTAAAGAGGCTGAAGACAGAGGAATGGATACAACTATGGCTTTTAAAAGGGAGCTAAAAGGATATAGAGATCAATTAGCAAGACCATATCTTACCGATAAGTCTGTAGACTCTAATATTCTTAAAGAAGCTTATGAAAGACTGCAATGGGACATAAGAGCAAGTCATATAATGATAGCTGTTGATGAAGATGTTTCAAAAAATGATACAGTTGCGATTAGCGCATATAAAAAACTTTTAGATATAAGAAAGAAAATATTAAACGGTGCTGATTTTGCTGAAATGGCTAAAAAGTATTCCGATGACCCTTCAGCAAGAGATATGCCTGCAAGTAGATATAGAGGAGCTCATAAAGGTAACGGTGGAGACTTGGGATATTTTACTGCTTTCTACATGGTTTATCCTTTCGAAACAGCAGCTTATAATACTCCTGTTGGTGAAATAAGTATGCCTGTTAGAACAAAATATGGGTATCATATTATTAAAGTTACAGATAAAATACCTGAGTTAGGTAAGATTGAAGTGAAACATATTAATGTTAAACCTAAATCGGAATCAGAAGCTGATAAATCTAAGGCGTTATCAAAGATTAAAGAAATTCAGGCTAAGATAAATTCAGGAGAATTGAGCTTTGAGGAGGCTGCCAGACAATATTCAGATGATAAAGGATCAATAGAAAAAGGAGGATTATTACCTGCCTTCGAAGTTAGTAGAATGGTGCCTGAGTTTATAAAAGCAATTTCAAAGTTGAAAGTAGATGAAGTTTCAGAACCGGTATTTACTGAGTATGGTTGGCATCTTATTAAACTGGTTCGATTGATTAAAATCCCATCTTTTGAGGAATATCTTCCAACAATTAAGTCAAAAGTATCACGAGATAGTCGCTCAAATATAAGCCAGGAAGCCGCGATAAATAAATTTAAGAAAGAGTATAAGTTTAAGGAATATCCTAAAAATTTAACTGCTTTTTATTCCGTAATAGATTCTTCTATTTATATCAATTCTTGGTCCGCTGATAAAGCTATTGGTCTTACAAAAGTTCTTTTTAAATTGGATGGAAAGAAATATTATCAAAAAGATTTTGCTAAATATATTGCTTCAAATCAAGCAATGAAACATAAAGGTACTTTGAGGTATTTTACTGATAAAATGTATAATAAATGGGTTGATAAAATTGTATTGGATTATAAAGATTCTAAGTTAGAGTCAGAAAATTTAGATTTTAAAATGTTAGTACAGGAATACCATGATGGAATTTTACTTTTTGCAATCAGTGATACTGAAGTTTGGGGTAAAGCAATTAAAGATAGTGCCGGATTGGCTAAATTTTACGAAGACAACAAGCAGAAATATATGTGGAAAGAGAGGGTTGATGCATCTCTTTATAAGTGTGCTAATGATTCAGTTGCACAGCTCGTTAAATCATGGTTGACAAAAGGATATTCTTTGGACTCCATTATGAGGATGGCAAATCATAAATCAGCATTGAATTTAAGATACGAGAAAGGTAAGTTTGAAGCGGGTGATAATACGGTTGTTGATGAATTAGACCATAAGAAAGGAATTTCCAATATTGTTAAGTCAGGTAAAAGCTATGTGGTGGTTTTAATAAATGAAATATTACCACCTCAACCTAAATCTCTTAATGAAGCGAGAGGATTAATAACAGCAGATTATCAAAATTATCTTGAAGAGAAATGGGTAGAGAAGCTTCATAAAGACCATACAGTTATTGTTAATAGAGAATTATTAAATTAGAAATATTGAAAACTATTCTTCCCATATTTGTATTTTTGCTCATTCTTGCTTCTTGTAGCTTTAATAATGAAGAGGGTGATATTATTGCTAGTGTTTATGATAAAAATCTTTATGCTGAAGATGTTGTTGGGATAGTTCCGGAAGGTGCTAATCCTATTGATAGTGTAAAAATTGTTAAAGATTTTGTCAATCAATGGGTAAAGAAACAGGTTGTTTTACATAAAGCACTAAATAATGACTATATCTTGGCTTCTGAGAGTAAGGAAATGGAGCGAAAGGTTGAGGATTATAAGAATACTTTGATTATATATCAATATCAGAGACATCTTGTTGATCAAAAATTAGATACTGTTGTTAGTTATCAAGAGATTGAAGATTATTATAATAATCATACAAAAGAATTTACACTAAAGGGAGATATTGTCCAGGTAGCCTATGTGAAGTTTAATAATGATTTTAAGAACATTAAACCGGTAAGAAAGCTTTTCAAAGACTATAATCCGGATAATTTAAGTAAAATTAAGAAGATTGCGGAGGGTAAATCGGCTAACTATTTTCTTGATGATGAAACATGGATTTTGTTTTCTGATTTGAAGAAAGAAATCCCTATTAAAACATATAATAAGAATTTGTTTTTTAAAAATAATAAGTATATAGAATTGAAGGATTCACTCTATACTTATATGCTTAGAATTAATAATTATAAAATTGAAGACAGTGTTTCTCCATTGGCTTTTGAGTATGATAACATCAGATCATTGATAATCAATATACGCAAAATGGAGCTTATTGACAAAATGGAGGAAGATGTTTTTAAAGAGGCACAAGAACAAGGTGCTATTAAAATCGTAGATTAGGTTGTTAGTTGATTTGAAACTACTAACCAATATTAAATTAGATACATGAAAAATTTATTAAGTACAGTAAGAACAGCAGGAATATTATTAGTATTTATTTTTAGTTTTATTGCTTTTCAAGGGCACTCGCAAGGAAAAATTATTGATAAAGTTGTTGCCATAGTAGGAGGTAATGAAGTTTTGTATTCTGATGTTGAAAATCAATATATGCAATATTTAATGCAAGGCTATACTACTAATGGACGAGCTATTAGATGCGAAATATTTGAGCAGATACTTTTTGCTAAACTTTTACTTAATCAGGCACAATTGGATAGTGTTGATGTTTCTGACGAACAAGTAGAGGGTGAATTGGACCGTCGATTGAGATATTTTATTTCTCAAATAGGTTCTCAAGAAAAATTAGAACAATATTATAATAAAAGTATTTTAGAAATTAAAAATGACCTTCGTTCAACAATTCATGACCAGATGATGTCGGAGCAAGTAAAGAATAATATTACTAAAGATGTTACTATCACTCCCTCAGAAGTTCGGGAATTTTATAAAAGTATACCTAAAGATAGTGTTCCTTTAATTAGTTCAGAGTATCAGTATTCTAGTATTATAATAGTTCCGAAAGTAAGAAAAGAAGAGAAGGAATATGCTCGTAAAAAACTTGAAGGAATACGAAAAAGAATACTGGATGGAGAGAGCTTTGAATCTATGGCTAGGATATATTCCGAAGATCCGGGTTCTGCTATGAAGGGTGGAGAATTAGGAGAATTTAGCCGTGGTGTAATGTATCCTGAGTTCGAAGCTGCTGCTTTTGCTCTTCAACCCAACGAAGTAAGTAATATTATCGAGACCGAAGCAGGTTACCATATCCTCAAATTAATTAAACGTAAAGGAGACTTTATTAATGTACGTCACATACTTATCAAAACTAAGGTATCTCCTTTGTCTTTGCAGCTTGCAATGGATAAAATGGATAGTGTTTATCAGCTTGTTTCTTCCGGAGTGATGACTTTTGAATCTGCAGCATTACGCTTCTCTGATGACGATAGCAAGTTCAGTGGAGGTGTTGCTATTAATCCCAAAAGTGGCAGTAATGTTTTCGCCCCCGAAGATATAGATAAAGAATTGTTCTTTAAACTTGAAAAGATGAATGTTGGTGAATTGGCGAAACCTTCGATGTATGATAAAGATAGGGATGTGAAGGCCATAAGAATTGTTAGATTAGATAAAAGAACAGAACCACACAGGGCAACCTTAGAGAAGGATTATGATAAAATTCAGAATTTGGCCTTGGAAAATAAAAAGTCAGAAGCCATCAGTAATTGGATACAAGAAAAGTCAAAGAAAACATACATTATTATTCTTGATGATGACCTTAAGAAGTGTAAGTTTAATTATAAATGGGAGTAAGAATGCAGGATAATTATAAAAATGAAAAGGAGGCTTTTGAATCTCTTATGCAGAAATTCCAATTGCTTAAAGCAGAGATTGGAAAAGTAATCATTGGGCAAGATGATGTTGTCAAAGGTTTATTAATTTCTATTTTTAGTAATGGTCATTGTCTTTTGGTAGGAGTTCCCGGTCTGGCTAAAACATTAATGGTAAATACTTTATCACAAGCTCTGGGGCTTGATTTTAAGAGGATACAATTTACTCCTGATTTGATGCCTTCTGATATTCTTGGTACTGAAATTTTAGATGAAAATAGGAAGTTTAAATTTATTCAAGGACCAATTTTTTCAAATATTATTCTTGCTGATGAGATTAATAGAACTCCACCAAAAACTCAGGCTGCACTTCTTGAAGCAATGCAAGAGCGAAATGTTACTGTGGCAGGCAATGAGTATTCTTTGGATAAACCTTTTTTTGTGTTGGCAACACAAAACCCAATTGAACAAGAAGGAACTTATCCTTTGCCGGAAGCACAGCTCGACCGCTTTATGTTTAATTTAGTGCTAGATTATCCTTCTCTTGAACAAGAGTTAGATATTGTGAAAGGTACCACAGGAATGGCTGTTCAGGAAGTTAATAAAGTAGTCTCTGGCAATGAAATTTTGTATTTTCAAGAACTAATTCGTAAATTGCCGGTTGCAGATAATGTTTATGAGTTTGCTGTAAAATTGGTGCATTCTACAAGACCTAATACCAGTAGAGCCCACGATTATGCTAATAAATATCTACTTTGGGGTGCAGGCCCACGTGCCTCACAGTATTTAATAATTGCAGCAAAAGTACATGCTGCATTTTCCGGTAAGTATTCTCCGGATATTGAAGATGTTAAAACTGTCGCAATACCGGTCTTGAGGCATAGAATAGTTAAAAATTACAAAGCTGAAGCTGATGGTTTTACTGTCGAAAGTTTAATAGATAATTTTGTTTCAGCATTATAATTTATAACTTTAGCTCAAATATTTTGCTACAATTGGAATCCTCCGTCCCATTCCAAAAGCTTTAGATGAAACACGTAAAATTGGTGGAGTTTGATATCTTTTGTGCTCATTGGTATTTACCATTTTTAAAACTCTTTTAACAATAGCTTTGTCATATCCTTTTGATATTATCTCATCAGGCCCAATTCTATTTTCAATATATTCGTATAGAATAGCATCCAAAATATCATAATCAGGAAGAGAATCGCTGTCTTTTTGATCTGGTCGAAGCTCTGCTGATGGAGGCTTAGTTATGGTGTTCCAAGGAATAACTTCCTCATCTTTATTGATAAATCTTGCCAGTTTGAAAACATCTGTTTTATATACATCTCCCAAAACAGATAAACCACCATTCATATCTCCATATAGAGTCCCATAACCTACGGCAGCTTCACTTTTATTAGAAGTGTTAAGTAAAATATTTCCGAATTTGTTAGAAAAAGCCATTAATAGTACTCCTCGTATTCTTGCTTGTAAATTCTCCTCTGCAATATTAAATTCCAATCCTTTGAAAAATGGAGATAGAGATTTTTCAAAGGATTCATATATGCTTTTGATAGGGATGATATAATCTTTTATGCCAATATTTTTTGCTAAATCTTCAGCGTCTTTAATAGAATGATCTGAAGAGTATTGTGAAGGTAATAAAACAGCTTCAACGTTTTCTTTGCCTAGTGCCCTTTGTGCTAATACTAACGTAACAGCTGAGTCAATTCCTCCCGATAAACCTAAAATAGCTTTCTTGAAACCTAGTTTGCCAAAATAATTTTTTATTCCCATTACTAAAGCATCATGTATTAACTCTATTTTTGAAAAAGATTTCTGCACTTCCGGGGTTCTGACAGATATCTCAGATGTGTCAAATTCAAGATAGTCTTCTTTAAAATAGTCCAATTCTTCTACTATCTCTCCTTTAGCATTTATAATCAACGAACCTCCATCGAAAAGTAACTCTGTTTGGGCACCTACATGATTAACATAATATATTGGTAAGTTGTACTTTATAGCATTCTTCTTTAATACATCAATTCTAATTTTTGATTGTTCGTAATTAAAAGGAGAAGCGGCAATATTGATTATGAAATCTGGATTTTGTGATATTAATTCATCCATTGGATTTATAGAATACATTGGAATATCATCAACATTCCATAAGTCTTCGCAAATAGTTAAAGCAATCTTTTTATCCTGATATTCAATAATATTAAAATCTTTGTTTTGTTCGAAATATCTGTATTCATCAAAAATATCATAGGTAGGGAGGAGGGTCTTGTTTACTTTATGCACTACTTTTCCATTATTTAAAAACCAAGCTGAATTAAATAAACGCTTACCTTTGTTAGAAGTATTATTGCTTGGTGCTCCTACAATTGCAGCTATGCCAATACAGTGCTTCGCTATTTTGTTTATTGAAGATTCACATTTTCTTATAAAATCATCAAATTCAAGAAAATCTCTTGGCGGATATCCGGATATTGATAGTTCTGAAAATATTATTAAATCAGTATTATTTGATTTAGCTTTGTTGATGTCTTTTATTATCTTATCCTCATTGAAATCAAAATTGCCAATATGATAATTTAATTGAGAGATTGCTATCTTCATTATTGTTGTTTTATATAAAAAATGAGCCTCATACATACTCGACGAAGCCCATAATATTTTCTAATTCAATTGTTTTAAAATAAAAATCCAGCGGTTAAGGATATTTTTTTAAAAAAAGCAGACTCTTTAGCCTTAGTTATTTTGTTTTCGTTACTTAATGCATTTGTTAGGCCGTTGTCAAATCCTAAACTTGCGTACGCAGAGAAAGTTTGACTAATAGCATATTCTGCACCTAATGCAAAACTAAAAGATAGTCTGTAGAAGGATGTGTAATCTTTCATCTCAACATCTTCACTTGTAAGAGTTTTTGAGGGATTACCGTAAACGAAATTATCATCAGCAAAACTGCTAACTCTAAAATCATGTCTTACTCCCAGTTGTGCAAAGTAGGTGAAATATCCCATTTGATTGGTTTTAAGCTTTAATAATGTAGGAATCTCTATAAAATTTACCCTATAAGCTCTACTCCTCATCCCCATAACATTGTTGTTATTACTAATCTCAGCAGAGTCTTCATAAATTATTTTACCTCCCAGGCTATTGAATGCTATCCCTGTAGAGACGGTGTAATTCTTAGTAAAATTATAATCTACTAATAAACCATAAGAATATCCTATTCTATTACCATCACTCTCATAATCTGTAGTTTTTGGTTGTAACCAGCTAGAACCAATATTTCCATAAATACCAAGTCTTACTGCTCTAAATGTGCTTTCAGGAACATAATTATCTGCTGCTACACTCTTTGATTTTATTTCTGTTGTATCGGTTTGTGCATTTGTATATCCTATTGAGCCGATTACGACTAATAAAGATATTATTAATTTGTTTAATTTCATTTTAATTAGTTTAAATAATTATAATTTAAAAAATGTCTTAACTTTATAACAATATTAGTATAAACGATAAATTTATTCAATAAGTATTTTTGACAATTGAATATTGTATATGTTTAAGTTTGCGAAAATAATAAGAATATTTATTATCAATCAAATATTTCACTAAAATCACTAAGATATTTAATATTATTATTGTTATTTTATTAATATATTTAAATAGGAAGTTTTCATTTCAGAATATTATCAATACTTATTGAATTCTTGAGTTTTGAAGAATTCCTATTAATAAATTTACTAAGAGATAATTAGAAATAAAAAAAATAAAAAAAAAGTGCTTATGAATATTAAATTATTATATCTTTGCAGTCCGAAATTAGAATTTATAATAAATTAAAATTTTATAGAAATGACAAAAGCAGAAATCGTAGCAGAGATTGCTAACAAGACTGGAATTGAGAAAATTGCTGTTCAATCAGTAGTAGAAACTTTTATGGATACTCTTAAAGGTGCAATGATCAATGGTGAAAATGTTTATTTACGTGGTTTTGGTTCTTTTATTATTAAAGAGAGAGCAGAAAAAACTGGTAGAAATATTTCAAAAAATATTACAATTAAAATTCCAGCACACAAAATCCCAGCTTTTAAACCAGCTAAAACTTTTGTAACTGACGTTAAAGAAAATTTAAAATAATTTAAAACTTTAGTTATGCCAAGTGGTAAAAAGAGAAAAAGACATAAGATGTCTACTCACAAACGTAAGAAAAGATTACGTAAGAATCGTCACAAGAAGAAATAATTTGTTTTTGTGATAAAAAAGAAATACAATTACACGCTCCACAATATTGGACGTGTAATTGTTTCTGTTTTAAACCTTTTGGTTTTAATATCTAACCTGTAGCCAAATAATTTTAATAAGGTGAAAGGTGTTATCAAATCTCTCCTGCATTGTTTTCGAATCTGAGTTATATCTCAGAAATGCATAGAGAAGTAATTAATAACTCTATGCAAGTTATTAATTTAAAATAAATTACCGTGAGCAAAGATCTAATTATCAATGTAAACCCTCAAGAGGTCTCCATTGCCCTTTTAGAAGACAAGCAACTTATGGAGATTCATAATGAGAAGCTTGATAATAATTATAGTGTCGGTGATTTATACCTTGGAAAGGTAAAAAAAATTACTCCGGGATTAAATGCAGCATTTGTTGATGTTGGGTACGAAAGAGAAGCATTTTTGCATTATCATGATTTAGGTCCCAGAGTTCGTTCGTTAAATAAGTTTGTTAAGATTGTAAACAATTCTAAAAAGGCCAATATACAACTTAAAGATTTTAAATTTGAACCAGAGATAGTAAAAACAGGTAAAATACAGGATGTGTTATCTGTTAATCAAAATATCCTAGTCCAAGTTGCAAAAGAGCCTATTAGTTCTAAAGGACCAAGAATTACTACAGAAATTGCATTCCCGGGAAGATATGTTGTCTTAGTACCTTTTTCAAATCGAGTTTCTGTTTCTCAGAAAATAAAAGATTTTGAAGAACGTAATCGTTTAAAAAGACTTGTAACAAGTATTCGACCAGCAAATTTTGGTATTATTGTTAGAACCATAGCACAAAATAAGAAAGTTGCAGAGTTATTGGCAGATATAGAATCATTACTTGAAAAGTGGGAGCAAGCAATTGTAAAATTGGCAGATGCTAATCCTCCTGTTAAAATTCATGGAGAGCTTGGTAGATCATCTACTATTTTAAGGGACCTTTTGAATTCTGAATTTAATAGCATTGTTGTTGATGATGCTAAGATGGCAAAAGAATTAAAGGATTTTATTTCCACATTCGCTCCGGATAAAATGGATTTGGTTAAGAAATATACTGGTAAGACGCCTATTTTTGAATACCACAATGTTGACAAACAAATTAAAAGTTCTTTTGGTAAGAAAGTGAATATGAAATCAGGCGCATATCTGATTATTGAACACACCGAAGCTATGCATGTTATTGATGTTAATAGTGGCCACAGACTTAAAAAAGAACTTAACCAAGAAGCAGGCGCCTTTGAAACAAATCTTGTGTCAGCAAAAGAAATTGTAAGACAATTGCGACTTAGAGATATGGGAGGGATTATTGTTGTTGATTTTATCGATATGGTTGATAAAGAAAATCGTAGAAAATTATACGATTATCTTAAAGCCGAGATGAAGTCTGATAAAGCTAAACATACTATTCTTCCTGTTACTAGATTTGGGCTTATTCAAATTACCAGGCAGAGAGTGCGTCCTGAAATGGAGATTGAAATACTGGAGAAATGTCCTGTTTGTCAGGGAAGCGGTGAAGTAAAAGCTTCTATTCTTATCGTTGATGATATAGAAAATATTATACGTTTTCTAATACAGGAGCAAAACGAGTCTCATATAGAACTTAGGGTTCATCCGTTTCTGCATGCTTTTCTTACCAAAGGTATTTTCAATTATAAATGGAAGTGGCTTAAGGAGTTCCATAGATGGATAAGAATAAGTAAAGTTAGTTCTTATCATTTTCTTGAATATCACCTCTTTAACAAAGAAGGTGATGAAATTAAAATATAGCTCTATTTGCAAGAGCATTACGACACTATAATTATTATAAGGTCATTCTCAATATGAGGATGACCTTTTTTGTTTTCTGTCAATTATATTATGTCTTAAGCTTAAAGAAGTGTTATATTTGCATGATATTTTTTAATACTTTAAGTAGATTTATTAATTGGATAAACCGGATAAATATTGGAACTTTGTTTTACAATTAAAAAGATATTGTAACTATCAGGAAAGATGTACAGCTGAAATTAATAGGAAAATGTTTCAACTTGATGTGCCAGTCGAGTGGCAAAGCGAAATATTGGATTATCTGATAGAAAATAATTTGCTTAATGAAAAGAGATTTGCAATTTCTTATTCTATAGGAAAAATAAGAAATAATTATTGGGGTAAGCAAAAGATATTAGCTAGCTTAAAGCAAAAGAAAATAGACACCTCTTTAATAAATGAGGCTTTTAAGTTTGTCGATGATGAAGAGTATTTATCTATTCTTAGACATATAATGAATATCAAAATAGGCAAGATTGGTGATATAAGCATTGATAAAAATAAGAAGAAATTGCTTAATTATGCACTACAGAAAGGATTTGAGTCAAGTCTTATTTGGCAAGTTATAAAAGAGATAGAATTAAATAATAAATATGGTAACTAAAGATAATATAAAAGAAATTGGTAAAAGGATAGATGCCTTGAGGGGGTATCTTTGACCTTGATCGTAAAAAGGTAGAAATTGAAGAGGAAGAATTAAAAACTCAAGACCCTTCATTTTGGGATGATCCAAAAGCGGCAGAGTTGATTCTACGTCAAATAAAAGAAAAAAAATCATGGATAGATAAATTTGAAGATGCTTATACTTGTCATGAGGATACAGAAGTGTTGATGGAGTTCTACGAGATGAATGAGGCCAGTGAGGATGAACTTGAAAAGCAATATGCTGAATTAGTACACAAAGTTGAAAATCTTGAATTGCTAAATATGCTTGGTGCTGAGAGTGACCAGTTTGGTGCAATACTACAAATAAATCCGGGTGCCGGAGGAACTGAAAGTCAAGACTGGGCTTCTATGCTAATGCGTATGTATTTACGCTATGGTGAAAGGAAGAACTATAGAGTAAAGATTGTAGATATGCAAGAAGGAGAAACTGCTGGTATTAAGTCTGTAAGTATTGAGTTCGAGGGAGAGAATGCCTTTGGTTTTTTAAAATCTGAAAATGGAGTTCATAGACTTGTGAGAATTTCTCCTTTTGATTCTGCCAATAGGCGACATACATCCTTTGCTTCCGTTTATGTTTACCCTATAGTAGATGATGCTATTCAAATTGACGTTAATCCTGCTGACCTTTCATGGGATACTTTCCGCTCTAGTGGACCTGGCGGACAGCATGTTAATAAAACAGAATCTGCCGTTAGATTACGCCATGAACCTAGTGGTCTTGTTATTGAATGTCAAGAAACCAGATCGCAATTAAAGAATAGAGAAAAAGCCATTAAAATGCTTAAATCTCAACTCTATGAAATAGAGCTTAGACGAAAACAGTCTGAGCAACAACAAATAGAAGATGGGAAAATGAAAATAGAATGGGGCTCACAAATACGTTCTTATGTTATGCATCCTTATAAACTTGTTAAGGATGTTCGGACATCTTGGGAGACATCCAACGTTCAGGCTGTTTTGGATGGTGATATTGATGATTTTATTAAAGCTTATCTTATGAAGTTTGGAGGACAATAACGACATGATTTATATGTAACAAAATCACATGTTTAACGTTTTAATATTAAATTTTTATTATGAGAATAGCATTTTTTGGATTGCAGTTTTATGAAAAATATCTTCCTACATATCAGTTGATGATAGATAAGTTGGAGAAAGTTAATTGTCAACTGCTTTTTAATGAGAGTTTTTATAAAATGGCTTCCACTAAAGTGAAGTTTAAAAGTGAAGTGAAAGTTTATTCCAAACCAAAAGATATTGTGGAGCAACCTGATGCTTTTATAAGTGTTGGAGGAGATGGAACTTTTCTCGATGCAATTACTTTTGTTGGTGATTCAGGAACACCAATATTAGGAATAAATATGGGGCGATTGGGTTTTCTTTCTTCTGTCTCGCATTTAGATGCTGAAAAGGCTATTGATTCTCTTATTAATAATAAATATATTTCTGAAAAAAGAGCATTGTTGACTTTACATACTGATAATAACCTTTTCGGTGAGTTTAATTATGCTCTTAATGAAATTACAATTCAGAAGAAAGATCATCTTTCTATGATTGTAATTCATGTTTATATTGATGGTTTATTTTTAAACTCATATTGGTCTGATGGCTTATTGATTTCAACGCCAACGGGTTCAACCGCATATGCTCTTTCCGTGGGGGGGCCAATTGTAGTTCCTGGATCTGAAAATTTTATTATTTCTCCTATAGCACCCCATAACCTGACTGTTAGGCCGATTGTTATTCCAAACAATAGCACAATTAAACTTAAAGTACAGGGGCGTTCGAGTTCCTTTTTAGTTGGATTAGACTCACGATTTGAAACTATCGACTCTTCGATAGAATTATTGGTTAAGAGAAGTGATTTTAATATTAATCTTATACAAATTGGCAACAGAAGTTTTTTTGATACTATTAGAGATAAATTAAATTGGGGGTTGGATATAAGAAATTGATAATTAGTGATATATCAATATTGTTAATAAACTAAAATTACTTACTTTTGCATTTATTGACTATAGGCAATATTTAGCAGCATTTATTGTTTTTATAACTATAACTAGATATTATGAAGAAGATTTTTTTATCATTTTTGGTTTTTATATTTAGCCTTGGCGTTAAGGCGCAAACTCATGAGATAGGACCTTTCCTTGGGGTTTCTTATTATATGGGTGATTTGGTTCAATCAAGGTTCTTTAGTACGCCTGGATATAATTTTGGCGTTAATTATCGTTATAATATGAACAACCGTTTTGCAGTAAAATTGGCTGTTCATTATGGCCAAATAGCTGGAGATAGTAAAAACAATAAAAAGAATTTACGATACAAAAATCTTAGTTTTCATTCTTCATTATTAGATTTTGAAGGAAGCCTGGAGATTAATTTCCTCGAATATATGCCAGGAAGTACAAAACATCGTTTTACTCCGTATATATTTGGTGGCTTGGCAATTTTTAGGTTTAATCCAAAGGCAGATTATCAGGGTAATGAATATGAGCTGCAAATTTTAGGAACAGAAGGTCAGGGACTTACAGCATATCCCGATAAGCAACCATATAAGCTGACATCCTTTGCAATTCCTTTTGGCTTTGGTTTTAAGTTTAATGTGTCGAAAAGGGTTAGTCTTGGTTTAGAATGGGGAATGAGAAAAACTTTTACTGATTATTTAGATGATGTTAGTACAAGATACCCTGATCCGGCTTTAATTTATGCTGAGAAAGGAGCTGCCGCTGCTGCTTTAAGTAATCGTGTTTACGAACAACAAGCACTTGATGCTGGTTTGAATATTGCTATTGGAGCTAATGGAATCCCTGTTAATCAGACTGATTTTAAAACATATATGGAAATGCAGAAGACCTATGCTGGTGGTCAAAGAGGTAGTGAGGATAAGGATTGGTACGGTATTGCTGGTATTACTATTACTTTTAAAATTATTGGTCCTAAGAAGGGAAGTTGCCCGGCATATCAAAGACATAATTATTTTAAAGAATATATTAGATAATTTTGCGTTGGTAAGCAATAATTTACTTCATCAAACTATGAGTTTTAAAGAGAAAATAGATTTAAATAAGTTACCAAAGCATATTGCCATAATAATGGATGGTAATGGGAGATGGGCTAAACAAAAAGGCAAGATGAGAGTATTTGGCCATCAAAATGGAATAAAATCTGTTAGAGAAATGATAGATGGTGCTGGTGAAATAGGAGTGAATTATATTACTTTATATGCTTTTTCAAAAGAAAACTGGCAAAGACCTAAATATGAAGTCGAGGCTCTAATGAATTTGATGCTTAGCTCAATAAATAGAGAAGTTAAGAGCTTACATAAGAATAATGTTCGTCTAATGGCAATTGGTGATTTAGGTAATTTGCCGAAGAAAAATCAAGTGGAACTTCAGAAAGCAATAGATTATACTAAAGATAACACTGGACTTACTTTAGTGCTTGCTCTTAGTTATGGCTCAAGATGGGAGATTATTCAAGCTGCAAAGAGTTTGGCAATTAAATATAAAAATAATGAAATTGATGAAAGCTATTTTAATGAGGCTAACTTTCAGAATGAACTAAATACCCATAATATACCTGAGCCAGAATTGATGATTAGGACTAGTGGCGAAATGAGAATTAGTAATTTTTTACTGTGGCAATTAGCTTATTCTGAACTTTATTTCAGTGAAAAATTGTGGCCGGATTTTAAAAAAGAGGACTTATTTGAGGCTATTGTAGACTATCAAAATAGAGAAAGAAGATTTGGAAAAACAAGTGAACAAATTCAAAAAAGCTGAAATGTTTAAAAAGCTTATAATTTTAATATTAGTGCTATTGAGTACTAAAGCAGCATTTCCTCAAGTACAACTCTTTGAGGAGAAAGTAGATTATACTTCACCAAAAGAGTATTACATTGGCGGAATAACTATTTCTGGAGTTAAATATCTTGATAATAATGTACTTATTATGATATCTGGTCTTAGTGTTGGAGATAAAATATCCGTTCCTGGGGATGAAATAGCAAAAGCAATTAAAAGGCTGTGGAAACAAGGCCTTTTTGAGAATGTTGAGATTTCTTATACAAAGATTCAAGGTGATAAGATTTTCTTAAATATAGACCTTAAGGAACAACCAAAACTACAGAAGTTTACTTTTAGAAATATTCGAAAATCAGAGGCTGATGACCTTAGAGATGAGTTAGGTATAGTTCGTGGTGATGCTGTTAATGAAAATGTTATAATCCGTTCTAGAAATATTATTAATCAGTTTTTTATTGAAAAAGGATTCTATAATGTTAAGACAAATATTCGTCAAGTAAGAGACTCATTACATGCTAATCAGGTTACGCTAGTTTTTGACATCAATAAAGGGAGTAAAGTAAAAATTAATAAAATTCATATAATTGGTGCTCAGAAAGAAAAACCAGAAGCCCTTAAAATGAGGTTTAAAGAAACTAAAGAGAAAAGATTTTATCGTTTTTGGAAGCCTTCAAAATACAAGGAGAAGGAATTTAAAAGCGATTTGGATCTTTTGATTGCTCATTATAATAAATTAGGATATAGAGATGCCCGTATTATTAGTGATAGTGTCGTTAAACTCAATGATAAGCTAATAGATATTTACATAAATATTAATGAAGGTCGAAAGTTCTATTTTGGCGATATAAAATGGGTTGGTAATACTAAATATCCAAGCTCAACTCTTTCAGCTGTTTTGGGTATAAATAAAGGAGAAGTGTATGACCGACAGAAGTTAGAAACCCGTTTGTTTATGGATATGGAAAAAGGCGATGTTCATTCTTTATATATGAATCAAGGTTATCTGTTTTCTTCAATAACTCCTGTGGAAAGTAATATTCATGGTGATACCATTGACCTTGAAATTAGAGTTTATGAAGGTAAGCAGGCAATTGTGAAACGAGTGACTGTAAAGGGTAATACTAAGACTCATGATAATGTTATTCTGAGAGAAATAAGAACAAAGCCGGGTCAGTTATTTAATAGAGCAGATATTATTAGAACACAAAGAGAATTAGCTCAGCTTCGTTATTTTGATCAGGAGAAATTAAATGTTAATCCAAAGCCAAATCCAGCCGATGGAACTGTTGATATTGAATATATTGTAGAAGAGACTTCTTCTGACCAGATTGAAATGTCATTAGGATGGGGTATGGGAGCATTGATTGGTACAGTGGGTGTTTCATTTAATAATTTCTCATTAAAAGGAATTACCGATAAAGATGCATGGCGTCCAATTCCATCAGGTGATGGACAGAAGTTAAGCCTTAGAATACAATCTAATGGAATTTATTATCAGTCCTATAGCGCGTCTTTTACAGAGCCTTGGTTGGGAGGGAAGAAACCCAACGCTTTAACGGTGTCTGGTTATCAATCTGTTCAATCTAATGGTCTTACTAAAGGTGACCCTAATAGATCAGCAATAATAATATCAGGTGTTACCGTTGGATTAGGAAAAAGATTACAATGGCCTGATGATTACTTTAGCTTATATCAGAGCTTAAGTTTTCAGAACTATAATTTAGATAATTATGCTCATGTTTTCTCTTTTGATAATGGTAATTCCAATAACTTTTCATATACAATTGGATTAAGTAGAAACTCTGTGAATAGTCCAATATATCCTACATCTGGTTCTGATATTTCTACAAGTGTACAGTTTACTCCACCTTATAGTTTACTTAACAATAAGAATTACGCCCTTATGGAAGATGCGGATAAATACCATTGGGTTGAATATTATAAGTGGAAAATGAGTTTTGCATGGTTCACTGAATTAGGAAAATCAAAAATGGCACAGAAATTGGTATTACACACTCGTGCTAAATTTGGATTCCTTGGATATTACAATGATGAAATTGGCTACTCACCTTTCGAAAGGTTTTATTTAGGAGGTGATGGTTTAAGTGGATATTCTCTTGATGGTCGCGAACTGATTGGAATGAGGGGTTATACTAATAATTCACTGTCTCCTATAAATGGAGCTACCGCTTATGCCAAATATACAATGGAAATTAGATATCCGATATCATTAAACCCAATGGCTACAGTGTTTGTACTTGGTTTTGTTGAAGCCGGTAACTCATGGAAGCTTTTGAGTGACTTTAATCCTTATGATGTACATCGTTCTGCAGGTGTTGGAGCTAGAATCTATTTGCCAATGTTTGGACTTCTAGGACTTGATTGGGCCTGGGGTTTTGATCCTTATCCAGGTTTCCCAGGAATGGCCGGAAATCAATTCCACTTCTCTATGAACGGTTCTATTGACTAAGTTTAATCTTTAAAAATTATTTATTATGAAAAAGATAATTGTTATTTTATTCCTTTTTTTAGGAAGCGTTTTGGGTGTTAATGCTCAGAAATTTGCTTTTGTTGATACTCAATATATTCTTAATAATATTCCTGAATATAAAATGGCTCAGAAGCAACTTGATGAGTTATCAAAGAAATGGCAACAAGAAATAGAAACTAAGGTTGCAGAGATAGATAGAATGTATAAGTCATATCAGACTGATGCAGTATTACTGCCAGAAGATATAAAAAAGCAGCGTGAGGATGAAATCTTACAAAAAGAGAAGGATTTAAGAGCACTTAAGAAAAAACGTTTTGGAACAGATGGAGATTTATTTAAAAAACGTGAAGAATTAATTAAACCTTTGCAAGATAAAATATACAATGCTATCCAGGCATTGGCTGAATCAAAAGGATATAGCGTTATTTTTGATAGGGCAGGGAGTCTGAGTATATTATATGCGAGTTCTAGATACGATAAAAGTGATGAAGTACTAACTAATATGGGATATTCACCAGGTGAAGACGATTCACAAAAGTCAAAATCGAGATCCAGAAGTAGGAGGTAAATAATTTTATATAGAGGTGTGAAAAATTATATACATTTGTGCACCTATTTATAGCGTATTATGATAATTTATATTGTTGAAAATTAATAAACAAATATACAGATGAGAAAATTAGAAATTTTATTAGTAGTACTATTTATGACAGCTGGGATATTTTCAGCTAATGCTCAAACAAAAAGCAAAATTGGGGTAATTAATATTGGTGAATTACTAAAAGTTATGCCTGAGTATGATTCAGTAATGGTTGCATATCAAACTAAGTACGATCAAATGCAGAAAGATTTACAACAGCTATACTCTGAGTTTGAAACTAAGCAATCTGCTTTGGCTAAAGACCAAGATAATCTTACTGAAATGATGAAGAGTATTCGTATGCAAGAATTAGATGATTTGAAAAACAGAATACAAAACTTTCAAGATGGAGCTCAAGTAGAGTTGAATAAATTCGTTGAGGCTAAACAGGCTCCTATTCTAAAGAAAATTAGAACTGCAGTGAATGAAGTGGCAATTGAAAATGGATTTACTCATATTCTTAATAACTCTCAAGATCAAGTATTGTATTATGCAGAAGCTTTTGATATTTTACCATTGGTTATGAAAAAGCTTAATTTAAAAGAAAAGCCGGTTTCAGTAGGTCAGTAATTTGAAGAAAATTATCCCGCTTTATTCATACAAAAGTAAAGCGAATTGTATAAATAAGCATTGAATTGCGCGGGTTGTAATGCGGTAAAACTTTCCCGAAACAAGTTTGGGACAGGTTGATTTAGGAAAATTTATTAATCTTAGTTAGATATTAGCTTTCTGTGAGAGAAATCTTATGTCGAACTGAGGTTATTAGTTTTATTTAATCGTCAGGATTATTTGTTATACCAATTTGAAAGCAAAAGTGCCGATATAAATTCTAAATATTTTTTTGTTTAACGAATTTTGCGGTAGTTTTGTTTTTAATTTGGTATTAATAATCCGGGTTAATTAAAAAGCCCCAACTTGGGGCTTTTTGTTGTTGTAATATAAAGTAAGATATTTTTCTACTTTCCATAAAAACTTGTAATGCAGTTTATATTCTTTTCAAAATATCTATTAAATGTTCCCAAAACATTTGGGCAGTTTTAATTTCTATTCTCTCATCAGGAGAGTGAGCTCCTTTAATAGTAGGACCGAAAGAAATCATATCCATACCTGGATATTTCTTGCCTATTAATCCACATTCTAGTCCGGCATGAATTGCTAATACTTCAGGCTCTTTATTAAAAAGACTGATATATGATTCTTTTGATATCTCTAGTATTTTGCTATTAGGATTAGGTGTCCAACCGGGATATCCAGAGGAGTGTTCTACATCTGCTCCTATCATTTTGAAATTTGCTGCTACCATATTACAAGCATCATCTAAAGCGGAATCAACAGAACTTCTTTGGCTAGTTGTAAAATTTACTTTTCCCGATTTGCTATTTGTTTTGATGGATGCAAGGTTTGTTGATGTTTCTACGAAATCTTTTATGTCTTGTGACATTGCAAGTACACCATGTGGACATGCATAAACTGCATTTAGTATCTTTTGTGTGTCTTCTTTTGAAAATGCTTTGGCTTTGATATCATCTATTTCTGAAATTGAAACTGTAATATTCAATTCTGTTTTATGATACTCTTGTTTAAAAATGTCAAGGTATTTATCTGCCAAGCTAACAAGTTGATCATATTTGTTTGCTTCTATAAAAATATGAGCATATGCTTCTCTTGCTATTGCATTTCTTAAATTGCCACCATCATAATAACTAATGTCAATATTTAAAGTCTTTACAGCTTCGTAAAGTATTCTGTTAATTAGTTTATTGGCATTAGCATAACCCTTATTAATATCATCGCCACTATGACCACCATTAAGTCCTTTTACTTCTAGTCTATAGCTTTTCTTATCTACAATATCAACAAAATTCACTTTTAATTCAGCAGTTGTATCTCTTCCTCCTGCACAGCCAATAAAAATTTGTCCTTCGTCTTCAGAATCTAAATTAAGTAGAATTCTTCCTTTAAGTAAGTCATCTGAAAGTCCAAAAGCACCAGTTAATCCTGTCTCTTCATCCATAGTGAATAACGATTCAATTGGAGGATGAGGGATGTCGTTAGAAGCTAAAATTGCTAATGCTGCTGCCATTCCAATACCATCATCAGCACCTAATGTAGTGCCTGTGGCTTTAACCCATTCTCCTTCAATTCTAGTTTTTATAGGATCTTTTGTAAAATCAAAATCAATATCGCTATTCTTTTCACATACCATATCCATATGGCTTTGTAATATCACTATTTCGTGATCTTCCATGCCATGAGTTCCATTTTTTCGGATAAGCACATTGCCAACTTCATCTACGATTGTTTCTAGATTAAATTTTTTTCCAAACTCAACAAGATATTGACGAATTTGTTCTTCTTTTTTTGATGGTCTTGGAACTTTTGTTATTTCGTGGAAATACTTCCACATAACTTTTGGTTCAAGACTTAATATATTGTTAATCATCGAATTGATATTTATGTGGTTAAAAGTACAAAGCTAAAAAAAAACTTCCTTGGTTTGTAAGATTGTTTGTGCTTTTCTTAATTGGCAGTATTATTGGTGAATAATTAAGTTAAATATTTATTATAAAGGATTAATGAAACTATTAATTATTTTTCAAAATTAAAATTTCCTTTTTAAATGGTGTTTTACTTTGTAAAAATCATTATCTTTGAAGGTTAGTATTTTATTAAGAATTATAATTTTTGTTATTTTTATTTTAATGATTATATAGGGTTACTTTAGCTTTACTTAGTAAGATATTCATCGGCATATACAATGTAACAAATATTTTTTGATATGAACAAAATTATACTATCAACTTTCGCTTTTTTATTTAGTATTTTCGGGAGTCTTATAGCGCAGAATTCATCAAACTCAATTGAAGAAAATAATTCAGTTTGGCTTGAAATGATGCAAGATCCAAATGCAAATTTCTTCGCTACACAAGCTGTATTTGAAGAATATTGGAAAAATAGAATTATAAAGCCGGGTGATGGCTGGAAGGTTTTCAAAAGATGGGAGGCATTTATGGAGTCTCGTGTTAATGGTGATGGAATGAAACCTGCGCCTGGTTATGTTCTTCAACAATATCAACAAATGATGTTATCAGGAAGTCCATTGTCTTCTGCTTCTGGCACATGGACTAATATTGGGCCAATAAGTTTACCCTCCAATTCAAGTGGACAGCCAAATGGTATTGGTAGGGTTAACGATGTTGCTTTTCATCCTTCTAATTCTAATATTATTTTTGTTGGTTCACCATCAGGTGGTTTGTGGAAAACTACTAATGGTGGTTCATCATGGACTGCACTTACTGATAATTTACCAACATTGGGTGTGTCATCTATAGTTATTGATACGGCAAATACAAATATTATGTATATGGGTACCGGTGATAGAGATGCCGGGGATGCGCCTGGATTAGGTGTTTATAAGTCAACAGATGGAGGTGTTACATGGAATGCAAGTACTGCCGGTATTGGTTCAAGATTGGTGAGTAAAATTATTATTAATAAATCAAACAGTTCAATTTTATTGGCAGCCACACAAAATGGAATTTATAAAACTACTAATGGAGGTCAGACTTGGATAAAAAAAACTACGGGGAATATAAATTTTAAAGATATAGTTTATAAACCTAATAATTATAATATTGTTTATGCGACATCATATTATCCCGGTGTTGCATTTTATCGTTCTCTGAATGGCGGAGATAGTTGGACACAAATTAGTACAGGAATATCTTCTGTTGGTGATAGAATGGTTATTGGTGTGAGTGCTGCAGCTACAAATACAATTTATCTTGTTGCAGGTGGTAGTTCTGGTTTAGTGGCAGTTTATAAATCTACAAATGGAGGTTCATCATTTTCAACAACGGCTACTTCTCCAAATATTTTGGGAAGAAATAGTTCCGGTTCCGATAATGCTAGTCAGGCATGGTATGATTTAACCATTGCTGTAGATCCAACAAATGCAAATACTTTGTATGTAGGAGGAATAAATACATGGAAAAGTGTTAATGGTGGCACTTCATGGTCATTAAATTCACATTGGGTTGGGAATGGAGCTCCTGTTGTTCATGCAGATATACACGTTTTGAAGTTTTCGCCTTCGGGAGTATTATATAACGGTTGTGATGGTGGTTTGTACAAAACTTCTAATGGAGGTACCACCTGGACAGATATAAGTTCAGGATTAGCTATTTCTCAGATATATAAAATTGGTCAGAGTGCAAGTGATGGTAATTTATTAATTGCAGGTTTTCAAGATAATGGTACTGCAAGCGTAAGTGGTACAGCTTGGACTACTGTTATTGGAGGTGATGGAATGGAATGTGCTATAGATCCAACTACTACTAATTATCAATATGGAGAATTGTATTATGGTGATATAAGAAGGTCTGTAAATGGTGGTTATTTTAGCACTATTGCTGATAATGGTTCTAATGGAATTAATGAAAGTGGAGGCTGGGTAACTCCCTACTGTTTGCAAGAAGGACAATCTGGGACAATGTTTATAGGCTACAAAAATGTATGGCGTTCTACAAATATTAAAGCAGCAAATTCCAGCTCTGTATCTTGGACTAAAATTGGAAACTGGGGTAGTAGCTCCAACATAAAAGTAATTGAAAACTCTCCTGCCGATAATGGAATTATTTATGCATCCAGGTCATCACAGATTTATAGAACTGATAATGCAAATTCAAGCTCCCCAACTTGGGTGACAATCTCAAGTCCTGGAGGTACAATAACAGATATCGAAGCACATCCTACTAATCCTAATATTGTTTATGCTACCGGTGGTAATAATATTTATAAATCTACTAATAAAGGTTCTTCATGGGTTAGCATTAGTGGTAATTTGCCTAATGTTAGTATTAACTGTTTGGTTTATGATACTAGTAGCAATGAAGGTATTTATGTGGGAACAGATATAGGAGTATTTTATAAAGATGCTAATTTGACAAACTGGATAAATTTTTCTTCTGGAATGCCAGTTGCAGCTGAGGTAGTCGAATTAGAAATATATTATTCATCGGTAGCATCTCAGAGCAAAATTCGAGCAGCTACCTATGGAAGGGGCGTTTGGTCATCTGATTTGTATTTAAATCCAAATTCTCCTCCTATAGCTGACTTTAATGCTAATAGTACAACCACATGTACCGGAGGAACAATAGTATTTACGGATGCTTCTGCCCCTAATCCTACTTCTTGGCAATGGAGCGTTGTACCTTCTACTGTTACATTTGTTAATAGTACAAGCGCAAGTTCTCAGAATCCTGAAATTCAGTTTAATGCAGTTGGTACATATAGTGTTAAACTTATTGTTACAAATGCAAATGGTTCTGATACACTGACAAAATCAAATTATATTACAGTAAGTGCTCCATATTCTACTCCTGTTACAGAGAATTTTGAAAGCTTTGTTGTAGCTACAGGAGGACCCGGCACATGGGCTCATGGTTGGACATACAGCAATACCGGTAATTTTTATTGGAGAGCAAATAATGGGAATACTCCTTCAGCAAATACTGGTCCTAGCATAGATCATACATTAGGAACAGGTTCAGGTATTTATATCTATACTGAAGCTTCACAACCTGCAGTTCAAGGGGAAGTTGCTAATTTGATAAGTCCTTGTATGACTTTACCTTCAAGTGGGAATTATGGATTGTCATTTTGGTATCACATGTTTGGTTCAAACATTACAGGTTTACATGTTGATATTTATACTAATGGAACTTGGATTAATGATATTTATACTCTTACCGGACCACAACAGACCTCATATTCTTCCTCGTGGCAACAAGCTAACATATCTCTTTCATCATATCTTGGAAATACTATTAAGGTTAGATTTAGAGTGATACGGGGTGCGAATTATATGGGGGACGTAGCTCTCGATGATATAAAAATATCGCCTATTACTAATGCCCCAACTGCTAATTTCGCTAGTAGTCAAACAACGACCTGTCAGGGTGGTGCGTTATCTTTTATTAATTTATCCATTGGTAATCCTACTGCTTGGAATTGGAGTTTCAGTCCTTCAAGCGTAACTTATATTAATAATACCAGTGACTCTAGTCAAAACCCTCAAGTAAAGTTTTTATCAACAGGTAATTATACCGTTACATTAATAGCTTCTAATGTTAATGGTGCTGATACTATTGTCAAGAATAATTATATAACAGTTAATTCTGCAGTAAGTGTACCAAATAATGAGAATTTTGAGTCTTTTACAGTAGGCACTCCTGGTTCATTTCAAAATGGATGGTCAACAAATAATAATGGTAATTTCCCCTGGTATGTAAATTCAGGTACAACACCTTCAAATTATACCGGGCCTTCGGTTGACCATACATTTGGTACGTCGGCTGGTAAGTATTTATATACAGAGGCTTCTGGAAATAATATGAGTGGAAATACAGCTATACTTCTTTCTCCATGTTACAATTTTATTAATGCGAGCACAGCAAGAGTTAGTTTTTGGTATCATATGTATGGTCAGAGTATTACTGCTTTGAGAATGGATGTTTTTTATAACGGTGCTTGGGTAAATAATGTGAAGGTGATTAACGGACAGCAGCAAAATAGTAACTCTGCTGCATGGTTGAAAACAACTGTTAATCTTGATAGCTATGTGGGGGGAAGTATTCGTTTCAGGTTTAGAGTTGTTCATCCTGGTGACTATCGTTGTGATGTGGCAATAGATGATATCAGTGTTTTTGAAGCTATACCACCTGTTAATGATGATCCTTGTGGCGCAATAAGTTTAAATGTCGGAAATACTTGTACTTACACTATAACTACAAATGAAAATGCAACAACAACTCAAGGAGTTCAAGTTCCCTCATGTGGAGGAACTATTTATGAAGATGTTTGGTATAAAGCGGTTGTGCCTGCTTCCGGTGGAATTATTATTGATGCGGAACAAGTACCAGCTAATTTTGCTGACGGTGTAGTGGCAGCATACAAAGGAAGTTGTAATTCCTTAATATTAGTTGGCTGTAATGATGATTATCAAGGCAGTGGTAATATGCCACATCTCGTTATAACAAATCAAACTCCAGGAGATACTATTTTTATTAGATTTTGGAAATATGGTGGTGGTACAGGGCAATTTAAGCTTTGTTTAACAGAGCCTCCGCATTTTGTTTTATCTCCATCAACAATATCAGTTCCATACAATGGTGGAAGTACAAATATTTCGGTTAGCGCTTCTCCCAATATTACATGGTCTGTTAGTGATAATGCTTCCTGGTTGACTTTGAGCCCTACCACAGGAACAGGTAATGGAACAATAACCGTAAATTATTCTGCTAATGCAAATGGTTCCAGAAATGCAACAATAACAGGAATTGCAAATGGATTGCCAAATAGGGTTGTTACTTTTCAACAACTAGGATATGTTGCAGCTTCATTTACAAGCTCTAGTCAAATGATTTGTAATGGTAGTAGTGTTACATTTACTAATAATTCCACTAATGCAAATTCTTATATTTGGTATGTAAATGGTATTCAGCAATCTACTTCAACAAATTTTATACATACTTTTTCTTCCGATGGAAACTTTACGGTAAAACTAAAGGCTATTGGTGCGAATTTTACTGATTCTTCTTCGATGAATATTTTTGTTCAGTCAATGAATAATCCTTTTGCTGGCGTTGATACTAGTCTATGTGAAGGTGGTAATATAAACCTAAACCCAGATGTTAGTATTGGTCTGGTTTCATGTTCTTCAAACTGCAATATTCCAAGTAATTGTAATTCTCATTCAAATAATGACTCACAAGAGTATATCATAAAGGTTGATATTGATGGAGTTTCTAACTTTTCTGCTAAAAGCGGAAGTGGATTTCAGGATTTCTCAGATAGAATATTGATGCCAATTATAAAGGACTCAACCTATAATTTAACAGTTACAGCACATACAGCTGGTAACTGGTTGGAATATGTAGATGTATATATCGATTGGAATAGAAATGGTCTTTTTGATGAACCTGCTATTTCATTGGGGTCGGCTACTTTTGTCGGAGATCATGATTTTTATGGATTTATTACCGTACCTAGTAATGTTCAAATCGGTACTACAAGGATGCGAGTAATTATGAAATATAATTCTGCAATTGCTAACGGCTGTATTAATTCTTATGGATATGGAGAAACTGAAGATTATGCATTGGAAATTCTAAGTGTAGATACTCTGTCTCATTCATGGACAGGTCCGGCATCATTTATTTCTAATTTAATAAATCCAAGTATCAATAATATTGGAGTCTCTCAAAGTGGAACTTATACTTTAAGTGTAAACAATGCTTTCGGTTGTATTGCAACAGATGATAAAATGGTAACAGTGTTACCATTACCTACTGTTACTTTTGCTTCTGTTAATGATGTTTGTATTAGTGCAAGTCCATTTGCTCTTACTCAAGGTAGTCCTAGTGGAGGAACATATTCAGGAACAGGAGTAAGTAATGGTATTTTTAATCCCGGCACAGCAGGAGTTGGAACTCATAGTATAGTTTATTCATATACTAATGCAACAGGTTGTAGTGATACAGCAATGCAGACTATACAGGTTAATCCATTACCAAGTGTAAGTTTTACCGGTTTGCCAAGTTCTTTATGTATTAACAGTAATAATGTTAGTCTTACAGGAAATCCTAGTGGCGGATTATTTAAAGGAGATGGTATTGTAATGCAAAATCAATTTAATCCTACATTGGCAGGAGCAGGAACTCATGATGTAAAATATGTTTATACCGATAATAATTCTTGTACTGACTCTACAATTAATAGTGTAACAGTATACTCATTACCGGTTGTGTTTGCAGGAAATGATACCACCATAACATATGGTTCTACGGCTAACCTACATGCCACTGTTAGTAACTTGGTTGGAAATGCATCTTATTCATGGTCTCCAACAAATATGCTAGTGAATCCTAACAGTGCTAATACTGCGACGGTAGACTTATATTCTAGTATACAATTCAATTTATTGGTGTCTGATGCAACTACAAGCTGTTCTGATTCAGATTTTGTACAGGTAAATATTTCAGGAGGACCTCTTGTTTTGAGTGTCTCAGCTAGTCCTGACACTATTTGCGATGGTGATTCAGCACAACTTTTAGCTTTGGGTTCAGGAGGAGTGGCTACACTTAGTTATTCTTGGACATCAAGTCCTAGTGGTTTTACTTCCACGCTTTCAAATCCTAAAGTAAGCCCTAATCAAAATACATGGTATTATGTTGTTGTAACTGATGGTAACACAAGTATATCAGATAGTATTTTTGTTTATGTACGTACGTTGCCTACAGTCAATTTTAATGTTGCGTCAAATGTATGTGAGGATGCTGATACTGTATATATGACTGCTATAAGTCCTACTGGTGGAATATTTGTTGGTAATGGAGTTGTTGGTAATGCATTTATTCCTCAACTTGTTGGAGTAGGAGTATATCCGATTACTTATTATTATACCGATAACAATGGTTGTACTAATAGTATATCTAAAAATATTACAGTAAATGCTTTGCCAATTATTACGATGACTAGTTTATCGCCAATATGTAATACAACTCCGGTATTTAATTTAACTAATGCTTCACCTTATGGAGGAACATATTCTGGTGATGGTGTTGTTGGAATGCAATACAATCCTTTGATTGCTGGAATTGGCAGCCATTATATTAAATATACATTTACCGATCAAAATCAATGTACAAATACTGATAGTATATCTATTGTAGTGAATTCTGCACCAATAGCGAATGCAGGTGCTGATCAGCAGATCAGTAATGGAAGTATAGCTAATTTAATTGGTAGTGCTACTGGAGGAACAGGAAGTTATTCTTACTTATGGTCGCCTTCAAGTATGGTGACAAATCCAAATATTAGTAATCCAACAACCATTAGTTTAACTAGTTCTCAGATTTACCAGCTTAATGTAGTTGATAATAGTACTAGCTGTACAGATTCTGATCAAGTAATAATTACTGTTATTGGTGGAAGTGTGTCGGCAATGGTTCAGGTAGCTCAATCTCCAATTTGTAAAGGTGATAGTGTAATATTATTAGCTATAGGATCGGGAGGTAGTGGAAATTATACTTATAGTTGGTCTTCAAGTCCTGCTTATTTTAGCTCAAACTTGCAAAGTCCTAAAGTGTCACCAACGGCAACAACTGTGTTTATTGTTATGATTAGTGATGGCAACGATAGTGCTTCTGCTGCTCAGTTTGTGATTGTTGATGAGATTCCTACAGGTTCTTTACCTTCTGATACAGGATTATGTTCCAATTCACAAATAATGCTTGATGCTGGTGGCGGTTATGCAAGCTATCAATGGTCTAATGGTATGTCTGGTCAACAGATAAATATTGATGGAAGTACCCTGCCGTTAGGAGTAACAAATTTCTATGTAAATATTACTAATGCGAACGGTTGTTCTATTACCGATTCAACCAGTGTTGATGTTACTCTTGCTCCTGCAAATTTCTTAGGAAATGATACAAGCATTTGTGAACAAGCTAATATTACTCTTGATGCTGGTGCAAATATGATTTCTTATCTATGGAATACAGGTGATACAACACAGACTATTGTTGTTAATGGCTCAATGGGTCAGGGTAATTATCAATATTGGGTTAATGTTGTAGATCAGTATAAATGTAGTGGTACTGATACGATAAATGTTGATGTGGTTTATTGTAATTCAATTATTAATTTGGATGATAATTACCAAGTAAAGGTTTATCCGAATCCTGCCACTGATTTATTGAAAGTTGAAATTACAGGTGTAAAAAGTGATAATTTAGATTTGATGATATTTGATATGCAAGGAAAACTTGTTTTTTTATCTAAAGTGGCTGTGAAGTCAGAACACTTTTTAACAAGTATAAATATAAATAATCTTGCTAAAGGTTTTTATACCTTGAAGATACAAGGACAGAATGTTTATAATATTCAGAAATTGATTATTCAATAGTTAGTTTTATTTATTGAGTGAAAAGTGGAATAGCCTCGTTTTGTTATTGATTTATTTACAAAACGAGGCTTTTTATATCTTATATTTAAGTACTTTTGGCCATTAATTTACATTTTAAACATATGAAACGAACATGACAATTTTTAATCATAAATTGACCCACGAGGTCATGATTAAGATATTGTCTTGAGAGTTCCATATCACCAAAACAAACATTTTAAACATATGAAACGAACATGACAATTTTTAATCATAAATTGACCCACGAGGTCATGATTAAGATATTGTTATGTGACTCCATATTACCAAATTAATAAAATTAAACATATGAAAAAAAGCAACTTTTTATTTATCATATTTTTTCTATTAGTTGTTTGGAATAAGACCTATTCACAAGGAAGTCATGATTTCGAAATTTCTAAAAACTTAGATATATATACATCGCTGATACAGCAGTTAAATCTGCATTATGTTGATGATATAGAACCTGGTCGATTATCGAAGATAGCCATTGATGCAATGCTTAAAGATATTGACCCCTACACTGTTTATTATCCGGAATCGGATATAGAAGATGTACGTTTTTTGCAGACGGGTAAATATGGAGGTATTGGATCTTTTATTCATATTAAGGATGGCGATATTGTTGTTGGAATGCCTTATCCCGGCTTCCCTTTTTATAAAGCAGGAATCCGTGCCGGTGATATTATTATTAAAATAGATAATGAACCCGTAAAAGGAAAGAAAATGTCCGATATCTCAGACAGATTAAGGGGTGTGGCAGGTACCGATGTTTCTATTGTTTATAAAGATGCAAAAGCAGGACTAGAGCATGAAGTAAACATTAAAAGAGAGGAGATATTAGTAAAAGACGTTCCTTATTTTGGGATGCTAAATAAAAATACAGCATATATTAAACTTGTTGGGTTTAAGCAACATGCTGCTAAAGAAGTGAAAGATGCTATCGATAGTTTAAGAAAACACAATAATGTTGAATCGCTTGTTTTAGACTTAAGAAATAATGGTGGAGGATTATTGATTGAAGCAGTTAAAATTCTTGATTTATTTGTTGATAGAGGTGAAACTATTGTTAGTACCAAAGGTAAAACCAAAGTAGAAAACAATACATACAAAACACAAATGCCAGCATTATATCCGGATATGAAGGTAGTTGTTATTGTTAATAATAAAAGTGCATCAGCGAGTGAAATAGTTGCTGGTTCGTTTCAGGATTTGGATAGGGGAGTGATATTAGGACAGAAATCTTATGGGAAAGGTTTGGTGCAAAAGGTATTTCCATTGAGTTATCGTGCTCAGGCAAAAATTACGGTGGCTAAATATTACATTCCAAGTGGTAGATGTATTCAATCTCTTAATTACCAACACAAGGATATAAATGGAAAAGCCATACGTATTCCGGATTCTTTAATGGCAACTTTTACAACTAAAAACGGTAGAAAAGTTAAAGATGCTGGTGGCATTATTCCCGATATAAAAATGAATGCTCTTAAATACTCTCAATTAGCTATTGAGTTGACAAATAAATATGAAATTTTTGACTTTGCAACTTTATTTGTTAACTCTTATGATAGTATTGTAAACATTGATAATTTCGAGATATCTGATGAATTATATAATCAGTTTGTCGATTTTGTACAAAAAGATAGTTTCGATTACGCATTAGGTCTTGAAAAAGAATTAAAGAAAATAAAATCTTTAGCACAGAAGGATAGTGTAAATATATCAAGTGAGATTGAAGCTATTGAGAAAAAGCTTGATTCTCAAAAGAAAGAAGATATTTTTACATATAAAAAAGAAATCAAGTCGTTACTTAAGAGTGAGATTGTAAGCAGGTATTTCTATATGTCAGGAAAAGTTAAAGCACAATTATCTGATGATAATGAAATTAAAGAGGCCGAAGAGTTATTGAAAAATAATGAGAAATATTCTCAAATATTAGGCTTAAAATAATTGATAATTTTATACTAAATCATAAAAAACTCTGTTCAATATTTGATGCGTATAGATAACATTCGACACTATTTATTTTACCTTGGCATAATACTTACCATTATTGGTTTGCCTTTTTCAAGAGCTATGTTAAGCATAGGGCAAGTAACAATGGCTGTTGTTTTTCTATTTGATATCAACCTTATTACAAAGCTAAAGTCATTTGTTAAAAATAAAGCAGCACTTAGTTTTGTTTCTTTTTATCTCCTTTTGTGGTTTGGACTTTTATACAGTACTGATATTGATTATGCTTTATTTGATTTAAGAACTAAGCTTCCATTATTAATATTTCCACTTGTTTTCGCCACCGAGAAACCTCTAAAATATAAAGAGTATAGGTTTTTCTTATTAATATTTGTTGCTACAGTTATAGCATCTATTTCCACTAGTTTGTGGATATATATTAACAAAGACCTTACTGATTATAGAGATGCTTTTCCTTTTGTATCACATATACGTATAAGCTTAGAAGTTATTATTTCAATTGGTATATTAATCTATTTTACTTTTTTTGATAATAAAGGAATACCTAGATGGTTAAAAGTGATATTTAGTCTTGTAGTTTTGTTTTTGTTATGGGTATCTGTAATACTTGAATTAATGACAGCTATTGTTATTTTATTAATTACATTCTTAATTTCATTTGTATATTTGCTTTTGCGTAATAAAAATAAACCATGGATGAAAGTTTTTGCCATCGGAAGTAGTTTGTTTTTATTGTTGATTTCAATTTGGCTTTATAATGTGGTAAATGATTATAGGACAGTTCCAAATTTTGATATAAATAAACTAGAAAAGTATAGTAAGTTAGGAAATAAATACGAACATAAGCCATTTGCGTATCAAATTGAAAATGGAAATTATATAGGAATATATACGCAATGGGAAGAAATGCGTGCAGCTTGGAATAAGAGATCGAAATTTGATTTTGACGGTAAAGATAAGCGCAATCAAGATATATGTTTTACACTACAGCGTTATTTAAATTCTAAGCATTTACGAAAGGATGTTGAAGGAGTTGAAAGTTTAACCAATGAAGATGTTGAAAATGTTGAGAAAGGCATTGCTAACTGTGAATATGCGAAGAAATTTAGTTTTAAGAAAAGAATCTACAAAGTTTTGTGGGAGTATGGAATGTATCAGCATGGTGATAATGCATCCGGGCATACTTTAATACAAAGAATTGAGTTATGGAAAACAGCGTATAATATTTTTGTCGATAAGCCATTCTTTGGTGTGGGAACCGGTGATATTCCTAATGCTTTTGAACAAAAGTTTGCTGAGAATAATTCGCCTTTACTCGGTTCTAGATTGCGAAGCCATAATGAATTTCTTAGTGTATTAGTAACACTTGGTATATTTGGGCTTTTAGTTTTTTTACTTTCAATATTCTATCCTATTTTTTATCTCGGCTTGTGGAATAATCAGCTATTATTTTGGTTTATTTGTTTTTTAAGTATCAGTATGATTTGGGAAGATACCATAGAAACACAAGTTGGTGTAAGTATTTTTGCTTTCTTTTATTCTTTTATCGTTTTTGGTAGAAGAAATGCTTATTAGTATAATTGTCATATAATTAAGTTGTTAGAGTGTTTTTAACTCTTTAGGATTTTTTGTATATTTTTGCGCCCAACTAAACACAAACAGAGAATTATATATGACATTTGAACGATTGTTTGATATTTTGCCTAATTATTTAGCAAAGTACTCAGAAAAGAATGATGCATTGGCAGGAAAAGTAAATGGCCAATGGAAAAAATATTCTGCCAAAGAGTATGTTAGTATAGTCAATCAACTAAGCTATGGACTAATAAATCTTGGAATACAAAAAGGGGATAAAGTTGCTTCAATTTCCGGTAATAGGCCTGAATGGAATTTTATTGATATGGCATTGATGCAAGTTGGAGCAGTGCATGTTCCTATCTATCCAACAGTTGGAACTAGCGACTATCAGTATATCTTTGATCATGCTGAGATAAAGATGGTATTTGTAGATGCCAAAAGCTTATACCATAAGGTTAAAGATATTATTCCAAAATCTACTACCATTAAAGCAGTATATTCTTTTACAGAACATGATGAAGTTAGTAATTATCAAGAAGTTATACAGTCTGGAATAGATAATCCTCAGCAGGATAAACTGGAAATTATAAAAAAGAGTGTAACTACCAATGAGTTAGCTACTATAATATATACTTCAGGAACAACCGGCAAAATGAAAGGAGTGATGCTTAGCCATTTAAATATTATTTCAAATGTATTGGCATTATTGCATGTTCCACCGGTGGGTGCAGAAGGAAAAGCTTTGAGTTATTTGCCTCTTTGTCATATTTATGAGAGAATGATTAACTATATATTTCAGTATAAAGGTATCTCTATTTATTATGCTGAGAATATGGCAACAATTGTCGATAATGTAAAAGATATTAAAGCAGATATTTTACCTACAGTGCCACGTTTGCTAGAAAAGGTGTATGATAAAATTGAAGGTAAAGCTTCTAAGATTGAAGGAGTAAAGCGAAAAATATTTGACTGGGCAATTAACTTAGGCTTACGTTATGATGATAAAGGTGAAAATTCTGTTTGGTATAATTTACAATTGAAGATTGCCAGGAAACTAGTTTTTAGTAAATGGCAAGAGGCCCTTGGCGGCAATATTAAAGTTCTAATTTCAGGAGGTGCAGCCTTGCAACCTCGATTAGGGCGTTTGTTTAATGCTGCAGGGATACCTACTTTAGAAGGTTATGGTATGACTGAGACTTCACCAGTAATTGCATTAAATGACTGGGGAAAAAATAATAGCTATATTGGAACGGTAGGTCCTGGAATTAGAAATTGTGAAATTAAAATAGCTGAAGATGGAGAAGTGCTGGCTAAAGGGCCTAACGTAATGTTGGGTTATTATAAAGAGCCAGAGCTTACAGCCGAAGTTATTACCGATGGCTGGATGCATACCGGCGATTTGGGAGAATTGGTAGAAGGTAGATTCTTGAAGATTACCGGTCGTAAAAAAGATTTATTTAAGACTTCAATGGGTAAGTATGTTGCCCCTTCTCATCTTGAAGAGAAACTTAAAGAGTCTCCATTTATCGATACTCCTGTTGTAGTTGGTGAGAATCAGAAATTTGCAGGCGCTTTAATTATCCCAAATTTTGAGCATATTAAGGATTGGTGCAAACTTAATGATGAGGATTGCCCTAAACCGGAGGAGATAATTAAACGCCCTGATGTTTTGAAGCAAATTAAATCTGAAATTAATGCTTTTAATAATAATTTTGGAAGCCATGAGCAGATTAAAGCATTTAAGCTTATTGCTGATGAATGGACTGTGGAATCGGGATTAGTAACTGCTAAAATGAGTGTAAAACGTCCTCAGGTAATGAAACAATATGCAGATTTAATTGATGAAATGTTTGTATAGGCGATGTTATTAACTCGCATTATTTATACAAAAGCAAAGTATTAGCTTTACTTAATCGTCAGTATTATTTGTGAAAAATTTAGGTTAATACTCAATATTTTAGTATAAAATATATATAAAGAAAAAGCCATAAATTGAACCTCAATTTATGGCTTTATTATTTTTAAAAAATATATAAATTATTCTTGTAACCATCTTTCACTTTCGATAGCTGCCATGCATCCACTACCGGCAGCAGTAATAGCTTGTCTAAAAGTATGGTCTTGAACATCACCGGCAGCATAAACACCTTCGATATTTGTTG
>Ga0256842_1000479_pt1 | contig 35398 bp, 31 predicted proteins | sample 4559240metaG_FD_185973 | JGI IMG/M metagenome (GOLD analysis project Ga0256842, IMG submission 185973) | Hydrothermal vent microbial communities from Guaymas Basin, Mexico - 4559-240 | ecosystem: Environmental > Aquatic > Marine > Hydrothermal vents | place: Mexico: Guaymas Basin | collected...
AACACAGAAGTTAAGCTCATCAGCGCCGATGGTACTGCACTGGCAACGGTGTGGGAGAGTAGGTCGCTGCCATCTTTTAAAATTAGGCTTTTTTTATAGATAAAAATATTTAAAAAAAACAGCAACTTCGAAATGTTGCTGTTTTTTTTGTGCTATAAGAATCAACTATCTCGAAATTATTGACACAAATTAGTCATTTAATATTTAAGCATAGAGGTGAATATGCTTAAAGAAAAAATATACTTTGTTAAAAAAACACTTACTTTTAAACGGTTATGGAATCTGATAAAAAATCAGACATCTTTTCTAATATCGAATTTATTACGTAAAAGTGTTATTTGGGGTTATCCTCCGGTTTTAATGATAGAACCAACCAATATTTGTAATTTAAAATGTCCATTATGTCCTTCAGGAAATGGTTCTCTTAAGAGAGAAAGAGGTTATATGGATTTTGAAATATTCAAAAAAACAATTGATGAAGTAAAAGACAAAACTATGATGTTAATTTTGTGGAATCAAGGAGAACCTTTTTTGAACAAACAATTCCTTAAGATGGTTAAATATGCTTCTGATACAGGTTTATTTATTCTTGTCTCAACAAACGGTAATTATATTCCGGATGCTGAAGAAATTGTTCAATCCGGTTTAGATAGTTTGATCGTTTCTTTAGATGGTACAACTCAAGAAGTTTATAATAAATATCGAGTAAATGGGAATTTATCCGAGGTCTTAAGGAATGCTCATAAAATTACAAACGCAAAGAAAAAATTAAAATCAAAGACGCCAATTGTGAAATGGCAATTTATTGTGATGAAGCATAATGAACACCAGCTAGAAGATATAAAAAAACTTGCCAAAGAAATTGAAGTGGATCAATTACAATTAAAATCAGTTCAAATATATTCCAAAGAAGATGTTAAGAATTTTTTGCCGAATAATCCGAAATACCGACGTTATAAAATTAATGGAGATAATTTCGAGTTGAAATACGGAATTAAGAATAAATGCAAGAGATTGTGGCGTCAACCCGTAGTTAATTGGACAGGAGAGATGGCGGTGTGCTGTTTTGATAAGGATATTGATTATAAAGTTGGAAACATCAAAGATTCAAAATTGATCGATATTTGGAAAGGTGATAAATTTAACAAAATGCGACAAATTATTTTAACAGACAGACAATCAATTCCAATGTGCAGAAATTGTGGAGAAGGTGTAAAACTCAAAATAAAAGAGAAAAAAGTATAGGAATTAATGCTCGAAACTTTATAATTAATTTAATAAAATATCGAATTTGCTCTTGACGATAAAACGTTGAGATGAAGTTTTAAAAAAAAGGAGATGAAAAATGAAAAAAATATTTTTAATCGTATTAACTATGGGATTATTTATTTCGGTGTTTGCTCAAACAACGCAGCAATTACATTCAAATTCCGGTAAAATCAAAAAGAAAAAAATCAATTACAAAAAAGCTTACTATAAGCTTTCTAAAGAAAATTCAAAACTCAGAACGGAAAATAATAATCTAACAAATCAAATTGAAAAATTGGAAAGAATCCAAAAAATAATGAAAAAAAATTTGATTAATTGCCGTAAAGAATCTCAAAATTTGAGAAATAGGAACAATCGTCTTAAAGATGAAAATAAAATTTTAAAAGCCGAATTACGACAATACAAACCAAAGAAAAAAATATTAAAAAAGAAAAAGAAAATTATTAAAGTTAATTAAGGAGAACAAATTGGCTGCTAAATATTCGATTCCGCGAGGAACATTCGATATACTTCCTGAGAATAGTTATAAATGGGAATACTTGAAAACAACTTTTAAAAAAGTTTGTGAGACATTTTGTTTTAAGGAGATAACGACGCCCATTTTTGAAAAAGCAGAATTATTTGAAAGAAGTTCCGGGGAATCTTCAGATATTGTTCAAAAAGAAATGTATAAGTTTACAGATAAAAAAGGACGTGTTTTTGCTTTACGTCCGGAAGGAACAGCTCCTGTTGTAAGAAGTTTCGTTGAAAATAATCTCGATAAAAGTTCTCCGGTTAATAAACTGTTTTATTATGGTCCAATGTTCAGGTATGACAGACCTCAAAAAGGCAGATATCGACAATTTTATCAATTCGGTGCGGAAAATTTTGGAAGTAAGACACCGTATTCTGATGCTGAAATGATCGCGATGGCATATAGTTTTATCAAAAAATTAGGATTAAAAAATATTCGTTTGGAAATAAACTCGCTCGGAACAAAATCTTCAATGGAAAATTATGATCAGGCCTTAAAAGAATATTTTACGCCACACTTTGATGATCTTTGTCCAGATTGTCAAAAAAGATTAGAGAAAAACCCTAAAAGACTTCTTGATTGCAAAGTTAAATCTTGTAAACAAATTGCGAAAGATGCTCCTAATTTGCTTGAATATTTGAGTGATGAAGATGCCAAACATTTTGAAGAAGTACAGAAATTTCTTAAACTCATGAACGTTCCGTTTGTTATTAATCCGAAAATTGTTCGAGGTTTGGATTATTATACAAATACGGTTTTTGAATTTCTTAATGATAATCTTGGAGCTCAAAATGCAATTATTGCCGGAGGAAGATACAATAATCTTGTTTCAGAAGTTGGTGGAAATAATATTCCGGCGATTGGGTTTGCCGGTGGATTTAGCCGTTTATTGCTTTCTTTAGAAATTGAGAATCTTTTTATGGGTGAGCAATCAAAACCTGATATTTATTTTGCCGCAATTGGACAGGAAGTAAAGGAATCGGCAACAAAAATTATTCAAGAATTAAGAATTAATGGATTTAAAGTAGAATTTGATTTTGAAAAAGGTTCTCTCAAATCGCAATTAAAATCCGCAAATAAATTAAAAACAAGATTTGTCGCAATTTACGGTGAGGATGAAATTCAGAAAAAATCACTTGTTATTAAGGATTTTTTTGATAGTTCGCAAGAAGAAATATTAGTTAAAGATGTGATAAATTATTTCTCTAAGAAAATTTCTTGACGTAGAACATTGGCACTCTAAAAATGTGTTTGCTAAATGTAAAAAGCAGTTTATATTTTGAGTGATTAAAAAATTTAACGGAGGAAATTAATATGATTTTAAAACCATTAGATGATCGAGTTATCATCGAAGCCAAAGATTTGGCTGTAAAACAGGTCGGAGGAATCTATATCCCTGATACAGCTAAAGAAAAACCTCAAATGGGTGAAATTATTGCTGTAGGAAATGACGAAGATCTTAATGAAATCGTCAAGGTTGGTGATACCATTTTATATGCTAAATACGGTGGAACTGAAATTGAACTTGAAAATAAAAAGTACATTATTATCCAACGAAGCGATATTTTAGCTATCGTAGAATAATTAAAAAGCTCCTTCGGGAGCTTTTTTTTAAAACAAATTTTTCAAATTAATGAGAATTAAGGAATATAAGAATTTGCAAAATATATAAATAATAAGTATCTAATATTTTTTGTTAGTAGTTACATTGCTTCGTATCCCATTTCGATTATTGCCTTTTTAACCGCTTCAATATCAAAATTCCCTTCTAATGAAACCAATTTATTTTCCAAGGAAACTACTGCATTTGTTACACCTTCGACTGATTTAGCGGCACGCTCTACATTAGCAGAACAATGGTTACAGGTCATTCCATTAACTTGGATGGTAATATTTTTATTTCCCATTTTTTTCTCCTTTCTAAAATATTTTCTGATCAATGATAATAAAAGTAATCCTAAAAAAAATGCGGCAATTGCGTAATCAAAATATGAAAAATTATTCATTTGATGATTCATTGCTTTTAAGTTTGATATTGGATCAATTTTAGTGATTGCATAAATAAAGTCGAGTAGATAGCCAAATAAAATTGATAAAATACTAATAGAAACAAGGTAAATTGTGAGAACTTTTTTACCCAATACTTTTGATAAGACAGCGATTGTGGCAGCATTTGTTGCCGGACCGACTGCCAAGAAAACAAAAGCAATTCCGGGTGAAAATCCTTTCAACATCAGAGAAACTGCAATTGGTATTGATGAAGTTGCACAAATATACATTGGAATTCCGATCAAAATGACACCTAACATTCCCAAAATTCCGGAATTAAAGCTACCGTTACTAAAGAAATTATCCGGAATGAAATATGAAATAATACCAGCGATAAGTATTCCGGCAATAAAATGCAGGGCAATATCATCTAAAAATTCGATATAGGCATATTTGAACATATTTCTTATTTTTTCTAAAATAATTTTTAATTTTGATATCTTTTCTGCGGATGTGTTTTTTTGAATATTTAGATTGGTAGAACAAGTTTCAGTGGTGCATTCTTTGGAAGATTTATCATAAAAAATACTATCTTTATTAGATAGAGAATCAGCATCAAAAAATTTCGTAATTATTCCTCCGACAATTCCCATAATAAACGCTGCAAGTGGTCTAAATATTGCAAAGATACCTCCCATCATTCCATAGGTAGCTGCTATGCTGTCTAATCCGGTTTGAGGTGTTGAGATTAAAAATGACACAACCGAGGCTTTTGATGCACCGTTTTTTGCGAAAAACACAGAAGTTGGTACGACTCCACAAGAGCATAAAGGTAGTGGAACACCTAGAATTGAAGCCTTAATTATTGACCATAAAGAATTTTTCCCGATATGTTTTGCAATCATATCTTTTTTGAAAAAAATATGTAAAATTCCAACGAAAGTTAAGCCCAACATTAAGAATTTCGCCATTTCTATAAACAGGAAAAAAGTTTCTTTAAAAATTCCTATTACAATATTCATTAGTTCCTCTCTTTTTAATGAGAAGATAGTCGCTTTCCCAATTAAACAAAATTAATATTGAAATTCTTTTGTCAAATAGCAAGGCATTGTTTCTTGGTAACAATAACTTAATAAAGGAATTTTATTATTTTTCTTTCTATGTTTTAAGTTTACTTATTTGATGATTTTGTTTGGAGTTATAATCAAATCCATTTTTATATCGTGAATTTCAGTGGGTAATGATTCGACTATTTGTTCGTCATAAGCAACAGCAATTTTTAAAGATTTTGTAGAGGAAAGAAACCTATCGTAGTAACCGCCACCATATCCTAATCTATTCTTGTTAAAATCAAAAGCAACTCCGGGAACAACAATTAAATCAGGTGATCCGTTGAAAGCTTCACAATTAATTTTTGGCTCGAGCATATTGAATCTGGTTGGTTCTAAATCATCCCAATCATAAATAACATAATTTGTTAACGTATTGGTTTTAAAATCGGTTCTCGGTAAAATTACTTTTATCCCTTTTGCTTGACATAAACGTATAATTTGTCTGGTATCAATTTCATTGTTCATTGGAAAATAGATGTGAATCGACGAGATATTTTTCAAATACGGAATTAATTTTTTATAAATTTCATAACTCTGAATAGTAACATATGCTAAATTAAATTTTTTACGTTGGAGTATTTGTTTTTTTCTAATTTTACTTTTCATTTTATTACCTCACTTTTATAATCATTTTAAGATTTAATAATGCTCAGATTTGTCAAACATAACAAAAAGTTTATATTTAATTTGATGTCCTTTAATGATTTATATTGATTTAAAAATGAAGATAATTTTTTTGAATTCTAATTGTCAGAAAATTTAATTATTTTGTAACGTTATTGATGATAAGGCGTTTTGCATTAATGAAAGGAGATAAAATGGAAGAAGAAAGAAAAATAATTTTAAGAGCAAAAAAAGATATTAAGGCTTTTAATTATCTTTATGAAAAATACTTTCCGCGTATTTTTAACTATGTAAATATGCGGGTACAAAATAGAGATATTACAGAAGAAATTGTGTCAAATGTGTTCTATAAAGCAATGAAAAAATTGTATCTTTTTAAATTTCAAAAAATACCTTTTAGTGCTTGGTTATATAGAATTTCGATAAGTGAAATATCAAATTATTTTAGAAAAGAAAAAAAACATTCGAAGCTAAATCAAAACCTTTATATTGAAAAATCTATTTATAAATCAGTTGATATGGGAAATACTCCATCTTATGAATTTATTTATAAATATATTAGAATGCTAAATATTACTGACCAAGAAATCATCACTTTAAGGTATTTTGACAAAAAATCTTTCGAAGAAATCTCTCAAATTATGAATATCAAAGAAAATACAGCTCGAGTTAGATTACATAGATCTCTAAAAAAATTACAATCTTTAATCCCTGAACAGGAGTGGAAAAATGAAAATAGAAGAATATCTTAACGAAATAGATACTGATATTTCTCATCCCGGAATGTTCGCAATTCAGCTTAAAGATGATTTGCAAAATAAATATTTCGGAAGAAGAAATAACTTTCAGTATTCTTTAATTGCTACAGCTGCTAGCATTATTTTGATGATTTTTTCAACATTACTTATTGTATATCCGGATCTTTCAGATAATATATTAGCTATTCTCGGCCATAAAACAAAAACTCCAATTTATTTGAGTGAAAATAAGAACGAAGTAAATTCAGACCAAATTCCACTTGGTGGAAAGATTGCGAAAGTTAAAGATTTGTCTCAACTTAAGGATTCGAAAACCTATATTATCAAAAAAGTACCGGGTCAAAATCATCGAAATATGTTTTATGTTTCGGAAATAGAATCTCATAAAAAACCATCTATAATTTATTAGAGGCTAGGATGATTTATAAGCAAAATATACTAAAGGTTTCAAGACTTATTCATAATAAACTCTCTTTGAAAAAATTAGTAATTTTGCTTATTGTCATTTTTTTTAATTCGCTTATTTGGGCTTCAAATGCGATGATTGGAATTCAAATTGATGAAACAAATAATCATGAATTAATTATCAGCGGTATTTTAACTGATTCTCCCGGAGACAAATCCGGATTAGGTATCGGGGATAAAATACTCTCAATTGACCATATTAAAATGACTACTCAAGAGGACGTTAGTAAATTTATTGAGAAAAAAAATGGTGGCGATATTATTACAATTAAGGTTCAAAAACCAAATGGTTTGATTAAAGATTTGAATGTGGCTTTAGAAGATAGAAACAAAATGCTTCATAATCATCTTAATTTAAAGATAATAAATAATTACCCAACATTTTCGGGTGTTAAAAGTCTTGATTTAAGTTCTCAGCTTTTGAGTTATTATTCAATTGAAAATGGAATTCTTGTTTCGAGTGTTGAGATGAAATCTCCGGGCTATAAAGCAGGAATTAAAGCGGGTGATATAATTATTAGTGTTAATGATAAACAAGTTTTTTCCTCAGCTAATTTTAAAATAATTCTTAATTCATTTAAAGAAAAAGATGTCGTAAATATTAAAATTAAAAGAAAAAATAGAATTTTTATCAAAGAGATGAATATTGTAAAACAAGATAAAAATGATGAAAGCACGATAGAATTTGATGTGAAAAATAACGTTTTGCTTTATGAAGATTCTCCAAGTAAGATTAATATTATTGATTTGAATGAAATACCGAAACTGTTCAAAAAATTAAAATCTGACAGTACAAAAGCCAACCTTAATTCCCAACTGAAAAAACTTCAAGAAGAATTAAATAAAATAAAAAATCAGATTGAAGAATACTCTAAGTGACCAAAAAATCTTTTGCTTGATTTATTATTTTTTTATCAATTCCTAAAATTTCCGCAATAATTAAAGCTGCTCGTGGCGGGATAGAATCGTTTTCAACTTTCTCTAAATTGTAGTTCATAAATTGATGTAATATTCTTAAACGCTCATCCAAAGATTTATTGGCAAAAAGATGCAATGATTCATTGATTGATTGTGAAATACCGGCAATTCGAAAATGCCCGGCTGATTGTATTTTTAACGGAGCTGAAAAATGGGTTGCGGAAAATGTAAAACCGCTTTTTTCCCCAAGATTAGTCAAAATTGCTTGTGAGAAAACTTCTCCTTCCTCAGGATTTGTTCCTCTCGCAAATTCATCAATTAAGTATAATCCACGCCCGTTTTTATTCAAGATATTGTTAATGGCAACTATTTCCATTCCGAAACTACTCAAATCCATTCTTCTGCTATTTGAGAAAGCACTGCTGAAAAATATGAAATCTACCAAAGGAATTTTCGCTGATTTTGCAGGGATTGGAATAGAGTAGGAAGTCAGATAATGCAATTGTCCGATTGTTTTTAAAGCACTTGTTTTCCCCGCCATATTTGCACCGGTGATGATGTTTAATTTTTTATCAAAATCCAAATCAATTGTTTGATATTTTATCTTGGAATTTTCCATTTCTTCAAATATTGGGAGGTTAATTGCTCCTTTCGCTTTTATTTCATTGTTCTCTGAAATTTCAGGAATAATACATTTGTATTTATTCCCAAAATAAGCTTTAGCTAAAACAAAATCTATCTCACCAATTGTCTTTTCACTGATGATTAATTTATCTGAAAATGTACCAATAAATTCACTAATTTCTTTCCGACAATTTTCTTCTTCAATTATTACTTTTTCCAAAAGCTTGTTTAACTTTTTTTCAATTTCAATAATTTTATCCGTTTTCTTTAATTTGAAGGTAACATTGGTGAAATTTTCTGATTCTCGATAAAATAAATTGGAGTTAATTATCTCGTCGAGATTAGTTTTATCATAACGAGAAATGATGAGAGTTTCCTCAATTCTCTGAGATTTCAGAAGTTTCTTTGCTTTATTTAATTGAAAGGTGAAGAGATATTTTTTCTCCCGAGATAAATCGGCGATAGAATTTCTTAAATATTTTAATTTTTCCGAATAAGAATTGTTTATATAAAAAGCAGGCGAATTTTGTTTATCTTTATCCAAGTATTCAAATAAATTTGTAAAATCTTCCATAGAAATATAGTTTGAAATGTGAGGATAAATTTCAGCTTTGATTTTTTGATAGAAATAAACAAATGACTTAATTTCCTGAATCTCAAATAATTCCAAGACATTTTCTTTTGATTTGATAATACTGACTGAAATATCTTCCAAATGTTTCAGGTACAATTTTAGATTATCGTAAAGGCCTTTTTTTACTTTAAGAAGTTGCATAAAAATAGAAACTTTTTCAAATTCAATTTTAGCTTTTTCATTTTCTCCTGATTTTAAAGGTGGATATTTTCGGAAAAATTTTTTTCCTAATTCAGAAGATATTTGGATTTTTTCGATTAATTTTGGAAGATTTAGAGCTTTGTAGCTGAGGAGATCTATATTTTGCATTATATTTTTTCCCATTCATAAATATCAATTACCGGGATTTCGGGGAATGCCGTTCTGATTTTGCCACGCATTTCTTCACAATCAAAATTATTCCCGTTAACACCGTAACTATTAACCGCGATACCATCCAAATGAAATTTTATCAAACTGGTAATATCAGTGAGTTCAAATAGTTTTTTTAATTGGGTATCTGTCAGATGAAGATTTAGTGGATGTTTGATTAAGAGATTGGTTTTTTTTAACATTGGAACTATTTTAGAAAAAGATTTTTCTGTTATTGCTCCCGGGAAATAAACTTTATTTGGTTTAAATTCCGAAACTTGTTCTAATAGTGTTTTTTCATTTCCGAATAAATATTTTAAAGGCAATTCTACAATTCTTTTATCTTTTAGAAGACAGATATTATCAGAGGATAAGACAGCTTGTTTATCAACAGGAATCTTGGTAAGAAAAAATATCTTTTTTAATTTTTCAACAATAGTGTTTAAATTTCCGGCAACCGGAGAAACAACGATAATTAAAGAATCTATTTCTTTGGATAAAGCAATTGATTTTCTGTCTAAAGCTCCATCAATAATAATATGGTTTGCCCCTTTTTCAAGAATGTGATTTGCCAAATTCAATTGAGATTTTACGGAAGCGGGACCAACAATTTCCGCCTCAATATTATTGTGTGTTTTCACTAACCAAAGTGGTTTTCCAACAGCATTAAAAGGTAATTTTTCAATAACTTCCAAAAAATGAGAATTGTGAATAATCTCGTGCGGAAGAGTTGTGTAATAATAGTTGTTTGGAATAATGACTTTTGGCTTTTTATTACCACTTACCAAATCCAATTCTTCGCCATCTCGACCGGTGGTGATTATTCCGCAATTTCCAAGATTAGACTTTGATAGCAACCAATTAAGGAAAGTGGTCTTTCCTGAATTTTTGGAAAGACCAACTATCGCTGTAATTTTATTATTTTCAGAGAATATCCTACTAAGAATTTTATCTTTATTCGTGATGTTCTCTTTTACTTCTTTTTGTTTCCGGTCCAAAAGATATTTTTTCTCCGTGGAAAAGTTTCATAATTCCTTCGGTTGATTTATAAGAATCTTTGCAGAATCCGGAATATTTTGATAAATCTTGATTTACATAATCAGGTTCAGTATAAGTTGTGATAACACCTTCGTAATTTCTTAAAATTACTTTGCCCGGCATTTGTGAAATAATATAGTTTGGTTGAACCGGTATTTTACCACCACCGCCCGGTGCATCAACTACAAAAGTTGGAACGGCAAAACCTGAAGTGTGTCCTCTCAAAGATTCGATAATTTCAATTCCTTTTGAAACAGGTGTTCTGAAATGTCCGATTCCAACTGAAAGATCACATTGGTAAATATAATAAGGTCTCACTCTGTTTTCAACTAATCTGTGTACGAGATTTTTCATTACATCTACGTTATCATTGATTCCTCTTAAAAGAACCGATTGATTTCCTAAAACAATACCGGCATTTGCAAGTTTTGCAAGAGCTTTTTTTGCTTCCGGAGTCATTTCGTTTGGATGATTAAAGTGAGTGTTTAACCAAAGCGGAGGATATTTTTTAAGCATTTCGATAAGTTCATCATCAACTCTTTGTGGTAAAACAACCGGAATACGTGAACCGATTCTGATGATTTCAACATGGTCGATTGCGTATAATTTTCCAATAATTTCATCTAATCTTTCTGTTGAAAGAGTTAAAGGATCTCCACCACTGAGTAATACATCTCTAACTTCTTCATGATCTCGGATGTATTCGATTGCTTTATCAATTTGACTCATTGGCATGGCAGAGTCAGTTTCACCGGCTTTACGTCTTCTTGTACAATGACGACAATACATTGAGCATTGATCTGTTAAGAGAAATAAAACTCTGTCCGGATATCTGTGAGTAAGCCCTGGAACAGGAGAATCAGCATCTTCATGAAGAGGATCTTTAATGTCCGAAGCTGAAACCATTGCTTCAAATATTTTTGGAATTGCTTGCATTCTAACCGGATCATTTGGATCTTTTTGATCGATTATTGAGAAGTAATAAGGTGTGATTGCCATTCTAAAAGAAAAATTATTGTCTTTAAAAACAGCTTCTTCATCTTCAGTAAGAGTAATATATTTTTTTAATTGTTCAACATTTTGAATACGATTTCGGATTTGCCATCTCCAATCATTCCAATCTTTTTCAGATACATTTTTTTTTATGTTTTCTAATTCCATATTTTTCCATCCTTTTAAAAAGAGAGAGAGATGAAAAACATCTCTCAAGTTAACTAATTAAGCATATCTTTCGACAAATAGTTTCATTAAAACAGGATTTCTTCTTAATAAATCAAGAGAAATTAATGCGTGATTATGTGCGTATCCGTTTCCAAGAATCATATCAACATCAGCGCCAATTCCTTCTGCACCAAGAGCAGCTTTTGTGAATGAAGTTGCCATTGAGAAGAAATAAACCAAACCGCGATCTTTGGCTGCCATTATAGAAGCCATTTCCGTATTCTCAACATTTACGACATTGATAACGACGTCAGCCATTTTGCCATTTGTTAAACGTGATACTTCTTTTTCTATACTGATTGCATCGGTGGCATCAGCTATAACTATTTCATCACATCCGGTGTCTTTACAAACTTGGCTTTGTGATTTTTTTCTGATAACTCCAATTACTTTTCCGCTAACGCCAGCACGTTCTTTAGCAACGGCATTACAAAGTATCCCTGATTTACCATGAGCTCCAAGGATAACAACGTTATCGCCAGGTTTAACAAGTCTTTCAACTTGAGCAGGAGCACCAGCTACATCAAGGACAGAAAGAGCAAGATTTTCTTCCATATCAGAAGGTAATTTCGCATAAATTCCCGAGCTAAATAAAATAGCTTCACCTTCAATTTCTACTTGATCTCTATCAAGGTGAACTTTTTTAACTTTTTTAACTTTTAACGGTGTTAATGATAAAGAAACAAGTGTAGCGATTTTATCACCAACTTTAACTTTTTCTTTCATTTCAAACTTAGGACCGATTTTTTTTACGATACCAATTAACATTCCGCCTGAACCGGTGTCTTCATTTTTGTGTTTACCTGTTCTATCTGTAAGATCAATTACATGTTCAGCAAAAGCTTTTTCTAAATCTTTATGACCTTGAGCTTCTAATTTATTTTTAATTTGATGAAATGAAGCTGAATCAATATTTAATCGAATAACGTCGATAAGCATCTCGTTATCCCAAATCTTTCCCATATCATTGTTTACGATTTTTGCCGGTTGAGGTAAAACACCTTTTGGCTCGATTACTCTGTGAGTTCCGAATCTATCTCCACCTGTTTTCATAATTCCTCCAATTTGTTTTTTTATTTGCAAAGATTATTAATAGTGGTTTATCAGTCAAATAAATTTTATTTTCAAAAAAAGATCAATTATTTTAGCTCTTTGAAATGAATAATGGTTTGTAATAAATAGCATAAAATGTTTGTGTTATTAATACAAAAAGAGGTCAAATTTATGCCGGAAGAAATAGGAGATATTTATGACAAATGATATTCGTTTTTGAGAAAAGTGTGTTAATTGTCAGTAGCTTACCGGATAGCAGTTATTGTAAAGTCTCAGGTTTCTACATAAATGAGCGGAAAAGTTATTATGGCTGGAAAAAATTTATTTCAAAGATAAAGAAATGCGGATTAAAATATTCCGATTTATAGGTTCGTGAAGTCAAATCCTATTTTAAAAATAGGATTTGATTCACTGTTTAAATTTGTATTTATTTTTAATCTGACATTGTCTTCAAAATATTCTATTTTATTACCATCAATTTTGTTGTTTTAGTATATTTCCCATTTTTAATATGCAAGAAATAAACTCCGCTCGGAACGGGATGATTAAATTTATTCATTCCATCCCAATTCATAGAATGAACGCCTTTCGCGATTTTTTCACTTCTTAAATTTCTAACTTTTTGACCTTTAATATTGTAAATATCCAAGCTTGTTGGGGAATCATTTTTTACAGAGAAGGCGATATTTATTATGATGCGTTTATTATTTTCTAAATATAACGGGTTTGGATAGCACATCAAAACGGATGAAATTTGCGGGTCAACATTATCTCCGTTACCGGTAGAGTTAGAATTTATTGCTCCCGGGGTTCCATGATTTTCCGAAGCGGTCCAATTTTCTGCAAGATTATTATCCTGATCAGGATTGATTAATTCGAGAGTCGGTCCATTTCCATCCGGTTCGATTGGCCAAGGTTCATCATCATCATATTGAACCTGATCAACGATTAAACCGTTATTATCATAAAGTCGAATTAATTCTCCACCACCGGAAAGTCCAAAATCGAAATCACCGATTTTATTAATTACATCCGGGAATAATGTCGAGAAATCGGCATCATTTTTCGTCAGAACCAAGTAATTATTTGAATCCAAAATTGTTCCTTGCGGAATAATAAATTGGTGCTCATCATCACTATCTTTAAATATCCAGTTACTCAAATCAACACTTTCCTCGGAATTATTAAAAAGTTCAATCCAGTCGTCACAATCAAAATCATCTGCCGAGTTGTAATTGATTTCATTAATAACAATATTTGGAGTGAGTTCGTCAAAGTTATTAAAATTATCAATTTGTTTAGAAGTGATTTCATTTAATGAAGGGGAAAGAAGCTGTAAATTATCACCAATTTGAAGATTAAAATATAATCCGTCAATTGATTCATCAGTTGGAAAATACAGCTCTGAAAGATCTTTATTTGACGTTACTATCAAAGTAGAATCCGGTTGAATGATTGTTCCAAAAGGTAAAATGAAATTTTTAAAATATTCGGAATAATTTAGATAACAATATGAAAGGTCAATTGGATTTGTCCCGTTATTTTTTAATTCAACAAAATAATCGTTATTAGATTTGTAAATATTTTCAAAACTGACTTGATTGATATTCATTTCGGTTGGAATTTTATTGAGTGCCAGCATAATATTTTTATAATATGCAAGATAAAAAATGCCATTGTAAGGATAGCTATAACGATTATTTTGATGTAATAATTTGGACATTTCATTAATTTCATCTTGGAGACTTTGTTTAGCTTTTGCAATAGCTTTTTCCGAATCCGATTCATAATTAATATATGAGTAAACAATTATCCCTTCCGGTAAATTTGAAGTATCTAAAGTATTTCCATAAACTAAATCATCAGCATTTTCATCGTTATGATTTCCGTCATCAAATAAATGAAGGGTAGCAAAATCAAAATCTCCTCCCAAGTCACCAAAAGAAATATTATAAGCATAAATTACCAGCATTCCTTGAGATTGAGGAGATGTTACTTTGAAATCAACAATCGGATTTTGAGAGGTAGGAAAATCATTAACAACATGATAATCCGAGAGTGGTTGAGAATGAAAATTTGTAAATCCGTCTAAAAAATCCTGACGTGATGATAAAAAATTATGTAAAACTGCCATTTCATTATCAAATTCTTCATTTGAACAAATTTTTAAACTATCGGCTTGATTGTAAAAATCCTCGGCAATTAATTGATGAGTAGCGTCTATTTCATTATTGAGATATTCAAATCCGGTTGTGCGAATTTCATTAACTCTGTCCCAGAATTGTTGATTATAATCAGAATTATCCATTAATCGTCTAAATAAAACTTCATGTTCCAAATTTGTAGTTGATTCCAAAGATTCCATATCCGGATCGTAATAATCATAAGGAGCTATATTTCCGAATGAACCGTCATTATCCCAAGGGAAAAAACTATATTTGCCGGTATCGGAATTGTTGTAAAAGTATTGGTTTTTGGTAAAGCAATCAATACTGGAAAGAGTGAATTCAGTAGCGAAATAATTGATGACATTTGAAATTTCAATTTTGTTAGAAATTTCATTATCAAAATCTTGCTTTGAAGAAAAATAAAGCCAATATAAGAATGCTTGGAAGTCATTGTAGCCGGTAACTTCATTAACTTTTTTATCCCAAGTGATATGATAATCAGAAAAATTAAGCATCGGAGACATTGTTGCGGCATGATTATATGCTTTAAAAACATCGCTTTCCGGTAAATTTCTATCACTGAGAAATTCTTCATCAACATTTTCTATTTGAATAAATAATCCCATATGATTACCATTTACAAAAAGGTTTCGATATTGAACATTAGAAGAAATATATCCCATTTCTTGATAGAATTTCATCATTAGATAATTTCTCATTAAAGATTTGTCTTGATATTCGGCATTAAGATTTAATTTTCTTTTGCCGAAGATATTATTTGTATTTTCAAATTTTACTTTCCAAGATCGTTTTTCAGGAAAGAATGATAATGATGATCTCCCGCGATATTTTACTTCACAAGGATAGGTGATGGTGTCTTCAATCGTGAATGTTGCTGAATAATAATGATCTGATAATGGATTATTTAACAATGAGTCAAAACTTGTTTGAGCTAAAGTAATCTCATAACTTGGAAGAGTCATTACTCCGAAAAGATTGGAACAAACAATCAATAAAACAAATAGATAGATTTTTTTCATGATAAACTCCTTTTTTTATAATAAATTGTTTTTGTTTTTATTTCGTCAAGAATTTTTAATATTGTCATTTTTCAAAATTTCTCAAAAAGGGGAAATGGCTGGATTTTGGGTAATTGCGGATAGAATTTTATACAATAGCTAAATTGTTTTTAAGTGAAACATCAATAATTTGTTAATAAAAATACCGACAAGAAATTCTTATCGGTATCAGTAAATATGATAAATTATTCTTACCAATCAATTTGGATTTTATACGGAATTGGATCTTTCAATTTAGCTTCTTTAAATGCTTTAATTCTTAAATGACAACTATCGCAAGTTCCACAAGCTTTATCATTAGAACGATAACAACTCCAGCTAAATTCAAAAGGACAGTTCAATTCTTTGCCTTTTTTTACGATTTCGGCTTTTGTCATATGGATTATCGGTGTCATAATTTGGATTTTTGTCTCATCTTTGGTTCCGAGATCAATAGTTTTATTATAAGATTTATAAAAACTTTCCCGGCAATCAGGATATCCGGAACTGTCTTCTTCAACTGCTCCAATGTAAATTCTTTGAGCACCAATAACTTCCGCCCAGGAAACACCAATGGCAATTAAATGAGCATTTCGAAATGGGACATAAGTATTTGGCACCGCGTCTTCTTCATTATTATGATTCTTAATTGTGAGATTATCATCAACTAAACTTGAGCCGCCTATTTTTCTCAAATAATCAATATCCACACTCAACGTACCGCTCGGTTTGTAAAATTTGGTTAAATTTTCAAAACATTCCAATTCTTTTAATTCGGTTTTTTGACCGTAATTAGCGTGTAAAAAATATATTTCATCACTTTCTTCTTTAGCAATAGCAGTTGTAACCAAGCTGTCCATACCGCCACTTAATAGTATGATTGATTTTATTTTATCCATTTTCAAATCCTCTATTTTTAATTTGACACATTTTGTATATATGATTTAATGTCAAATGGTTAGTTAGAAAAGCATTTATCGGTAGTTCCCGCATTGCCATAAAAATCTCGCGGAGGTTGTTATGGCTTTAGTAATAAATACAAATTTGTTGGCAAATTTTGCGTCCGGCAGTTTAAACAATATTTATAACAATTTATCAAAATCGGTGGAAAGATTATCAACAGGTTTAAGAGTAAATAATGCTTCCGATGATAGTGGTGCTTTGTTATTGAGTGAACAATTAAAATCCCAAATGACAGGTTATAAACAGGGAATAAATAACATTCAGGATGGTGTTTCTTTATTGCAAACAGCAGATGGAGCATTAAGTCAGATTGATATTGATTTGACAAGAATGAAAGAATTGGCGGAAGCTGCGGCAACCGGGACTTATGATGCTAATGATCGGTTGACTATGAATTCCGAATTTCAGGAAATGGGTGCCGAAATTGACAGATTAGCTTCTTCGACAACTTTTAACAGCATAAATTTATTGGACGGTTCACTTTCGGCTCATACAAGTTGGACATCTTCCGGTGGCTGGGTTAATCCTAATAACGGGGTCTTAATTCATTTTGGAAACGGAATTTCAAGAGCTAAAGATTATTATTATATCGCTTTACCGAATATGCAAACTACAAGACTATTTTCTAATCAATCGCTTTCCGTTTCAACCTCTGCCGCCGCTCAAAATGCAATCTCATACATAAACACCGCAATGATAATGAAGGAAAATGCCACAGGTTATGTGGGAGCTTTGGAGAATAGACTGGATACAACTTTAGGCGATTTGGAAATGAAATACGACACTTTGGAAAATGCCAGATCGAAAATATTAGATACGGATTACGCTACAGAAATTACTGATTATTTGAAAAATTTGGTTCTTGCTCAATCAGCAACTGCAATGTTAGCACAGGCAAATACTTTGCCACAATTAGCATTAACACTGTTGAAAAGTTCGGTATGATTTTGGGAAACCTAAGGTTTATTCTTTTTCAATATTTAGAATAAGATTTTTAGTAGGAATTTTTGGAACGTGATGAATATCTTTTTCATCTCTCCAATATTTCAAATTTTTTGAAGCAACCTCGAGCTGAACTTTTTCAATAGGTTTTCCTAAAGCGATAACGTAAAGGATTTTATAAATGTCATCAATCTCCATATCTTTTTGCAATTTTTCTTTATCAATAGAAGCAAAAATGCATCCGCCCAATTTTTTTTCGGTAGCTGAAAGCATTATTGTTTGCATCGAAATACCGGCATCACAAAAAGTGTAATTATTTATATTCTTTGATAAAATAATTATGAAAGCGGTTGGTCTTTCGGATGGAATTGGTCCATCCCAATTCGGTAAAGAAGCTGCCCATTTTAGTGATGAAAATATTTTTGTATTGTTTTGTTCATCATTATAAATTAGATATCGAAGAGTTTGGGTATTTCCGTGAGATGCGGAAAAATGAGCATTGTCAATCAAATCAATTAAATCATTTTTAGATATTTTGTAAGTTGAATCAAATTTGCGATAAGTTCTTGTTTTTTTGATAATATCCTTAAAAGCCATTTTCCCTCCTAAATAATGTTCTTAAAGTGAAACATTGTGCATAAAAAAAAGGGGAATAAATCCCCTTAAAAAAACTCCATCTATTTTCTCAGTCCGAGAGCTTTAAGAATTTTTCTGTAACGTACAACATCGTTTTTTTTAAGATAATCAAGGTGATTTCTTCTTTTACCGATGATAGTTAACAAACCACGTTTAGTATGATAATCCTTTTTGTGAATTTTCAAGTGTTCTGTTAAATATTTAATACGTTCAGTCAATAAAGCAATCTGAACTTCGGGTGAACCAGTATCTGACTCATGGAGTCTAAACTCTGCCATGATAGCTTCTTTAGCTTCTTTGGATAATGCCATTTTGCACATCCTCCTTGTATATATTTTAAAACACAATTATTTTCTGTGTTTATTATGTAAAGAATTTTATTATTTAAGCTTTTGCATTCATGGCAATATTTCTAAATCTTGCCGGTGCAACACCGTGAGAAAGATGTAAAGCTTGTCCGGGTTCACCTTTTCCACATTGGAAAGTCCCGTGATATTGCCATTCTTCTTCGCCGCAAATTCTGTCACAAGCATTCCAAAAATCTTTTGTTATTCCATAATATGTAGGTTCTTTTACGATTCCGACAATTTCACCGTTTTTAATTTTCCAACCAATTTCTGTTGTGAATTGGAAGTTATTACGATTATCATCAATAGACCACGTTTTAGTATTATCAACAAGATATCCGTTTTCTGTTTCGGAAATCAAATCTTTAAGACTGCCTTTTCCCGGAGCTAAACAGAAGTTAGTCATTCTTACAAGTGGGAAGTTATCACCGGTAACGGCAATCATATTTGAACTGGGTTCCAGTCCTAATAAAGGAGCGATTTCTCTCGAAGTTTGTTGATCAACCAAAACACCGTTTTTAATAATATTAACTTTTTTACCTTCAATACCTTCATCATCAACAATGTGGAATCCCATACCGTTTTTATCGGAGGAATCACTGTAAATATTAACAATATCAGAACCATATTTGAAATTACCGAGCATATCAGGTTTGATAAATGTTTTTCCGGCGTAAGATATTTCTTTCCCGAAAATTCTATCGGCTTCAGTTGCATGTCCGACAGATTCATGAAGTTGGAGAGCTAAATGTCCGCCTCCGATAATGATATCTGCTTTCTCATGTTCAACAATTGGAGCTTTTAATAAATCGATAGCTTCTTTGATAACGATTTCGGAATTAGTTTCAAAATCCATTTTTTCCAAAGCTTCAAAACCTGCTCTTCTCCCTGCCATATGTCCGGGGAAAGTTCTTGAATATACATGATTTCCATCTGAAGATAAAACATTAAAGACGGGCTTTGTATCATAAACTAAAGAATCTACGAATGTGTTTTCAGTATTTGCATAAATTTTATATTGTCTAAAAAATTCTGAATAAACATAAGAATGAACAATTTTATCATTGGTTGTAAGTTTTTTAGCAATCTTTCCCAAATAATTAATTTTCTCGTCATCTTTCATCAAAAAGGGATCTTTTTCCGGTTTGAAAAAATAACTGCCGGTAATTGCTTTGTGGGGAGATAATTTAATTTTATCTCTTCTGAAAATACTGCCGGTTTCAGCGTTTTTGATTGCTCTTTTCATTGCTTTTTCGATGGAAGTTTTATCAAATTTATTGGTTCCGGCAAATCCCCAAGTTCCGTTAATTAATACTCTAATTCCGAGAGAAATATCATCAAAATTTTTACTTATGGATTTGAATCCTCCATTTTCAAAATAAATAAATTCATTGTCTTGGGAAGTTAATCTCACATCTGCAAATTCAATTTTTGGAAGATTCAATTTATTTATGATGTCATATACTAATTTTTTCATTATTTCTCCTAAATAGTCTTTGTTGATGAAGTTATGTTGAAATTATTAACTTTAACATGTGGCATTTTTATCAAAGAAATATCAAATTCTCCGTAATTTTCACTAAAAGGTACAATACTTGATTTGTTCTCAATTTCAGTAATATTATTCAAAATATCTGAAATTTTTACGGTAAATCTTAGATTATTTACAACATTTTTTAATTCACCATTTTCAATCAAAAAGGTACCGTCACGAGTTAAACCGGTCAAAGAAGTTTCTTTTGGATTAATAAAATTCATATAATGAAGGCTTGAAATATAAATTCCGTGTTTAACTCCGGAAATCATTTCTGCCAAATCTTTATCACCTTCGTCCATAACGAGACAAGAGCCGTTAGCTCCATTTTCTTCCAAGCCTGTTTTATATGAATAATAATTATCAACCATAAAGTTTTTGAAAACACCATTTTTGATTAATTCTGTTTTTTGATAAAGATGACCGTTCCCATCATATTTGAAAGGAATAAGGTCGGGATCAGAAGGATTATCTGTCAAAGTAATATTTTCAGGGAAAATCTTTTCATTAATTTTACCTTCAAAAAAACTTTCTTTTTGATCTAAACTACCGGCTGTCATTCCGTAAGTTAAATAGGATAAATATTCCCCGATGCAACGAGGTGCAAGAATTACTTCATAATGTTTAGCCGGAAGATCGACCACTCCGAATTTGGCAGTTTGAACTTTGAGAATTAAACTTTCAAGAAATTTATCAACATCAAGTTTTTCTAATGAAACGCTACCAAAACTTTCTAAAACTGTTACTTGATTTTCTTTTGAAACAGCTTTAACTTCTAACATTATCGGAGAATAGGTTTCTGCTTTATTCAGTCCATTACTGTTTATGATATAGTTAGTTACGTTGTTTACTATAAATGTGCCGTAAATTTCAAAGTTGTATTTTTTTACCGCTTCGGAAATTTTCTGAAGTATTTCTATTTTTTGGGCTAAAGTTACATTTTCAACATTATTTACAACAGAATGTTCTTCGGCAATTCTCGTATCTTTTTCTAAATCAACAAAATCATTATCTTCAGGTAATGAGTCAATAATTTCTAAAGATTCAGAAATTTTTTCCTCAACTTTAACCAAATCAGGGTTTGACATTGCAAAACTGTAAGGTTTTTTATCTTTATATATCGAGACTTGAAGGTTTACATTTTCTCGCCGGATATTATAATTAATTTGGCTTTGGTAAAAACGCAGGAAATCAGTTTCCCAAGTTTGATAGCTAAAACTGATTTTAATATTATCATATTTTTTGCACAAATCCGCTAATCCGGTTCTCATTTTTTCAATCATAATGACTCCTTTTTTTTTATATTTTTATTTATATTTCGCTGTTAAGTTGTCAATAATATTATTGAAAGCATAATAAATTCTATAAATAATGGATACTGCTATTTTCTATGCTTATCGAAAACGTATTTGATATTTTAAGTCTTTATAGATTGTTAGAATTCATTTCAAGCGGTTCCGCTAATCTTTGAATAAAAAAAAGGAAAGAGTTTAATCTTTCCTTCTCAAATTAAATTATTGTGAATTAATCGTCGTCATCATCAAAATCATCGTCATCATCATCTTCTTCTTCGTCTGACATCCAGTCAGGGCAAAACAATAAATCCTCGCTATAATCCCAACCATCGACAAATTCCAAACCGTATTGCATTAAAAGGCTTTCTTCCCAAAGAGAATAATAAACAACTCCATCATCAATTTTATATACAAGAACAGGATGACTGTATTTTCTCAAATTATATTTTTCATTATTAATTAATTGGAAAAAATCTATAATTTTTTTCCGATCTTTTTCTGTTTTCATCATTTTAAAAAACTCCCGAATTTATAGTGAGAAAGAGTATTTGAATCCTAAAGAAATTCCGTTAAGGTCATAATCTTTGATATTACTCAGATTCTCATCAGTTGCACTAACTTTTCGAGAGGTGTTTGTGACGTCCAGAAAAATATTTGTATTGTTTAACAAATTATATTCGATTCCAAATCCAAGATTGAGGATTTTATCTTTTCTCCCGCTGTGAATCGGGTCTAATGATTCATATAAATCTGTTGTAAAATAGCGTTGTTCAAAAGATGCGGAAGCTTTAATTCTCAGGTATTTAGGGAACAACTTTTTAATTTTTTTTGATTGGATTTTCAAAGAATAGATATTACTTTCGTATTGGGGATCTCTGACATATCCTGAATAACTTTCCGGTGATAAAATAGAATCGTTACCTTCAAATTTTATATAAGAATATTTCATTTTTAAATAAAACGGTTTGAATGAATGTTTAAATCCCAAGCTACCCGAAAGTTTATTGCCGTCATATTCGGTGAAATATTTATTATAGTAGAGTTGAGCAAAAGATGCGTCAAATAGGATGAAATTTTTACCGTTGATTTTATAAAAGCCGTTCATTGTATATTTTTGTTTATCATATTGATAATCTTCATATTTTCCGGTTCCGTCATGATCTATATATTTGCGGACAAATATTTTAGGATAATATGAATAAGAATAAGTCATGCTTAATTTATCCAAATATTTTTTACTTATTCCAATCTTAAATGAAGTAGTCGATTTCAGATTATTTTCAATAAAATTATGCTGATGAACAGAGAAAAACGGTGATATTTTGAAATTCTTAAATTTTAATTTTCCGGAAACATTAAAGTAGGAATTTATTATTAAATCATCTTTTGTTTCGATATAAGAAAAGGCATTATTTCCGTCATTAAATTTATCAATATCTTGTGATGAAAGATGATACGGATTGTCAGTATATTTAGTAGATACTCCGAAGCTTATATTGGTTTTGGCATAAATAAATGTGGAGAAAATCATCATTAAAAACAAAGGGTAAATTTTTTTCATATTAATTCCTATTATTTATTTAATCTGAAGAATATTTCTGTGTCTGAAATCGGTTGAAAAGTCAGAACGTGTTTTCCTGAAGATAGACTAATCGTAAACTTTTTACCTCGAGAAAGAGGTTGTTTATGCAAAGAATATTTTTTGGAAATCTTTTGAGGGATAGAAATTGTCTTAACTTTTTTCCCATCAATTAAGATGTTGAATTTAACTTCATTATTGGGATTTAATAAGGATTTTGCGTAACCGATAATTTCGCCGTTAATTCCGTTCAAAGTGTAAATTACGGGAATTTTTTTATTTCCACCAAAGAAAGTAATTCGTTTTTCAGAAGAAATATTTTTTATGAAAACAACATTTTTACTTTTAGATGCTTTGTAGCTTTTAGTAGAGATTTTTTTCTTGCTTTCTCTAAATATCCTAAAGTAAGCATTGCGGTTATTCGTATTAATTCTAATAAGATGTTTACCGGGATTGAGATTTAGTTTTATCGGTTCAAAAATCCAATATTTTCCAACTTGTTTTTTGGGTGCAATTGTGTAATTTTTGGCAATATTATCAATTGCGATTGTAAAAGACACAGGCTTTCCTTCTTTTTTTTCGATAATTTCCACTTTGATGATTTTTTGTCGTGAAATCTCAATTGAAAGAAAATCATCTTTTTCAGATCGGTAGAAATAATATTTTTTCTGACCTTGCTTAATCAGACGTTTTGTCCCTTTTTTGATAAATTTAAGAGGTGTCCATTTTTGATTATTTGCAGCGAAAATATTCAAAGTAAAAATCAGGATGAGTAGAGTTAAATATTTTTTCATTTATAACTCCTGATCCGGATCAATGATATTATTTACGATATGTCTCTGTTTTCTATCGATACTAATTAAAACAAAAATAATGATTAGCAGGATTGTCAAACATACGGAAGCAACAGTTACATTAAGTATTTTAGATGAGAATATTTTACCGACTCCGACTTTTGGAATTGATTCCGGAGCGATTTCCAAATCATATTTTTTTGCCAAATCGTTTGCTCTGTAAACGTGAATAATCGGAGTATTTTTCATCGCGAATTTCATAATAACATTTTCTTTAGGAAGTTTTTTATCAGCCAAATTAAAATGAACACCGGTTTTTATGATTTTTGCAGTAAGATAATTCCCAACATTTGTTACGCCGGTTCCGATGTTTATGAAAGCTTTGATTTTTTTATTTTTAGGAACATTTTCCAAATAAATCTTCATTCGTTTATTGATATTTTCATCCAAAGATTTTTCTTTAATAAATTCTACATTATTGCGTTTTATAGCTTCTTCAATTAATTTCCTTCCTTCTGAAGATAGTCCGCGTCCGATATCTTTACCGCCACCAAGACTGGCAGCAACGCTTTTGAAATTTATCAATTTATGTTTGTATAAAACCGATTCCATATCTAAAAAAGTAAAATCCTCTCTATTCGCTCCGAATTGAGAAGAGCCTACTGAAGAAATAATAATAGGATGCAGTTTCAGAGTTTTAATTGCTGCATATAAAGCTAAATTTTCTCCGGGGTTTGCACCGGTCAAACCAACTGCAACGTAATCACCCTTTGAAAGTTTTGCTTTTTTTAATAATGAAACAAAAGCTGCGGAGATATTTGGATTTAAAGCCGTTAGTTTATCGGAAATGATTCCCGGACTTGTAGTAATTTCGCTATAATTAAGTCCGATTAATCCTGTTTGATTGGGGTCATTTGTCTTATCGATTTTCAAATTTCTTTTAATAGCTTCTTCTTTCAGAATAGATAAAAAGTTATTCATTAGCTTTGCTGATTCAATTTTTTTATTATAGTGTTTTGCTTTTACAATACGATGACTTGTCTGAGAAATATAAAATAATCCTACAGAAAAAATAGCCATTACAACTAAAGTCCATAATGATCTTAATGATGGTCTAAACATTAAAACTAACCTCCCCACCGGAAATGATTGTTAAAATTAATCTAACAATTACTGCGGCAATTAACATTACGGAAATAGTTTTTACAACGCCTTGTCTTTCCATCCAATTGGCAATTAATCCCGGGATAATGTATCCGATTGATTGAAGGTCTAAATCATAAATTGAGAGACTTCCAAAAACTATATTTCTTGATAACCATCCGAAAATAAAACCGAATAAAATTGCGAGAACCATTCTTCTCTTTCCATATAACAGCGTAAACATGGAAATAATTTTAATTACACCTAAAGTAAGTAAACTAACTAAAAGAGTTCCGATAATTTGCATAGGATGATCCAAATACATTGCAATATATCCGGGGACAACAATTCCACCGGCAGATGCACCTAAAAGTTCATTAAAAAGTAAGCTGATTATTACACCAAGCCCAACAGCAGCCTCGACCATTTATTTACCTCCCAAGGATTTTTCTTTGAAATATTTTACTATTTGACCACCATATTTTCTAGCTCCGGCAATATTTCCGATTCCGACAATATGTGATTCTTTTATGGTTAATTCTTTAATTTTATCAAAAAGGATATTTGTTTCCAATTCCCCCAATTCTCTCAATTTTTTTTCATCAATTTTTCTTTTCAAAGCATCTTTATAAAGCTGTTCGGTTCTTTCTCCGGTTAGAAGCAGATAATCAAAATCCAATTCTGCACAAACATCAAGAAGTTGGATTGAACGAAAATATCTGTCCGCTCTGGAATTTAAAATAATGATTTTTTGTTGTCCGGATTTAAGATGACTGATGATATTGAGCCAAATCATTTTTGTTGAATCAGGATCATTGGCAGCGAAAACATTATAAAATACAATTTTTTTATTATTTTCTTCGACTGTATATTTTTTCAAAGCACCCGGATCCGGTTGCATTTCCTGCATTCCCTTTAGAGCAACATCTCGCGGGACTCCAATTTTTTTACAGATTTCCAAAGATAAAGCAACGTTATCAGGATGTTCAATATATCTAAAACCTTCCATTTCTTCAGGAGATATTTCGGTTGGTGAGATAGAGTGAATTTCCGTATTTCTTTTTTTAGCTACATCTTCCATTGTTTTAAATTGTTCACGTTCTGAAGTATAGCAAACGCCATTATCCGGAATAGTATTACACAAACATTTTGTAACGCTCTCAATTGTTTCTCCCATCAAATCAAGATGGTCCAAGCGAGAATTTGTTATAACGGAAATTGTGGATTGAACAAATTTTCTCTCAGTTATCCATTGTAAAACAGGATTTACAGCCATACATTCAATAACGATAGCATCCGGATTTTTTGCGGCAGCATAGCGAAAAATATATTTTTGTTCAATGATATTTGCACCTGCTAATCTAATAATTGCCGACTCAGTTCCATCTTCATGAATTACTCTTGGAAGAGTTCCGGTTGTTTTTGCAATAGTTTTCAATCCTCCGGCTCTCAAACCGGCTGAAATTAATCTGGTAACACTTGATTTTCCACGTGTACCGTTTACATGAACTCTGACAGGGATTTTTTTTATATTTCTATAATGCCTTAAATATTCAATAATCCAGAAGATTATCAAAGCGAGAGTGGCAAAAATTAATATCAGCATATTTATTCCTTCTACTTTTTAAGTAAACAAATGCAATTATCGTTCCTAAAAAAAAAGATTGCTTATAAATGAGCTATTGATAATTTACAACTAAGGTAGTTTAATGAAAAAAATAATAATTATATTCTTTATCTTCGTATTTTTCAATAAGTTATTGGCTTTTAATCCTCTTTCAGGGAATTTTGCCGATGACTATCAATATCAATTATTCCGTTCTTGGATAGATTTCGGGCAATTCCCCTCTGATAATCCCGCTTTTATGTCAAAAAATGAAATTGTTTCTTCTTATCATAATTCCAAAAAAGATAGTGTAACAATAATTTTCTCAATGAAAAAAGAACTTATTGTCGGGATGTCAGAAATGTTCCAAAATCCCTTTCCAAAAAATAAAGATTGGCTTGAATATCAAAATGAAATTGGAATGTTTTTATTTAGATTAAACACAGACTCACCTAATTATCTTATTGATTTGATGAAAGATAAAAAATTTTCAATACAATTTCAAGGTTTAAAGTCAAGAGAAGCTCTTTTAAAGATTAAAACTGTGCAAAAAAAATCGGTTGTTCACTTAAAAAATATCTCGATTGAGGATAGTTTGAAGCCAAAAGTAACTCTCAAAACAAACATCGGAGTAATAGAATTATTCCTCAATAAAACACCTGATTTAATTTTAGAAACGTCTATGAAAAAGCAGAGAAATTTTTCTGCAAAAAAAGAAATTAAAACAAGAAAATTACAAGTTTCTAAAAAACAAGTTCAAACTAAGAAGATGTATTCAAAAATGTTCAATGATTTACAGGATAAAGATTTAATAGGTCTCGAAAAATTTATTATAGAGCATAAAAATGATAAAATTTATAATCAAATAATGAATAATAGAATAAAAGATTTAAAAAATTTTGTGAAAAACAATTTTAAGATAAATGAAGAAATTAACTTTGTCGAAGATAAAATTATCATTAGAAGGAAACGCTTCAAAGATTTTTCTGCCGACCTTGTATTTAGATTTGAAAAAGATGACGATGGATATTATCTTTATCCTGACAATGAGTTTAAAATGCAAGGTAATAATCTTATTATTGATGAAGAAAGAGTTAAGTTTTTTCAGATTGAACAAGCGGAAATAAATAAAATTATTCCGGCGATTTCTGAAATGATATTACTGCATAGAACAATTGGGACCAAATTATTTAATTTCCTGATTCACAATGATCAGGCAAATACGCTTTTGATATTAAATGGTAAAAAACGTAAAACATTTCATTTTAAAAATTATGCCACCCTTTTACTTTTACTGAATCAATATTGGGAGGATCGCGTTGTCTATTATAAGATTTTGAGTGTAAAAAAAGTTAACAACAACATTGAAATTGAAAGTGCATTAATTTCGCAAAACCAAGCCATTTCAGATTTTGCAAGTATTAAGATGCAATTAAATCATAATTTTAAAGTTGACTTAATTCAAGTTTCTTTATTTCCTGAAATAAAAAATTGATTGGAGATTAAATGAAGGTTAATGCTATGAAATGGATCCGTATTTGTATCTTTTTTATATTGCTTCAAAATATATTTCCACTCTATTCTTTTAACTCTTCAAATAAAAAATCAGTTCAAAATAATGAGAATTCGCCATTTGATGATAAAATCAAAATTGCCACAAAATTGGTCGGTAAAATTGATGATAACGCTTTTGATTATTGCAAGAAGCTGTTAGCTGAAGTTCCTGAAGAAAAATATCCCGAGCAAAAATCTAAAGTGGCGGGGTTATTAGGTTCAATTTCTAGTGCAAAAAATGATTTTTATAATGCTAAAAAATATTATCATCTTTCGAATAAATATAATACAAAAAAAGAGATCTTTGCTTCCAATTGGTCGGAACTGGGTGTTATTTATTATAACTTGTACAAGCCGGACTCTTCTTATTTTTATTTGAATAAATCTATGGAATTGGCTAAAAGTTTGAAAGATTCCACACTTATAGCAAAAAATTATTTTAGATTTGCTATTATGTATGCTAAATCAGATGATATAAAAAAATCAATTATTCTCTCAAATAAAGCGATCAAATATTATAAAACTCATTTTCTTTATGATGATTTAATTGCAGTCAAGATTCACCTTGCCGGATGTTATCAAAAAATATCGGATTATGAACGTACAATAAAAATATATTTGGAAACACTACAATTAGCTACAATAAAAAAAATCAATTCTAAAATACCTGTGATTTATAATAATCTTGGGATTACATATTTCTATCTAAAAAATTATGATAAAGCTTTGGATTTTTTCAATAAAGCTTTGAATCTAAAAACAGGCAAAAATAATGAGAAAAGAGCGAGTACTCTTCATAATATTGGTATGATTTATAGAAATATAGAAGATTATTCCAAAGCAATCGATTATTATAATCAGGCATTAAAAATTAGAATAAAGGAAAAAGATACCTTAAAAATTGCCGCTAATTATATTAATCTCGGCAATGTTTATCGTGAACAAAAAAAGGCAAAAAAAGCTTTAGAATATTTCAAAAAGGCTTATAGTTTGAATAAACATTTTAAAAATACTACTCTTGAAATTAGTGCTTTAAGTAATTTTGCTCTGATTTACTCTTATTTAAAAAATAATGCATTGGCTGAAAAATATATTGAAAAATCGCTAAAATTGGCCAACAAACAAAGTTCTAAAAAAATTAAAGCCACAACTTATAAAATAGCGTCTTATGTTTTTAGTAAAAATGGTGATTATGAAAAGGCTTTGGAATTTTACAAAGAATATAATAAGATCAACAATGACATATTTTCTTTAAGGAAATCAAAACAAATTGCTAATATGCAAATTAAGTACGAAACTGAAAAGATTGAGAATGAAAACAAGGTCTTAAAAGCTCAAGAACTTCTTAAAACAGAGACTTTGGCGAAAAGCAGGACCTTAAATATCAGTCTGATTGGATTTTTGTTATTCTCTCTGGCAATAGTTATCATTCTTATTCAAAAATATATTTATTCTACGCGAGCCAAAGCTATTATTGAAAATGAAAAAAATAAGGTTATTCAGATTATTAAAAATATTCTTCCTGCCGACGTTGCCGATGAGATAATTGAAAGTGGAACTTATCGAGCCAGAAAATTTGCCAAATCAGCCGTATTGATTACTGACTTTGTTAATTTTACCCAAATTTCATCTAAACTTCCTCCGGAAACAATGATTAATGAACTTAATGAATTGTATTCTGCCTTTGATAATATTGCCGAAAAATATTCTTCGGAAAGAATCAAAACGATTGGTGATGCCTATTTCGCAGTAAACGGACTTTCAGAGTCAAATCCATATTCATTAGAGAATATAGTAGAACTCGGTTTGGAAATGATGGAATTTCTCAAAGCAAGAAATAAAAAAAGTGAAATAAAATGGGAAATAAGAGTTTCTGTTGTGAGTGGAGAAATTATTGGGGGAATTGTCGGTATAGATAAATATCTTTTTGATGTTTTTGGTAATACGATAAATCTTGCTTTTAGATTAAACTCTGTTTGTGATCCGATGCAATTATTTGTTTTAGAAGAAGATGCTGATAAATTAAAAAATATTTTCAATTGTAATTTCGTGGGATCATTTCTATTAAAAGGGAAAGGATATCACAATTTATATTCAATTGAAAAATATCATTTTTAACTTTCGCTCTCAGTATTTTCATAAAAAATTAGGTAAGGATATTATTCTGTGACAAAAAAAATCAAAATAAAAACAAAATGGGCAGTTATCGTAAACCCGAATGCCGGTAAAACATGCAAAAACCACCATATAGGAAAATTGAAAAATTTACTGAAAAAATATTCTTTTCATTTCAAATTATTCATAACCGAAAATTATCAACACGCCTTGCATCTTTCTGAAGAATTAGTCCTTGATGGATATAGAAAAATTATTGCAGTCGGCGGAGATGGCACGATTAATGAAATTGTAAACGGAATAATGAATTCCAAATTGAACAATGATGTTATTTTAGCATTTATCCCTTCCGGAAGTGGGAATGATTTTGTCAGAACGATAGGAATTCCTAAAAATTATGAAAAAGCAATAAAACTTATCAAAGAAAATTTTCAAAAACCAGTGGATGTGGGACAATTAAATAATCAATATTTTATTAATACTTTAGGAATTGGTTTTGATGCAAAAATTGCTAAATCAGCGAATAAAATAAAATTTGTCGGCGGAATTTTGAAATACATTTTAGCTTTATTAGAAAATTTAAAAAATCCGGAAACATACAATCTGGCTTTCAAAACAGATAATGATTTATTTCGAAATGAAACAATTCTTTTGTCGGTAGGAAATGGTAAATTTAGCGGAGGTGGATTCCCTTTAACTCCGGAAGCTTCACCGTTTGATTCAAAGGCGGATATTTGTTTGGTCAGTAGTATCTCTAAATTTGAATTAGTAAAATCACTACTTATGGTTTTAAGAAGCAAACATAAAAACCATCCGGCTGTGGATATTTTTCAAGCAAAAGGAATTGAAGTTAAATCGGATCGCGATGTTGATATTTATATTGATGGTAAAATTCCTATTCTTGAAAATTATCGAAGATTTTCAATAAAAATTTTGCCAAAAAGAATCAAAATAATTGTACCTAAGGAAAAATAATATGACAAATCAGCTTGATTTATTTGAAACTATTCGCAAAACAGATATTCCTTTAGCAGAAAGAATTAGACCTGATAAAATCGAAGATATTCTCAATCAAGAAGCGTTGTTGTCTGAAAATTCGATTTTGAGAAAAATGATAGAAGAAGATTCTTTTTCGTCCTTTATTCTTTGGGGACCTCCTGGTTGTGGAAAAACGACAATAGCAAGATTAATCGAACAAAAAACGAAGCATAATTTTATCTCATTTAGTGCCGTATTTTCAAGCATAAAAGAGATTAAAAGTATCATGAAAGATGCTCAATATGATATGCAATCTCGCGATATTAAAACAATCTTATTTGTGGATGAAATTCACCGATTTAGCAAATCTCAACAAGATGCTTTTTTGCCTTATGTTGAATCCGGAGCGATAATTTTAATCGGGGCAACTACAGAAAATCCTTCTTTTGAAATAATTTCTGCTCTTTTGTCTCGGTGTCATGTTTTTGTTTTGAATTCATTGAAAAATGAGGGGATAAAAAAAATATTAATTTCAGGGATTAAATCTATAAATCCCGCTATCTCTTATCCTGACAATGTCTTAGATTATCTTAGTCAACTCTCGGGAGGAGATGCCCGTAAAGCTTTGAATAATTTGGAATTGGTGATGAAATACCCGGTTCAAGAAATCAATATTGAAAACATTCCCAAAATTCTTACACAAAAAACTATGTTTTATGATAAAAATGGCGAAGAACATTACAATGTGATTTCAGCTTTACATAAATCTTTGCGAGGGAGCGATGTACAAGCCGGATTATATTGGTTGGCGAGATTGCTGGAATCCGGAGAAGATCCGAAATATATTGTCAGACGGTTAATTCGATTTGCTTCAGAGGATGTTGGATTAGCAGATCCAAACGCTTTAATACAGGCAATTGCCGCCAAAGATGCAGTTATGTTTTTGGGGATGCCGGAATGTTCGACAGCTTTATCTCAATTGGTTGTATATTTAGCAACCGCACCGAAAAGTAATGCCGCTTATATAGCTTACAAAAGTGCCAAGAAAGATGCTTTAAAAACTTCACATTTACCGGTTCCATTAACAATTAGGAATGCTCCTACTCAATTGATGAAAAAATTGAATTATGGGAAAGACTATAAATATTCTCATGATTTTGAAAATGGATATTCATATCAAAGATATTTTCCGGATGATTTAGATGAAAAAATGTATTATTCCCCATCCAAATTTGGGTTTGAAAAAGAGATTCAAAAACGCCTTGATTGGTGGGATAGTCTAAAACAAAAAAAAGAATAAGGTAATCAATTTCACTTTTTTTAGTTATATTCAAAGTAGAAAAAGATTTTAATTAAGATTTTAATAAAAAAATACTTTACGTATAAGTTGATTTCTCATTTAGGTGATTAATCAAAGAAATTCTTCGGAGGATTTATGTTTTTCAATAGGAAAAAAATATTTTTCCCAATAATGCTTATGTTATTATCAATAAGCTTTTTATCAGCAAATAATATTATTCTGAAAATTAATATTAAAGGGAATAGGAATATTGAGACAAATCTCATTACTTCCGTTCTAACTTTCGGGGTCGGTGATGAATTGGATCAAGAGAAAGTTAGCAAATCAATAAAAAATTTATATAACTTGAATATCTTTTCCGATATTACTGTAGATGCGGAACCATTGGAGTCCGGTGTAGAAATTGATATCGCTTTAAAAGAATTCCCAATCATTAATAATATCAAAATCGAGGGGAATAAAAAACTTTCTGATGATAAGATTGAAGAATTAATGACAATTCATAAAGAAAGTTATTTGGCACCTTATCTTGAGAAAGAAACTACAAGAAAAATAAAAGAAGAATATCGAAAGAAAATGTATAACCTTGCTAAAATCAATTATAAGACTAAGAAAATTGATGCTACTCATGTTGATTTAATAATATCTATTGAAGAAGGTAAAAAGGTTTCTATTAAAAAAATAGATATTTTGGGTAATAAACAAGTCAAAACAAAAAAAATATTAGGATTAATGAAAACTAAAAGATCCAGTCTTTTTAGGTCAGGGAAATTTGAAAAAGATAAATTTGAAGCTGATCTTGATAAAATTATTTCCTATTATAATAAAAACGGATTTATGGATGCCAGAATTGTTTCTCATCAAATTGACAATATCAATCCGACTTCTTTGAAAATTACCATCGTTATTTCGGAAGGGAAAAAATATTATTTTGGGAAAATTACAGTTGAAGGAAATAAAAAATTTCCGGATGAGACAATTATCTCAAAATTCAGATTTAAAAATCACGAAGTTTTTAATCAGGAAAAATATCAAAAACAACTGACCGAAGTCTATTCATTATATCATGAAGAAGGTTTTATTTATGCTAAATTTGATCAGGAATTTATTAAAAACGGTGATATCGTAAATATAAAATTAAAAATTACCGAAAATGTTCGAGCCAAAATTCATAAAATCTTAATATCGGGAAATAAAAAAACTAAAGAAAAAATCATTCGTCGCCAACTTGCAATTTCACCCGGAGATTATTTCAGACAGTCAAAAATAGTTAAATCTCAGCAAAATATATACAATATGGGATTTTTTGAGCCTGACATCGCTCTCGATTATCAACCGATTAATTCAAAAGGCGATATTGATTTATCTATCAAAGTTAACGATAAAACTTCAGGAACTGCAAACGGTGGAGTTGGTTATAATAGTCAGGATCATTTTGTGGGACAATTTACAATTTCTCATAACAATTTATTTGGTAATGCCTGGAAATCAGCATTAAAATGGGAATTTGGAGGATCGACTCAAAACTTTACTTTCTCATTTACAAATCCTTATCTTTTCGATTCAAACACTTTGGCAGGATTCCATATTTATGACACAAATAAAGAATGGAGCTCATTCAATTATAAACTTCAGACAGTCGGTGGAGGAATTACTCTCGGTCGGAGTTTATATTTGTTAAATTATTCTAAAATGACAATTGGATATTCTTTATATACAAAAAAATATCAAATTATCGACAAAAGCGAAACAGATATCTCAGACAATTTGACAAGATTAGATAGTCTCGGATGGCAATATACAAGTTCCGTAAACGTCTCATTCTCAAGAGATTCAAGAGACAATTTCTTTTTTCCAACAAATGGTTCCCAGTTATATTTGTACTCCGAAATTGCCGGAAAAGCATTGGGCGGAGATTTTAATTATTTTAAGCAAATCGCTCAAGTAAGTTGGTACACAAAACTTATCTGGAAATTCTCTCTGAGAAATAAATGGAGATTTGGATACGTTACCGGTTTAGGGAATAATAACACAATTCCACCGGATATTAGATTTTATTTAGGTGGAACCGGACCTGACGGGATTCGTGGTTTTGCCGATCGTTCTATTGGACCAAGTGATGGCGGTTTACGTGAAATTATTTATTCTTCGGAAGTTGCATTTCCAATTGCCGGTGAACAAATTATCGGTTTAGGATTTTTTGATTCGGGAAATAGTTTTAATAAATTAGAAAATTTCAATTTTCTTGATTTTAAAAAAGGAACCGGAGTTGGAATTCGCGTGAGAAGTCCTTTCGGTTTAATAGGTTTTGATTATGCCTATAATTTGAATGATAAAAAATGGGAACCGCATTTCCAATTCGGAACAACGTTTTAGAAAATTGTAGAGACGCACGACTGTGCGTCTCTCTACGTGCAATCCATCCAAACCATTTTCATCGTTGGGTTTATTTTTTAATTGTTCCTATATTACAATGGTATGTATTTGATTGGGCATTAAAATAAATTCATCCAAAAATAATTCATTTCGTATTTTGAACAATTTCAACCACTATATTTCCACAATTTTTCCATAATCAGATAGAATCATTTTATCATTTCCGTAGAGACGCACGACTGTGCGTCTCTACGATGAAATTTTTTTGGTATTATTTTATTTTAAAATCTTATTGTTTCTATTTGATAACATAAAAAAAGCCCCGTCAATTGACGGGGCAGATTTTTTATAATCCTTGATAAATTGCTTTAACTTTATCTAATTTATCTTTAACTTCTTTAAATTTCATTTTTTCTTTTTCAAGAATTTTTTCGGGAGCG
>Ga0256842_1000480_pt1 | contig 35396 bp, 35 predicted proteins | sample 4559240metaG_FD_185973 | JGI IMG/M metagenome (GOLD analysis project Ga0256842, IMG submission 185973) | Hydrothermal vent microbial communities from Guaymas Basin, Mexico - 4559-240 | ecosystem: Environmental > Aquatic > Marine > Hydrothermal vents | place: Mexico: Guaymas Basin | collected...
ACGACAAATATCTAATATAGCATCATAAGCATCATAAAATGGGTTCTCTTTGTGATAGTGCATCATCCACGCGGCCATCAAGCTACCACCACGACTTACAATCCCCATTTTTCTTTTGGCAACATGTGGCATAAATCTAAGTAAAAATCCTGCATGAATTGTAAAGTAACTTACACCTTGAAGTGCTTGTTTCTCTAATACTTCTAACATAGATTCAATAGTTAAATCCTCTATCTTATCATTACAATCATGAAGTATTTGATACATTGGTACTGTACCAATAGGCACAGTAGAGTGAGCAATTACAGCCTCTCTAATGGCATCTAAATCTCCACCTGTAGATAAATCCATAATTGTATCAGCCCCATATTTCAAACAAGCATCAACTTTTTCTATCTCACCCTCAATATCACTTGAAAGAGCAGATGAGCCAATATTAGCATTAATCTTACACTTTGATACCATACCTATCGCCATAGGAGTTTGATGTTTATGGTTAATATTTGCTGGAATTATACATCTTCCCCTTGCTATTTCACTTCTTAGTAGTTCAGGGTCAATCTTCTCAACCTTAGCAACATACTCCATCTCTTGAGTAATAATGCCCTGTTTGGCATAATACATCTGAGTTCTTACTTTATCGTCTTCTCTTAGTTTTACCCATTCTTCTCTCATATTTAAAATCCTAATTATTTATGACATATTAGAGTTATACCAATTCAATCTTAAATAATTATTAATTAAGAGTGATTTTATCCTATTATTTGAAATATTACTATATTAAGCTTCTAAAATTCTCTTTTAATTTGATTTATAAATTCCAATCAGATATATTAAGTACTTAAATAATTATAAAAATCAGTTTTATATATGATTTTTTATCTACTTTTACTCTTTTTTAAATTATAGTTATTTATTTTGGAAGTATAGTCTCTATAATATCACCTTTTCTTTGCAAAAGTGTTATATTATTTTTTGATGCCAACTCTTTTACATCTCCATTTATATTAAAACTAGCTAATCCTAGATAATGATTATAATCTTTATATTCTGGATATAGTTTTTTAAAGTTTTCATATTTTTTATTAATTAATTTTTCTATATCACTTGTATGTGCTTTATATTTTGTTTCTATAATAGCAATATCTTTACCATTTACCAATAATATATCATATTCATCTTCTATATTACCTTTAGTTCTATGAGCATTTGGTTCTATAAAGTCATAATTTATCCCTGCCATTGAAGGCTTTGTTCTTAATGAATTATAAAAAAATTCTTCGGCAATATCCCCTTGATTATTTGAAATATTTCCTACTAACTTTCCTAGTTTATCTAATCTTCTATCTGATTTTTCTTGAGAAGCTTTTAATTCAAGTAAGGCTTGTGCTAATTGTTCTTGTGTTATCATAATTTACTCTTTATTTATTATATCTAAATCAACTCAATTTAATACAAAAACTCAATTGATAGATAGATTTTTTTTGCTCTTTTTGATAAAAACTATTAAGAAATATTACAACTATTTATACCCTTTTGTATGGTGGTCATCTTTATACTGTTGAGGATTATGTTCATCTCTAGTAATATTAAACATATTAGCCACAGCATCTATACTACATATACTATCTTTCTCTTTGGATTGAATTCTTAGTTTTTGGGTAGGTAGATGTAAGAATTGATTAAACATCTGTTGAGCCATTTTTCTCATATTATCTTCATACTCTTTGGGTACAAATCCTTTATTTATGGCTCTTTTTAGCTCTTTTTCTATTGACTCATTTACATCTAATCTGATACCTTTGATTACGGGTTCTATTGATAATGCTCTAAGCCATTTATAAAACTCATTTTTATAATTTTCTACTATTTCATTGGCTTTTATCGCTTGTTCTTCTCTTAGGGCGTGATTTGTATCTGATATGTCTCTAAGGTCATCAATTCTAAAGATTTGTAAATTTTCAACTTTAATATCTTCTATATCTCTAGGAATTGCCATATCAAACCATAATTTATTAAGGTTGTGATTTATTATCATATCTTTTGTAATTACAGCAGTTGGTGCTGATGTAGCACAAAAAACTAATCTATATCTATTGATATATTTATCTAGTTTTTCAAACTTATCTACTTTGACATTTTCACCTAATTCATCTGCTAAATCTTGAACTTTATTTAAGTCTCTTCCTAATAATACTACATCACAACCTGCTCGTAATAGATGTTTTGATGCTAATTTACCCATCTCTCCTGCACCTACTACCACACCTGTCATACCTGCAAGATTATCACCTAAAATTACAGATGCTTGTGCCACAGCAACTGATGCTATTGAGATTGGATTGCTTGATATTGTAGTTTTATTTCTTACCTCTGCTGCACATTTGATAGCATAGCTTAGTAATCTATTGAGTTTTTTACTAGCAGTTCCATTATCATAAGAGAATTTAAATCCATCTTTGACTTGACCTGTGATTTGAGATTCTCCAATTACTAATGAATCTAGTGAGGCTACAACAGAAAATATATGTTTTATTGCCTCTTCATCATCAAATCTTTGAGCCATTGATATAAGTTCTTTAAAATCTATCTTACTTGTTTGGCTAAGTATTCCTACAATTGCATGATATGAAGCAAAATTATCACGAGTAGCTACAACTACCTCTATACGGTTACAAGTAGCTACCAAAAAAGCCTCTTCTACAAAATCAAAATTAACCAATCTATCTAAAACAGAGCGTTTAATTTGATTATCTTTAAATGCTAACTTCTCTCTTTGGGCTAAATCACATCTTTTATGATTAAAACTAATTACTTGATAATACATTAAAATTCCCTATCAATCATATCTTTAGCTATCTTTTGAAGTGAGATATTTCCCTCTTTATTCATAAGGCTTAATGCCTCTTCTACAAGAGTTTGAGCCTCTTTTATACATTTTTCTATAATATTATACTCTTTAAATCCAGCTAATATCCAGTTGAGTTCATCACTACTCAACTCTTTTTTATGGAGTGATATAAGTTTAGTTTTATCATCATTATTTAGTTTTTCATATAGATATATATATGGTAGTGTAGTCTTACCCTCTACAAAGTCATGCATAGATGGCTTACCTAAAGTATCTGATGAACTTGTAATATCTAATATATCATCAATAATTTGAAAAGCTATACCTATATTTCTACCATAAGTTTGATATGGAATTGGGTTTTTATTGGCTAAAATTGCTCCTGAATAAGCACAGGCTTCTATAAGTGAAGCTGTTTTTTGATATATCATCTTCATATAATGCTCTTTAGAACTATTAAATCTATTTGCTAATAGTACATCTGCTTGTTCTCCAAGACTTAGTTGAGTTACTGCATTTGATACTATTTTTGATACCTTACTATCAATATTATTAAGCTCATAAAACCCTTTGGAGTATAAAATATCTCCCAACATAATAGCACTCTTATTTCCATATAAGGCATTTATAGATGGTCTGTTTCTACGAACATAAGCATCATCAATTACATCATCATGAAGAAGTGAAGCTAAATGTATCATCTCTACAACAGCAGAGAGTTTAATAGCACTTAATGACTCTCCAGCAATTTTTAATATTAACTTTGCTCTTAATCTCTTTCCCACAGGAAGCTTTTTATAAAGCATTACTGTATTATCATCATCTAGTTCAAGTATAAACTGTTCTATTTTTCTCTCTACTGCTCTTAACAAATCTATCCCCTATTCACATTGAGTAACAATATTACCCACAAGTTCAATAAATAATGAATCTACTCTATCATCTATATCTTTATCTATAATAGTTGCTCTCATAATCTGTTCTTGTTCATCTTCTAGCCCTCTCTCTTCTAGCATCTTCTCAGCTACGGCAAATCTTCTAAACATTTTTTCTATTTCCATCTCTACAATATTTTCATTCGCACTCTTTGCTATACTAAAGTAGTTAGATTTAGGTGTACCTACAAAAGCATCATCATCATCAAATATATTCATTCTTTTTTATCCTAGTTTATTATTTTGAATAAAAATTATATCTAAAATAATTAAATTATAGATTGTTAAAAATATGTAAGGAGAATATTATTATTAAGTTGATATAACCTTAAAAAAGAAATTAATAGGAATTATAATGTTAAATTGGTATAAATATAGTGATGATATAGTAGATATAGCCAAAAAAGAGAATAAGCTTATATTTTTATATATAGATTATATTGGTTGTTCTTTGTGTAAGATAATGGAGAGAGAGACACTATTAGATAATCAAATTGTTAAAATATTAAATGATAACTTTATATCTGTTAAGGTAAATAGAGATGAGAGAAGTGATATATATAGATATTACCAAAAAGTATATAAACTTATGAATGCCAAAGAGGCACAACTTCCAATATCTGTATTTCTTACACCATCAATGAAACCAATTTTTATCTCATCATATCTAAAAGTTGAAGATAGCGAGGGAATTGTAGGATTTAAGAGTATATTAAATCTAATATTAGATAGATTTAATAGTGATTTTGATACCTTAGTAGAGAAAGCTAATGAGATAGAAGAGAGTATAAATAGAGTTAATACCAAAATAGAGGCTACTAAATTAGATATTTCTATAAGTAAATTAGTTTTATCACAAGCTAAAGAGCTTTTTGATACTCAAAATGGAGGGTTTGGAGATGCTCCAAAATTCCCAAATATATCTCTATTAGAACTTCTTTTGGATATGGATAAATCTATGGTAACTACTACAATAGATGGAATGCTTAGAGGTGGCTTCTATGATATGGAAGAGGGAGGATTTTATAGATACTCCAATGATAAGATGTGGATAAAAGCAAGTAATCAAAAGAGTCTATATGATAATGCCTTAATATCAGGACTTTTACTAAAAGCCAATTATAAAGAAAAGGCTTATGAGACATTAGACTTTATTATAGATAAGATGAGTAGTGATAATCTATTTTTTACTCTTATAAACAAAGAAGAAAATATAGAGATAGATAAGAGAGTAATAGTATCTCAAAATGCAATGGTAATTAAATCTCTATTTGCTACCAAAGAAGAGAGATATATCAACCAAGCCAAAGAGTCTTTAAAAGCTCTACTTAAAATATTAATGATAGATGGAAAACTATACCACTCTACAAATATAGGCGATAATCCAACAGTAGATGGATTTTTAGATGATTATGCCTATTTAGGAGAGGCATTAATTGAGGGATATAGAGTAGTTGATGATGAGGTATATCTAATAGAGGCTACAAGATTATTAAATAGTACCATAGAGAAGTATTATAATCAAGGACTATGGAAATACTCAACAGGAGATTTCTCTACAATAGATACAATTTATGATAATAATTATCCATCAGCTATATCTACAATAACATCATTTATATTAGATATATCTCAATTAGTAGATGAGGTTTATACTAAATTTGCTTATAGAACGATTCAGATACACTCATATAATCTTATGAGACAACCAATATCATCTCCTAGGCTTACGGATATGGTTATTAGGTATCTCAATAAATAAAGGTTTTTATAGTTTTGATTTTTTGGTGGTAATAATCTATATTAATCATAATCTCTCCTTTAAACCCATAAACTTTCTCCAATCTCAAATAAAAACTCAGGTGCAAAATCTGCACCATTTTTCCACTCTATCGTATTATGAGATATAAAAAAATCTTTGAAATATTCTTTATTTTTCAAAGGTTCAAATACTTCTCCATAAAGTTCATCTTTTAAATCTACTATTTTAACTTTGTTATTATTAAATTTAAGTTCTAATCTATAATCTGAAATATATTTTGCTTTATCCACATGTAAAAACATTTTATCTCCTTATGGTATAAGAGAATAAAATCTCCTACTATTTAAATTAACTTATATTTACCACAAACTCCCCATTAACCACATCAAACTCTACTCTACTTCCCTCTACTACCTTATCTTCTAAGATTAAATCAGCTAATCTATCCTCTATCTCTTCATATAATGCTCTTTTTAGTGGTCTTGCTCCATACACTGGGTCAAATCCTTTTTGGGCTATATACTCTTTGGCATTTTGAGTTAAGCTAAGTTCTATATCTCTCTCACTTAATTTATCTTGAATTGATTTAAATAGAATATCTACTATCTCTGTAATTGCTTCTAATCCTAATGGATTAAATATTACTATATCATCAAGACGGTTTAAAAACTCTGGCTTAAAGTAGTTTTTAAGCTCACTATTTACTACCTTTTCTCTCTCTTCTAAGTCATTTATCTCCATAATCTTATCACTTGCGATATTTGAAGTCATAATAATAATAGTGTTTTTAAAATCAATCGTTACACCCTTATTATCTGTAAGTCTTCCATCATCAAGGACTTGAAGAAGAGTATTAAATACATCAGGGTGAGCCTTTTCTATCTCATCAAAAAGAACCACTGAATATGGTTTTCTTCTCACTGCTTCTGTAAGTTGTCCACCCTCATCATATCCTACATACCCAGGAGGTGCTCCTACAAGTCTTGATGCTGTATGTTTCTCCATATACTCACTCATATCAATTCTAATCAAAGCATCTTCACTATCAAATAAAAATTTAGCAAGAGATTTAGCCACCTGAGTTTTACCAACTCCAGTTGAACCCAAGAATATAAAGCTTCCTATTGGGCGATTTGTATCGCTTAACCCTGCTTTATTTCTCTTGATTGCTCTTGATATTGCTTTTAGAGCTTGATTTTGTCCTATTACACTTTGATTTAAAATTGACTCTATATTTAAGATTTTATCTTTTTGAGATTGAAGCATTTTATTAACTTCAATTCCTGTCCAACGACTTACTATTGATGCTATCATCTCTTCATCTACTGAATTTTTGAGTAGAGTACCACTTTGTAGCATCTTTTTCCATTTAGATTGAAGAGCCTCTATCTCTTTGGTTTTGGCAGGGATTGTACCATATTCTATCTCTGCTGATTTATTAAAATCTCCCTCTCTTTGAGCTTGAATTGCTACATTTTTAAGAGACTCTATCTCACTTTTAAGAGTTGCTATATCATCAAATACTTTTTTCTCCTCTTCAAACTGATTATCAAGTAGGATTTTTTTCTCTTTAAGATTTGCTAACTCCTCTTCAATTTGTGCTAATCTTTGAGAGTTTTTATCTCCATCTTCCATCAATAGAGCCGATTTTTCTACTTCAAGAGTAGTTACAGCCCTTTTTGTAATTGAAAGCTCTTTTGGTTCGCTCTCAATTTGCATTTTAAGTTCAGCCGATGCCTCATCAATCAAATCTATCGCTTTATCTGGCAAAAATCTATCACTAATATATCTATCACTTAATTTTGCCGAAGCTACTAATGCACTATCTGTAATTGTAACATTATGATGAGTTTCAAGGCGATTTTTAAGCCCTCTTAAAATCTGTAAAGCCTCATTAATTGATGGCTCATCTACTTTTACTGGTTGAAATCTTCTTTGAAGTGCTGTATCTTTTTCAAAATATTTTCTATACTCTTTGAGTGTGGTTGCTCCAATAGTTCTTAGTTCTCCCCTTGCTAAAGCAGGTTTGAGGATATTAGCTGCGTCCATACTCCCCTCACTTGCCCCTGCTCCAATAATAGTATGAATTTCATCAATAAAAAGAATTATATTATCGCTCTTTTTCACCTCATCTACAACAGCTTTTAATCTATCTTCAAACTCTCCACGATACTTAGCCCCTGCGATAAGTCTGCTCATATCAAGAGATACTACTCTTTTATTTTGAAGTGAAAGAGGCACATCTCTATTGACTATCATTTGAGCCAATCCCTCTACAATAGCAGTCTTACCAGTACCTGGTTCTCCTATTAATATTGGATTATTTTTGGTTTTACGAATAAGGATTTGCATTACTCGTTGAACCTCTTCATCTCTACCAATTACTGGGTCAAGCTCTCCATCAATCGCTTTTTGATTTAGGTCAATTCCATATTTTTCTAGTGCTTCTAGTGTATCATCTCCAGTTTGAGAATCTATTGATTTACCACCTCTAATAGCTTCTAAGTTTTTTCTAAACTCACTAATATCTAAATATTTCTCAAATACCTCTCTAAAAAAACTCTCTGTTGAATTGGCAATTAGCCAACTATCAACGGCCAAAAAGCTATCCCCATTAGCACTCATTACACCCTCACCACTCTCTAATGATTTGATTAGGTTATGAGATAGTTTGATATTATCTTTGGTTACTGATGAGACTGATGAGAATTTTGAAGCCAAACTTTTGGTTTCTAGTTCTATTGCACTCTTATCTATATTCATCTTATTTAATACTTGATTAAGTATTGATTGTGAATTTGTTAAAAGCCCCCAAATAAGATGTAATGGCTGAACCTCTTGATTTTTATTATGTAGAGCCAATGAAAGTGCTGATTCAATGCTATCTCTCATTTGATTAGTTAATTTTTCTAAAATATTCATATTAATATCCTTTTAAATTATATTTATAGGAGTATTATATCAAGTTTAGTCTATACTTGTCAAGTTAGTTATATTAAATTAGTTATAGTTGAGATATTTTAATAGATTAGGGTAGTATAGTACTCTAATACTTATTATAAAGCATCTTTGTCTGTTTCGCCTGTTCTTATTCTTATTACACGCTCAAATATAGCGTAATATCACGCTAATGGATTTGGCAACATAGTGAATATCCAAATTTTAAATATAAAAAAATAGAATTAGAAGATATATTAAAAGATTTAGAGTATAAACGAGGTATGCTTGATGGTACTTCAAAATTTTTTAATGATAATGATATTAAAAATATATTGGTTAAAATGGCATTTAGAGATATTAAGTAATGCTATGAATATAGCAAATGCTAATATTAGATATATTATACAAAAAACAAAATTTTTAAGTGTGGTTTAAATACCAAAAAATATACGGCAATTACTAAAAAAAGTAAAGCAACCACAGTACGAGATATTCAAGAACTTGTAGCATTAAGATGTATAAAACAGATTGAGGGAAGTAGTGGTCGTAATGTTAGATATAAAATTATATTATAATTTATTTATTATGCAATAATATGATTAAAATTTAATCAAAAGATAGATTAGAGTTAGATACCTTTTAATATTACATCAAAAAGATAATCTACCTCTTTATCATTTAATTTAATAGTAGTTTGTGTTTGAAATAGCTCTATAATTGAAGTTTTTAAAAGTGATGGAGAGTAGATACATCGTGGATGGCACATCTTAAATCCTGCCATTAACCCAACAAATTGTTCTAGTGGCATTTGACAAATATAACACTCATTATTAAAATCTACTCTTCCTTCAAATAAGAGAAGTTTAATATAGCTCTCTACTGCTACTCTTTTGGGGTTTTGTCGTCCCCATTTGCTAGATGCCTCTAAAAGTAGATTAAAATAGAACTCATCAAGCTCTTCTATATCTCGTAGATGTGGTTCAAGTATGGTGATAAATTGATGCCAAAGTAGTATTTTTGAGTTATCTTTGAGCCAATCAAATGATAAATGACTAACTCTGCGAAGTCGTGGTAAAAACCTACTATCTTCTCCCTCAACTTCAAAATCTATCAAAAATCCCAAAGATATTATAGAGTGTCTAGCACCAAAAAACCGATAATATGATTGAGAACTCTTACTACTCAAAATTGTAACAATAGTATCTTCATTTTTGGCATTTTTTACAGATAATATAAAACCTTTCATTATAATTACTTTAATAAATCTTGATTTTTTATGTACATTTTTTATCCTTTTGATAGATTATAATATAATATATATAGACATTTTATCAAATTGCTATAAAGTTTTAGATAAAATATAGAAAATAAAACTATATAAAAAATATTTTAAATAAGGATTAGTAATGAAAGTTCTATTAATAAAAGATGTAAAAGCACTAGGTTTAGCTGGTGAGATAAAAGAGGTAAAAGATGGTTATGGACATAATTTTCTTATCAAAAAAGGTTTAGCTAAGCTTGGGACTACTGCTGTGATTGCTCAATGGGAAGAGGAGCAAAAGATAAAAGCACAAGAGTTAAAAGATGAGATAGCAAAGTTTGAAGATTATAAAAAGAAGTTAGAAGATATTAAAGTAGTTATCAAGAAAAAATCAGCACCTGTTGGAATTCAAGGAAGTGTTGGTAAAGATGAGATTGTAAGAACACTTAAAGATAGTCATAATATTGATATTGATAAAAAGACGCTAGAGCTTAAAAAACCTATTAAAACAACGGGTATTATTGGTGTAAAGGCTAAATTAGGTCATGGGATTATTGCTACTATTAGTGTAAGTGTGGAGAGTATATAGGTGTTTGATGCTACAACGATATTAGCTTATAGAGGTAATGACAGGGCAGTTATTGGTGGTGATGGGCAAGTTACTTTTGGAGATACAGTTCTCAAAGGTAATGCTAGAAAGATTAGACGGCTTTATAATGATAAAATATTAGCAGGATTTGCTGGTAGTACGGCTGATGCTTTTACTCTTTTTGATATGTTTGAGGGGATTTTGAATGAGAAAAAGGGTGATTTGTTTCGCAGTGTAATAGAGTTTTCTAAGCAGTGGAGAGGGGATAAGCATTTGCGAAACTTGGAGGCTATGATGATAGTGCTTAATCGTGAGCATATATTTATCCTTACAGGTAATGGAGATGTGGTAGAACCAGAAGATGGTAAGATTGCTGCTATTGGTAGTGGTGGTAATTATGCTATCTCTGCTGCTAGGGCATTATATAAGCATAGTTCTCTAAATGAAGAGGATTTAATCAAAGAATCATTGGCAATTGCAGGTGATTTATGTATATATACAAATAAAAATATCAGAACGCTAGAGTTATAAAGGATATAATAGTTGGATAATTTAACACCAAAAGAGATAGTAGCACAATTAGATAAGTATGTGATAGGGCAAAGAGAAGCTAAAAAAACAATAGCAGTGGCACTTAGAAATAGATATAGACGAATGCAACTTGATATTGAAACACAAAGAGATATAGTACCTAAAAATATTTTGATGATAGGTGATACAGGAGTTGGTAAGACAGAGATAGCTAGAAGACTTGCTAGAATGATGTCTGTACCATTTCTCAAAATTGAGGCTAGTAAATATACAGAGGTTGGATTTGTAGGGCGAGATGTAGAATCTATGATTAGAGATTTGGCTAATGTATCTTTGGGATTAGTCAAAAAAGAGGAAGAGAAAAATAATAAAGAGAAGATAGAGGCTTATGTTGAAAATAAGATTATAGAACAGCTTTTACCACCTCTTCCTAATGGTGCTACTGATGCTAAGAGAGCTGATTATGATAAATCATTTGCTAAGATGCAAGAGAAACTTGAAAATGGTAAATTAGACCATCTTAAAATCAAGGTAGATATAAAAGAGAGTAATGATTTTAGTGATAGTGGAATGCCTACTCATATTATAGAGGTTCAAGAGTCAATCTCTAAAGTTTTAGGAGGATTAAATAAAAATTCTAAAACCAAAGAGGTAAGTGTAAAAGAGGCTAAAATTCTTTTGGCACAAGAGGCTACTAATGAGCTTTTTGATAATGATAATATCAAAGAAAAGGCTAAAAATAGGGTAGAAGAGGGCGGTATAATATTTCTTGATGAGATTGATAAGATTGCTGTGGCAAAATCAAGTAGTAGCAGACAAGACCCAGGTAAAGAGGGAGTACAGAGAGATTTACTTCCAATAGTAGAGGGTTCAAATGTCAATACAAAATTGGGTATGATTAAAACAGACCATATCTTATTTATTGCAGCAGGGGCTTTTCATGTAAGTAAACCAAGTGATTTAATTCCTGAACTTCAAGGTAGATTTCCATTAAGAGTAGAACTTGATAGTCTCGATGAAGATGCTTTACATAAAATTTTGACTCAACCACAAAACTCTATGGTAAAACAGTATCAACTCCTTTTAGGCGTAGAAAAAGTAGAGCTTATATTTCAAGAAGAGGCACTAAGGTCTATTGCTAAATATGCCTTTAAAGCAAATGAGAAGAGCGAAGATATTGGGGCTAGAAGACTTCATACTATTATGGAGAAGATATTAGAAGATATTAGTTTTGATGCTGATGAACATTGTGGAGAGACTATAACTATTGATGAAGAGTTAGTAACAAAACAAGTTGGTGATATTGTCAAAGATGAAGATGCAACAAGGTATATATTATGATAAAAAATAAAAAGAGTGGTTTTGTAGCAGTTGTTGGAAGACCAAATTCTGGTAAATCTACCCTACTAAACTATTTAGTAGGTGAGAGATTAGCGATGGTTTCAAAAAAGGCTCAAGCTACAAGAAAAAGAATGAATATTATCGTAATGTATGAAGAGACTCAAATTATATTTGTAGATACTCCAGGTATTCATAAAAAAGAGAGACTGCTTAATCAATTTATGTTAGATGAGGCTCTTAAGGCTATGGGAGATAGTGATTTAATACTATTTCTTGCCCCTGCGACTGATTCACTCAAAGAGTATGAGAAGTTTTTGGAGTTAAATCAATCAAAAAATGCCAAGCATATTGTACTTTTGACTAAAATAGACCATATTAAAAAAGATGCTATTTTATCAAAGCTAATGGAGTATCAAAAATATCAAGATAAATTTCAAGCCATTATTCCATTTTCTGTAAATAAAAAAGTTGGTAAAAAAGCACTTTTGGATGAGATAAGTAAAAATCTTCCAGACTCTCCATATCTATTTGATAATGATATGATTACAACTGAAAATATAAGAAATATATACAAAGAGCTAATAAGAGAATCTATATTTGAAAACCTTAGTGATGAGATACCTTATGAGAGTGATGTAGTTATTGATAAAATTTATGAAAGTGATGAGATAGATAAAATTTATGCTACGATTGTGGTAGAAAAAGATACTCAAAAGGGTATTATTGTAGGGCATAAGGGTGAGGGTATCAAAAGAGTTGGGAAGTTAGCTAGAGAGGTATTAGAACACTTTGCTAATAAAAAAATCTATCTAAATCTTTTTGTATCTGTAAAAAAGGGTTGGAGTAAAAATAGAGACTCTCTTGAAGAGTTTGGTTATATAGTATAAGCTATTATTAATATTAAAACATATATAATATTAATACTTTGTTAAAGGAGCTATAAAGCTATGTTTAATATCAAAAGTAAGTCAAAAACAAAAGATAAAAAATCAGCAAACAAACAATCTAAATATAAATCTATCTTTACAATAGATGCTTATGAGAATAGATTTTATAAGCAACATAGTAATAAAATTGAGCCTAAGAAAAAGGCTGAATATAATACCTCAAATTATGTTACATCATATATGAGCAATAAAGATTTAATTTCTGCTGTAATTGAGATTAGTAATAATATACCAGAAGAAGATATTGATGATACAATAGAACTTAAGACTTATGAGGAGTTAGGCTTAGACCAAGCTAATACATATATTATAAGTTCCGTAGAGACAACAGAAGTAGATAATAATAGACATTTTCAAGTATTTGTTACCGAACCAGAAACAATTCAAGAAAAGTTCTCATCAGTTTTAGTTGAAGTTAAGTTTATAGATTTAATTATCCCATCACCTCTTTTATATAAAACTCTATATACAAATAAGATACTACATAATGTAGGACTTGATTGTTTTATCTATTTTACTAGATATGATACTGTTGTGGTATTGTATAAAGATGGAGACTATTTATACTCTAAATCAATAGAGTCCTCTCTTACTAGAATTTATGAAAAATATTTGGAGATGCCAGGTGATAGAATGGATGAAGATGAGTTTTATAAAATATTAGGTACTGAGGGGCTAAAAACAACAAATAGTGATTATCAAAAAGATGTAATGAAAATCTTTGGAGAGGTTTTTATTAGTATTAATGATATTTTAATATATGCAAAAAGAGCCTTTGATTTAGAGTCTATTGATAAAGTTTATGTAGGTAGTGAATTTGGTCCAATTGCAGGGCTAGAGGATTATTCCCAGACATATTTAGGGCATGTTTTAAGTGAGCTAAATTTTGATTATAGTTTTGATAGTAATGAGTGGTATTTAGAGCAGTTTCAATGTTTAATGGCTCTTACTTCAATTGGTTATCTTAACGAAGAGGATACTAATCTTGTAAACTTAACACAGTTTTATAGACCACCACCTTTTCATATGCGACCAGGTGGGCAGTTTATAATATCAACTACAATAGCAAGTGTTGTGGGTATTACCTATCCATCAGCATATCTAATTGGTGCTTATGCTAATCAGTTGGAGAGTCATCTATTAGAAGATAAAAAGAACAAACTTACAGCTATTGCTAATAAGTATAAACATATAATTGCTACTAAAAGTGCTATTTCTAAAAAATTAGATGGAGAGATAGAAGCACTAGATGTTACATATAGTAGTAAAATCAAAACTTTAAGTGCTATTTATAATAAAAAAGTTCACTATAAACTAAAATCAGAATCATTATATAAGTTTGCGGCTGACCTTAAAAGGCATGATGTACGAACAGATAGTATCAGTAGTGAGAATGATACATATACAATATCTTTAGTAAGTGAGAGTAGTAAGAGTATTACTAATTTAATTAAATCAGTGTCAGAAGAGTATTTTGAAAAAATAGATACTATAGATATTTCTAAAATTACTCATGACCAATCTACAGGGTATTATAGAGGATTATTAGAGGTGAAGTTAAGATGAAATTCTTTGCAGATAAAATGGAGGCATTAGATAAGTTTTTTGCCTCTAAAAATAGTAGTGAAAGTTATATGATTATTGTAGGGGTTGCTGGGAGTATCGCTTTTGTAGCATATATGATTTTTTTACCCTATGCTACCTCTGAATTTGAAAACTCAAAAGCTGAAAAGATTTCTATTAAAAAGAGTATTAATACACAAAAAGATTATTTAACATCTATAACAGTAGGTGGAGATAGAGATTATCATGTAAAGCAATATAATCGTGATATTGCTCAAAAGAAAAACTCTATTGCTAATTATAAAGCAAAAATTAAATTTGTAAATCTAAATCTTGAACAACTATCTGATATGCTTTTTAATAAAAGAAGTTGGTCAAAATTTATAGATTCTATTAGTTCTAAATCTGATGAACATGATTTAATGCTTAGAGAGATTACAAGTGAATATGTAGATAATAATGGTAGTTTTGGACATGTTTTAAAAGTTGGTATATCTTGTAAGGGTGATTATAATGGAATTGTAAAATTTATTAATCAATTAGAACAAAATGTATTAGTTACAGATGTATATGATATTCATATATATTCTGATACAAATACATCTTATGCCTTATCTGATATTAATATTTCTGTATGGGGAGTAAATCACTAATGAAAAAGTCAATAATATTTATAGCTATTAGTAGTATTTTACTATTTGGGCAAAATATATCTGTTGAAGATATTAAAATGATGGTTCAAAAGATTAGAGATAAAAGAGTAGGTATTGATATGAGCCAGTTACAATATACTGAAAATCCATTCGTATCTGTTGTTAAGGGTGGAGATACAAACTCTACAAAAATGGTTTTTAAACCAAAACGGATAGAGATACAGCTTAGCTTAGATGCTATAATGAATCAACGAGCAAAAATTAATGGTGAATGGAAAAAAATAGGAGATATGGTATCTGATTATAATATAACTTATATTAATGATAGAAAAGTTATATTATCAAGAGATAATAATCATACAAAAGAGATTTTTATATATAAAGATAAAAATATTATAACTTTAAAAGGGGAGTAGATATATGAAGAAATTTAATTTTAAAGGTATATTACTGATAGTAATAATTACACTATTACTACCAAATATATTAAATGCAAAGGGGTGTTCTACAAAGCTTTTTACAGCTACAATGAATAGTGAAATCACAATTGCAGATGCTATTGAAAATTTAGCAGATACTTGTGGTTTTAGTATTATTGTAAGAGATGGTTCAGCTAAAAAGCGTCTAAATAAGAGATTATATTATGTAAAGCTTAAAAATAGTACTCTTAGAGGATTTTTAGATACTGTACTTTTAGAAAATGATTTAATATATACTCTTAATGGTAACAAGTTAGTTATATCATATTTAACAACAAAAACTTTTAGAGTTCATTATATATCAGGGAGTAGAACGGGTAGTTCAAAAGCTAATGTAACTATTGCAAACTCTAGTAACTCTGCATCTAGTGGTGGTGGAGAGAGTGGTGGTTCATCTAGTGGAGGAGGAAACTCTGAAACAGGAATTTCAATTCAAAGTGATGATAAGTTTGAATTTTGGAATACAGTAGAGAAAGAGATTCAAAGAATATTAATAGGTGCTGGTGATGGTAGTACGCACTATTTAAAAGAGGGTGATTCTTGGGTGGGCCCTGATGGGCAAAAGTGGGAGTATAATCCATTAGCCCCAATAGTAAATCCAACAGCAGGAATGGTAACAGTAACTGGTACTGCAAAACAGTTAAAAAGAGTAGCTAAATATATTAAAACTCTTACAAAACAGATTAAAGCACAGGTATTAATTGATGTAAGAATATTAAGTGTAGAGTTTGATAATAGTAAGACTACTGGAGTTGATTGGACTCAAATCTATGGACTTCAGAATTTTACTCTAAACTCTATGATGATGACACAGAGTAATGTTGCTTCGTATGAAAGAGGTGGTGGAGAAGGTGGTGGAAGTTTTCCATTCTCTGGAACTACATTTGCAGACAATCCTACACCTACAAGAGCAGGTGTTTTTGAAGTTGGTGCTACTGCAGAGATAAAAGATTTAGTTAAATTTTTGGGCACTCAAGGAGATGTAAAATCAATTTCAAGTCCTAGAGTATTAACTCTTAATAATCAACCAGCACTTATTAGTGTAGGTAGAGAGCTATTTTATAAAATCAAATCATCTACTTCAACATCAGGTAGTGCTGGTGGGACATCATCAGAGGGTGAGCAAGTTAGTTCTGTTTTTGCTGGAATACTATTAGATATTACACCTGAAATTTCTCCAAATGGTATGGTTACACTTAAAATTAACCCATCAATTACAGATACAGCAGATAGTGTAGCATCAGATGGAACAGTTAGGACTATTCCACCTGATTTAATTAGACGACAAATTGCTTCGGTAATTACAGTAAAAGATGGGAAACATGCTGTTTTAGGTGGGTTGATTTCATCTAAAAAAGGGTTAAAAATATCTAAAGTCCCACTTTTAGGTGATTTACCACTACTAGAGTATATGTTTAAAAAAGAGGAGAAGATTGATAAGGTAGAAGAGCTTGTATTAATTATTACTCCTCATATTATTAAGAGTAGTAAAGATATGTCTCTTAAAGCATTAGGATATAAAAAATTAAGTCATGAGTAGTTTTAATGATATTAAAAATATATTTATTGATACAATAGATATTGAAGAGTATGTTGAATTAGAATCAGCACTATATTCTTATAATAGATTATCTGATAGTATTAATAGACCACTTAAAATGGTACTACTTTTTGGAAGACCAGGGACAGGTAAGAGTATATTACTCAACCGTCTCTATCAAAATCTTAAATATCAAAGAGAGATACACTATTTTGATGCCCCCTCAACAGAGGAGAGAGAATTTTTTAGAAAGTTTTTTAAGTTAGTAACTCTAAAAGATTTACCAAAAAATACAGAGATAAACTTCACTACTTTAGTTGATTATTGTAAATCTATTCAAGGTAAAAGAGAGATTACAATTTTATTAGATGAAGCTCAAATGTATGATACCTCTATGTTAGAGAAGATTAGAATTTTATCAGATACTAGGGCTATTAAATTTGTAATTTCAATACATAAAACTGATAATGAAGATTTAATCACAAAAGAGCATTTTAAGACTCGTATTTGGGAAACAATAGAACTAAGAAATGTAAGTAAAGTAGAACTCAAAAGCTATATACATAAAAAACTTTTAAAGAGAAACTATTTTGAAATAGCAGATATTATCAAAGATAAGCATATTAATATGATATATAGCTTTACAAATGGTAACTTTAGAGAGTGTAATAAGATGATGTTTAAGATTTTTGAGATTTATGAATATTATGATGGATTAGAAGGTTATAAAATCAATGAAAACAGATTTTCTAAAAAGTTTATAGAGATGGCTGCTATAAGATTAGGATATATTAATGTATGAGATGAAAGATTTAGAGAGAGAGTGGCTCAAATATAAATTAAAACGCTCAATACCATATTTTATTTTACTATTTTATATTATTTTAATTGCTATTTATTATAACTATAGAGTAGTTGTCAATAGTTTTGTAGGTGAATATTATAGTAAAATAGTTAAAAAATATGATATAGGTAAAGATACTATCATCATAGAAGTCAATAAAAGTAAAGATATTGTAGTTAAAGTTGATAAAAATATTACTAATGATGAGTTAAATGTAAGTGATGAACTGTTTGATATAAATAGTACTATTTATGAAGAGAATGTAACAGACCCATTTTTTAGTAGTATTAAAAGTGAAATCAAAAAAACTCCACAAGATAAACTAGAAGATGAGATAGAGAAAAGACATGAGAAAAAATATGTATATATTAAAACAACTTCAAAAGCATATAAAGAGGTGGAAAAAAGATTTGCACTGAATCAAGACCCAGAAGATGCACTATTTTTAGCAAGATTTTATTATGAGTCTAAAAAATATAAAAAATCTGAAGAGTGGGCATTTATAGCCAATGAGTTAAATGACTCTTCTGAAGAGAGTTGGTTGATTTATGCAAAATCAAAAGCAAAAAGAGGTAAAATATTAGAAGCAGTGCATATTTTAGATTCATATCTTAAAAAACATAATTCAATAGCTGCTAGAAAACTATTAGAACAATATAGAACAAAATTATAAAAAGAGGGAATAATGGTTAAATTAATTAAAATAATGTTAGATGAAAATCTTTTAGCAAAAGATAGTATATCCTATTTGGTTAGACATCGTCCAAATCCACTTAAAGTTAATTTTGCTAATCTTATAGAGCATAAATTTATTGATGTTAATATTGTAGAGGAGTTCCTTGCTAAAAAGATTAGGGAAGGTACTATTAACCTAGCCCATCTTGAAAAAATTGAGGGTATGAATATTAATAAAATTCTACACCTTGTAGCCAAAGAGCTAAAAGTTAAGTTTGTAGATTTAGATGATATAGAACTTGATATGAACCTATTTGCCAAGACACCATATAAACAGTTACTTAAATATGATGTTATTCCTGTTGAAGAGAGTGACCTTAGTATCTTGATTGTTTTTGGAGACCCATTAGATATGGAAGCACAAGATGTAATGCAGAGAATTTTTCCTAGAAAGCCTCTTGATATTGCAATTGCTCGTCCTAGACAAATTCAAGAGTATCTACAGAGACTAGAGATTAATGAGAGTGTTAAGGGGTTAGTTAATGGAATTAGAGATGATTTAAAAGACTCTTCAGGAGGAGATGAAAGAGATAGAGATGAGTCTCCCGCTGTATTAAAGCTTGTAAATATTATTCTAAGAAAAGCTATTACATCGTATGCTAGTGATATTCATATTGAAGCAACTGAAAAAAACTGTATCGTAAGAGCTAGAATTGATGGTATGTTAGTTCAATTATTTACTTTTGATAAAGATATATTTTTCCCTCTCTCTTCAAGGATAAAGCTTGTATCAAATCTTGATATTGCAGAGAAAAGAAAACCGCAAGATGGAAGATTTTCTACTGAAGTAGCAGGTAATCCTTATGACTTTAGGGTCTCAACACTGCCTACACTTCATGGTGAATCTATAGTTATGAGGATTTTGGATAAGTCCAAAGTTATGATAAGGTTGCAAGATTCCGGAATGACAAAACATAATTATGATAAATTTACAGAGAGTATTGAAGCACCTTATGGAATTGTACTTGTAACAGGACCAACAGGAAGTGGTAAAACCACAACTTTATATGGTGCTTTAAATGAAATCAGAGATGTAAGAGATAAGATTATTACAGTTGAAGACCCTGTTGAGTACCAGATGGGTGGAATTCAGCAAGTCCATGTAAAAGCTAGTGTAGGACTTAGCTTTGCTGATGCTCTTCGTTCAATTCTTAGACAAGACCCTGATAAGATAATGATTGGGGAAATTAGGGACCAAGAGACTCTTAGGATTGCTATTCAAGCAGCTCTTACAGGACACCTTGTGTTATCTACTCTTCATACAAATGATGCTATTAGTGCTGTAACAAGAATACTTGATATGGGAATAGAGAGTTATCTTGTAAGTGGTGCTTTAGTAGCTATTCAAGCACAAAGACTTGTAAGAAAGCTTTGTTCTCACTGTACCGTTCCTGATACACTCCAAGAGAAAGTAATGAGAGAGATAGAACCATATCTTCCAAAAGATGGTAGAGAGTTAAAGTTTTTTAGAGGAGAGGGGTGTAAAGAGTGTGGACACTCTGGATATAGAGGACGGGAGATGATTTCAGAAGTACTTCAAATTAGCGAAGAGTTTTCACGACTAATTGCTTCAGGTGGGTCTAAAGAGGAGATGACAGAGTTAGCATTTAAAGATGGTTTTGTTCCTATGTTTAGTGATGGATTAATTAAAGCACTAGAGGGTAAAAGTACAGTAGAAGAGGTATATAGGGTGGCAAGACTATAATGAAATATTTTAATGTAACTATAATTAATAAAGGTGTCAAAAGTGTAGAAGTAATTAAGGCACAAGCTAAGATGGGTGCTGTATCTACTGCAAAAAGAAAATTTCCAGGTGCTGTTATTGTAAGGGCTGTAGAGACAGCAGCTCCTGTTGAAGATAGTTTTCAAGAGATTATGAAAAAAGTTAATGATGCAATGGAGGGTGCAATTCCTGAATCTGCAAAAATAGCTAGTATTAGACAAATTGCTGTTATGAGTGATGCTGGTATTCCTATTAATGATACTCTCCAAGAGATTGCAAATACTGTTGAAAATGATAAATTAAAAAAGATTTATCAAAATTTATGTGATGATATTAATGCAGGAAAGAGTATGTCTGCCTCTATGGAAAAATATCGTGGTGAATTTGGAAATATTACTATCGCTATGACAGACTTGGGTGAAAAAACAGGTAATATATCAGAAGCATATTCCAAATTAGCAGGAATTTTGGAGGATATTGCTGATAATAATAAAAAATTTAAAAAGGCTCTTAGAGGTCCTAGAAATACGCTAATTGCTATGGGGGTAGCATTTTCTATTTTGATTTTGGCTGTTGTTCCTAAATTTAAAGAGATATTTGAAGCTTTAAAAACGGACTTGCCACTACCAACACAAATTTTACTTTTTCTTGAACATTATATGAATACATATATGGTTGAAATTATTGTTAGTTTTATTGTTATTAAACAGATACATAAATATATGTATAATAATAATATAGATTATCAGTTTAAGGTTGATGAGATAATGATTCACCCTAAATTTATTTTAATTAGTAAGGCTATATTTCTCTCTACAATGCATAGATATAATCTTGTATTTGGAGAGCTTGTAAAATCAGGTACTCCTGTTGTAGAGGCTTTAACCACTGCTGTTGGAATGGTAGATAATCTAGCATTAAAGAAAAAACTAGAAACAATATCTCCAAATATTCAAAGAGGTAAGAGTCTAACAGAATCACTTATTGAGACAGGACTTTATGAAAATATGCTTTTACAGATGATAAAAGCTGGTGAAGCTGGTGGGCAATTAGATATGATGTTGGATAAGGTTACAAATTATTATTATGCTGAATTTACAGATTTAATTGATAATTTATCTGCTTATATTGAGCCTATTATGATGTTTTTTATTGCTTGTCTTGTTACGCTTATGGCTCTTGGAATATTTATGCCTATGTGGGGTATGGGTGAAGCAGCAGGAGAGTAGATAGATATGGTATTTAAAAATCTAAAAGAGATAGAAACCCTATCTTTAGATGAAAAATTAAAGAGAGTAGGAGGGTTTAAAAAAGCTCCCTACTCTAAAAATCTATTTAGAACTAATATGATGCTAAATCCATTAAAGTTAAATCATTTAAATCAAATTGATAATCTTAAATCTGATATGATAACTCTAAACTTAGAAGATGCCATTGCCCCATCTCGTAAAAAAGAGGCACTCTATAATATAGCTCTATTTTTATCTAATATAAGAGAGTCTAATAGTTTTATCGTAATTCGTACCAATCCATTAGGAGAGGGAGCAGAAGAGGAGATAGAGTTTTTAAATGATTTTGGTTTTGATGCTATTAGAGTATCAAAGGTTAAAACTAAAGATGATATATCCAAAGCTCTATCAATCCTATCAAAAGATAAGGAGCTTCATATCTCAATGGAGACAAAAGAGGCTTTTATAAATTTAAGAGAGTTTAGAGTTGATAATAGATTTACAACAGCTAATATTGGTATTTTAGACCTATTAAACTCACTTAATCTACCTCAATCACTACTTGAAATTAATAATCCTACAATTGATTATATACTATCTAAATTTTTGCTAGATGCTCATTTTATAGGAATTAGAGCAACCTCTTTTATGTTTCAAGATTATAATAATATCAAAGATTTTAAAGAGTGGTGTAAAAAAGAAAAATTAATGGGCTTTAGTTCAAAAGCATGCATGGGACCAGCTCAAGTAGATATAGCAAACTCTATATTTGGAGTATCCAAAGATGAGATAGAACGAGCTAAACATATCAAAAAAGTTTTTGAAGATAGTAGCAGTATAAATGAAAATGGATTTATGGATACTAAATATGGTTTTATAGATGAACCTATCTATAAAGATGCTCTATTGGTATTGGATAGTATATGAAAATAGTTTTAATAATTCTACTCTTTATATCACCTATTTTTAGTTATGATTATCTTCAAAATAGAGATGTTCAAAAATTTATAAACTATATGGAAAAAGAGCATAAATTTAATAAAAGTGAATTAGAGAGTATATTTAAAAAAACTAAATTTGATAAAAAAGTTTTATCTAAATACACCGTCCCTAAAAAAGCATATAGAAGTGATGCTAGTTGGAAAATTTATGAGAATAACTTAGTAGTTCCCTTAATGTTTAAAAGAGCAAAAAGATTTAAAAATACTCATTTAAAACTTCTAAAAAAAATATCTAAAAAGTATAAAGTAGATATAAATATTATTATAGCAGTTGCAGGAGTAGAGAGTAACTTTGCTAGAAATACAGGAAATTTTTCTATAATTAATTCACTTACAACTTTGGCCTTTTTTAAAAATAGGAAACAGAAGTTTTTTAAATATGAGTTAGAAGAGTATCTTCTTCTTTGTCGAGAAAAAGGGTATGATATATTTAAACTTAAAGGCTCTTTTGCTGGTGCTATGGGTGTGGTTCAGCAACTTCCATCAATTAATAGAGAGTATGGTGTAGATTATGATAGAGATGGTATCTCTAATCCTTGGAGTATCCCTGATGCCCTAGCTTCAATTGCTAATTTTTTACATTTAAATGGTTGGAATAATAGCAGAGATATAGTTATTAGTAGTAGATATAATAAAAAAGAACCTCTACTATTAGAGAGTGGTTTTGATAAGTATTACTCTATTAATACTTTAAAAGATAATGGATTAATATTTGCTAACTTTAAGCAAGAAAATGCTACTTTAATAGAGTTAAATGGTAATATTGGTAGAGAGTTATGGCTAGGAGATAAGAATTTTGATATTTTGACAAGCTATAATAATAGCATAAATTATGCAATGGCACTATATAGAATATCAAAAATGATTGATAAATAAGATGTAATCAATGATGGATGAAGATATAATTTGGAAAGGTCATGATAAGCATATTACAATGATGAAGTATCATCTAATATCTCTTATTCTTTTTATTATAATTATATCTATATCTATAAAAATAGATTTTAAATTTTTATCTCTTTTAGTTATTCCTTTTCTTCTATCTTATAGCAAATATAAAGCGATTCTTAGAGATAGTTTTGAAATCAACTCTAAACGATTGGTTATGGTACATTTCAAAAAAGGTAAATATAAAACTCATGAAATAGAGTTATATGATGTTAAACATTTGGTATTAGAACAAAAAGCAAATGGTAAAGGTTATATTATATTTAAGACTATGAGCAGTAAATTTGAAGAAGTCATAACACCATGTATGAATAATCCAAAAGAGATACATAATATTATAAGAGATATTGTAGAAGATTTAAAACTCAATAGAAATAAAATTTTATCAAGTGATATAGAGTAAATTTGTATAATTAAACCATTTAACACTCTTTTTTATATATAATTTGAAAAAATATCTTATAAGAGGATTATATATAATGATAGATTTAAAGTATTTAGAAAAAAATTATGAAGAAGCAACAGATAAGCTAATTAAAAAAGGTGTAGATAGAGAAGTTTTAGATAAACTAAATTCACTATTTATCACACACAAAGAGGCTTTGAAATCTTATGAAGATAGTAAGGCACAACAAAATCAATTATCAAAGCAGTTTGGAACATATAAAAAAGAGGGCAAAGATATAGCACCCCTTAAACAAGAGATTGATGAGTTAAAAATAGTTATTAATAGCAAACAAGAAAAAGCAAGAGAAATATCTCAACAAGTTGAAGAGTATGCTCTAAATATCCCAAACTTCCCAGATGATAGTGTCCCAAATGGAGAGAGTGAAGATGATAATGTAGAGCTTCGCAAAATCCTTAATCCAAAAGAGTTTAGTTTCAAACCCAAAGAGCATTGGGAGTTAAGTGAGATAAATGGTTGGATTGATTTTGGTAGAGGAGTTAAACTTGCCAAGAGTCGTTTTAGTGTCCTTAGAGGAGATGGAGCAAGATTAGAAAGAGCATTAATTAATTTCTTTTTAGATGAGAACCGTGCCAAAGGATTTGAAGAGGTAGCCGTACCATTTATCAATAATCGTGATATGCTTCAAGGTACAGGACAACTACCAAAATTTGAAGATGACCTATTTAAGATAGAAGATGAAAATCTATTTCTAATTCCAACAGCAGAAGTCCCACTTACAAACTTATATAATGATGAGATTTTAAGAGCAGATGAGTTACCAAAACTTCTAACAGCATATACCCCTTGCTTTAGAAAAGAGGCAGGAAGTGCAGGACGAGATACAAGAGGTATGATAAGACAACATCAATTTAGCAAAGTAGAGATGGTAGCAATAGCTAATCCTCAAAATTCAGAAGAGATATTTCAAATGATGGTATCTAATGCTTCAGATATACTTAGCAAATTAGGCTTACCTCATAGGGTAGTGGAGTTATGTTATGGAGATTTAGGATTTAGTGCCTCAAAGACAATAGATTTAGAGGTATGGCTACCTGGTCAAAATCAATATCGTGAGATAAGTTCAATCTCAACTACAAAAGAGTTTCAAGCAAGACGAGCTAAAATTAGATTTAAAGATGGCAAAAAAAATAGCTTAGTCCATACTCTAAATGGTTCAGCATTAGCAGTAGGTAGAACAATAGTTGCTATAATGGAAAATTATCAAAATGAAGATGGTAGTGTAGATATTCCAGAAGCACTAAAAAAGTATATGTAATGATAGCTATTGTAGATTATAATATTGGCAATCTTGCCTCTGTTATTAATGCCTTTAAAGTATTAGGCGAAGATGTCGTAGTAGAGTCTAATCCATCTAAACTAAAAGAGTATGATAAATTAATTTTACCAGGGGTTGGAGCTTTTGGAGATGCTATGGAACATCTTAAAAGTAATGGTATGGATAGGGCAGTAATAGAGTATGCAAATAGTGGAAAACCACTTTTGGGAATTTGTCTAGGAATGCAACTATTATTTGAAAGTAGCCAAGAGTTTGGAAATCACAAAGGATTAGGAGTGATTGAGGGTAGGGTAGTAGCATTTGATGAATCTAAGTTTGAGCAAAAACTAAAAGTCCCACATATGGGTTGGAATGAGCTATTTATCCAAAAAGATACAGCACTTTTTAAAAATTTATCAAAAGAGTTTTATCTATACTTTGTACACTCATATCATATTGAATGTGATGATAAATATGTAATTGGAAAAACATATTATGGATATGATTTTGTAAGTGCCGTAAATAGAGATAATATATATGGAATACAACCACACCCAGAAAAAAGCCATAAAAATGGACTAAAGATTATAGAGAATTTTATAAATATGTAGGGTGTGATTGCTATCACACCTTTTGAAAAATATAATATTAATGGTGCGTTGGGAAACGTACCCTACGGAAGGAAAAGCCAATGAGTGAGCATTTTATTAGAGAGATTGAGATTAAAAATTTTAAATGTTTTAATGATTTCAAAGCAGATGGATTTGGTAGAGTTAATCTTATTGGTGGTAAAAATAATGTTGGGAAGACGGCTTTTATGGAGGCTATATTTTTAGCTTCTGATATTAAGAGTATTGATTCAATAGATTTTATTAACTCATTTTTTGTAATAGAGACACTTAGAGAGGTATTAAAGAGTTATAGTGGAGAGATGCTTGTATTAGAGATTATAAAAGTTTTTGAAAAGTATCAAAATATAGAGATTAAAACCAAGGATTTTTATATTCACTTAGAGATTCAAAAAGATATGCTACAAGATAAGTTTTTGATAAATGGTAAAGATAGCAGAGTATCAAGAAAGTTAAGCAACGATTTTTTTATAAATAGCTATGAATTATGGAATTTTATTCCAAGTTATATAATAGGTAATAAATTAATCTTTTCTATTTTCAATCAAATTAAAAAACAGAGAAAAAAAACTCAATTAAATAATATTTTAAAGCAATTTGATAATAATATTTTGGAATTTGAAATTATAGATAATCAACCACAAGTCTTTTTAGATAGTAGTCAAAAATTTCAAAATATATTAGAGTTAGGACATGGATTAAAGAGATATATTGTTATTATAGCTTCAATTTTGATTAATAGAGATGGGTTTTTATTTTTAGATGAGATAGAAAATGGTATTCATCATAGCCAACTAGATAAACTATGGAATATTATTTTAACTATATCAAAAGAACAAAATGTTCAAGTATTTGCTACAACTCATTCAGAGGAATGTATCAAAGCATTAGTTACAGCTAACAAAGAAGATGTAAAAACCTATCAACCAAAAGAGCCTATATTAGAAAATAATGAGATTAAATTTATAGAGTTAGGTATAGTTGATGGAAAAGTTGACTCTATTATTTTTGATTTTAAAGAGTTGGAAAATGAAGTTGAGCAAAATATGGAGATTCGTGGATGGTAAGGATTTTTTGTGAGGGTAGTGATGATAAAACCTTTTTACGATTACTACTTAATGATTTAAAAAAATCTCAAAATATTATTGGTCAGCATAATTTTGATTCTATTATAAAAGTGATGGGTGGAAAATCTAATCTATTAGACAAAAAAAGTTATAAAACAGTAAATAAACAGGTAGGAAAGCAGATTAAAAAAGTCCTATTTGTATTTGATTGTGATTTTATAGAAGATGATAATATCTGTGGTGGGTTAGAAAATAGTATAAAGGCGATTGAAAAGCTTATAACTACACTAGATTGGAAAATAGAGGTTGATTATTATATCTTTAATAAAAATCTTGACTATTTTATTATTGATACAATTGATAAAAAAGAGAACTTTTTAGGGTGTGAAGAGTGTTTTGAACTAAAAGAGTTAAATAAAAATAGAAAGATTTTAACTTGTATATATAAATCTCTATATCCCAAAAAACCTTTTGATTTTTCACACCCAAATTTCAATGAATTAAAACATAAACTAAAAAAATTATTTAAGGAACAAAAATGACAATATTACCAGCAATAGACCTAAAAGATGGAAAAGCAGTAAGACTTAGCAAAGGGCTAATGGAGAGTGCCAAAATTTATAGTGATGAGCCATGGCAAGTGGCAAAACGGTTTGAAGAATTAGGGAGCGAATGGGTTCATTTAGTAGATTTAAATGGAGCATTCGCAGGAGAGCCGAAGAACTTAGAGCAGATTAAAAAGATTAGAGAAAACTGTAATCTAAAGCTTGAACTTGGTGGTGGGATTAGAGATGAAGATACAATTAAAATGTATTTAGAGTTAGGAATTGATAGATTAATACTTGGTTCAATCGCAGTGAAAAATCCACAATTTGTGCGAGATATGGCAAAAAAGTATCCAATAGTTGTAGGAATTGATGCTATTGATGGTATGGTGGCTGTTGAGGGTTGGGCAGAGACTTCTGATATGAAAGCTACTGATTTAGCCAAAGAGTTTGCTTCTTGTGGAGTTGAGGCGATAATCTGTACTGATGTTGGAAGAGATGGAATGATGAGTGGATTAAATTTGGAATTTACCAAAGAGATACAAGAGGTATCAGGATTAGAGACAATAGCAAGTGGAGGGCTTAAAGATATGAGTGATATTAATGGACTTATTGAGATGGGTATTGATGGGACTATTGTTGGAAAAGCCTTTTATGAGGGTACACTTGATTTAGAAGAGGCATTTAAGGCTACTAAATAATGGAACAACAAAAACACTTTATCAAAGATATAGAGATTAAAAACTTTAAATGTTTTAAGGATTTTAAAGCAGATGGATTTGGTAGAGTTAATCTAATTGGTGGTAAAAATAATGTGGGTAAGACGGCTTTTATGGAGGCTTGTTATATTAATAGACAATATACATCACAAGCTATAGCTGATATAATATTTTCCAGATATTTAATAAATTTATTTGATGAATTGTTAAAAGAAGTTGGAATAAAGTATATATTAAACTTTATAAATCATAAGGCTAAAGATATTGTAGGTGGTGAAGTAATATCAAATTTGGGTATTTCAGAAATAAAATATTTTGAAAATGAATTAAAGAATGAAAAAATATTATCAAATATTATATATTTTGATACAAATATACAATCAAATAAAAGATATGATGAATGGTACTCTATAATTATAGAAAATGGAATTGAAGATAATGTTGATAAGCTTATTCAAATATTTGATACAAATATAGATAAATTTAGAATTATAAAATCTCAACCAAAATGTAGAAAAAAAGATGATAAAAAATATTATAATTTAAATGAATTTGGGGATGGTATTGCTAAAATTATCTCTTTTATTTGCCTTCTTTTAGCAAAAAAGAAAAGCATTGTTTTTATTGATGAGATAGAAAATGGAATACATTACACAAATTTAGATGAATTATGGAGAATTATATTAACTATTTCAAAAGAGCAAAATGTTCAAGTTTTTGCCACAACACATTCAGATGAGTGTATAGAATCTTATGCTAGAGTGGCTAAGAGTTTGGAAGATGAAGAGATTACTTTTATTGAATTAGGTAAGAATAAAAAAGATGAGATTAGAGCAATGGTATATCCTTATGAGTGGTTTATTGATGAGATAGAACAAAATCATGAGGTTAGAGGATGGTAATTATTGTTGAAGGAAAAGATGATAAATCTTTTATTGTTGCTTTATTAAATGATTTAAGAAAAAATGGAGAAATAGTACTCCAAGATAATATTAATTTTGATAATTATATTGAGGTAATGGGTGGAAAGTCAAAACTTTTAGATAGCAAACATACTAAATATAAAAAAATTCAACTTAAAATAGATAATGATAATATACAAAAAGTTCTTTTTATTTTTGATTGTGATTTTAAAGAAGATGATAATATTTGTGGTGGAATGGAAAAATCGTTAGAGTGTTTTAGTAATCTGAAAAAAGAATTAAATTGGAATATAGCAATTAATGTATATGTTTTTAATAAAAATTTAGATTACTTCTTGATGGACACAATAAAAGATAAAGATTGTTATCAAGATTTTAAAGGTTTAATCAACTGTTTAGATATTGAGAAATTAAAGCCAAATAAAAAACCAATAGCAAATTTATATAGAGATTTATATCCATATCCAGAGTTTGATTTCAAAGATGATAATTTTGAAGATATAAAACAAAAACTAAAAAACTTATTTAAGGAAGATAATGGATAATACATATAACGAACTAACAATTACAATCCCACCTCAAATGGTAGAGTTTGTAGCTGATTATGTATCAAATATATTTCATGATGGTATTGAGATGGGAAGTGATAATATTATTATTAGAAGCGAAAAAGATATTAGTTATATCAAAGATGGAGTAGAGGCTTTGCTTCATCAATTAGATGATAATATGAAATTCTCATTTCAAGAAGAGATTAAAAAAAATGAGGATTGGATAGGGGTATATCAAGATAGTGTAGAACCTGTTGTGGTGGGTAGTTTTTATGTTAAGCCTAGTTGGTATGAAGATAGAGAGGATAAGCTAAATATTCAAATAGACCCAGCTTTGGCATTTGGTTCAGGGCATCATCCAACTACTTTTAGTTGTTTGGAGTTTATAGAGAAGTATATAAAAGCAGGGGATAAGGTTTTAGATGTAGGTTGTGGTAGTGGTGTATTAGGACTTGCTTGTGCTAAACTTGGGGCAGATGTTGATTTATGTGATACAGACCCAATTTCAGTGGAGAGTACAATAGAGAATTTTGAACTAAATAAGAGTAGTTATAATGATATATGGGAGGGGTCTGTATATAAGAGAAAATCTCAATATGATATGGTAATTGCTAATATTATAGCAGATGTTTTGAAATTAATATCCAAAGATATAGTAAAAGCTACAAAAGATAATGGTATAATGATACTTTCAGGAATTTTAGATAAAAAGGAAGAGTTAGTACTTAAATCATTTAAAGATTATGAACTAATTGATAGAAAGTTAAAAGGTGAGTGGGTAACACTCGTATATAAAAAATAGTAAGAGGAACTTGATGAACAACGGAAATAAAAACGATAACAATTTTTTTAATAATAATCCCATATTAGCATTTATGGTATTTTCAATAGTTATAATATTGGTATTTAAGGTATTAATTGGTGATAATAGTGGTGGTATGAATGATGTAATGGGGCAAAAGAGCAATATTATTACAAAGCATGTTAAATACTCTATTATTAAAGATGAGATTAAAAAAGGTAATATTAAAACAGTCAAAATTACACCTAGTAGAATAGAGGCTCGTGGTGATGGCTTTAGAATGGTAGCTAGTAATATACCTGCTAATGATTTGACACTTATTAAACTTTTAGAAGATAATAATATAGAGTTTGAGGGTGCTATGGGTGAGGGTATGGTATCAGAACTTATCTCAATGTTACTACCTATATTTATATTTTTTGCAATTTGGATAATCTTGGTTAAGAAGATGCAAAAAGGTATGGGTGGTGGAATGCTTGGTATGGGTAAATCAGGCACACAAGTAAATTCTGAAAAACCTGATACAAAGTTTGATGATGTAGCAGGAGTAGAAGAGGCAAAAGATGAGGTCAAAGAGATTGTTGATTTCTTGAAATATCCAGAGAGATATATGGAACTTGGAGCAAAAATCCCAAAAGGGCTTCTATTAGTAGGACCTCCTGGTACTGGTAAAACTCTATTAGCCAAAGCCGTAGCAGGAGAGGCGAGTGTGCCATTTTTCTCTGTAAGTGGTTCAGGATTTATTGAGATGTTTGTAGGGGTTGGGGCAAGTAGAGTAAGAGATTTATTTGAACAAGCCAAAAAGGTAGCACCATCTATTATATTTATTGATGAGATTGATGCAATAGGTAAAAGTCGTGCAAGTGGTGGAAATATGGGTGGAAATGATGAGAGAGAACAGACTCTAAATCAACTTTTAGCTGAGATGGACGGATTTGGTACAGATACACCAGTAATTGTTTTAGCAGCTACAAACAGACCTGAAACACTTGATGCTGCGTTGCTAAGAGCAGGTAGATTTGATAGACAAGTATTAGTAGATAAGCCTGATTTTGAGGGAAGACTACAGATACTTAAAGTTCATAGTAAAGATGTTAAACTTGCTTCTAATATTGATATGGAGATAATTGCAAAACAGACATCAGGATTAGCAGGTGCTGATTTGGCAAATATTATCAATGAAGCAGCTCTTCTTGCAGGAAGACATAATAAAAAAGAGATAGAACAATCAGATTTACTAGAATCAATTGAGAGAACTTTTGTTGGACTTGAAAAGAAAAATAGAAAAATAAGTGATTTAGAGAAAAAAATTGTATCATATCATGAGAGTGGTCATGCTTTAATGGCAGAACTTACAAAAGGGGCTACAAGAGTAACAAAAGTATCTATTATCCCTAGAGGATTGGGTGCTTTAGGATATACTCTACACTTACCTGATGATGAAGATAGATTCTTGAAACAAAAATTTGAACTTTTAGCAGAGATTGATGTACTTTTAGGTGGTAGAGCTGCTGAAGAGGTATTTTTAAATGATATTAGTACAGGTGCTAGTAATGACCTTGACCGTGCTACTGCGATAATCAAAGATATGATTACAGTTTATGGTATGAGTGATGTAGCAGGACTTATGGTACTTTCACGAACTCAAAGTTCATTTTTAGGTGGTGGAATGGTATCAAATGATTATAGTGATAAGATGTCAGAAAATATTGATGAGTTTATAAGATTATCACTTGATAAACATTATGAAGATACCAAAGCTACTCTTAGAGAGTATAGTGGTGCTATTGAAGAGATGGTAAAAGTGCTTCTTGATGTAGAGGTAATTGAGGGTAATACAGTAGTATCTATTATCGATAAGTTTGAAAAAGAGAATGGTATGGAGAGTAGATTAGCCCATACTAAATCAATAGATTCTCTATTAGAAAAAAAGAGTTAAAATATCTATTATGATGTTGAAGCAGATTAAAAAAGCAGGTTTTATCCTAAAGCCAAATTCACCAGAGATTAGAGATACCTATATTGGTATCAAAAAACTCTTTAATAAAAGAGGTATAGAGGTAGTACTAGATAATAGAAGTGCCTCTATGATTTCTAAGAGTGGAATAAAGTTTAAAAAAATGTGTAAAGAGGTAGATTTTTTGGTATCATTAGGTGGTGATGGCACACTTCTATCTCTTGTAAGACGAAGTTATGGATATGACAAGCCAGTATTAGGTATCAATGCAGGAAACTTAGGATTTTTAGCCGATGTCAAACTTGATGAAGTTGATGAGTTTTTGGATAATCTACTCAAAGGTAATTATAGAATAGATGATAGAATGATGATGAGTGCCAAACTTCACAAAGCCAATTATACAGAACAGTTTTATGCCTTTAATGATATTGTAATCACAAGACCAACAATATCTAAAATGGTAAAAATTGATGCCTATATTGATGAAGAGAACTTTAATACTTATAGAGGAGATGGATTAATTGTATCTACCCCCACTGGTTCTACGGCTTATTCATTAGCATCAGGTGGGCCTGTAATGTATCCACTTACCAAAGCTTTTATATTATCGCCAATATCCCCACATTCTCTTACTCAAAGACCCCTTGTAGTCCCAACTGACTTTAGGATTGAGCTAATATCCCCACAAGATAGAGTAATTGCTATGGTAGATGGACAAGATGACTATATAATGGAAGTCAATGATAGATTAGAGATTACAATAGCATCTATGGGTGCTAAACTATTACACAAAAAAGAGAGTAATTATTTCTCTGTTTTAAGAGAAAAACTATTTTGGGGAGATAGATGAGTAGGTCTATAATTAAGAGAATATATATAAAAGAGCTTCTATTTTTTGATACTTTAGAACTAGAATTTGATAGTGGATTAATTGTATTTACAGGTGCAAGTGGAGCAGGTAAGTCTATGCTTATATCATCACTTCTCTCTACATTTGGATTAGACACACCCAAAGCATCAATGTGTGAAGTAATATTAGAAAAGTTTAATAGCCTAGAACTTGATAGCTATGATATTGATGATGAGTTTAGTATCAAAAGTATCAAACGAGATAAGCTAAGATACTATATTGATGGACAAAAAATATCCAAAAAATCCCTACAATCCCTATTTAAACCACCATTTGTAAGCTACCTATCTGTAAGAGATAGAGAGGGCTTTAGTAGTGATAATCTACTCTCTATCATTGATAATATTATCATCAAAGATAATAGAGTTTTCAAAAAAGAACTTAGAGAGTATAAAAAACGATTTAAAATATATCAAGATAAACTCAATCAACTACAAGACCTTAGAGATAACCAATCTAAAATCAAAGATTTAATAGAGTTTGCCACATTTGAAATAAATAAGATTGATACAATCAACCCAAAAGTAGGCGAAGAAGAAGAGCTTCTAAGACTCAAACAACAACTATCAAAAATAGATAAAATCAAAGAAGCAATAGATGGCTCACAAGGAATATTTGAGTTTGAAACCCAACTAATAGAGGCATACTCCCTAGTAGATAAAGATAGCAGTTTTATCAATGATACATTCACCCAAATAAGAGCAGATTTTGATGATATAAACAACCTATCACAAGAGTTAGAAGATACAGATATAGAAGAGCTACTCAATAGAATAGAGCAAATATCATCACTAATAGAGAGATATGGCTCAATCCAAAATACAATAGATTATAGAGAAAAAAAACTTCAAGAACTAGATAAATACAAAAATATATCTTATGATATGAGAGCATTAGAAAACTTTGTAGAGTTAGAGTATCAAGAGCTTATAAACTTAGCATATAGATTAGATAGCACAAGAAGAGAAGCCTCTATAAACATAGAAGAGTATCTATATGAGTATCTAAAAGAGCTAAAGCTCTCACGAGTAAATTTTATATTTACCCAATCATCTCTATCAAGCTTAGGTAATAGCACAGTAGATTTATCCATAAATAACTCAATAGCCTCAACTCTAAGTGGAGGAGAGTTTAACCGTCTAAGATTAGCACTAATGGTAGTAGTAATGCAAAGAGGTGCAAATAGCCAATCAGGAGTAATAATATTAGATGAGATAGATGCCAATGTAAGTGGAGACGAATCAATAGCCATAGCCAACTTAATACACAAACTATCACAAAAATATCAAATATTCGCCATATCCCACCAACCCCACCTAAGTGCCAAAGCCAACCAACATATTTTAGTGACTAAAACTCAAAATGGTGGAGAGGTAGAGGTATTAAATAGAGATGGTAGAATACAAGAGATAGCTAGAATTATAGCAGGAGAGAGAGCAAATAGCGAAGCTTTGGAGTTTGCTAGGAATTTGATATAGGGTAGGGTGTTTTCCAATGCCAATGAATTAAGCCCAAAACCATCTACAAACTAGCTTTTTTAGAGACAGGAAACTTAGTAGAAGAGTGTTTTTCTCTCTTGAAACATTAAGACCAAGGTATCCCGACTTCGCCCCAAACCTTCCTTAAGCAACGACTAAATCCCCACCCACTAAGGAAAGTTAAAGCTCTAAATTATTGTAGTGCCTAGCTAAATCTAT
>Ga0256842_1000481_pt1 | contig 35383 bp, 29 predicted proteins | sample 4559240metaG_FD_185973 | JGI IMG/M metagenome (GOLD analysis project Ga0256842, IMG submission 185973) | Hydrothermal vent microbial communities from Guaymas Basin, Mexico - 4559-240 | ecosystem: Environmental > Aquatic > Marine > Hydrothermal vents | place: Mexico: Guaymas Basin | collected...
TGCTACTTTAGCTTATGCTAACACAAACAAGATAACTAACAAGGAGTTGTTAGAAGCTATTGAACTTATTATTTATACTATGTAGCTTAATTAATCATCAACTCTTTATATTTTTTTTGTTTCTTACCAAGAGGTATAACTTTTATATTTATATTTTGTCTATGTTTTAAAATCATAGGTATTACACCAGAAGTTTGAACACCGTTCATCTGTTTTTCAAAGTTATTTCTAAACTCTTCACTTTGATCTAGCATATTGGTGTCCATAACATGTTTTGCCTCTTTTGAGCAATCACTTATAACAGCAGATGCAATAATCTCGGCAGTACTTATTTTATCATCTAGTTTTTTAACACTATCTATGCGACAATCTTTTAATACTGATAAATCATGTAAAAATTTATCGTTTTCAAACTTGGCTTTTTCTGGAGTTTTTGAAGAAACACAGCCAACAAGAAGAAGTGGTAAAATAATTAGGTGTAGATATTTATGCATAATTTTTCTTTTTTATGAGTATAACATAATTATTTATACCTATTAAGTACCTATCCAAGCATAAAAGCTATATAAACTAAAATAAACCTTAAAAATAACTACATATAAAATACACACTATTTATCTAATATTCACTTCTATATAATTACACCACTACAAGAAGGAGCAGGTATGAAGTACTTAATACTTATCATACTGACAATAATAAATATGAATGCAATGGACTTAAAACGTTGGGATTCCAACATTAACAAACTGAGTGATGATGAAAAATATGTACTTATAAACAAAGGGACAGAGCGACCCAATACAGGCAAATATACAAACGAAAAATCTAATGGTATTTACACTTGTAAACTTTGTGGTGCTGAGCTTTACACATCTAGTGACAAGTTTGATAGCCACTGCGGTTGGCCATCTTTTGATAATGCAATCCCTAATGCTGTAAAAGAAGTTCCTGATGCTGATGGTAGACGCGTTGAGATAGTTTGTGCTAACTGTGGCGGACATCTTGGTCATGTTTTTAAAGGTGAAGGTTATACTTCTAAAAACACAAGGCACTGTGTAAACTCTATTTCGCTAACCTTAAAATCTGAGAAAAGCCAAAAAGATACTAATCTTTCTTATGCTTACTTTGCTGGTGGTTGTTTTTGGGGCGTTGAATACTACTTAGAAAAATTAGATGGTGTTGACAAAGTATACTCAGGTTTTATGGGTGGCCATGTTAAAAATCCTGGTTATTACGAAGTAGTATCTGGGAAAACTGGACATTTAGAAGCCGTTGAAGTTATCTACGATAGTTCTAAAATCTCTTATAAAAAAATAGCAAAAACTTTCTTTGAGATTCATGATCCAACTCAAACAAATGGTCAAGGTCCAGATATTGGCACTCAGTACCTATCTGCTGTTTTTGTTAACAATGATAAAGAGAGAAGTGTTGTAAAAGAACTTATGGAAGAGTTAGATGAAAATGGCTTTGATGTAGCTACAAAAATACTTCCAGTAGCAGAATTTTATAAAGCTGATGAGGGTCATCAAAACTATTATAACAAGAAGGGAACAAGACCTTATTGTCATGGTTATATTAAAAAATTTAACTAAGAATATATAATATTTAGAATTATTGTTGTATACTGTTTGACTTAAAAAATAAGTGGGAGACAATTGTGGAATTTGACTTAATGGATTTACATGAACATAACTCTAACCTACTTACACTTTTAACCCAACATCTTCCAGATATGCTTTGGGTTAAAGACCTCAATGGAAAATACCTCTATGTTAACAAAGCCATCTGTGATGGTTTACTAATGGCTAAAGACACGAAAGAACCACTTGGAAAAGGTGATGTTTTCTTTGCTCTTAGAGAAAGAGAAGCTCACAAAGACAAACCAGAGTGGCACACTTTTGGAGAGTTATGTTTCAATAGTGATATAACTGTTATAGATGAAAATAAAGCTATGAAGTTTGAAGAGTATGGAAATGTAAAAGGCAAACTCCTTCATCTTGAAGTATTTAAAGCCCCTTTTTGTGACAAAGATGGGAAAGTTATTGGTACAGTTGGAACTGGTCGTGATATAACTGAACTAAAAAAAATACAACTAGACCTCCAAAGAACTCTTAGCACTCTAAACAAACAGAGAACACAACTAGAATATCAAGCAAATCATGATGCATTAACAGGCTTACCAAATCGTATATTATGTATAGATAGAATCTTACAAACAATTAAACTGACAAAAAGACATAATAAGAAAGTAGCTATTATATTTATTGACTTGGACCATTTTAAAGAGATAAATAATTCATTAGGACACCATATTGGTGATAAAGTTCTTATAGAATTTGCAAAGAGAATGAAAGCTAAACTGAGAAAATCAGATATTATTTCAAGACTTGGTGGTGATGAATTTTGTGTTGTTATTAATGATATAGATGACATAGACACTCTTTCACATTTCATTATAAATAGCATGGATATTATCAAAGAACCTTTTATTATCAACGATATTAAACTGCATGTTACTATGAGTATTGGAATATCAGTATATCCTAATGATGGAGAAGATGCAGATGTACTTTTAAAAAATGCAGATGCAGCTATGTATGATGCAAAAGATAATGGTAGAAATACTTACAGATTTTACGACCGTACTATGACAGAAAGAGCTTCCCAAAGAGTATTTTTAGAATCATCTCTAAGAAAAGCTATTGATGAAGATGAATTAGTAGTATATTTTCAACCTCAAGTTGACTCAAGCACAAATACACTAGTTGGGATGGAGGCTCTCGTAAGATGGAATCATCCTGAGCTAGGATTAACTTCACCTGATTACTTTATCCCTATTGCTGAATCAACAGGAATGATTGTAGATTTAGATAGAGTTGTAATGACAAAGGCACTTACTCAACTTCATACTTGGTATAAAAATGGATTAAACCCTGGAAAAATTTCTCTAAATCTAACGATAAAGCAGATAGAATCTGATGACTTCTTAACTTTTTTAGAAAATTTAATCTCTTCAGAGGAGTGTTCTTATAAAAATATTGAGTTTGAAGTTACAGAGACTCAAATCATGACTAACCCTGAACTCTCAATAAAAACTCTTGAAAAAATAAATGCCTTGGGTATAAGTATAGCTATTGATGATTTTGGAACAGGTTACTCTTCACTAGCATATCTAAAAAAACTTCCAATTACTAAACTTAAAATCGATCGCTCTTTTATAAAGGATTTACCACAGGATCAAGACGATATTGCAATAACTAAAACAGTTATAAGCTTATGTAAAAGTCTAAATCTAAAAGTTATTGCTGAGGGTGTTGAAACAAATGAACAAAAAGATTTTTTACTTAAAAATGATTGTAAATTTATACAAGGATACTTTTATTCAAAACCATTAAGCACTAAGGATATGACTGAGTATTTGCAAAAGCAAATATAGTCTTATTTCGTAAAGTTCTTAACAGATTCATCTAAATCTTTAACAACATCATTTTTAAAATCAGTAGCAGTATTTCCCGTCTCATGCGAATAAACTATATATATACCAATAAGTACAGCAATTAATGCTAATTTTGAATTATGTGTTTGATTAAAAGTAAAAGCTAGTATCACAAGCAGAAGTAATGAAGCTGGGTATAAAATGCCGTCCATAAAATTATCCTTTTAAATATTGATAATAGTATAACATAAGTCTACATGTAGAGGAGTCTCTACATGTAGGGAAGAATTATTTAGTTTTTCTAGATTCTCTTTTTCTTTCGTTTTCACCTAAGTATCTTTTACGAATACGAATAGACTTAGGAGTAACTTCAAGAAGCTCATCATCTTCTATCCACTCTAAAGCACGCTCTAGTGACATATCACGTGGTGGAACAAGTTTAATAGCTTCATCAGCACCAGATGAACGAACATTTGACTGAGCTTTACCTTTAATAGGATTAACAACTAAGTCGTTTGAACGAGAATGTTCACCAATAACCATACCTTCATATACTTTAGTTTGAACACCGATATATAAAACACCACGATCTTGAATACCAAACAATGAGAAAGCAAGAGTTTCTCCATCAACCATAGATACAAGAGCACCATATGAACGAGATTCAACACCACCAGAATATGGACGGAACTCTAAGAAAGAGTGATTCATAACACCCTCACCTTTTGTATCAGTTAAGAATTGACCACGGAAACCAATTAAAGCTCTTGCTGGAATCTCAAACTCAATTCTTTGGAAACCTGAACCCATTGGTAACATTGATTTCATCTCTGCTTTTCTTTTACCAAGACGCTCAATAACACCACCAGATAACTCTTCAGGAACATCAATAACTAAATGCTCATAAGGCTCACACTTAACACCTTCAATCTCTTTAACAATAACTTGTGGACGAGAGATAGAAAATTCAAAATCTTCACGACGCATATTTTCAGCAAGTACAGTAATCTGAAGCTCACCACGACCTGAAACTTTGAATTTACCTTCACCAACAACTTCAAGTTTCATCGCAACATTTGTACGCATCTCAAACTCAAGACGCTCACGAAGTTTATTTGAAGTAACGTGTTTACCCTCTTGACCAGCAAGTGGAGAATCATTAACAGCAAATACAACTGTTAGAGTTGGCTCTTCAACATGCATAGGATCAAGTGCTACTGGATGAACAGGATCAGCAACAGTATCACCAACATCAACAGTCTCCATACCGGCAAATGCTACGATATCACCAGCTTCAGCTTGATCAATTTCCATACGGTTTAGACCATGAAAACCAATAAGTTTAGAGATTTTACCCTTAACCATTGCTCCATCAGCTTTTGCAAGCATAATATTATCACCTTTACTAACAGTACCATTAAAGATACGAGAAATACCAATTTTACCAACATAGTTATCATAATCTAATGTAAATACTTGTGCTTGAAGAGGATTTTCAGCAGAACCCTCTGGTTCTGGAACATCATTAATAATTGCTTCAAAAATACACTCAAAATTTCCATCAGGATCAGCCATATCCATTTTAGCTATACCATCACGTGCAGCAGCATAAATAATTGGGAAATCTTGTTGATCATCAGTAGCATCCATATCTGCAAATAGGTCAAACATCTCATCAACAACACGCTCTGGATCAGCAGAAGGTTTATCTATCTTGTTAATAACAACAATAGGTTTTTTACCTAACGCTAACATCTTCTTAACAACAAATTTTGTTTGTGGCATAACACCCTCATAAGCATCAACAAGTACAAGTACACCATCAACCATCTTAAGAACACGTTCAACTTCTCCACCAAAGTCAGCATGACCCGGAGTATCAATAATATTAATCTTATGATCTTTATAACGAATAGCTGTATTTTTAGAAAGAATCGTAATACCACGCTCTTTTTCTAAATCATTACTATCCATCGCTCTTTCATCATGTTGTTCATGAGAAGCAAATGTACCAGACTGTTCTAATAGTCCATCAACTAAAGTAGTTTTACCATGATCAACGTGAGCGATAACGGCGATATTTCTAATTTTTTGCATATTGCGTTTCCTTATATAAGCATCTTTATTATAGAGGCTTGGGGTAAATATTTTCGCGATTGTACCCAAATAAACATTATAAATCAGTAAAAGTAATGATATAATCATAATTATAAAATATTCTGTGTATTTTTATGTAATCAAAGAAAAAAGTTGCTAAATGTTTGAATATCCAAATAAATTAAATATAATATTTGATAAACTAAAGAAATTTAATATAAAACCTATTATTGTTGGTGGATTTGTAAGAGATTATTTTTTACAAAAAACTTCTAAAGATATAGATATTGAACTTTACAATGCTGATAGTTTTGAACAGGTCCAAAAAATATTAGAAGAGTTTGGAACTTCAAATATTATTGGAAAAAGCTTTGGAGTAGTCAAACTTTGTGTTGATGATTTAGAGCTTGATTTTTCACTTCCAAGGACTGAAAATAAAATATCTACTGGTCATAAAGGCTTTGAAGTTCAAACTTTTAAAAACCTAGACTTTAAAACTGCATCTAAAAGAAGAGATTTTACAATTAATGCTATTGGATATGATATTTTTGAAGAGAAGTTTTTAGATTATTATAATGGTATAAATGATTTAAAAATTAAAAAATTAAAATATATAAATAAAAATACTTTTAAAGAGGACCCATTAAGAGTACTTCGTGCTGTACAGTTTTGTGCAAGATTTGAGTTTGATATGGATGAAGATTTATTCTCTACATGTAGAGATATGGTAAAACAAAACTTACTTTTGGAACTTCCTAATGAAAGAATATACACAGAGATAAAGAAACTACTATTAAAAGCTAAAAAACCATCCATTGGACTAAAGTTATTAAAAAATTTCGATATAAAAATATTTGAGATAGATGATACTAAACTTTTAGATGTGAATAACTTTGTAAAGACTAAAACAACTAATGATGATCTAAATTTAACTATCATATTGGCAATATTATACAAAGACACTGAGTATAATTTAGAAAAATTAACCTCCTCAAAAACATTAAAAAAAAATATAAAAATGCTTCTACATGTAGAGGATTATTTTGCTAGAAAAACTAAAACTATAAATTATAATATTGCTAAAGATTTGAATTTGAATATATTGAAGTTATTTTTAAAAGCTCTAGATGTAGAAGATAAAACACTAGAAAAACTTAATTTTTTAAAACCTAAAGTTCATGGAAAAGATTTGATAAGAAAAGGGATGAAACCATCAAAAGAGTTTTCAAATATCTTACAAACTCTTTATGATGAGCAACTTAAAACTTATATGTAAATCCAAACTCTAAATTATCATTATTTTTCCATCTACCAAAATGAGTTTCATCAGTACCATCATAAGCCGTATAAGATAGATAAAAAGTTTGATTATCAGTATAATTGTATTTTGCTGTTAAATTTTGAAAATTATCATACTCTTCTATAGAATAATTTACTAAATATAAAAAAGACAACTGAGAATCTTTAATAAATTGAACTGAAAAGCTTAAGTTATTTTTATTTATTCTAGCATACTCTGAATCTTGATATACCGAATTTGATATATTTTCATTCGTTATTATTTCATTTGAATACTCTAAAATTAAAGCTATTTCATCTAAATTTAGTTCTGATGCATAGTCAGTTTCTCTATGTTTTATACCAATATTATATTTTACAAAATCCTGATCCATATCATTCATTGTGTCTTGATATACAACATCTAAATAAAATTTATTTTCTTTTACAACATTTAACAAGCCAAATGCTACATATGTACTTACAGGATAAGCTTTAGTATATAGAAGTGTAGATTCTTTTTTTAAAACTGGAAATAATGCTTTTTTTCTAGATATATAAGCATAATATTCTATACTATCTAAAATTCCAGAGTATTGCAGTAAAAATGCCCAATTTCTTATGTTTGAATTAGTTTCTTCATTTTCTATAATTGCATTTGTATTTATAGGTGAACTACCACTATTATTACTATAAAAGTTATAATCACCTCCTTGTAGCCATCTAGAATTCACATCTGGCATACCATAGTTAGTATTTGTTGGAAAGATATAAAAACCTATAGTATCATCTTCTATATAATAATCTCCACCAAGCATAAAAGCACCCATCTCAGTTGGATGTTGTGGTGGTGAAACTACAGATTTTCCAAAAATATCACTTGGTGAATACATTTCAGACAAACCTATTTTTTTAGTTTTTTTACCTAAATACAAATCCATATCATCTAAAAAATATGTTAAATATAATTTAGAGATATCTATATATTTAACATCATTATCTTCATTATTAGGTTTAGTCAAAATACCTTTTTGATTATCATTTTCAGTCATATACATAGCAATAATAGAGGTGTCTAGTTGCATATTTTCTGTTACATTTGTTTTATTCTTCATCTCTAAAATATTAAAAAAATCATCTTTAGAATATTTCTTTCCATTTATATCATTATTACTGTATGCAGTTGCAAAAGCACTATACTCAAAATCTATTACCAAATTTTCAGACTCATCTTCATCAGCAAAGACAAATGATGTAGCCAATGCTATTAATAGTATAACTTTTAACATAACTTATTTTAAACCTTTCTACTTATAGTTTGTGCTAATCTAGTACCAAGAATAATACTAATATTTCTATAAAGTTTAGAATATATTTTTGGGTAAGATTTTATACTCTCATCAATATCTTTAGAGTTTAGAACTAAAACTTCAATATCTTCAGTAGCAACAACTGTTGCTGTTCGTCTAATATTTTCAATAAACCCAACTTCTCCAACAACTCCACCTACAGAAAGAGAAGCTATTTTATGATCTTCTCCAACAACAACATCAACTCCACCTTTTAGTATAATAAACATTTCATTACCAAATTCATCTTCTTTAATAAGTATCTCATCCTTAAGTAATTTTTTTACTCTACTAAGTAATATAACTTTCTTGATTTCAACTTTATTCATATTTGTAAACAATGCACAACTATTTAAAAGTTCATCTCGAAGATTTAAAGATAAAATATCCCACATATTTACTAATCTAACTTGTGCAATTATAATAGGTGTAATAATTAAATCAGAAAGCATTGCATATAGCATTGCTATTGCAGCAACTAAACCAAACTGAGCAACAATTGTAAATGATGATACATATAAAACTAAAAATCCAATAGCTAAAGATATAGATGTAGTTATAACAGGAATAAGTTGTGATTTAACAGTATTGTAAGCTGCTATTTCCTTACTGTCAGCTTTTCTTACTTCACAATTGAAGTGTGTCATCAGGTGTATAGTATCATCCAAAGCAATACCAAAAGCTATAACTGCGACCATTATTGTTCCAGGATTTATAGGAATATCAAGAAGAGTCATAGTTCCAAAAGTCATAATAATAGGTATAATATTTGGTAACAATGATACAAAACCTGCCTTAACAGATACAAATAATAAAGACATAATAATAAAAACAATAGCAACTAAGATTAAAAGGGATTGTAATTGTCCTACTAGTAAATCATCTGCAGCTTTATTTATAAGAATATTTTCACTTGTTATATTAATAACTACATTACTACCATCTATCTCATTATCTAAAAATTCATTTAACTTAGTTAATGCAACAGCTAACTTTTCTGAGTTACTTATGTTATGTCTTACAACAATATTAGCAGCAGAGAAATCTGAATTTATATATTTTTCTATATCTCCTCTTTGAAAAAATAATAAGTACTGCTCAACTAAATCTCTTGTTTGAGGAACTATATAAAATTCTTCATTACTATTATGCATCTCTCTATTTACTAATGACATATGATCTGTAAATGATATAGCACTATCAAAAATACCACTAGACACTACAAACTTTTTTGTTTTCTCTAATTTTCTTAAATTCTCAGGTTGCTTAAAAAAATCTTTCTTATTACCTTGAAATGCTATATAAAAAGTTTGCATTCCAGCTAGGTTCTCATGCAATTTATGAGAATCTGTAACTAAAGGGTGTCCCTTTTCAAAATAAGACAATGGATCATTATTTACTTGTAAGTTTTTTGCTAAAAAAATAAAAATAATCAAAAGAGTAATAGTTATTATAGATATTATTTTCTTATGATGAGTGTACCATTTTGTTAAAACTGACATAATTACATCTGTGTATTTTGCAAATGAATTTTTATCATTATAAGCTTCAAGATTAAAAAAACTTAATAAAATTGGAACGAGTAAGATAGTTATAATTCCATTTATACTAAGAGCAAAACTTGCAGTAATTGCAAAGTTATTAATAAGCTCAATATTACTAAATATATTAGAAGCAAAACCTAAAATGGTCGTAATACTTGTAAGAAGTATGGCTATTCCTGTCTTTTTTAGCATTTTCTTTATAAGAAAATCTTTACTTTTTTCAGCAGAATTCTTAATATAGCTTAAATATGTTGATATCATATGAGTATCTTCTGTAGAACCCAAAACTATAATCATTGTAGGTAGCATCGCACTAAGTATATTTATCTCAATATTTAAAAGTCCCATAACACCAAAAGTGATTACAATAGATAAAAAAGATGTAACTAAAGGTATAATTGCAGCTACTTTTGTTCTTAAAAAGAATAACAATAACAACAGTAAAGTTAGCATAGAAAAACTGCCTAAATATACTAAATCTCCATATAAGGCATTTTTCATCTCTTTACTAACTCTATGAGAGCCTATCTGAAAAATATCATCAAAATCACCATTTAAAGGGATTAAAAGCTTTTCTATAGATTCATAAATTATTTGAGTATCTATAGTTCCCTTAGCTATACTTAGGTTAATTGTTGTAACCTTTGCATCTTTTGAAAGTAAGTTATTTTTTACAATTGGATTGGATAAAGCATCATCTTTTATAGCTTCTAATGCTTCTATTTCTTCTGGTGTTTCATCTATTAATTTGGAAGATTCAATAAAACCATCTATATTTTTAATATTATTAACTGAAAAAAGAGAATCTACTTTTTCAACAAATTCTAAATCACCAAGTTCATAAACTAATTCTTCAATTTTTGATATTTTTTCATAAGTAAAAAGATTATCATCTTTAATGTAAATTATTGTAGTATCATCAGAACCAAATTCTTCTGTAAATTTATCATAAATAATTTTTGATTTATCATGCTGATTTAGAAGTGAATTAAGGCTAGTATCTATTTTTAATTTTTCATAACCAGTAATAGAGAACATTAATAATAAGAAGAGCATAAATAGGGTTGTTTTTTTATTATCAACCCCAAAATTCAACATATATTCTAAAAAGCTCTTCATATTTATCCTAATAATTAAAATCTCATAAGCATACAATAAGTTTACATACAATAAACTTACATTTTTACAAACATAAGGGAAAAATAAATGAAAAAATATTTTATTTTGTTACTTGTAACATATGGTTTATTACTTGCAAATGATGCTTTAGATGCAAAAACAATTATAGATGAAGTTTCTTCAAGACATAATGCTGATTACGAGTTTGAAACTCAAAGAATGACACTTATTGATAAAAAAGGTAATGAAGAAAGTAGAGGTTTAAGACGTTATTCACGTAAAGATAAAAATAATCTTTTTAAATATCTTTTAGTTTTTGATAAACCAAAAGGTATAAAAGGTGTTGCTCTTTTAACATGGCAAAATAAAGATAAAGATGATGATCAATGGATGTATTTACCAGCTCTATCTAAAGTAAAGAGAATTGCTAAAGGTGGAAATAAAAACTACTTTATGGGAACTGATTATGCTTTTGAAGATTTAGTTTCTGAGAATAAAAATAAGTTTAGATACGAAAAACAAGCAGATAAAACTATTGATGGTAATGATTGTTATGTTATAAATGTTTATCCAAATACGAAACAAATGAGAAAAGCATCTGGTTATAAATATAGAGCTTTATATATTAGAAAAGATATCTTTTTTACTGTCCAGATTGATTATTTTAGTAAAAGAGGTAAATATATAAAACAACAAAAACTTCTTGAACTTGAAAAAATCAAAGGTCAAATGTATAGAGCTAAAATTTCTGTAATGGATAATTTAAAAGAAAAGCATAAAACCAAAATTATTATTATAAAAAGAAAATTAAGTAAAAAAAGTGTTCCTGCTAAATTTTTCAAACAAAGATATATCAAATCTGGTAGACATATAAAATAACATGTCTACTTTAACTACTGCTTAGAAGAGTCTATCTCAATAACAGTATGAACATTCCCACGAGGTTTAAAGTCGGCTACAAGTTTTAGACTTTTTGGTTTTATTTTTTCCCAAATAACATCATAAATCTCATTTGCAGAGTTTTCATGACTTATATATTTAAACATAAATGAGTTTATATAAAGTTTTATAGCTTTTAACTCCACTACAAATTTATCTGGTGTATATTCTATGTATATAGTTGCAAAGTCAGGATAACCACTCCTTGGACAAAGTGCCATAAACTCTGGTAATGTAACTTTGATTAGGTAATCTTTTTCATGCTCATTTGGCCATATCTCTAAATCTTTCTCAACATCAAAATCTCGTATCTCTTTTTCACCATATTTCATCATTTTATTCCTTCTAAATATTTTCTAAATTAGCTAAATATTTTCCCTGTAAATAATCAATACCCAACTCTTTAGATAAGTTATTCACATCTTCATTTTCAACCATTTTTATCCAAGTTTTAAGACCTTTTTCATGTGCCATCTTATTAAAACCATCTACAACTGCTCTATGTTTGCTCTCGTTAGTATTTTTAGAATAGTAGCTATCAAATCTAACCATATCTACATCTAAATCTCTAAGATATAAAAAGCTTGTGTGAATAGACCCTAATCTATCTATAACTATCTCTATGCCAATATCACGCAGTATTTGAAGTGTTGAGTTATACTTATCTATTCTAGGATAGTATTCACTTTCACTTAAAATAAAGACAACTCTTCCTTTTGAATCAGAATTACTTTCAAACAACTCTTTAACTCTAGAGATAAAACGGGGATTTCTCACAGAAGTTGGTGCAATACTAATAGCAAACTTCTCCTCTGAAGTTAGTAAACATTTGTTAATATTTTTTTCTAAAACCATCAAGTCATAATCAAGCATAAGTCTAAGTTTATCAAGCACTTTCATATAAGCTTTTGGATAAAGAAGTTTTTCATTATCTGTTTTTAGTTTTATAAAACACTCTTTCATGATAACTTTATCATTTAAAAATATATCTTGTGTTGAGATAGTAAAACTTTTTTGCTTAATAGCACGAATAACAAAAGACTCTAACTCACTTGGATTTATCTCTTCATAAGTATTTGTAACCTGTTTTGAACTTCTATTTTGGTTCTGTAATTCAAAAAGATTTTCTATCAAATAGTTTATATCTTTTGATAAACTGCTATCATTAATAGCACCAGATATTTGAATCTCTATATCATCTATTTTGAACTCATCACTTTTTAAATAAATTAGTTCTAAGAGTGTTTTATACTCACTCTTAGAGCCTTTTAAACCTATAAGAAAATCCCCACCTTTAATATGACCAAGTGGGAAATTTATTATATCTTTATGTTTAAAATATTCACCAATCCATTTAGCTACTTCATATAAAACTTTATCACCATTTTTAATACCATAACGATTATTTATCTCATGAAGATTATCTATACTAATAAGCAAAAGTGTGTAATTATTATTCTCTTTTATCTCTTTTTTTATATATTTATACAGATACTGCCGTGTAAAAGTTTTTGTTACACTATCGGTAATGTTTATATCAAAACCTTTATATATAAGAAAAAGTATAAAGTATATACTAAAAACCAATATTAAAAGTGACTCAATATAAAAAGAGATACTTATAACTTCATTGCTTGTTATAAATGTATGAAAAATAAGAGCTAATATAAGAGCAAAGACAGGAAGTACCATTCTAAGTGCTAACCTAAAACGATACTCTCTCTCTTTTGTTTGTGGAAGTAACATAAAAAACTTTAGATATTAAACATCTAAGTGTTTAACATCTTTTGCATGAGTTTCAATATAGTTACGACGCGGTTCAACTTCATCACCCATAAATAGTGTAAAGGCATCAGAAGCCACTTCAGCATCTTCGATTTGAACTTGAAGAAGTACACGGTTTTCAGGTGTCATTGTTGTTTCCCAAAGTTGATCTGGATTCATCTCACCAAGACCTTTGTAACGTTGGATATATGAACCTTTTTTAGCATAATCATTAATATTTTCAAGAACTTGAAGTATATCTTCATCAAAAGATATATCCCACTCCCCAATCTTTTTATAAACAAAAGAAGCCTCGTTGAAATGTGGTGCAGCAAACAGATCATCATTTATAAGTAACTCTTCCATACCACCTTTTGTCTGAACAAAAATATGAATAGAATCATCTGTTATAGATTTTGTTAAAATATTACACTCGTTTGCTGTTAAAAATTTCTCAACCTCTTCATACATTTTAGCAATAGGAAGACCAATTAAATCTGGATTTTCTATAAAGTTACGAATCAAATCAACAAGAGCATAACGACGCTCTAACGCTACTAAACTTCCACGATAATGATCAACCATTTTAAAGTAACTTACCAAGTCATTATGACCAATACCCTCAACTTCTAAAGATTCAACACCATTTTCAATTAGGTAGTCATTCATCTCACGATCATCTTTAAAGTAAATCTCTTTTTTACCTTTTTTATAACGATAAAGTGGTGGTTGAGCAAGATACAGATAACCTTTTTCAACTACATCACGAAAATGTCTAAAGAAGAAAGTAAGAAGTAAAGTTTGAATGTGGCTTCCATCAACATCCGCATCAGTCATGATGATGATTTTATGATAACGAAGTTTTTCTTCATTATACTCTTCACCAATTCCACAACCCATTGCAGTAATCATATTAGTAATCTCATCTGATTTTAAAATCTTTTCTAAACGAGCTTTTTCAACATTTAAAATCTTACCTTTAAGTGGTAAAATTGCTTGAAAAACTCTATCACGACCCATTTTTGCAGAACCACCAGCAGAATCCCCTTCCACCAGATAAAGTTCACAAATAGACGCATCTTTAGACTGACAATCAGCAAGTTTACCAGGCAGAGTACCAACACTCATGCTGTCTTTTCTACGAGTTAAATCTCTAGCTTTTTTAGCAGCTTCACGACCACGAGCTGCAGCTAATGCTTTAGAAACAATAGCTTTTGCTTGGATAGGATTTTCTTCAAAGTATTTACTTAGTAGTTCGTAAGTTTGTTTTTGAACTAAAGGACGAACATAAGTATTACCTAATTTTCCTTTTGTTTGACCCTCAAACTGAGGCTCTGGAACACGAGCTGAAACAATAGCGATTAGCCCCTCTTTAACATCATCACCAGAGATTTTTACATCTTTTTCTTTAGCAGCACCATTTTTAGAGTTATAGTTACTTACAACACGAGTTAAACCAGCACGAAAACCAGCCTCATGTGTACCACCATTTGGAGTACGAATATTATTTACAAAAGATGCTAGTTTTTCTTCATATCCATCATTGTACATTAGTGCTACATCAAATTCAATATCTTCTATTTTTGCAGAAAATGAGAAAACATCAGCTACTAAAGCTTTTTTATTCATATCAGCAACATACTGAGCGATACCACCCTCAAAGTGATATATCTCTTCAGTATCAGTTCTTTCATCTTTAAAAACAATAGTAATAAATGGATTTAAGTATGCTAACTCTTTAAATCTTTTTGAAAGATACTCATACTCAAAAGTTACAGTTTCAGTAAATATACTTGGATCTGGAGAAAATTCAATAGTAGTACCTGTTTTACGTGTTTTTCCAACAACTGCTAGAACTTCTTGAGGAATACCACATTTAAAATCTTGCTCAAAAACCTCTTTTTCTCTGTAAATAGTCATCTTCAAGTCAGCAGAAAGTGCATTTACAACAGATACACCAACACCATGAAGACCACCAGATACTTTGTATGTATCTTTATCAAACTTACCACCAGCATGAAGTACTGTAAGAACAACAGTAGCTGCAGACATACCTTCAGTTGGATGCATATCAGTAGGGATACCACGACCATTATCTGAAACTCTACATGTACCATTTTTTGTAAGAGTTACAGTTATAGTATCACAATGACCAGCCATCGCCTCATCAATAGAGTTATCAATAACTTCATAAACTAAATGGTGAAGACCACGGTGTCCCGTATCTCCAATATACATACCAGGACGCTTACGAACAGCTTCTAACCCCTTAAGAACTTTAATATTACTAGCACCGTAATTTTCCATATAATCTCCATAGTAGCCATTTAGGCATAATTGAAGTTATTTTATCGAAATTTTACTAAAAGTTATATTTAAGAGCTATAAGCTTATGGTAAAACACGTCTACTCTGCCAATAATTACTCCTCCAATAAGGATTTTGAACTGCTGATGTTGTTACTCCATATTTAGTAGAAGTATGGATAAATTTTCCATTTTCTATAATAATTCCAACATGTCTAACATTCCATCCAGTTTTGAAAAATATCATATCACCAGCTTGAAGTTCTTTTTTACTTATCTCTCTACCAACTTTTACCTGTTCTTTTGTAGTTCTAGGAATGCGAAGTCCAAATGCATTATAGTAAACTTGTTGTACAAATGATGAACAATCAACACCATTTAAAGTTTGACCACCTAGTTTATATTTTGTACCTAACCATTTTTTATACTCTTGTCTAAGTGCTTCAGTTTTATAATTTATATTTTTTTTGTGCTTTTTTAATTGAGTGTTATGTAAATAAGATTTTTTATTTTTATAAGAGATTTTTTTTCTGCTAGAACAAGCTGAGAAAAATATTGAAAGTAGTAAAAAAGATAAAATTATACTTTTAGGCATAAATTTATCTTTTAATATTTAGATAACTATTGGCATTACAACTGTTCTAAAATTTTCATCAGATAAAATAAATGGTAAGTTACCTTCATTTAAACCGATAGAAAATTCTGGAGAAATAATACTATTTAAAAAATCTAGTAAATATTTAGAATTTATTGCAATTGTAAAAGGATTTTCAAAATTTGTTGTAAAATCTATCTCTGTTTTTGCTTCAATATTATCATCACTTAAACTCTCAAAAGCTATGGTATCTTTTGAAAAAGTGATTTTTACATCTGTCGAAATTGTAGTAATTTGTTTAATTGATTCAATCATAATAGCTTTTGGAACTACTAAATTATGAGATATCTCTTTTGGAATAATTCTTGAATATTCAGGAAATTTTCCATTTATAAGTTTTGTAAAAAATGTATATTGTGATGAGTGAATAATAAGATTAGTTTCATCATAATAAAGTTCAATATCATTAAAGAAAAGTTTTTGAATCTCTATAATTGCTTTTCTAGGAAGAATTAAAGATAATTCAGAAGAACTTTGATTAGAGATATTTACAACAGCAAGTCTTCTAGTATCAGTAGCAGCAAAATTAATCTGATCTTGTTTTATATCTATTAATGCACCATTTAATTCAAACTTAGGATTGTTTGTATCTATACATGGTGTTATTTTTTTAAGTGATTGTATAAGTGACTGTGAATTTATGCTTATACGTGGTTTACCTTCATAAGATGGAAATTCTGGAAATTCATTGAAAGAAAATGTAGGTAGTTTAAAATTAGAATGTGCTTGAGAGATAAAAAGCATATCATTTTTAGATTCTAAGTTTATCTCTCCATCTTTTAAAATTCTAACAATATCTAAAAACTTTTTACCATTAGCAGTTACAGAACCACTTTGAATCATATTGATGTTATTAGAAGTTACTAAAAAACCGATTTCATAGTCAGTAGCTTTTAAAGTTAATACAGAGTCAAATACATCCATATAAATATGAGAAGTTATTTGAGAAGTATCTTTCTTTTCTAAGAATGCTTGAGCATTTACTAAGATATTTTCAAGGATAGACTTTTGTATAGTTATCTTCATACGAATTTTCCTATTTATTATTTATAAAATATAGTATTAGTAGTAGGGGTAAGTGAATATGTGAAAAACACTTTGAAATCCCTATCTTAAGAGTTGTTTAGATGTGATGAACTACTTAAGCACGATTCACAACTCTTCACATAAAGAATTATATCTTTTTTTTTACACAGATGTAATTTTATTTGTTAATTCTTCTATTTTTACTTTAAAATCTTCATCATTTTCAAGTAATTCATTAATTTTTTTAAGTGTATGACTTATGGCTGTGTGGTCTTTCATTCCAAAATACTGAGCTAATTGAGGCATTGTATTTTGAGTAAGTTCACGACAAAGATAGATAGCAATTCTTCTGGAATATACAAGATTTTTACTTCTACCTTTTGAGCGAATTTCTGATGGTTTTATATTTAAATCTTTACTTACAAATTTTGTAATCATATCTAGTGTAAGTTCAGCACGACTCTCAGCTATTTGATCTTTTAATACATTTTTAGTAAAATCTAAATCAATATCTACATGCATCAATTGTGAATAAGCATGAAGTTTTGAAAGTATCCCCTCTATTTCACGAACATTAGATTCTATAACAGTTGCAATGTAATTTATAATGTCATTAGTTAGTACTACTTTGTTTATTTCACATTTATTTTTAATGATGGCAATTTTTGTTTCAAGTTCTGGTGGTTGAATATCTGCTACTAAGCCCCACTCAAAACGACTTTGAAGTCTCTCTTCTAAACCAGCAATTTTTTTAGGGTGTTTATCTGCTGTAAATATAATCTGTTTATTATCACCCTTGAGTGCTTCAAAAGTGTGAAAAAATTCCTCTTGAATACCCTCTTTGTTAGATAAAAATTGAATATCATCAACAAGAAGTACATCACATTGTCTATATTTTTCACGAAAACGCTCCATAGAGTTGTTTCGTATACTTCTTGTAAAGTCATTTGTAAATTGTTCAACAGTAGTATAGATAACAACTTTACCTTCATCTTGAAATACATTACCAGCAGATTGCATAAGGTGTGTTTTACCAAGACCAACACCACCATATATAAAAAGTGGATTATAAACTTTACCAGCATTTTCACTAACACTTTTTACAGCAGCGTAAGCAAACTGGTTAGATCCACCAACCATAAAGTTGTTAAAACTATGTGATGGGTTTAAAAGTGAATGATTTACTTGTTTTTTTACCTCTTTAGTTTTTATTTTTCTTCTATCCATAGAATTTTTTAAGGCTATTGTTACTGAAACTTTATGATTAGTATTTACTTCAAAAAGGTGTTCTATTTTTCTTGTATATTTATTTTTAATCCAGTTTGATACTAAAGTATTTGGGGCATAGTATATAGCTGAGTCTTCGTTAGATTTTTTACTATCATAAGTCAACTGCTTTATATAGCGGTTATACTCAATCTCTGTTATCTCTTCTTTTAAAATTTCTAAAATTTTTTGACCAATATTCACATAAAATCCTTATATTTTGAATAATAGCGAGATTTCGCATAAAAGTAGTTAAAATTATGTGAATAACTATATGTGAATAAGATTTTTAAGAGTTAAAGAAGTTTATGAGATTATCTTTTTTAAGTGGTTTTGAGAAGTAATAGCCTTGTCCTATTTTACAATCATTTTCTTGCAAAAATTTCTCTTGTTCTATATTTTCAATCCCCTCTGCTACATTTATGTATTCCATACTAGATGATATTGCTAATATAGCTTTAACGATAGATACATCATCTTTATCTGTAGGTAAATTATCTACAAATGATTTATCAATTTTAAGTTCAGAAATAGGGAATTTTTTTAGATAACTAAGGCTTGAATGACCAGTTCCAAAATCATCTATAGATATTTTAAAACCTAATTTTTTTAATTTTTGTAAAATATTCATAGAGTAAATAACATTTTTCATGATGTGAGTTTCTGTAATTTCTATCATAATACTTTGTGTTTGTATACCAACTTCATCTATTATATCTATTATATTATCTATAAATTTATTTTGATATAACTGAATAGCAGAGATATTTATACTTATGGTTTCTAAAGTTGTACTTATTTTAGAAAATATTAAAAAATCTATACATGCTTGTTTAAATATGAATAAACCTAGGTCTATAATATAGCCAACATCTTCACATACTGGTATAAACTTATCAGGACCTACAAAACCTAAAGATTTACTTTCCCATCTAACAAGCGCCTCAAGACCTAGTATAGTTTTATCACTAAGAGTGTATTGAGGTTGATATACCATATAAAATTCATCATTATCCATTCCATACTTTAGTGCTTGTTCCATATTAAATCTATTGTGAACATCTTTAGATAACTCTATTTTATAATGTCTATATGTGTTTTTACCAGCATTTTTAGCTTTATACATAGCAATATCTGCGTATTTAAACAGTTTGGTACTATTTTGTGCATCATCAGGAAAAATACTAATACCAATACTAAGAGTAATATTTAACTGATGTTGTTTCGTTTGAATAGGTAGGGCAAAAAGCTTAAGTATCTTTTCACAAACATAAGCAGCAGAGTAGTTATCATCCATTCCATCAATAACAACAACAAATTCATCACCGCCAAATCGAGAGAGCATATCTGATTTTCTAAGTGATTGTTTTAGTCTTGAAGCAACTTCTATAAGTAGTTCATCACCAACACTATGGCCAAGTGTATCATTTATACCTTTAAAGCGGTCAAGGTCTATAAATAATATAGCAATCTTAGTATTTTGTCTTTTAGCTACTTTTAGACGATTTTCTAGATAATTTTCAATATTTAAACGATTTGGTAATTTTGTTAAATAATCATGATAAGCCATATACTCAACTTTTTCTTTTTCTTCTATATAATCTGTAATATTTAGTTTAATTGCTAGATAATTAACAAGTTTGTCATCTATAAATATAGGCATAATGGAAACTTTTTCATGGTAAAGCGAATCATCTTTACGTTTATTAATAAATACACCCTCCCATTTTTCACCATTATTTATTTTGTTGTGCATATCAAGATAAAATTGTTCATCATTCAAACCAGAGTTTAAAATTCTAGGATTTTGTCCCATTAGCTCATCTTTAGAATAACCAGTTTCTTTTTGTGCAACATCATTAACATATACTATATTACTATCAGTATCAGTCATAATAACAGAATTGTAAGAGTTTTCAATAGCTGTTTTAAAGCCAAATAATTCAGCTTTAATTTTGAGTGATTTTTTATAACTAAATATCAGAACGAAAAGAGTTAAAAGTATAAAAACAAATATAAGTATAACAATTTTAGTTTCTTCTTCATGTTTATTTTTATAATCTTTATCTATAAAATGATGTAATTGAATTATATTTGTTTCTAAAGTGTCTATACTTGAAAATTTTGTAATATTTTCAAAATTACTAATGTATTTTAAATTTACTAAAGCGTGATTAACAAAAAATTCTATCTCTAATGATGGTTTATCTTTTATATAATCTTTTAAATATAAAAGATTTTTCTTAATTTCTCGTATATCTATTGTGCTGTTAATATAGTACTTTATTATATGAAGATATAGTTGATTTATAAGTTTTATTTTATCTTTAGGGATAGTTTTAGATTCACTTATTGCATAATTTAAATCATAAAGATAGTGAAAAGAATCAACAAGTTGAGCATTTGTAGATTTAAAGTGTTCAATTATATTTGCTTTCTTAGCAAAATCATTTTTTACTTTTTTTAGATAGATCAAATATTTTTTATTAAAATTATTTTTAGTATTTGTAGAGTTTAAAATCTCTATATTTACTTCAAACTCTTTTATATCTTTATTAATATTATCGTAGTTTATAAAGTTAGATTTTTTAAGTAAAAAGTTATCTAAATTTTTATTTAATATTTCAAGTTTAGCAATAGAATTGTGATAAGTTGAGTATTGTTTTAGGTGTGAATTTATAGTATATAAATATGAAAATATTCCTATAATAAAAAGAACAAATATCCATAATAATATGCTTATTTTATCAGATTTGCTATTCATGGTTTATCTTTTAGCACTTTTAGGAATTTCACCTGTTAGAGATTTTAAGAAGGCTATTATTTTGTTAATATCTTCTTTTGTAAGTATCCTACCTAGTTGATATCTAGCCATAAATTTTACAGTATCTTCAAGGTTATCATATCTACCATCATGTAGATATGGTGCAGTTAGTGCTATATTTCTAAGAGTAGGAACTTTAAAGTAGAGTTTATCTTCTTCTCTGCCTGTAACTTCGAATCTTCCAAGTCTTTTAGAATCAACCATCTGCATAACACCAAACTTATTATAAAGATTTCCACCAACATTGATGCCATGATGACAAGCTATACATCCATATTCTTTAAAAAGTTTATAACCATCTTTTGCATCCTGAGACAATGCTAGTTTATCCCCATTTAGATATTTGTCAAAGGGTGAGTTTAAAGTTATTAATGTTTTTTCAAACTCGGCAATTGCATCAGTTATATTTTCTTTCGTTATTGAATCTTTATAAATATTGTCAAATTTTTGTTTATATGGAGTTTTATTTAAAATTTTAACTAAGTTTTTAAAACTATGTCCCATCTCTACTGGGTTTTCAACTGGTCCACCAGCTTGTTCTTGCAAATCTTTAGCACTACCATTCCAAAATTGTTTAAAGTTATACACTGCATTATATACAGTTGGTGAGTTTATATCTCCTTGTTGTCCATTAATTCCAAATGAATATTTAAGCCCATCATCACCACCATTAGCTAGGTCGTGACAAGTTGCACATGAGATAGTATTGTCTTTTGAAAGGATGGTATCAAAGAAAAGTGCCTTACCAAGTTCAACTTTTTTTGGATTAATTTTTACACTTTTAAGTGGTGTAATTGGTTCAGCAAAAGTAAGAGTAAAAATAGATAGTAATAAAATAATTTTGTACATTTTTCAACTTTTATATGATTGTTTAACATTATTATAGCCTATTATTTTACAATATTAGTATATAATTGATTCTACATGTAGGGGTAAATAAATGATTATACTTGGAATAGACCCAGGGACTAGAAATATGGGTTATGCCCTTTTGTCGATGGATAAAGGAAAAATATCTTTAGTTGAGGCTGGACTTATCAAAATAAAAGCAGATGAATTACAGTTTCAAATACCACAAATGGTTGAAGCATTTGAAGGTATCTTTAAAAATCATAAGATTGATGAAGTAGCAATGGAAGATATTTTTTATGCACACAATCCAAAAACTACTATAAAATTAGCTCAGTTTCGTGGGGCAATAATGCTTACAATTCTTCAACAATTTGGTCAGTTTAATGAATACACTGCTCTTCAAGTTAAAAAAGCAGTTACTGGAAATGGTAAGGCAGCAAAAGAACAAGTTGCTTTTATGGTTAAAAGGCTTCTAAATATAAAAAAAGAGATAAAACCACTAGATATTACAGATGCCATTGCGGTTGCTATAACTCACTCTCAAAGAGTTAGGTTGAAAAAGTAACTTGCTTTAAATCAAAGATAAAATAAGTTTTATTATGTATAATCCAAAAATAAAAAAAATTAAGGCAAATATATTATGAATAATTTACCAGATGGTCATCCAGCAAAAGTATATTTAGAAGAGAATATGCTTATTCGTGGACTTATGTCAAGTATAAACTCTATAAATATTCAAGAAAACAATGAAGAGTTTAAAGAAAAATTTGCACGTTTATGTTTAGTAGAAAAACACTTTGCAAGAAAAGAAAACCAACTTTTTCCATACTTAGAAAAATATGGTTGGACAAGTCCAAGTCAAAATATGTGGGCTTTTCATGATGATATCCGTGCCATAATTAAACAAGCTAGATTGCTTGCAGATGGTGATGAGATTCAGTCACTTTCTATGGTTTTACAAAATCTTTTCTCAAACTTAGAACATATTATGCAAGTTGAAGAGGGTAGACTTCTTCCTCGTGCTTTAGAGATGTTAGATGAGGATGATTGGAAAGAGATGCGTGATGGTGATGAAGAGATTGGTTGGATGTTTGATGAGGCTCCAGCTCAGTACCCTCCACATGTAGAGAATGAATATATTCACCCTTCAATGGATACTAAAAAGAGAAAACTTCCTTTTTCACTAGAGGGTCGTATAGATTTAGAACAAGGTCATATGTTACCAGAGCAAATAAACTGGCTTTTAAAGTTTATGCCTGTTGATATTACTTATGTTGATGAGAATGATATAGTTATTTTTTATAATCGTGGTGATGATAGAGTTTTCCCTCGTTCAGCAGGAATTATTGGTCGTGAAGTTAAGTTTTGTCACCCACCAAAATCAGTTGATCAAGTTCTTATGATTTTACGCGAGTTTAAAGCTGGTCGTCGTGATGAGGCTGAGTTTTGGATAACATTTAAAGGTAAGTTTATTCACATTCGTTACTTTGCTATTCGTAATGATGAAGGTGAGTATAAGGGTGTTATAGAAGTATCTCAAGATGTTACTCACATCAGAGGGTTAGAGGGACAACAAAGATTATTAGACTGGGAATAAAACTTTATAGATAATTATGTTATAATTTATGAAACATAATTTTATTAAAGAGAGTGCATTTGAGTCTTTGTCATCTATATTTTGAACAAACATCATCTCTACATGTAGAGCCATTAAAAGCGAGTTTAGATGGTATATCGTTAGATATAGATGAGATAGACTCACTTAAAGAGTATGATGTTTATATTATTGAGTTAGATCAGGCTACAAAAGAGATATCTCTAAAACTTCGTGCACTCTTTAAAGATAAGATAAACCCCCTTATCTATTTTATAGTATCTTCAAAATACAATCTTATACTATTTCAACTAACATACTTACTTGGAACTAAAGATGTTATAACTCAAGGTCAAAAAACTGATAAAGTTATAGAAAAAATAAATGAAGACTTAGAGGCATATAAAAGAATAAATGAACCTGAGCAGATTATAACTACAGAGAATAACAGTATATCTAGTAGAATATTGTTAGTTGATTTTTTAAGAGAAAAATTAGTAAAAGATAACAACTTAACTGCTATAACAATTGCAATACGAAATGTAGATACAATGCAAAAAGATTTAGGTTTATTAAAACTAGAAGAGCAACTAACAAACACTGTCTTTTTTATGGAATCACTCTTTGAAGATAGATTGATGTTTGCACAGGTAGACAAAGAGTTTTTTGTAGTGCTTTTAGAGGATATCTCCTTTGATGAGACTAAAGAGATGGCAGATGAGTTTCATAAGCTAGTTTTAGAAGATATGGCACATAATGAGTATAAATTTCTTGTAGATGTTTTTGTAATGGATCTAAAGGATATGAGTCCATCAGAATCTATACTAACATTTGTAGAGATAAAAAATAAAGAGCTAAGTTATGCTCATATACATAGTGATTCTTTACAACACACTAGCCAAACACAAAACATTATCAATGAAAGTAGTGTTTTAGATGATGCTTTTAATACTAACACCAAATTTAAACTTTTAAATATTTATAATGGTCTAGTTATTACAACACCATCTAAGATTATTAAAAGAACTAAAGATACTGCATACGTTAGTTTTGAGCAATTACAGGGTGTTGTTATTGCTAGGGATAGAGAGACTATTCTTCAGTCAAGTATATTTTTAAAAGATATATTAGCTAAAGTAAAGATTATAGATCAAAAAAAGAAAATAGCAGTTTTAGATAATTTTAAATTTTTAAATACAAATCCAAATGCAAGAAAATACGCAAGGGTTACAATATCTAGTAAAATTTCTATAACGGTTAGTCTTAATAGTTCTAATATTAACGGACAGATTATAGATCTTTCCATAAAGTCTATAGCGATAAAAACAAAGTATACTAAAAAAGTTGATAAGTTTAAAAATGAAGATGTAACTTTGCTTTTTAATATACCAAATTATAGATTTGATGATGGATATGTTCAGTTAAATCTAAAAGCAAAAGTTATAGTTGTGTTACCTTTAGATAATGATGGAAACTGTAAAGTTGTCTGTGACTTTGAAGAGGGTTCTAATGATCTACTTATAGTTAAAGAGTATGTGTATGATCGACAAAAAGAGTTGATAATAGAAGTTAAAAAAATGTCAAAACTAAACTAAGGATTAAAATAATTATTGATCAATATGTAATATCTCTTTATTTATTAGAGATGTTAACTCTTCGCCTACTTGTAAAGAGATTATTCCATGTTTCATTGATTCTTGGATGGAGTCTTTTTGTTTTAAAAATAATCTCTTAAGTGAGGTCTTAAATTCATATTCCTTAACATCATTATTTTTTGCCAAATCTTCAATGATATTTTTTGCTTTGTCTAAATCTTTAGTATGATATTTAAAAAGAAGATTATATACATGTTGAGATACTAAAGCTTCATCGTGCATAATTTCAAGATCTGCTAGTGCGCTATTTATAGCGATAAGTTTCCCTTTTTCATACTCGTATTTTTGAAGATTTTTATCTTTCCCACCAATATTTAATAATTTTAATAGAGGGGCAATAGAGAGACCTTGAACAATTAGCGAAAAGCCAACAACTCCAAAAGTCATCATTAGAATCATATCTCGATATTCGTACTCTTTTGGAATTGCTAATGCTAACGCCATGGCTAAAGCACCTCTAACTCCACCCCATATAAATATACTTTGCCATTTAAAAGTTATTGGCTTATCTACAATATTTATCAATGGAGTTAAAAGTATAACAGAAGCCATTCTACCCACTAATACCGCTACAATACCTAATGCTATATAATGATAATTAGTAAATATATTAATCACACTAACTTCAAGCCCAATAATGAAAAATACAACAGAGTTTATAACAAAAGCTATATAATCCCAAAAATCTTTAACGGATACTCTTGTTGTTGGACTCATACCTATTTTTGTTCCATAGTTTCCAACCATTAATCCAGTAAAAATAACTGCTATAACACCTGATACTTCAAAATACTCTGCTGTTATATATGTCAAATAGGTAACTACCGTTGTTAGTGTTATCTCTATTAGATGATCATCTACTAAGGCTGTGATTCTTGAAAATGTAAGCCCTAAAATTATTCCAACTGTTGCTCCACCAAATGCAACAAGAACAAAATCTTTTATACCATCTATAATTTTAAATTCTCCATGTGATATAGCAAGTGATAATATGATACTAAATACAACGATAGAGATACCGTCGTTTAACAAACTCTCGCCCTCAATAATAGATGATAATCTTTTTGGAACACCAAGTTCTTTAAAAATAGCAAGAACTGAAATGGGGTCTGTTGAAGAGATAACAACACCAAATAATAATAAAGCAATAATAGGAATATTGTTATCTATATTAAATAGTCCAAAAATTGTATGTAGAAAGAAACCAATAACAAAAGTTGATATAATTACACCCAAGACTGCATAAATTAGTATAGGTTTAATGTTTGCTTTGGACTCGTTTGCATTTAGATTGAAGGCTGCTTCAAATAATAATGGTGGAAGTAATATATGAAAAATTAAATCTGGAGTTAAATGAATATCTGGAAATGTATGAAAAAAACTTAAAATTATACCTGCGAAAATTAAAGCTATGGTATAAGGTAATTTACTAAAATACCTAACACCCATAGCAACTGACACTATAACCATCATCAAGATAACAATTTCAACTTCGATTGAAAAATCCACGATCTATCTTACTTATACTGCTCAATTAAATTTTTTAAGCTTAGCTCATCAAGTGCGCCACTCATTCTGTGAACCTCTTTGCCATTTTTAAAAATAATAAGTGTTGGGATACTTCTTATTCCAAATCTAGCACCTATATTTTGCTCATCTTCAGTGTTTACTTTTGCAAAAAGTGTTTTAAGTGGATAGCTTGCGGCAACTTTCTCAAAAACAGGACCCATCATTTTGCATGGACCACACCATGGTGCCCAAAAATCAACTATAATTGGGATATCACTATTTACTATAACTTCATCAAAGTTTGTGTTTGTTAGTTCTACTGGTTTTGTATCTAAAAGTGACTTTTTACAAGAACCACAATTTGCTTTTTTGTAAGAATCTTTTTGTGGGATATTATTTACACTTTTACAGTGTGGACAGACTACTCTCATCTCTATTTCCTTAAAATGGTTTTTCTTGGTATTTTAACTTTTTTGCAACTATTTTTAGTGTAGCATTATTTGTTTTAAATGTGAATAAGTTATCTTTGTTTGTTAGACTTATCCCATCATTCATCTCTACATGTAGAAGTTTATCGTTATCTATAAGTGAAGCTTCAGAAACATCTTTAAACTCAAACTCTAAACTTAGCCAGTCATAACCACGAGCTATATCTTGACATGCTAAAGTAAGGTTTATTTGTGTGGGGGAGACAGTTTGAATGGAGCGAAGTTCTCCATCTATAAAATTACCAAACCTCTTTACAAAGTTTGGTAGTTGGTCTACATGTAGAGGTTTCATGACCTATTGGCAGCCTACACATTCCATACTTCTATCTTCAACATCATTAGCAACCTCTGGAGATTGTGAACGAAGGTAGTAAGTAGATTTAAGTCCAAGTTTCCATGCAAGCATATATATCTCATTTAAGTATCTACCACTCGCTTTATCAAGAGTTATGAAGATATTTAATGATTGACCTTGGTCTAACCATTTTTGACGAATAGCAGCTGCTTTGATAAGTACTGTTTGGTTTAAGTCATATGCTGGTGTATAGTAAGCCCAAGTTTCAGGTGAAAGTTTAGGGACAACAACAGGTATAAGTCCAGAAAGATTTTCTTCAAACCACTTTCTTTTAAATACTGGCTCAATCGCTTGAGTAGTTCCCGTAAGAATTGAGATAGAAGATGTTGGTGCGATGGCCATTAGATAACCATTACGAATACCTTGTTTTTTAACTTTAGCACGAAGTTCATCCCACTCATAAGATGAAGCAAATAATCCACCACGATCAACAAGGTTGATAACTTCAGCGTTTGCGTGATCCATAGGCATGATACCTTTGCTCCACTCAGAACCTTCATACTCCGCATATGAACCTTTTTCTAATGCTAAATCTGATGATGAACTGATAGCGTTATAAGAAACAGCCTCCATAACTTCATCTATCTTATCAAAGTGTTCTTGACTTCCCCATGTTATACCTTTTTCAGCTAACATTTGAGCCTCACCCATTACACCAAGTCCTATCGAGCGAGATTTCATGTTAGTGCGTTTTACTTTTTCAATTGGGTAGAAGTTCAAGTCTATAACATTATCTAAACATCTAATAGCGGTTGGAACTATGCGATCTATATCTTCTTTTGAGTTTATTTTAGAAAGGTTTACAGAGGCAAGATTACAAACTGCAGTATCACCATTTATTTTTTCTTTTTCAACTACATAGATTGGTTGACCACCAAGTGAGTCAAGTGCTGTAACTTTTTTAGCTGGTTTTTCTAAACCGCTATCTAGTTTTACAATCTCCTCCTCTTCATAACTTATAGTTTCACCATTCTCAAAAATAAATTTTATTTTATAGTGGTTAGGGTTAGTGTTTTGGAAAATTTCTGTACAAAGATTTGAGCTTCTAATAACACCAGTATGTTTGTTAGGATTTGCACGGTTCGCATTATCTTTAAAACAAAGAAAAGGTGAGCCTGTTTCAAAGTAAGATGTTAGTATCTTTTTCCATAACACTTTTGCTTTAAGTTTTTCTTTGATGATGCTTTCATCTTCTTCTAACTCTTTATAACGTTTGTTAAACTCTTCACCATAAAGTGTAGCTAATTCTCTAACATCATAAGGATCAAAAAGAGTCCAAATAGCATCCTCTTGTACACGCTCCATAAACAAATCGTTTAACCACATTGCAGGAAATAAATCGTGAGCACGACGACGCTCTTCACCAGAGTTTTTCTTTAGGTCAAGGAAGTCATTTATATCTATGTGCCATGGTTCCATATAAACTGCGATAGCACCCTTACGAGTTCCAAGTTGATCAACTGCAATAGCTATGTCATTTGTAATTTTTAGAAAGGGTACAGTTCCACCAGCTGCATTTTTGTGTCCATCAATAAATGAACCCATACTTCTGATACCAGTCCAGTCCCAACCGATACCTCCACCAAATTTAGAAAGCATAGCCATCTCTTGGTAAGAGTCAAAAATACCTTCGATGTTATCAGGAGTAGAACCAATATAACAAGATGAAAGTTGATGACGAGTTGTTCTGGCATTTGACAGAGTTGGAGTTGCTAACATAACTTCAAACTGAGATATCATGTTATAGAACTTTATAGCCCACTCATGCTTATCTTCTTCTCTTTGTGCCAAGAACATTGCAATAGCCATAAACATGTGCTGAGGAAGTTCTATGGGGTTACCATTGCTATCTTTAAGTAAATATCTATCATAAAGAGTTTTAACACCAAGGTAGTTAAATAGCATATCACGTTCTGGAACTATATGTTTTTCAAGTCTCTCAAGGTCATACATATCGCTAAGACCTAAAAGAAGTCTGCCCTCTTTTACACCTTTTGCAAAATATTTTTCTAGTGAACAGTAACCAGTAAAACCATTTACTTGATGATAAAGATTGAACATAAATAGTTTAGAAGCAACAAATGTCCAGTTAGGAGCATCTATATCTATCTTGTCAACAGCAGTTTTAATAAGTGTTTTTTGAATCTCTTCAGATGTAATACCGTCACGAAATTGAATCTGTGCATCAACTTCTAATTCACTCTGAGATACATTAGCCAAACCTTCAATAGCTGCTGATGTATATTTTTGAATTTTAGTAATATCTAGTGGTTCTGTTCTACCGTTTCTTTTTATAATTGTTATCATTTATTGTCCTAGAAAGATTAATAATTTCTTACATAAATATTAGTATAATATTCATATAAAAAATCATTTATAAGTATTTAATTCTATCAAATAGTAGTTAATGAGTAGATTAAAAATACATAATATTTTATCAAATTTATACATTTGTTACTAGATAAAAATTATATTATTTGAATAATAATTAGCATAACCTAGATGGGTTATACTAAAGATATTTTTGGTGACTATTTGAAGACACGTTTGAAAATACTATCAACATTTTTAGTATAGTAATCATAGTTAAAACATTCACGAATCTGTTCTTCACTTAATGACTTTCTTAATTCATCATCAGCTAACAAGTGGTTAAGATATAAAGACTCTCCATCTTCATTTGTAGTTGAACGACCACCTTGAATCTCTTCCCAAACTTTCATAGCATTTCTTTGAACAATTCTATATGCATCTTCACGAGATACACCTTGAAGAGGAAGTTCTAAAAGTACACGTTGAGAAAATACAAGTCCACCAGTAAGATTTAAATTTTTCATCATATTTTCTGGAAATACTGTTAAGTTAGCTATAACGTTATTCATACGGTGAAGCATAAAGTCCATAGTTATAAAAGCATCAGGTAACCAAAATCTTTCAGTTGAAGAGTGGCTAATATCACGCTCATGCCATAGTGCTACATTTTCCATAGCTGGAGTTACACAAGTTCTAATTATACGAGCAAGACCTGTGATGTTTTCAGTTAAAATAGGATTACGTTTATGTGGCATTGCAGAAGATCCTTTTTGACCTTTTGCAAAGAACTCTTCAGCCTCATATACTTCAGTACGTTGAAGGTGTCTTACTTGAACTGCAAACTTTTCAACTGAAGAAGCAATAAGTGCTAAAGTTGTAGCAAGTCTTGCATATCTATCTCTATGAATAACTTGGTTAGAAACTGGTTCAGGTTTTAAACCTAATTCCTCCATAGCATACTCTTCAAGTTCTAGTGGTGCGTGAGCAAAGTTACCCATTGCTCCAGAGATTTGACCAACTGCAATAACATCCATAGTTTGTTCAAGGTTTAAAAGGTGGCGTGACATCTCATCATACCAAACAGCTAAAGTTAGACCAAAAGTTATAGGCTCACCATGGATACCATGAGAACGTCCAACCATTAAAGTCATCTTATGCTCCTCTGCTCTACCTTTGATAGACTCCATTAACATCTTAACATCAGCGATGATAATGTTTAAAGAATCTTTCATTTGAAGTGCTACACCAGTATCAACTGCATCAGAAGAAGTCATACCATAGTGAAACCATCTTGACTCATCGCCTAAGCTTTCAGATACACTTGTATTAAAAGCGATAAGGTCATGTCTTGTAATTGCTTCTATCTCTTCAATACGTTCTACCGAGAATGCTGCATTTTTTACAATCTTGTCCGCATCATCTTGAGGAATCTTTCCAAGTTTTGCCCAAGCTTTAACTGCAGCTTTTTCTACCTCTAACCATGCAGCATATCTTGCATGTTGTGTCCAGTTTTTAGTCATCTCTTCTCTTGCGTATCTTTCTACCATTTTTTTCCTTTTTAATTATGCACTTTATTGTGCTAAAATTCGTTTAAATTAAGTGTGATATTTTACAGTAAATATCATAACAAGGGAATTAAATAGTGCCATTCGTTTTAAAGAAGATGTTTGTAGAAAAAAAGCAACGTGCTGTTTTATTTCTCATAAAAGAATTAGGTTATACTCAAAAAGAAGCTCAACGCTTTATTGCTCGCGGTCGTCTACATGTAGAGGGTGAAGCAATCCAAAAACCATCAAAAGAGATAGAGGGTGATATAGAGTTTATAATGTTTGAACCAATTACTCGTGGACTAGAACCAACAGTTGTATATGATAAGTTTGTAGTATTTGATAAACCAAGTGGAGTCCTTGTCCATCCTCAAAATAAAAATACACCCTACTCTTTAATAGATGAATTGAAATATCAGTTTGGTCGTGATGCTAATATCGCTCACAGGATTGACCAAGAAACTTCAGGCTTAGTAATCTGTTCTAAGAATAAAGAGAGTGAGAGAGATATTAAGATGATGTTTGAACAAAGAGATATGAGGAAAAAATATCTAGCTCTTGTTCATGGAGAGATGAAAGAAAACATAACTATAGAAGAACCATTACTTAGAAAAGAAGATCACAGTGCAATTGTTAGAATGGTTGTAAAAGTTCATAAAGATGGGAAAGCTTCTAAAACAGATATTAAGCCTTTAAAATATTTCTCAGATAGAGATATGACTTTAGTAGAGTGTTCACCTTTTACTGGAAGACAACATCAGATTCGTGTACATATGTTTCATGTGAAACATTCAATAGTTGGTGATCCAATTTATGGACAAAGTGAAGAAAACATTATTAAATTTTTAGACAAAGAATTGGATGGAGAGCAACGTATAGAAAATTCTGGAGCATCAAGACTTCTTTTGCATGCTAGCGAGCTTAAGTTTAATTTTGAAGATAAAAACTACCATATAAAGAGTGATATTGATTTTGAGTCTATTTGTTTTAAGTCTATGTGAATAAGTATTGGCAATATTCGATGACAATTTTATAAGTAAAATAACATAAATCAGTAAAATTAGTTAAAGCCCTGAAAATAGGGCTTTAAGCTATACTAAAGCATTGCCATTTAAGAATAAATTTATATAAAATAGTTCTTAAATCAAATCAAAATTTTCAAATTTATATTAGCTAAAGTTTTAATATATTCACAACTTACAACAATGTGTGAATACTTCACACTTTGTATAAATTTAGCATTTTTTGCAATATATAAAATTATTTTTAACTAAATAGTAGAAATGATAAAGGATTATTTCTTTATAAGAAAAGTAGGGTATTATTACACTTGCAAATGACCTCCCTGGTGTGTTGGTCATCTGCATTTAGAAACAGTGAAGAGGAGCGGATTTTCATTTATGAAAATACAGCCCGATGAGCGATTAGTTTCAAATGTACATATTTTGAAAAAATATGTTGCTAGAGCTTTTAGAAAGTTTATCTTCTAAACACCGTTATATCTCTTAATTATCTTCTTAACTCTATTCTTCAAATTACGTAATGCTTCAACACTAGTTTCACCATCAGCAGTAAGATTTTCAAAACCATCTTCTAGTTGTGCTTTAGCAATCCATCCGATTTGTTTTTGATACTTTATACCAACGAAACGTACACTACCAAAGTGATCTTCACAAAGCTCATAAATTCTTTTAATGCGGTCTGTATTTGTTTTTTTTTCAGCCATAAGTATTCTCCTTGAGTTTTTAATTAGAAGTATTTTAGCATAAGAAGATTACAAATATGTTTAATCGTCACTTGTTGCAGCTTTAATGAAGCCTATAACACCAACGGCAACAACAGCTATTAGAAATATATATTGAAATATTTCTACCATTACAGTTCCCCTTCTGTTTTCTCTTTAAGTTGACCACAAGCAGCAGAGATATCTATACCCTTGGAATCACGAATAGTACATAATAAGCCGTGTTTGATTAGATAATCAGCGAAAGATACCATATCTGCCTTAGATGGTCTGTCATAAGAAGTTCCAGGATAAGGATTAAAGTAAATTAGGTTTACCTTAGCTTTAATATCAGATAGTAACTTAACAAGTTTTTTAGCAGAGCCAATATCATCGTTTTTATCTTTTATAACAAGGTACTCAAACATAACCCGTTTTCTAGTGTCTATTGGGAAACGTTTTACCGCTTCGATGATAGAGTTTATGTTATGAGCTTTGTTCATAGGAATAAGCTCAGAACGAAGTTTATCATCAACAGCATGAAGTGAAATAGCTATGTGGACACCTAAGTCCATTTGACCTAGTTGGTCTATTTTATTGCTTAAACCACTTGTGCTAACAGTCTGACGTTTTCCACCAATACAAAGCCCCTCATCCTCTTTAAATATCTCTATGGCTTTGGCTAAGTTCTCAAGGTTATCAAGAGGCTCCCCCATTCCCATATATACTATGTTTATTTTTCTATTGTGTTTGTGGTCGTTATCACGTTTAAGAGTTACAACTTGAGCAACAATTTCTCCAGCAGTTAAATCACGCGTAAAACCACCTTTAGCAGTTAAACAAAATACACACCCTACTTTGCATCCAACTTGGGTAGATACGCAGATGGTGTACTTAGCCTCTTGTGTAACTTCACCTTTATCATCAAACTGAGTATCTTTCATTTTAAGCCAAACAGCCTCCATAGTTTTACCATCTTGCATCTGTAAAAGATACTTTATAGTCCCATCAGATGATTCCTCTTTATTTACAATTGTTAGTGGATTTACTACATACTTTTGGGCTAACTCCTCTTTCATAGTTTTAGGAATATTTTTCATATCTTCAAAACTTTGAGCATATTGATGGTATAACCAACCATAGATTTGTTTTACACGAAATGATGGTTTGATTAGCTCCATCAACTCTTTTTGAGTGAAGTCGTAAAGTGATGGTTTTGTGTTAGCTATTTTGATGTTAGTTCCTTTATGCGTTTGTCTACATGTAGAGCTAGAAGCTCTTTTGCTTTTTCATGATTTTTTAAAAAATCTTCATGAGCATTCTTGTTAGTAAAATTTGTTATACAAAAAACTCCACCAGCAGGGATGTTAAACTCTTGGGCTATTTTTAATATAGCAAAAAACTCCATGTTTTCTATGCCTACATGTAGAGGAAGAAACTTTTTACAAAGCTCCTCATTTGTAGATATATAGTTAGAAGAGTTCACTATAACATCTTTTTTGTTTGGCTCGGTGTTAGTGCTTATTACATTATCAAGTGGAGTATACGCATCATTATTTAAAAAAGAAAGTTCAATATTTGAAGCAGTTTTACTCTCAATAATATCAAAAATGTTAGCCTCCCCATAACTTCCAGCAGAGCCAACAAAGAGTAAAAATTCTGGTTTATCAAACATACAAAGTCTTGTTAAGTTCATAGCAGTTTCAAGAAGCCCTACCCCCATAGGTTGAGCAAAATCAAAA
>Ga0256842_1000482_pt1 | contig 35373 bp, 35 predicted proteins | sample 4559240metaG_FD_185973 | JGI IMG/M metagenome (GOLD analysis project Ga0256842, IMG submission 185973) | Hydrothermal vent microbial communities from Guaymas Basin, Mexico - 4559-240 | ecosystem: Environmental > Aquatic > Marine > Hydrothermal vents | place: Mexico: Guaymas Basin | collected...
ACTTTTAAAAGATTAGCCTTTAACCTGAATTCGACAATAAAAACACCCAAATATAGGGCAACTAAACGGCAATCTTTTAAAAATTATCCTCTCAACTTAGCTACGGCTAGGTTTTCGAGTATATTTTATAAAATCTCACCATTTATTTACCCTATCTTTGGGTATTCTATTGCCGAATTCAGGTATTTAGCTAATCTTTTACTCCCCTTAATACTCATCTTCCATATCATTTATATCTGAATCATCATACGGATCCATATGGATTATGATATGTACTTTTTTGTCTTCAAATATCTCTCTTAGATTTACCTCTATCTTATCTGAAACAAGATGTGCATCATATAGTGATATACTTACATTAAAAACCACATGAACAGATATAAAGATATGTGAGCCAGATTCTCTAGCTTTTAAGTGGTGATACCCTGTTACAACCTCTTGAGCATTGATAGCTTCTTCAATTTTATCCATCTCCTCTTTAGGTAAAGAAGCATCTAAAAGCATAAGGATACCCTCTTTGATAATAGGATAAGCAGAGTATATCATGTATATAGCTATACCAATACCAAGTATAGGGTCAACAAGTTGTTCACCTGTAAAAGATACTAAAGCTAAAGCTATTAAAACAGCACTATTTGAAAAAAGGTCTGTTTTGTAATGAAGTGCATCAGCTTTTATAACCATATTTTTAGTTTTTTTAGCAACATAGTTTAAGAACATAACTAAAAAAGCTGTAATTACTATAGATATAAGCATAACGATTATACTTTCATTCATATGGCTAATATCTCTAGGGTTTGCCATCTTAGCAAGAGCTTCATATAGTATAAATAGTGCTGAAAGTGATATAACTACACCCTCTATAACAGCAGCTAAAGGTTCAATCTTTGAGTGACCAAAATTAAAATCTTTATCTGCTCCTTTTTCTGCACGATTTAGCGCAAAGTAGTTAAACAAAGAAACTGTTAAGTCTAAGAAACTATCGATAGCAGATGCTAAAAGTGCTATAGAACCACTTAAAATACCGATAGTCATCTTTAGTAAAACCAGTATACCAGCTACAGAAGTTGAGACAAGAGTCGCTTTTTTTTCTAAACGCATATTTTTACCTTTAAACAGTATAGATTGTTTTGGTATAATTATACCAAAAAAGAGTACTATGGATATTGGACAATTAAAAAAAGATAGACAAAAATGGATGACTTGGAAAAATATAAAACCATTAAGAGATGCACTAGATACTTTAGAAGATGTAGAGTGTAGTGTTGAACTTGGTGATGTTGTAAAAATCACATCTGAGGATAAGTATAATGTTGAAGATGTAGCAAGACTTATGATGCCATGGAGAAAAGGTCCATTTGAGATTTTTGATACCTTTATAGATACTGAGTGGAAAAGTAATATAAAGTATAACTTACTAAGACCTTATTTTAATCTAACAGATAAAAGGGTTGCAGATATAGGTTGTAACAATGGGTACTACCTTTTTAGGATGCAAGAGGATAAACCTAAACTACTTGTAGGGTTTGATCCATCTCCACTTTATAAAACACAGTTTGATTTTGTGAATCATTTTGTAAAAAGTGATATAGTTTATGAACTTTTAGGTGTTGAACATCTTGAATTTTATGAAGAAAAATTTGATACTATCTTTTGTCTTGGTGTTTTGTACCATAGAAGTGACCCTGTTGCAATGTTGAAACAACTTTTTAAGGGGCTTGATAAAAAGGGTGAAGTTATACTAGATACTTTTTATATAGAGGGTGAAGAAGAAATTTGTTTATGTCCAGAATCATCTTACTCTAAGATACCAAATATCTACTTTGTACCAACTATAAAAGCTTTAAAGCACTGGTGCTTAAGGGCAGGATTTAGTAGTTTTGAAGTTTTAGAAACATCAAAAACAGAGGCTGAAGAGCAAAGAAAAACTGATTGGATAGAGGGTCAAAGTTTGGAAGATTTTTTAGACCCTGAGGATGATACTAAAACAGTTGAGGGTTATCCAGCACCTGCTAGAGTATATGTTAGACTTATAAAAGATAAATAATTAAGGGATGATAAATGACTTCACAAGAGATAGATGAGTATGAATTAGAAGAGAAAAAAGAAGATGTGATACTAACTACACACAATAGTATAAATCAAGATTTAAGTGGTGAATTATTAGTTATAGAGCATGGGTATGTAGAAGTTAGACTAAGAACGACACCGGAGATGGTAGCAGATAAACTTGGACTTGTTCATGGTGGTTTTATATTTTCAGCTGCTGATTATTCTGCTATGGCTGCAGTAAATGAGAAAAATGTTGTTTTAGTTGCTAGTGAATGTCAGTTTTTGTCTCCTGTAAAACTTCATGATGAGGTTAATTTTGTAGCTAGAGTTCGTCACAAAGAGGGTAGAAAAAGAAATGTGAATGTTGTAGCCCATGTACACGATATAAAAGTTTTTGAGGGTGAATTTAAAACTGTTATTTTGGAAAAACATGTTTTAAGATTAAAACTTCTTGATGAGAAAGATGATGCTAACATAGGTACTCAACCTAAAAAAAAGATAGTTAAAGGATAGCTAAATATTAGCTATCCAATAGTCTGAGTATTGTTGTTCTTGTTTTATAGTTGTAGTTGCTCCATGACCAGGGTACATAGTTTTGTCATAGTTTAATTCTTTGAATTTTTGTAATGATGTTTTCATATCTTCAGCAGAAGAATATGGAAAATCACATCTTCCAATAGACCTCTCAAATATAAAATCTCCACTAAACATAACATCTCCTATCTCGATAGTAGAACATCCGGGACAATGACCAGGGAAATGTCTAAACTTAACTTTAGTACCATCAAAATCAAACTCTTGGTTTGGTTCAACTTCAACATCTGGTTTAGATGGTGGTAAGTCTGCTTTCCATGAACTATCACCTAAAAGCATAACATCGCCTTTTGGAGTATAGAGTGGAATGTTTAACTTTTTTTGTAGTTCATCATTTGACCATACATGATCAAAATGACCATGAGTGTTAAAAATTGCTACTGGATTTGTTACATTTTCTATAACCCATTTTGTTGCATCAACACCGGGGTCTATTATAAAATCTTTGCCATCAATCGTAGCGATATAACAGTTTGTTTGGTATTCACCCATCGGTTGTGTTTTTATAGTCATGGTATCCCTTTTTTATGTATTTTATCTAAATCAAACTTCTATCTCTATCTTTTCACCATCTCCTGAGATAGATTTGGTTAGTGCATCTTCTAGTTTTTCATATACTGATTCTGTATCATCAGTATCACTTACTTGTGTTATCCCAAAAAAAACATCTATATTTTCTAATTTATCTAACTCTACTAATAGTTTTTGAGCCAATATAACTGCTCCACTAATAGAAGTATCTGAAGTTAATAAAATATATTTAGATTCGGCAATTTTACCAAAATAATCATTTGTTCTGGACTTATCACTTACAATCTGACCAATCTGTTTTAAAGTTGATTTATCTTTTTGCTTAGTGATTATTTTAAATATAATTACTGATAACTCTGTTTTATACCTATGAGTTCTTGAAATCTCACGAAGTAAAATATCTTCAATAAATGGTTTGTTATAAGCATTTGTATCTATATCTCTTTTTATTATATTTACTAACGATTTTGCATACTCATCATTGTTTTCTTCTTTTGCATTAAATACAAGTATATCTTTTTCATAACTCTTTTGGTTTATAAATATATGTCTCATAAGGAGTAAAGTATAGATAAATGTACTAAGCAATACATTACCAATAACTATAGATACAAACATATCTTTATATATAAATGTTTCAGGTAATGAATGACTCATAATGATAGCTAATGCACCTTTACTACCTGCTAGTGTTAAAGTTTGTATCCATCTTATAGGTAGTTTTAGTGTTTTTATCATCATACTAATCATGACATACCTTATAATGGTAGTTATAAAAAATATAATAAAAATCTCTTTATAGTAAGTTACTAAATTATCCATATTTATAATATTTGCAATGATTATAAAAACAATAGCATTAGCGAAAATGCCTATGAAAGTAGCTTCTTTTGTATAGTTTAAAAACTCTTTTTTTCTAATAGCAGGTATTTTTTTCATTAACTTAAGTATAGATATTTGTTCAATTTGCAAGTTTTTTTGTGAATGTGTATAGTAAGTTTCTTTTTGTACAAGTATTTTAAATGTAATGATAGAACTAACAATAGCTAAAATCCCAGATATATGAAAATGTTCAGCAAGTAAAAAAGAAAACATAACGATAAGATATATGATGATAAATTGCTCAATAGTATCTTTGAGTATCTTTATAAAGAAGTAACCGATAGTTGCTAATGTTATCCCTATAAGAAGTGATAACAAAATCACTTTGACTAAAATAATATTTAAAGATAAAATAGTCACTTCACCACCACTAATAAGTGGAAGGGCTATAAAATAAAATATGATTAAAGCTGTAACATCATTGAAAAGGGATTCTGATTCTGCATATATTTTCAATCTTTCTGGTAGTTTAAATTTAGACATTATAGAAGCTACAGTAATAGCATCTGTAGCCATTAACATACTAAAAAGACCTATTAGCATACCTACATTCCAACTTATATTGTTTAGTATATATGGTGTAACAAAAGTAGCTATGGTTATAGAGATTATAACAGCGACAAAAGCTAAGTAAAATATCTCTTTTATATGCTCTTTTAACTCTTTTAAAGATAGATTTAAAACATCAGGGAGTAAAATCATAGGTAGCATAAGATACAAGATTTCATCAAACTCTTCATTGGTTATACTTATAGTGTTTGGAAATATAAATGAATAGGTAAATGCTAAAACAATTATAGATAAAGTGTTTGGTAGTTTGGTATACTCCTCTATAACTCTTGAAAACAAGATGATGATGAGAAGTATAGAAACTAGAGTTAGCATGATAAGTTAAACAAAAGTAACAATTAACTTTGTTTCGTTTTTTCGATTTGGTCTAAATACTCTCGGATATCTGCATAAGTTTTAGATATATCTTTGTTGTCTGGGTCAAATTGTGAAAAGATAAATAGCCCCATAGAGTGCCATATAGATATACCATCGCTTAAGTTAAGATTTTCTTCTTCAAGTTTATTCATTATAAATGACATGATTTCATCATGTTTTTTTGCATCCATTTTTAGTCTCCTTTTTTTAAGATAAGTGTTGTTGATTTGTCAAAATCAAAATATTTGTTTGCTATCTCTTTAACTTTTTTTGGTGTTATTTTAGCTATATCATCCTCATAAGTTAAAAGAGGAGTTAGGTCACCTCTAACAAGATAACTACCATAAAGATTGGCAACAGAAGTTGAACTCTCTAGTGAATAGATAAAGTCAGCTTTAGTGTTTGTTTTTACTTTTTCAAGTTCAGCTTTACTAACTTTTTCATTTTTTAGTAACTCTATCTGCTTTATAAGTTCTTTTTCAACATCTTTTGCTTTTACATTAGGGTTACAAGATGCTAAAAATATAAATAGCCCTGGATCAATGTTTTCCATATTATAAGCATATACTTGGTTTACAAGTCTTTTTCTCTCTACAAGTTCTTTATATAGTCTTGAACTTTTTCCAGAGTATAGTATCTCTGAAATGGCACTAAGTGTTACTTGGTCTTTGTCCAAAAAGTTTGGTATATGAAAAGTGATAGCTAACATCTCAACTTCACTATCTTTATGAACTATAACTCTTTTTGCACCATCTTGTTCTGGTTCTATAAACTTAACTTTTGGAATCTTAACTTTGTTTTTTATATCAGAAAACTCTTGTTTAGCTTTTTTAAAAACATCTTTTGGTTTTACATCACCAGTTACTATCAAGATAGCATTGTTTGGTTGGTAATAAGTTTGATGGAAGTTTTTTATGTCTTCTATGCTCCAAGTTTGTATATCATTCATAAAACCTATCGGTGTCCAATGGTATGGATGATATGTATAGGCATTGTTAAACATAGCAAAGTATAAGTAACCAAGAGGTGAATTTTCAGTTCTCCATCTTCTTTCCTCTGCTACAACATCTCTCTCAGGTTGAAACTCTTCATCTTTTAGATTTAAGTTTTGCATAAGTTCTGCATAAAGTTCTAGTGATTTACCTAAGTTCTCAGATGATGATTTTATATAGTAATGAGTATAATCAAAGCTAGTAGAGGCATTGTTAATCCCACCTATACTTTTTACCTCTTTGTCAAACTCTCCAGCTTTTAGGTTTTTTGTAGATTTGAAGTTCATATGTTCAAGCATATGTGCAATCCCAGTTTTACCCATAACCTCATTTCTACTGCCAACTTTATAAAATATATCTGTTGAGATAACATTAGAGTTATTTTTAAGTGGTATAACCACTATTTCAAGTCCATTCTTTAAAGTTTTTGTTTCATACTTTGGTAATGTAGATGCCATTAATATCCCTGTTGTTAATATAGTTAGTAAAAATTTCATTTTTTTATCTTTTAAATTTATTTTGCTATCTTAATTTATTTTTTTATTATAGCAAAATATAAACATTAAAGTTAAATTACCTTATTTTAATGTTACAAATAGCAGTATTGTAAGAAACATTATAGCTATGTTAAAGTTTAGTGATAAATCTCCTGAGTAGATTTTTCTAAAAAATTCTGAAAAAGCAAGAGTTTGTTTTGCTAAAAAGTTGTAAAAATACTTTACAGAGTTATCTAGTATAACTTTTATAAAACCAACTCTTTTTAACTCTTTTCCCATACCAGCCCCATAGTGTAGATGCGAGGCTTCTGTAGGAACTTCCCCACAGTATGCTATATCGAAACGGTTTTTAGCTTCTTTAGTTTTTGAGCGAAGATTTACAAACACTAAAAGAACCACTATAAATATGCTACAAAAAGTACCAAGAATTACTGAACCATTAAACTGACTAAACGAAGTGATAAGTGTTGATGCATCTGTAAAAGTTAAAGTTTGCAGATGCATTTGAGATAAAATCTTGTTAAAGTAGGGTACTACTATAGCAGGGAATGCACCAAGAACTATAACAACAGATGCTAAAAAATACTGAGGTATTAAAAAAGAGATAGGAACTTCTTTAATGTTTTCTAGTTTTTTGTTAGTAGGGTGTCCAAGATAGATGCCGTATATAAGTTTATATACATACAAAAATGCACTAGCACTTGAAAACATAACAGCAGATAAGATTAAAAGATACTTAGCATCTAGTAGTGAAGTGTATATCATAAACTTAGAACTAAACCCACCAAGAGGTGGCATCCCAGCTAATGCTATGATGCCTATAAGTAGCAGTATAAAAGATTGTGGAGTTTTATATATAAGTCCACCAAGTTCACTAAACTTTGAGCGAGAAGTTATGTAGATAATCCCAGCTATATTTATAAACAGTAAAAGTTTAACAGCAGTATGTATAAGTGAATGGTACAAAGCCCCACCCATACCATCACTTACACCTAAAACAGTTACGATATAACCTAACTGAGCTATGGAAGAGTAAGCTAAAAGTCTTTTTACACTATCTTCTTGTATAGCTTTAAAAGTTGCGATTATAGAAGTAACCACCCCGATAATAGCTAAAATCATATCTAACTTAACTACATAAGTTACTAAAATGATAAGTGCATAAACCCCCATCTTAGATAATATAGCCGATAAAAAAGGTGTAAATATATGGTGAGATTCCTCATAAGCATCAACAAGCCAGTAATGAAACCCAATAACCCCGAGCTTAACAAATATAGCAAAAAGCATAAGAGTTGTAAAAACAACTTCCATATTTGTACTTAGTTGCTCAAATGAGCTTTTAGCATCTGAGTATAAAAAACTATGATTTGTTGAGTAAAGTATCAAGATAGCCATAAACATACTAAGTGCAGATGCTATGGCAAAAAGTATATACTTATGAAGTGCCTCTTTTGAAAGTGTAAAAGAGAGTAAAAAGTAAGTAGATATACTCATAACCTCCCACCCTATAAAAAACAGCAAGTAATCATTTGCATACACTATAAGATAAAGTGCTGATGTAAGAAGTACAAAAAAAGCATAAAAACTTTTTGGTAAATCATACTTTTTCATACTAAATGCAACCAACATAAAAGAGATGGTTATAAGCATCGCAAAAAAGTTAGCTAAATATGTTTCCTTTAAAGATACAACGACATCAGTTAGTCCAAAAATTGTTAAGTCCATAGTTTTACTCCGTATTTTATAGCTTCTTTTTCGATTGGTGTTGTTTTATCGTAACTTAAAACTACATCAATTTTTTGTTCACCTATAAGATTTTTTAGTTGTGTTAAAAAGTTTATTTTTTTTCTAACTTTATCACTGTCTTGTGTTACTATGTATAAATCAATATCTCCACCTTTTTTAGTATCATCAACACGACTACCAAAAAGATAAATCATACCTGTTTGAAATGTTGTTTGAAAACTCTTTTTTATAGAGTTTATCTCATATTGATTTAGTCGCATTTTTCACTCTTTTATAGATATTTTTTAGCATCTCATAAGATTCTAAAGTAAGTTTTATATTTTCAATTCTCTCTTGAATACAAAATGGATACTCATGAGCTAAAAGGTTTCTTATATCTCTAAGGTTATCCCATTGAGTTTTTTCAAGAATTTCTAATTTTTCTAAAATGTTTAAAACATCTATCATAGGGATTGAAGTATTGTCAATCTCTTTTAATTCATAAAGAAGTTGTTTTAAAAGTTTAGCTCCTATCTTATCTTGAAGTTTTGAGTAGTTAAATAAAAAACTATTTATAATTCTAGTATTTTGATAATCTTCAAAAAAATCCTTATCTATATCTTTACCCATCAATTCATCATAATCTATATCACAATTTTTAAAGATTTGTTCACATATAGTTAGTGTTTCTTTTAGTTTTGTTGTCATTTTAATTTTCCTATTTTTTATTTAGTATAAAAAACCAAATAACCAAAGTGGAATTTTATTACCAAAACCAACTTCTATATCATCTGATGCGATAAAAGAATTTTCTATTGCATTATAATTTATATGGTTTATCTTGTTATGTTTTTCTCTTAACTCATTTATCATAAATTCTCTTTGTCTTTTGTAAAATACATTATTTTAATATAATCTATTTTAGATAGTATTTTTAGTGCATTAACATAGTTATAAAACTATGATTATCTAAAAGAACATTAGCACTATCAAGTAAAAAGTTTGATACTACAAATGGGAAAGTCCCAACGATTATAAGTATAATCGCCAAAGATGCAAAGATAACTTTTTGAGTTTTATTTATCTCTAAAACCTCTTTTACTTCGTTTTTAACAAACATAAAACCAACAAGTTTAAAGTAGTAAACTGCTTCAAGTAAAGATGCTAACAGTATGATACCCATAGCTAAGAAAGTACCATTAACTGCTAGGGTTTTTAGTGTTAAAAACTTTCCAACAAAGCCTGCAAAAAGTGGGATGCCTAGAAGTGATAACATCGCTATAAGCATCACAACTTTTAAAAAGTTTGAATTTAGTTTTTTTAAAACCTCTATATCGTAGGTGTTGTATTTTTTACCTATGGTTGTTAGGCTTAAAAAGATTATAGTTTTTGCTATAGAGTGGGCGAAGATTATGTATAATGCTCCTTGAACTCCATCTTGATTTTGCATAGCAAAGGCTGTAAATATTAATCCTATTTGACCCAATGATGAGTAAGCAAAAAGTCTTTTTAAGTTGGTTTGTTTTAGAGCGACTATCTCAGCTACTAGCATACTTATAGCACCTAAGTAGATAAGAAAAATACTAAACTCCCCACTAGGTAAAAACAAGTAAAGTATATGAAAAAATACAAAAAGATAAGCTTTTACAACTATGGCTGAAAATAGTGTGTTTACATGTGCAGATGAACCCTCATAAACATCACTAACCCAAAAGTTAAGTGGGAAAATCTCTATCTTAAATCCAAATCCAACAAGAAGTAAGATGGAGATTAAAATCTTCACATTATGTGGTAACTCTTCAAAACTAAGAGATATAACAGCTAGATTTAATGAGCCTATATTTAAGTATATAAGTGCAATGGCAAACACTAAAAATACAGATGCTATAGCCCCAGTTAGTAGGTATTTTATACCAGCTTCAAGTGCTGAGGGTGTTTTTTTATAAGCACTAAGTATATAAGCAGATATACCAGCTATCTCAAAAAATACATAGATGTTAAATATATCACTACTTAAAACTAGACCAACAGCAGATGCTAAAAGCATATTTATAAGTATAAAAAACTTTGTTTCATTTTTATAAGGGATTGTTTTTCTATAACTCATATAGTAGAGTGAAAACATAAGCATTAAAAATGTAAAAAGTGTTACAAAAAATAGCGATACTTTAGTTAAAACAAAAGAGATACCAAGAGGTGGATTTATAGAGATTACCTCAACATAAGGTTTAGCATCTACTAAAAGGCTAAGTGATAGTAAAAACAAAAATAGTTGCATCGTAGTAGATACAATGGCAGTAGTATTTTTACCAAACTTTGAAAAAAGTGGCGATATAAACCCAAACAGTAAGGGTAGGGCTATAAATAGTGTTGAACTCATTTTTGTTAGTTCCTTAAACTTGTCATCTCATCTATATTAGTTTTACTAGTAAGTTTATAGTACTCTATGGTAAAACTAACTCCAAGTGCTAAAACAGCCATACCTATAACTATAGCTGTTAGTATCATAGCTTGTGGAACGGGGTCATTCATCTGGCTAAAGTTTTGTTGTCCATCAGCTAAGATAGGGGCTAAAAAAGTTTGTTTATAGCTTAGTCCTATAAAAAGTAAAAACACTGAACTCTCCATAATAGCTATACTTATAAATGTTTTTATGATGTGCTTTTGAGTTAAAAGCCCAAAAAGCCCAACTAAAAATAGTGACATTGAACCAACTATGATGATAATTTTTATAACTTCACTTTGGTTAAAAAACTCAAACATCTTCACACCTTTTTATAAGATTTTCAGAGATAACACTCATTTCACTTCCAACTTTGACACCAACTATGATGTAGATGATGGGGATTATCCCACCACTTAGTAGCATCCCCATATTTGCTACATCATTTGGTAAAAAGTTTCCAAGAAATTTATCTAAAACTAAAAGTCCTATAAGCCCTATGATGACATAAGATGCACCTGCAAACATCTCAAGCATACTTACCACTTTATGAGATAGTTCAAACTCGTTAAACGATATAAGTAAAAGTAAAACTCCACTAGCTACTATAACACCACCTTGAAAACCACCACCTGGGCTTAGATGACCATACACCATCACATATATTCCAAACAGCATAATTATGGGAAAAAGAAGTTTTGAAGCAGTTTGTAACATAAAGTTACTTTTTGCTTTTATGTCGCATCTTTTGTTGGCATCTAGCATAAGCCCAATCCCCAAAGATGCTATAAATAAAACAGCAATCTCGCCAAGAGTATCAAACCCACGAAAGTAAACTACAACAGTAGTAACAGCATTTGCTACACCCTCTGTTTGGTTTAACTTTAGAAGTTCATCTCCAACAGTTTGTATGTTGTTTGGAATGTTGTGAAGTAAGATGTTTAGTATAGTTAGAACTAAACTAGCACTTAGTGCAAACCCACTCATAGTAGAAGTTGGTAAATCTCTTTTTAAACTCATGCTTTCTCTTTTAAATGTTTTAGTGCCATTAAAAATATAAGTGAACTTATACCAGAACCTATAACAGCTTCAGTAAGTGCAACATCTGGTGCTTTAAATATAAAAAACAAAACAACACTACCAAGCCCAACACCCATAAAAAGGATGATAGCATCTGAGAGTTTTTTTTGTGTAACAGATGCAAAGGCAATGATAACTATACCTATAAAAACACTTAGTATTAAAAAGCCTATCATTTTGAAGCCCTTGCTATTACAGATGAAGATAAAGGGTTGGTTATAAGTATAAAGAAGCCTATAAGTGCTAGTTTTAAACTCCAACTAGGTTCACTCATCATTGCCCCTATTAGCACCAAAATAGTACCTATAGTAGTTGTTTTAGTCGCTATATGGATACGGGTAAAAACATCAGGCATACGGATAAGACCGATAGCACTTACTAAAAAAGCAAGTACACCTAAAAGTATAAATAGATAACCGATATATTCTAACATCTAAATCCCTTTTTCTATATAACGACCAAATACAGTAGTAGTTAAAAAACCAATAAGCCCAAAAACAAGTGCAATATCAAGATAAAAACTTCTTTGGTAATACAGAGATAGTATAACCAAAAGAGATACAATCATAATGCTTATAGTGTCAAAAGCTACAACTCTATCGCTAAGAGTTGGAGCTTTTAAAAATCTATAAAGCGAGATAAATACAGCTAGTAAAAGGATAATGATAATTAGTTCAAACATAGTAAAAAGTTATATACCCTCAGCTATCATAGCATCAGCTACTCTTTTAAATCCGGCGATATTTGCACCATCAACATAATTACCCTCAACACCATAATCTTTAGCAGTTAAAGAAACTCTTTTACAAATCTGTTGCATAGTTGTTTTTAGCATCTCATCAACTTTTTCAAAAGTCCATTTTGCCATAGCTGCATTTTGACTCATCTCAAATTCGCTAACAGCAACACCACCAGCATTTGCAGCCTTAGCAGGTGCGAAACATATTTTGTTAGTTAAAAATGCATCAATAGCTTCTGGAGTTGATGGCATATTTGCACCCTCTGTTACACTTTGACAACCATTTTTGATAAGACTTTTAGCATCTTTTTCTGTTAGTTCATTTTGTGTAGCACATGGGAAAGCTGCATAACATTCTATAGACCAAACAGCATGAGCATCTTTTGGATATTCGCTAACTGGTATATATGTAGCTTCTGGATGATGGTTTACATATTCTTCAAGAGATGTTCTTTTTACAAGTTTTAACTCTTTTAAAAGTTCTAAATTTACTCCACGAGAATCATATATAGTACCTTTAGAATCAGTACAAGTTACAGGGATAGCACCTATTTGGTAAAGTTTCTCTATAGCATGAAGGGCAACATTTCCTGCACCACTTACAGTACAAATCTTACCTTTTAACTCTTCTTTATTTTCCATATCTAACATAGTTTCAGTAAAGTAAACAGCACCATAACCAGTAGCTTCAGGTCTCATAAGTGAACCACCAAACATAAAAGGTTTACCAGTTAAAACACCCTCATAAGATGATGTAACTTTCTTGTATTCACCAAAAAGATAACCAATTTCTCTAGCACCAACACCGATGTCACCAGCTGGAACATCGATACGAGGTCCTATATATTTATGAAGTTCAGTCATAAATGCTGAACAAAATTTCATAATTTCAAAATCACTTTTACCTTTAGGATTAAAGTCACTTCCACCTTTAGCTCCACCGATAGGAAGACCAGTAAGTGAGTTTTTAAGAATTTGTTCAAAACCTAAAAATTTTAAAATACCTTCATTTACAGTTGGATGAAAACGAAGACCACCTTTATATGGCCCAAGTGCGTTGTTAAACTGAACTCTATAACCAGTATTTACTTGGATGTTTTGGTTGTCATCTAACCATGTTACTTTAAATTTAAAGATTCTATCAGGAACAACAAGTCTTTCTAAAATAGCATTCTTTTTATATTTTTCATCTGATTCTAAAAGAGGAGCTATAGAACATATAACCTCTTCCATCGCTTGATAAAATACACCATTTTCAGCACAACCTGTTTTTTCAAACTTCTTAATTTCTTCTTCAGCAATACCCATTAACTTTCCTTTATTTTTTTATCTAGAAAAATTGTAGCATAATTATATTATATTTTATACACAAATTAGGATAAATTGTTAGGTTATTTTGATAAAAAAAAGATATAATTTAGATAATAGACTTCTTGCATAACCTAGTGAAAAGAAACTATTACCCTTAGCACATCACTTTTTTTAAGAAAAGCTATCGCAATAGTTACGGCTATTACTCAATCTTGTCTTAAAAAAATTAATGCACTCTGAGTAATATTTTCAATTTCATAGGTTATGCAAGAAGTCTAATAATAAATAGGAAAAAATATGGAAAAAATAAGTTGTGATGTTTTAGTGATAGGTGGTGGACCAGCTGGTGGTGTTAGTGCAGTTACTGCAAAGATGAATTACCCTGAAAAAGAGATATTGGTTATAAGAGAGTTTGAAAAACAACTTGTTCCTTGTGCTATCCCTTATATCTTTGGTGAAACACTTGGTAGTAGTGAAAAAGATGTTGGTTCATGTGGAGCTGCTAAAGAGATGGGTATATCTACACTTCTTGGACAAGTAAAAGATATTGATTTTACTGGGAAAATAGCTTTTACAAACAATGAAGCTATACATTTTGATAAATTGATATTTGCTACAGGTTCTAAACCTTTTGTTCATGAATCACTTAGACATTCATTAGTATTAGATGGTGTATTTACAGTGGCTAAAAATAAAGAACTTATAGACAAAGCAAAAGATTATATAGATACTAAAACTGATATAGTTGTAGTTGGTACTGGTTTTATTGGTGTTGAGATGGCTATGGAGTTAGCATCTGTGGGTAAAAAAGTAACAATGATTAGTGGAAGTACACATATTTTAAAGGGTGCATTTGATGCTGAGATAGCTGTTCAAGCAGAAAACATACTTTTAAATGCAGGTATCAATTTTATAGGTAATGATAGAGTTTATGAAATCATAGACAAAAATGGTGATAACATAGTAAATGCAGTCAAACTTAAAAGTGGTAAGATTGTAGATACTGATGTTGTAATACTAGCAACAGGTTATAAACCAAATACTGAACTTGCTCAAAAAGTTGGTCTTCATCTTGGTGATTATGGTGGAATTTGGGTTGATGAATATATGAGAACAGCAAACCATGATATTTTTGCTGTTGGTGATTGTAGTTCAAGAAGAGCATTTATAACAAAGACTGCTTCAAAAGTTATGTTAGCTTCTACATCTTCAGCTGAGGGACGAGTAGCTGGTAGTGCGCTTTATGGGATACAGTATATAAAAGGTTTTAGTGGAACTATCTCTATCTTCTCTACTATGGTTGGAAATATTGCATTTTCATCTGCTGGTGTAACTGAAGATGAAGCTATAGAATCTGGTATGGATGTTGTAGTTGGAACTTTTAGTGGGGTAAATCGTCATCCAGCTACTATACCTGGAGCGCAAAAACAATATGTAAAACTTATAGCTACTAGACATGGTGGTCAGATTATCGGTGGTCAGATTGTTGGTGGTAATGAAACTGGTGAGATGATAAATATAGTCGGTCTTATGATTGAGATGGGTCTAAGTGTATATAAAGTTATGTCGATGCAAGTAGCAACACAACCTATGCTAACTGCTGCTCCTACAAACTACCCTATAGTTATGGCAGCTATAATGGCTATGAAAAAGATAGAGGCTTAGATCTATAACTTGCAATTCTTGGGAATTGTAAGTTTTTTATAATAAGTTAATTAAATAAGATGTAAAATCATGTATATAGAAGGATTTTGCATGAAAAAAATTATATTGATATTTTTACTTTGTTTTGGTCTTAATGCTAAAACAATAACATCAAATGATGTTTATTCAGAAGTTGCATTTATAACTGATGAGATTCATTATTTACTAAAGTATTATGGTGTAAAGCATGACCATGAGGGTATCACAAAAAGAACTACTATATCTACCAAATTAAAACCTAGAAATGTTTGGCAAATAACTTATGAGATAATGGTTAAGATAAATATACTAAGGCAACAATATAAATTACCAGTGATAGAACCTATCAATATGGCTCCTGTTTTACATCTAAACCCTGATTTGGTGTATGAGCAAACTCAACGGATACAAACAGAATTAAAAATATTTTTTATAAGACAAGGTGTCAAAATACCAACAATAAAAAGAAAAAGCTATAAGGGTAAAACACCTCTTGATATCTTTATAGGTCTTAGCCATATATCTGCAGCCTTTGATGAGATAAATAGTGAAAGATTTACACCATCTTATGTGTTTGGTGAGCAGATGAGAGTTTACAACGACATAACACTTATACTGCAGTATCTGCATATAGACGATAAAACCATCCCAAAAAAGAAAAATAAAGATGCTACGATTATAAATATTTTTAACGGAAGTATAAAGATTTTAGAAAAGATTAAACAACTTCAGATTTTAGCTGGTATAGAGTTTGTTGATTTTCATGAGTTTGAAAAAGAGGGTCATACTGTTGGGGGAATATACACCATAACACAGATGATTTTAGCAGAGTTGCAAACTATAAAAGCATATATTGGCATAGATCTTATCACACCTGCATCGATAAGGTACAACACTAAAACACCTGCAGAGGTTGAGCAACTTGTAAGTTGGAACATAAGAAAAATAGCTTCAATCAACTCTTTAGTAAAAAGGTAAAAATTTGAATATATCAGTTAAAAATAAGTTATTTACAATCTTTGTTGTTGTTATGACAATATCAGTTAGTGCTATAGGGTGGTTTGGTTTTAAGAGTGCAAAGGATTCTTATGTAAAATCTGCTTTATCTCTTAATAGTAGTGAGATAAAAGGTATAGCAAATGAGATAGATGGGATACTAGAAACAACTACTCAAGATATATTTTACAATGCGAACTTTTATGCTTTAGAAAATCTACTTATTTGGGAAGATTTAAAAGATAAATATAAAATTCAGTATTGGAAAAATATATATGTATCAGCATTAAACGATTATATTTCAAACAAAAAACTTTTTTATCAAGTTAGGATTTTAGATTTAAATGGTAATGAAAAGATACTATTAAAATACAATGAGAGTACAAATTCTATTGTACAAACAAAAGAGAGTGAACTTCAAAATAAATCACATAGAGATTATTTTAAGAAAGCTTTAGAGCTAAAAGATGATGAATTTTATATATCTGCTATGACACTAAACATAGAAAATGATAGGATTGAAAAGCCTTATGTCCCTGTTATGCGTTATTCATCACCCATCATAGATAAAAATGGTGAGATAAAAGGGGTGATAGTTTTAAATCTTAATGCTAAGTATATTTTAAGTAAAATAGCTGAGGCAAAAAAAGAAAACTCCTCTCAAAGGTACTATCTTTTAAATCAAGAGGGCTATTATCTTTTTTCAGAAAATGAAAATAAAAGATGGGGATTTCAACTTGGAAATGATTATAATTTTAAAAAAGATTGTAATGGAGTTTTTGAATATTTTGCAACTAAAGATGAATCTACATTTATTAAAAACCATAAGATTTTTTCTGCTCGTAAGATATACCCAGATAAAATGTATAATATTAACCGATACTGGTACCTTGTTACAGAGGTTGATGAATCTGAAGCACTAGCATCATTAGATACTTTTATAAATGTATTTATGTTGATTTTGTTTGTTGTAATGGCAAGTGGTTTATTTTTTATAAATAGTTATATATCAAAGATGATGATTCCATTGTCAAAAGTTACACTGCAACTAAAAGCATTGGCAAATGGTGAGATTAAAAAAGAGCATATAGTTTATGATGCTAAAGATGAGATTGGAGATATTGTTCATTCAACAACTAAGGTTATAAACTCTATAGAAGCGATTATAAAACAAGCAAATGCAGTAGCAAATGGTAAGTTTTCACAGGAGTTTGAACTTCTTGGTAAAAATGATGCTCTTGGTTCTGCTTTGTTTGATATGACAAAAAGGTTAAAAGAGATCTCTACCCTTGCTGTAAACTTATCTATTGGTAAATATGATGATTCTGAAGTGATTGTAAAAAGTAGTGATGATGAGCTAGGTTTAGCACTAAAAAGGATGGTTAAGTACTTAGAAGAGGTGACAAGAGTTACGGAGTCTATCGCAGTTGGTGAACTAAATGTTAAGTATAGTGCAAAAGGTGAACACGATAGACTAGGTCAAGCGATTTTACAGATGACAAGATACTTAAGAACCATCTTAAAACAAGCAGATGCTATCGCTAGTGAAGATTTTTCTACAAATCTAAAAGCAATCTCTCAAAATGATGAGTTAGGTTTGGCTCTTGTTGCTATGACTGATATACTTCGTGCAACAAGTGCTAAAAACAAAAAAGAGATATTTTTTAGTGATGGTATTAGTAGTTTTAGCAACGCTTTAAATGGTATAACAGATACGGTAGAATTATCTAAACAAGCTATAGCTACTGCTTGTAGGTATATTGGTGCTAGTAGTGGTGTAGTATATAGTTATGATGTTGAAAATGCTAAACTACAGATGATAGCATCATTTGCTTATGTATCTCGTAGTAGTTTGTCAAATGAGTTTAAACTAGGTGAGGGTGTAGTTGGTCAAGTTGCATTAGAAAAAGAACCAATACTTTTAAAAAATATAAAAGATGAAGAGTTTGAAGTTCAAAGTGGAACTACTGTAGCAAAATCAAAAGAGGTATATTCTTTTCCTCTTATAAATGATGGTGAGCTATATGGTGTGATGGAAGTTATGAGTTTTAGTAATTTTACAGATATAAATATAGATTATTTACAAAAAATATCTGATATATTTTCTTCTATACTCCATACAACTATGCAAAATTCTCAAATCAAAGAGTTACTTGAAAAATCTCAAGCAGCATTTGAAGAGTTGCAGATAAAAAGTGAGGAGTTACAAGAGTCAAATGTGCAGATGGAGGAGCAACAACAACAGCTTGAGATTCAATCAAGAGAGTTAAAAGATCAAAATAACAACTTAGCTATAGCTAAACATGAGATAGATATTAGAGCTGACGAATTAGAAAAGGCTTCAAAGTATAAAAGTGAATTTTTGGCAAATATGAGCCATGAACTTCGTACACCTTTAAATTCTATTATTTTACTTTCAAAGTTATTGACTCAGAATTTAGATGGTACACTTAGTGAACAAGATGTAGAAAAATCAGCAGTTATACACAAAGCTGGAAATGATTTGCTATTTCTTATCAATGATATTTTAGATTTAAGTAAGATAGAATCTGGAAATATGGAACTTATCTATGAAGATGTGACTTCTCGTGAGATTATCGAAGATATAAATGGACTATTTGGTGCGATAGCTAATGATAAAGAACTTGAATTTATTATAGAAGATAAATTTAATTCTACTTTTTCTATCGATAAAGTTAAGCTTTCACAAGTGTTAAAAAATCTTTTAAGTAATGCTTTTAAATTTACTAAAAAAGGTTCTGTAAAAGTTGTGTTTGAACAAGTAGATGATAGTTTACAAATTGTAGTAAAAGATACAGGTATAGGTATACCAAATGATAAGTTAGAAACTATTTTTGAAGCATTTAAACAAGTTGATGGAAGTATAAGTAGGGAATTTGGTGGTACTGGACTTGGTTTATCTATTACTAAAACAATTGTTACACTAATGAAAGGTAGTGTTAATGTTGAAAGTAAAGAGGGTGAGGGTACATCATTTATTATAACTTTACCTTTGGTTAAAGATTCTACAGAAATACCAATGATAAGAACAGAAGTGAAACAACCAGAAGTTGTAGAAAATACTCGAAATGATGTAGTTAATATTATGTCAGAAAATGATAGTTATGAGTTGGATTCTAGCGAATTAAAGGGTAAAAATATACTTATAGTTGATGATGACAGTAGAAATATTTTTACACTTACATCAGTTTTAGAAAGTATGGAAGCTGAAGTTTATAGTGCATTTAATGGAAAAGAAGCTTTAGAACTATTGACTGAAGATGATGAAGAGATAGATTTAATCTTGATGGATATTATGATGCCTGTTATGGATGGTTTAAAAGCTATTGAGATTATAAAATCGCAAGAAAAGTTTAAAGATATTCCGATTATAGCTATAACAGCAAAAACAATGCCAGAAGATAAGCAACAATGTTTAGAAGCTGGTGCTAATGATTATCTTGCTAAACCATTAGAACATGAAGCTTTAATATCTATGATAAAGGCATGGGTAAAATAATTTGTTAAAATTTTTTGAACATTCTAATTTATGTAGTATTTTATTTGAATTTCCTGTAAATAATGAAGATTATGAAATACTTCAAAATTTATTTTCTAAACCTTATAGTAGGTGGCATATAGATTTTGGTTATATTTATACTTTAGAAGCTATTGTAATAGACATATTGTATAAAGAAATTTTTGAAAAAGATAAAAAGATAGAAATTGTTACTTATAGATATAAGTTGAGTCGTTACTTACATAAACTTGGTTTTGATGTAACTTTTAAACAGTTTAAGCCAAATAGTGCATTGAATTTGGATGATGTTGAGTTAGTTCTTATTGGTGGCAGTGCCGATTCAACATTAAAGATTATAGAGATAGTAAAAAATATAACTTTAACCAATCTAATTCTTGTTATAGTTCAGCATATTGAAAAAAACAGGGTTGGGGATTTTGATAAAATTCTTAGTAATTATACGAACCATAAAGTAACTTATGTAAAAGATGGTGAAAATATAAAAAAAGGGGTTATTTATTTGGCTCCAAATAATAAACATTTAAAGATAAAAGATGAAAAATTTGTATTATGTGATGATAAAAAATATAATTTTGCAAAACCATCAATATCTTTAAGTTATGAATCTTTTTCAACATATTATCAAAGTAAATTATTGGTAATACAAGAGTGTGGTTATAATTTTGATGGGGTAGATAAATTAGAGTATTTAAAAGAAAATAAGACAAAAATAATTATACAAGATGAAACAGAATGTGAAGCTAAGTCAATGGTTATTACAGCTTTTAATTCAGGATTTTATCATCATTTATTAAATATTAAAAATATAATTTTATATCTGAAATTATTAGAAAAAAAGATTGATAAGAGTAATTTTATCCAAATTTTATTGGATATGATTTTTGAAAAGTATGGATATGATTTTCGTTTATACCAAATGAGTATGATAGAAAGGCGTCTTAATATTTTTATGTTAAAGTATGGTATAAAAGAGTTTAAAGATACTATAGAAGTAATACTATTTGATAAAAAAATGTTTAGGGAGTTCTTTGCAGAAATATCTATCAATGTTACAGAATTGTTTAGAAATCCAGCATTTTTTTCTGAAACAGTTGAATTTTTAAATGATAATTTTAGAAAATCATATAATATAAAGATTTGGAGTGCTGGTTGTAGTAGTGGGGAAGAGGTTTATTCTATAGCAATTTTATTGAAAAAAAATAATATGCTAAAGAAAAGTATTATATATGCAACAGATTTTAATAGAACAGTTTTAGAAGAAGCAAAAAATGGTTTTTTGTCTTATGATTCTTATAATATAGCAAAGCAAAATTATAATTTAGTTGATTCTACTGATGATTTAGATAAATATTTTATAAAAAATAATAATTTTGTAAAGATAAAACAAGATATACAAGAAAAAATTTTGTTTTTTCAACATAATTTAGCAATAGATAGTTCTTTTAATGAATTTGATACTATTATATGCAAGAATGTGATAATATATTTTAATATAGAGTTACAAAAGAGGGTTTTTGAATTATTTTATAATTCGTTGAAGTTTGGTGGATTTTTGATTATCGGAGAGAGTGAGCAGTTGCACGATGATTTCAAAGATAAATTTGAAAATTATAGTACAAAATATAAAGTATTTAAAAAGGTAGCTTAATGAGTGTAAATATATTATGTATAGATGATATAGAGATTAATATTTTTACCATAAAAAATGTTTTACAGAGTGATAAAGATGTAAAGTACAATATATTTACAGCATTATCTGCTTATGAGGGTTTAGATATTTTGATAAAATATAAAATTGATCTTATTCTTCTTGATGTAATGATGCCAGAGATAGATGGTTTTACTGCTGCGAAAATGATTAAATCAAACAAAAGAACTAGAGATATTCCTATTATTTTTGTTACTGCTAAAAAAGATGATGTAACCATAGAAAAATGTTACGAAGTTGGTGGTAGAGATTATATAACAAAACCTTTTAACACAACAGAACTTTTAAAACGAGTTGAACTTCATCTTAGACTAAAAGATAAAGAAAAACTACTTAAAAATGAAAAAGAGTATGTACAAAATATCTTAGACTTACAAGATAGCTTAATATTTGTAACGGATGGAACACAAGTTATAAAAGTAAATAAAGCTATTTTAAACTTTTTCAATAAAAAATCACTTTTTGAGATACAAAAAGAGTATTCTTGTATCTGTGATTCTTTTGAAATTGAAGATGGATACTTTCACCTAGATATAATCGATCATAATGAGTTATGGGTAGATAAAATTTTAAAAGATTTAAGTGATAAAAAAGATGTAATAGTAAAAATAAAAAATTATTTAGATGAAAGTTATGTATTTACAGTAAAAGCTACAAAATTTCATGAATACTATATATTAACATTTACAGATATTACAGCTATATCTAAACAATCAAAAGAGTTTGAATATGGTGCGAATTATGATGCTTTAACACAAATTTACAATAGAAAAGCTTTTGAGAGATTGTTAAATGAAAAGATAGATAAACAAAGATATATAAAAAGTAAATTTATATTTATCATGTTAGATATAGATTTTTTTAAAAAAGTAAATGATACTTACGGTCATCAAATAGGTGATGAAGTTTTAAAACAGTTAGTAAATGTTGTAAATAGCCATATTAGAGATGATGATATTTTTGCTAGAATTGGTGGAGAAGAATTTGTATTGATTTTAGATATAAATATTGAGAATGGTTTTAAAGTGATTAATCATTTAAGAGAATTTATAGAAAATGAAGAGTTTGATACAGTCAAAAATATAACTTGTAGTTTTGGAATTACAGAGTATAAAAAAGATGATAGCATTGAAAGTATGATGAAAAGAGCTGATAAAGCACTATATGATGCCAAAGATAGTGGAAGGAATAAGGTATGTCAAGAATTATAAGCGATTTTAAATATACAATCTTATGTGTTGATGATAATCAAAATAACTTATACTCTTTAAATGCACTTTTATCTACTATGCAAGATGTTAATTCTGTAGAAGTTCTTCATGCAAAAGATGCTTTAGATGTTTTATTATCACAAAAAATAGATTTAATCTTATGTGATGTTCAGATGCCAGATATTAATGGTTTTGAACTAGCTAAGATGATTAAGTCAAATAAAAAAACAAAAGATATACCTATTATATTTGTGACAGCTGTTTTTAAAAGTGAAGAGTTTATAGAACAAGGTTTTGAAATAGGTGCAGTTGATTATCTAACTAAACCTATTGATGACCATCAATTGATAAACAAAATAACATTATATTTAAAAATATTTGATGAGAAAAATAAAGCTCAACAAAGTAAAAAAAGATTTTATGACATAGCACAAAGTATTGGTGATGGTATATATACTTTAGATATTAAAAATGAAACAACTTTTATAAATAACAAAGCTTTAGAACTTTTAGGATTTAAGAAAAGTGAGTTACTTGGTAAAAAGATACATGATTATATACATTATAAAGATATAGATAACAATCCAATCCTAGCAAAACAGTGTAAAGTCCATCTTACAATGATAAATGGAACTGTATATATAAATGATGAGTATCTAATAAAAAAAGATGGTACTTTTTTGGCTGTAACTCTTAAAGTAACTCCATTATATGAAAACAACAATATTATAGGTACAGTAGTAATTTTTAGAGATAAAACCTCTGAGAATCTTGTATATAAATTAGAAAAAGATAAAAAGAAAACCCAAGAACAGATTGTTTTTTCTATGATTGATATTTTAGAATCTCGTGATTCATACACTGCTGGGCATACAAAAAGAGTAGCTAAATATTGTGAACTTATAGCAAGAGAGATGCAGTATAGTGAAGAGGATATAGAACTTGTAAAAACAGCTGCTTGGTTACATGATATAGGTAAAGTGTCTACTCCTGATAGTGTTTTGTTAAAACCTGGACAATTGGATGCACAAGAGTATAAGATAATACAACAACATCTAACTACTGGCTATGATATACTGAAAAATATAGATGAATATAAAGATATAGCTGAGATAATGAGAGAACACCATGAAAAGTATGATGGAACAGGTTATCCAAGAGGTCTAAAGGGTGATGAAGTAAAACCACTTAGTAGAATTATGATAGTTGCAGATGCTTTTGATGCTATGACTACAAATAGAATTTATAAAGCAAAGAAAAGTGTAAAAGAAGCATTATCTGAACTCGAAGAGTTAAGTATGGTTCAGTTTCATCCGGATATTGTAAGTGCAGCTATTATAGCACTTAAAGATGTAACCATAGATATAGATATATCACAAAATCCTCAAACTTTAGTGGAAGAGCAAAGATTTTCCCATTTTTATAAAGATAAATTAACAAATCTATATGCTATAGAGTATATAGAACTTGTTTTAAAATATTATATGAAAACTGATGATATTTATATATACACAATAGAGTTAAAAAACTTTTCAAAATATAACAAAAAGTATGGATGGAAGATGGGCGATAAATTTTTAGTTCAGTTTTCAGATTATCTAAAGAATCTTTTTTTAGATAGTATAGTTTTTAGGATAGAAGGGGATGATTTTTTAGTTTCTAGTTCAGTAAAACTGTATGATATAACAGAAAAGTTGACTGATTATATAACTAAGGAACAAGATATAATTAGTTGTACAGTTAAAGAAAAATTTATAAAAGACATAATAAATAACTTAGATAAAATTAATGGATAAGATTATAAAAAACATTATAACGGATAAGTGTTTTTTCTTTAGGTCGTGGGTATTGACTATATGCATATTCTATGGTTTCTCTTGTTGTATCGTCAAGTATGAAATATCCTGATTTTTCTAAAAATTTAAAATCTGTCATATCTCCATTTGGATGCAGATAAAATTCTACTATATTACTTGTATTAACATTTATATTACCCTTTAAGTTAACACTTGCTACTCTATTTAGAACTCTTTGTGTAATCCTTCTCATAATCTCTTGATTATCTAAAATATAATTTTGCTGAGCTTTACTTAAAGTATCAAATTTAGAACCATAAAGTTCTTTTACATTTTGATTTATACTATTTTGATTTTGCTGTTTAGTTGTCGTTTCTGTTTGTTGCTGTGACATATCCTCATATAACCAAGCCATGGGATCATCTGGTTTTGTTATCTGTTTTTGTAGAATTTCTTTCTTTTTAACTTGTTTAATCTTTTTTTTTGGATTAATATTCAGTGTTTTGTTGATGTAAATATTTTTTTTAATAATATTTTTTTGTTTTTTCTTTAAAATCTTTTTTTTAGTTATTTTGTTTTTTTTAGTTATTTTCTTTTTTTTGATTAATTTTTTTTGATTAATTTTTTTGGATTTTTTTATTTGTAAAGTTTTCATAGATATTTTAATCTTATTACTACTTTTCTGTTTTATTTTATGTTGTGTGAAATTCACAGATATAAATAATATGATTAATGACACATATACAATTAATGCAATAAGAAGTGAAACTATATATCTAGTCAAGTTGTTCCATTTTTATAAAATTTTAACATATAAATATTAATACTTATATTTATATGTTAAAATGATGGCATATTTTTTAAGAGGATTTTTAATATGAATTATGAAGTAGTATATAATGTTTTTGGTGTAGCTGTATTTTTATTTATAGCATATAAAGTTTTTAAAAGTCAAGTAAGTAGTAAGGTTCAAACAAAAGATGAGAAAAGGAAAGAGATTGTAGATGGTTATAAAAAACAATTAAAAGATGCTCTTGAACCATTAAAAGATGATAAAAATAAACGGATTTTAAAAAAGCAACAGTTATTAAAAGTATTTACTGAAGAGTTGTCAAGGAACATATTTTTTGATGCAGATGAAAATAAAGAGATTATCTCTGAATTATCTATGATGTAAAAAGCCACATAATGAAAAAAGCTATAAAAAAAGTAGGTGTTATCTTAAGACCATCTACTCCTGAACTAAAAAGTGATTTTTATAAATTAAAAGAGATATTTGAAAAGTATAGTATTGAAGTTTATATTGAGAGTATTAGTGGTGGTATGATTGATGTTATGGGTATGGATTTTGAATCGTTATGTAAAAAATGTGATATCTTAGTTACACTTGGTGGAGATGGCACACTTATATCTGTTGTTAGAAGGTCATTTGAATTTGATATAGCAGTTCTTGGTATTCATGCTGGTAATCTAGGATTTTTGGCAGATTTAAGTTTAGAAGATTTAGATACTTTTGTAAATAATCTTAAAAATGAAGATTATAGAATTGAACAAAGGGCAATATTGGAAGCGACTATTGAAAATGATGATGGAAACTTTACTATATATGCTTTTAATGATATTGTTTTAACTAGACCATCTATCTCAAATATGATTCATGTTGAAACTTTGGTTAATTCTCAGTCATTTAATACATACTATGGAGATGGTGTAATCGTTTCAACACCAACAGGCTCAACAGCATATAATCTTTCAGCTGGTGGACCTGTTTTATTTCCTCTTACCAATGTTTTTGCATTGACTCCTATCTCTCCACATTCACTAAGTCAAAGACCTGTAGTTTTACCTGGGGAATTTCCAATAGAGATGAAAACACCTGAAGAAAAAGCACTTATTATTATAGATGGGCAAGATATGCATGAACTAAAAAAAGGTAAAAGTGTTCATATAAAGTTATCATCTAAAAAAGTAAAACTTATACATAGAAATGAATTTAATTATTTTGAAACATTAAAAGAGAAACTAGGTTGGGGTGAGTAAGGGGTAGATAGCTATCTATAAGCCATTCCATAATGAACTATATAGTTATTTTCAACATAAAGTTTATTTTCTTATAGATGTAGCAGTTAGAAAGATATAATCTTTTCCTGTTAGTGTAACCCTAAACTTCTTTTGTTGAAGGTACTTTTTACAAAATATAGCATCTTTATATAAAAGACCCATCTCTGAATAAGGGTAGTTTTTTACTCTTGCACCATATATGGTTTCACCATCTATCCATCTACAATTTGGAAATCCTAAAATCATAGCACCATCTTTTTTTAAGTAGTTTTGAACGATAGACATAAACAAAGGGTTAAAATCTAAATTGGAACTTTGTAGTGTACCTATAGATATTATTAGGTCAAATCTACCTAAGTTTAACTCTTCTAAGTTATTTATATCATGTGTATAAAATTTTATGTTAGTATCACTTAGTTTTTCTTTTGCCTCTTGTATGGCTGAATCACAATAATCTATACCAATAAGTTCTAAATTTTTAAAATTATGGGTATAGTTTTTAATAGCTTCAAATTCATCTCCACTATTTACACCAAGATTTAAGATTTTTATCCTTTTATCTATATGAACATTTTTTAGTGCTTCTATATAATGGTATATAAAACTTGGTTCTTGCATCTTATCTATTTTTGAAAAGATAGAGTCTGAACCATATTTTTCCTCTTTAGAAGCTGTACTTGTATGAAAAGAATCAGAGTTTAGTTTTTCAAATCTTATAGTTACAATATGTTCAGATACTATGATAGGTGTAAGCATCTTGCAGTAAAGTATCTGTGCCAAATCAACCCATGCTTTGTAACCACGATATACATAGCTAGTGTTATCTATAGTAATGATATTTCCAGAATATGTAGAAGTAACAATATCAGGGTTTAAAACATTAAAGTTTAGAATTGATTTAGAGTTAGTAGATTTTAAATTTTTTTTTAAGATGTCTATGATTTCTATCGTAGTATGTGTTGTAAAATACATATCTCTAATCTCTAATTATGTCAAAATCTAAATCATACTTTGGGACAAACTCATTATTGTCTATGTGTATATTTTGCTTTTGATTTTTAAAATCTATATTGACTTTATTTTCAAATTCATCAAGATAAGTTATAGAATTTATTTTATCATCTTTTAAATTTATTGTGAACTTTACATTATTAAAAATCGTTAAGTATCTATTTTTAGATATTTTTTTTGCATTTTTAATCATATTGAAAAAGTCAAAATTAGAGTTTATATATCTTATGATAACCTGTTCTATCTCTGGTTCAACTACTGTCACCTTATTTTTGTCTAAATACACAAGTTTTTTTATAGGAAAACTATATCTCCATAAAGCTTTTTGTGAATTTGTAGCTAAAATATCACCTTTGTATGTTAAAACTTTATTTTTATCATCAGTAATACTTTGTGTAAAATCTGCTTTAAATGTAGATAAATCTATAGAAGAAGCTAAGAGTTGTGATAATAAAAGTAAAAATAGTAGTAAATATTTCATTTAAATCCTTATATAAAATTATAACAAAATTTTTGTTTATGCAGATTATTAATTATAACTATGCTAAAATGCAAACAATTTTCAACTATTGAGATTTTTCAATAGTTATTTCATAAGGTTAATAATGATACAAACATTTATGGGTAAGATTTTTGGTACATCTAACGATCGCGAATTAAAAAAATATTTTAAAAGAGTAAAGAAGATAAATGCTTTAGAAGATAAGTATAAAGTATTAACTGATGATGAATTGAAGGCTAGTTTTTTAGAGTTAAAACAAACTATTCAAAATGAAGAGAAAACTTTAGATGATGTTTTAAATGATTCTTTTGCTATCACTAGAGAAGCGTCTAGTCGTATTTTAAATATGCGACATTTTGATGTTCAGCTTATAGGTGGTATGGTTTTACATGAGGGTAGAATAGCAGAGATGAAAACAGGTGAGGGAAAAACACTTGTAGCAACTTTAGCAATTATACTAAATGCTATGACGGGAAAAGGTGTTCATCTTGTAACTGTAAATGATTATCTTGCTTCAAGAGATGCCAGTGAGATGGGTGCATTATATAACTTTTTAGGTCTTAGTGTTGGTACTATTTTAGAAGATTCACACGATATGGAAGCTAAAAAAGAAGCATATAATTGTGACATAACTTATGGTACAAATAATGAATTTGGTTTTGATTATTTAAGAGATAATATGAGTTATTCAGCTGACCAAATGGCACAAAGAAACCATGCTTTTGTAATTGTTGATGAAGTGGATTCTATCTTGATTGATGAAGCTAGAACACCACTTATCATATCTGGTCCTACAAATAGAAAGATGCAAGATTTCCTTCGTGCTAATTCTATAGCTTTACAACTTGAAAAAGATACACACTTTACAGTTGATGAGAAAGATAAAGTTATACTGATAACAGAAGAGGGTATAACAAAAGCTGAGGAGTTATTTGAAGTTGAAAATCTTTATAGTGCTGAAAATGCATCTCTGCCTCACTCTCTTGACCAAGCTTTAAAAGCAAACTATCTTTTTGAAAAAGATGTTGATTATGTTGTAAATGATGGTGAAGTTGTAATTGTTGATGAATTTACTGGTCGTTTAAGTGAGGGTCGTCGTTTTTCTGAGGGTCTGCATCAAGCACTAGAAGCAAAAGAGGGTGTTGAGATAAAAGAAGAAACACAAACTCTAGCAGATATAACATTTCAAAACTACTTTAGAATGTACGATAAACTAGCAGGTATGACTGGTACTGCTGAAACTGAAGCTACGGAATTTGCCCAGATTTATAATCTCGATGTTGTGTCTATACCTACAAATATACCTATAAAAAGAAAAGATTTAAATGACCTTATCTATAAGACAGAAACAGAAAAATTTGATGCAGTAATCACTACTATAAAAAAACTAAGTAAAACAGGACAGCCTATCTTAATAGGTACAGCATCTATTGAAAAATCTGAACTTTTACATGAAGTGCTTAAAAAAGAAAAAATTGCTCATACTGTACTAAATGCTAAAAACCATGAGCAAGAGGGTGAAATCATCAAACATGCTGGTGCAAAAGGTGCGGTGACTATCGCTACAAATATGGCTGGTCGTGGTGTAGATATAAAAGTAAGTGATGAAGTAAAAGACTTAGGTGGTCTTTATATCATAGGAACAGAAAGACATGAAAATCGCCGTATAGATAACCAACTTCGTGGTCGTTCAGGTCGTCAAGGTGATCCTGGGACTACTCAATTTTACTTATCTTTAGAAGACAGTCTTCTTCGCATCTTTGGTAGTGATAAGATTAAATCTATCATGGAAAGACTAGGTGTTGAAGATGGTGAGTATATAGAGTCTAAGATGGTAACTCGTGCAGTTGAAAAAGCACAGAAAAAAGTTGAAAATATGCACTATGAGGGTCGTAAACAGATTGTTGAGTATGATGATGTTGCAAATGAACAGAGAAAAATTGTTTATAAATTCAGAAATCAACTACTAAGTCCAGATTATGATATATCTGCCAAAATAGATGAAATTCGTGTTGAATATGTAGAAAATCTTTTAAATAGTGCTGATATATTTAATGGTGGTGCGAGGGAAGACTTTAACCTTAAAAAACTAAAAGAACTTCTAAAAGAGGAGATTAATCTTGATTTAGATATTGAATCATTGTCAGAACTAGATTATGATGAACTTTTTGAGTCAGTTGTATCTGTTGTTAAAAAATCTTATGATGAAAAGATGAGTGTTTTAGAAGCAGAAGTTGTAAAAAGTATAGAAGAAGAACTATATTTAAAAGAGTTAGATAATGCTTGGAGAGAGCATCTTTATGCTATGGACAATATGAAAACAGGTATAAGACTCCGTGCATACAACCAAAAAGACCCATTAGTTGAGTATAAAAAAGAGAGTTTTAATCTTTTTAGTGAACTTATAAACGATATTAAATTTAATACTATTAGAACACTTCAAATTATTCAATTTCAAGTTGAATCTCCTGAAGAGGAAGCTCAAAGGTTAGCACAACAGTTAGAGATGCAAAGAAAAGTTGATGAAGCTAGTATAAAACTTAGTCATACAGAGAGTGAAGAGGAAGAGAAATCAACTTTTAAAAGACCAGCTAGAAATGAACCATGTCCATGTGGAAGTGGTAAAAAGTATAAGCAGTGTTGTGGTAAAAGTGGACCAAAAAAAGGTGCATTTGCATCTTGAGTAAAAATATAGTTCCATATCTCGTAAAAAGATTTTTAAGGTTTGACAAAGATCAACCTTTTATCTTTTTATCAGCATTACTTGCTTTTTTAGGTATAACACTTGGTGTTATGGTTCTTTTAGTAGCTATGGCATTGATGAATGGTTTTGATAAAGAGTTTAAAAACAAACTTACTATCATGAACTACCCTTTAACTGTTTTACCTAAGTTCTATGGTGCAACAGATGAAAATCTTTTACTAGACTTAGAGTCTAATTTTCCAAACTTAAATTTTAGCCCTTTTGTTGAGTCTTCAGTTATGACAAGAAGTGGAAATATTATAGAGGGTGGTTATATCTTTGGTATAAACTTTGAAGATGAAGCTAAAGTAAATAGTGTACTTAAAAAAGCTATAGATAAAAGTGATATTGGTAAGTTTGATGTCATAATTGGAAAAAGTCTAAAAGAGGAACTAAGCCTTTTTAAAGATGATAAGCTTATGTATATATTTACAGATGTTGAGCCTGGTGGTTTTTCTGTAACTCCCAAACTAAAACGCTTTAAAGTAAAAGGTTTTTTTGATTCTGGATTATCTGCCTACGATAAAGCATATAGTTACACCACTTTAGAGTCTCTTCAAGTTATGATGCATATACCTAGTAACCAGTACGATGGCATCCATATATTTTCACCAAACCCTGAGGAAGATATAGCAAAACTCAAAGAGTTTTTACCAAAGAATGTTATAGTAAAAGGTTGGTGGGAAGATAACTTAAACTTTTTTGCAGCACTTGAACTTGAAAAAACATCTCTTTTTATAGTGCTTATGCTTATCATACTTATAGCATCTATAAACATTATATCTTCACTTCTTATGACTGTTATGAACAGAAGAAGTGAGATAGCACTTTTACTTTCACTAGGTGCTACACCTAGTGAGATAAAAAAAGTCTTTTTATATCTTGGTATGGTTATTGGCATCTCTGGTATTTTAGCAGGTGTCGTATTTGGTATGGGTGGTATTTGGATTTTAAGTACATTTGACATAGTATCTCTACCAAAAGATGTTTACCCAACTACAACTTTACCACTTGACTTAAGTGTAAAAGATTTTACACTTATAGTTGTTGGTGCATTTACTATAGTGATAGCATCAGCATATTACCCAGCAAAAAAAGCTAGTGAGGTAGATATACTTACTGTTTTGAGAAATGAGTAATTTTTTATCATCCAAAAGAACTGACTAAAGTCGGTGTTACAGTAACACCGGTTTTAACCGGTACAAAAATAATGTAAGAGGATAAACAGATTGGAAGATATATCTTACCACAAACGAAAATTACCACATATACAAAGTAATGGTATGCCAAACTTTATAACCTTTAGAACAAATGACAGCATAGATGCCTATGTAAAGAAAATAACCCTTAGCAATCTTGAAAATAAACAAAAACAGTACCAAATAGACAACTACCTTGATAACTCAAAAGATGGTGCATACTTAAACAACACCGAACTAGCTCTAATGAAAGAGATACTTTTTGAGTATGATAACATTTTATATGAACTTGTATGTTTTGCAATTATGCCAAATCATATACATCTTTTAGTCATACCAAAAGATACCCTTAGTAACATTATGAAAAGAGTAAAAGGCAAAAGTGCAAAAATCTTAAATGAGAGCTTAAAAAAAGATGGTAAGTTTTGGGCTAGAGAGTACTATGATAAAGTTATACGAGATGAAAAACAGTTTGAAAATAGTGTTAGATATATACTTAACAACCCTTTGAAAGTTGATTTGAGGGATGCTGATGATAGGGTTTATAGTAGATTTGGGTTGTTATAAAACCGACTAAAGTCGGTGTTACAGTAACACCGGTTTCAACCGGTAGATGAAGATGTGAAAAACCGACTAAAGTCGGTGTTACATAAGTTACAAAAAGTAACATAAACCTATAAATATAGATTACTATTTAGCAAAATAAAATAAGGATTGTATATGTCATTTACAAGAGAAGAAGTAGCAGAGATTTATGTAGCAACATTTAATCGTGCAGCAGATGCTGATGGGTTGGATTATTGGGTTGGGCAACTAGATAGTGGTGCTTTTTCTCAAAGTTTGATGCTTTTAGCTATGATAAATGGTGCTCAAGATACTGAAGAGTTTGGTAACGATGCTACATATATGCAAAACAAAACACAAGTAGGACTTGATTTTGCTGACTCAGGTTTTAATGATGTTGAAAAAGCAAAAGAGGTTATGGAAAATGTTACAGACCATACTGAGACAGTTGATAATGCTCATAATATGATACAAAGTTTACCAGTAGAAGATACTTTTAAATTTACTCAAGATTGGATAAGTGGTAGAACTCTGTATAATATTTATGATGAAAATGGTGATGGTATATACGATGATGAAGTTAGTATGACTTACAATGCTGATGGTACATTTAATGCTGATGTCCTTTCTGGCGAGGATAAGGGTGTGCATGTAACTGGTACATATTCAACAGATGATAATGGTATTTTAACTCAAATAGATGATGAGGGTACATCATATATCACAGCGATAGAAAGTCCTGTTTTAGATAATACATTGGCTGTAAATTGGAGTGATGAGTATAAAGATATAATATATTTAAATGAACTAGGTCATGAATATTTTATGCTAGATGAAGCTTCTACAGATGTTTTTATGGCTAGTACAGGTTATATAAAGAGTGTAGAAGAAGAGGTTGCTCTTGTTGGTCAAACAACAGATATATCTACATCAGTGGTTGGTATAGCTATAGCATAGCTAATTTTACCTCTAAGTTTAAACTTAGAGGTGTTACTGTAACACCGACTTTAGTCGGTTCTATTAGGTAAAAAAAGTATTAGTTTTTACCAAAAAACTTATAGTAAAAATCTTTAACAACTCTTAGTTTTACTCTGCTAAGTGCGAGTGAGCCTTTTTGTACTGTGCCACTTGTTAGAGTAGTTCCTGCTGCTATCATAACATCATCTTCTACTGTTACTGGTGCTACAAGCTGAGTATCACTCCCCACAAAAACATTTTTACCTATGATGGTTTTGTATTTTTTTATACCATCATAGTTACAAGTGATAGTTCCTGCTCCTATGTTTGTTCCCTCATCTATCTCAGCATCACCTAGATAGCTAAGATGACCAGCTTTTACACCTTTTAAGTTACTTTTTTTAACCTCTACAAAGTTTCCTATATGTGTACTTTCTATGTTTGAAGTAGGACGAATATGTGCTAATGGCCCTATATCTGAGTTTATGATTTTTGAATCTTCAACGATGCTACCAGCTTTTATATGTGAGTTTTCTATCACAGTATCACCAGTTATACGGCATCCATTTTCAACTATACATTCACCTTTAAAAACTACATTTTCTTCTATATATATAGTTGATGGTAGTTGCATAGTTACACCATCATTCATCCATCTTTCTTTTATGCTGTTTTGCATTATAACTTCTGCATCACTTAAATCTTTTTTAGAGTTTACACCTTTAAAATTTTCCTCATTTACTAAAAGAGGGACTATCTTTAAGTTATCTTTTTTTGTCATTGAGATAACATCTGTCAAATAAAACTCTTTTTGAGCATTGTCATTATTAAGTAATGGTATGTATTTTTCTATAATATTTTTGGAAAAGGCATATATACCAGCATTTACAGTTGTTACTTTTAATTCATCTTCTGAAGCATCTTTTTGTTCAACTATAGATTGTACTTGATTATCATCTATGATGACACGACCATAACCAGTAGGATTATTTAGGTCAAATATAGACATAATCACATCTGCTTTGGTATCTAAGAAACCTTGAAGTGCTTGAGCTGTTATAAGGGGCATATCACCATTTAAAACTAAAACTTTTTCATTTTTTGGTTTTACATTTTTCATAGCACCACCAGTTCCTGGAAAGTTGTCTGCATCTTGAACTATAAAAGTTATGTCATCAAAAAAACTACCCATCTGTTTTATAACTTCATCTTTTTGATGTGCTACAACAACAGAAATATCGTTAGAAATCTCCTTAGAAGTTTTAATAATATGATAAAGCATAGGCTTACCGCAAATTGAGTGTAAAACTTTTGCTTTTGTAGATTTCATACGGCTACCTTTACCAGCAGCGAGAATAACTATGCTTATTTTATTTTTATCCATTAGTAAATACCTTTTAATTAGATTATATTTTGAAATTATAGCAAAATTGTGGTATTATAAGCCCATAATTTTTTATAAATATTTATAAGGTAAGTGGATGGATTTAGGTACAGTCATTGGTTTAGTTTTAATTCTTGCTCTTTTATTTGGATCAATGGCAATGGGTGTTGGTATAGGTGCATATCTTGATGTACCATCATTTCTAATTGTTGTAGGTGGTTCTATTGGTGCATTGATGGTT
>Ga0256842_1000483_pt1 | contig 35355 bp, 33 predicted proteins | sample 4559240metaG_FD_185973 | JGI IMG/M metagenome (GOLD analysis project Ga0256842, IMG submission 185973) | Hydrothermal vent microbial communities from Guaymas Basin, Mexico - 4559-240 | ecosystem: Environmental > Aquatic > Marine > Hydrothermal vents | place: Mexico: Guaymas Basin | collected...
AAAATTCTAAGCGCCGTTGATGTTCCCATATACAACTTCAGAAGGAGGAAGGGAATACTTAAGCATGTTGTTATTAGACACGCTTTTTCGACGGATCAAACTATGGTGATATTTGTTACAAAAACAGAAGGATTCCCTCAGGCTAAAGTGTTAAAAAGGCTTCTTTTAAAAGAATTTCCGTGGATATATTCTGTAATACATGTTATGAATTCTAAAGATTCTGCGGTTTTAAGAGGCCCTTATAGAACTTTGCATGGTGAGGGCATCATAGTCGAAAAGTTTGACTGGGAAGAGTATCAGATCCCCCCAACAGCTTTCTTTCAAAGTAATTACTATATAGCTAAAAAACTTGCCAATTTTGTTTTCGAAGAAAGTGAACTTTCCGGCAGTGAAAAAGTTCTTGATCTTTACAGTGGTGTTGGACTGTTTTCTCTGCGGCTATCCAGCGCAGCAAAAAGAGTGGTTGGAGTTGAATCGAGCAGAGTTTCTTACAAAGCTGCCGTTTCAAATTCTCATATAAACGAAAGAAGAAACACTCAATTCGTAAATGCGGATGTTTTAGAGTTTTTGAAAGGAAGCGAAGATAACTTTGATATAGTTATAGTAGACCCTCCAAGATCGGGAATGGGGAAAGAAGTAGTTTCGGAGCTGTTAAAGATAAGCCCGAGAAAGGTGATATACATCTCCTGTGAACCATCAACTTTGGTAAGAGATGTGAAGATATTGACGGACGCTGGATACAGACTGGAAAGAGTAGTGCCTTTTGATATGTTTCCTCAAACCTTTCATGTGGAAACAGTCGCAATTATCTCAAAGGAATAGACTATTTATGCAGATAGTGGTATACATTAACAGTGTTATTATTCATGTTTTATGATACCTCCATGTAAGGATTTTTTTAGCGTAGATAGGAGGTTAAAGGAAAGTAACTGGTCATTATTCTCCCGTATAGCTGGGGTTCTAAATAGGTGTATACTTGATGAATTTGGAATGTTTGTATATAATATCTAAGGCTGTTGGGAGGTCGTCTAATTGGCAGGACAGCGGACTCTGGATCCGCCGGTGGAGGTTCGAGTCCTCCCCTCCCAGCCAGTGAGGGTGGCACGAAAGCCACCCTTTTCTTCTTTTTAAGGAGGTGCCACGTATGATTATAGGATATGTAACTGGAAGTGAAAGAACCTCTCCATATGAATTTTTCATAAGAATGAAAAGCGACTTGGGGAAATTACCAAATTACGTTCCAAGAGTGGGAGAAATCATTAGGGTTCCGTTTGAATATAAGAATCAGGGGAAAATTGTTATATATGGGGTTATAACCGAGGTAACATCGAGTTGGGATGGTTATCAGATGCCAGGTTTTGAAGAAAGACTTGTTATAGAGAAAAAAGCAAAGATGGCGTTAAGAACGTTCACAGCGAAAGCTATAACAACGAGGATTATCTCAGAAAAAAACAAATTCAACCCACCTGACGTTCCGCCAATTCCTGGAAGTCCCGTTTACTTAGCAGAAGGGGAAGAAATTGCGATAGGACTTTCCTTTGATGAAATAAAGGAAAAAGGCAAAGCATTACCCGTCGGAATACTTGATAATGGTTATCCTGCTTACGTTGATCTTGATTATATTCTTGGAGAAAACGGGGCTCACATCAACATTTCCGGGCAATCGGGAGTGGCTTCAAAAACCTCCTATATGACATTTCTTATGAGGTCGATTATTGATACTTTAAGAGGAAGAATTGAACCGATCTTCATTGTGTTCAATGTCAAAGGTCAAAGTTTAATGTTTTTAGATGAACCCAGCAGAAAGTGGCAAGATTCGTTGAACACAAGTCAAGGTAAAAGGTGGCTTGATATGTACAAAAAATTGGGTATAAATCCAAAACCTTTTGAAAACATAGAATTTTATGCTGTAAGGGAGAATACCGTTACGACGAAACCAAATTCACTTAGAAATTCTGCTAAGACATATTGGTGGAATACTAAAGAATTTTTTGAGAATGATTTATTTGAACTTATTTTTGACCCTGATGAGCTTTCAAGGAATAGTAACTTGATGCTCGCTGTAGTTACAGTTGAGGAATTCATATTGGAAAGATTGGAGAGAAAGAACTGGAAAAATGATAAAGAGGTTCCAAAAGATAGTTATGAGTTGGTAAGGTTGATTGCAAACAAAGAATCGGAATTGCATAGGAGACTTCAGGAGGAAGGGATTCATAGATCGACTATAAAGCTTCTTCAAAGAAGAGTCCAGCTTGCATCTAAAAGTGGGTTAGAACTTTTGTGGCATAGAGATGAAAACAGTTATAACAAGATAAATTGGAAGGTAAAAGGGAAGATAACTGTTGTTGATATATCTAGGCTCAGAACGAAAATGCAAGCGGTTGTTGTTGGTGCGTTGTTAAAGGATGTAGTAAGGGCAAAGGAGAAAGACGCAAGTTTCATTGATATACCCGTATTTATTTTAATAGACGAATTAAACAAATACTCGCCTAGGTCTGAAAGGAGCGAAATAGCTTCTATATTCAGGGATGTTTCAGAAAGAGGAAGGTCCTTCGGAATAATTCTCATGGGAGCGGAGCAAACCGCATCGGAAGTAGATTACAGAGTAGTGACCCAAGCTTCTACCACTGTAGTTGGAAGGCAAAAGTGGGTAGAATTACAAAAGAGTGAGTATGGACATCTTCTTCCAGAACAAAAGAGAAAAGCAGCTACTCTTGGGAAAGGTGAGATGATAATCGATCAACCGTTTTTAAGGGTTCCAATAAAGATAAGTTTTCCATTCCCAGCATGGGTTTTGAGTGAAAAAGATAGAGGAATTAGTGATAGGGAGATAGACATGCTCTACGAGGTGTAAGAGTAAGGAAGGGGCGGTGCAGCTCGCCCCTTTCTTATGATTCTCTTAACAGACTTAATAAGGCTTTTGCAGCTATTTTTGGTCCTTTCTCTTCCATTCCAAAAACTCCCAGTTGCGTGTAAAGTTCACCCACGAACACCTTATCACTAAAAAGCTTTTTGAAAAATTTCTCCACTATCTTTTCGTGAATTTCTCTTTTCTGGACTGCACCGAAAGGATTAGCGAAGTAGCTAGTAGTTAATCCTTTCTCATGAGTTGTAGATTTTGCCATTCTTTTTCCTTCAGAAAATACCTTGACTGCTTCCTCAATGGTGTTGAACTTTTTCACCGCTGGTTCATCATCTTCTAGTTCTTTATAATTGTTGGCGTAAAGAAGATAATCTACTTTCCAAGGTGTTATTATTACGTCATAGTTTCCAAATGGGACAATTACTCTGGAATTTACCGCACCCGGATTTATGAATATGCTTCTATCCATGGTGGCGTATGCATACTCTTTCGGTAGGTCGTCAAGACGGACAAAGGCACCTATCTCCGTTCCGTAAGCAACCACTTTGCCGTTTTCTATAACCAAGGTTGCCATATCATCAGCAATCATCTCAATTTTTTTAACGTAGCTGTCTTTCAGTCTAACCAATGCTTCCAAAGTTTCTGATTTTCCAGCACCGCTGTCACCAACGAGAGCGATAATCTTTGATTTTCCATTGTCAAAGGTTATCTTAGCTACAGCTCCATGGAGCGGTAGATTCCCATTTTCTATCTGAATTAAATTGTGGAGGGTTAAAATCATTTTCTTCATGTATCCAAAGTAGTCATTTTCCTTTAAAGCAGGTATAAGACCTGCATATATATTGTATTTCGTATCGTAATAGGCTACTCCATTTTTCTCATCATCCTTCACGAATTTTTCAGAAATTCCAAAAAATACAACAGCGTCAGGAAAATCTTCAAATTCTTCGAAGTCACCTAATTTAAAGAGATTTAAAAGTCCTGAAAGATGCGCCAAGAACTCTTTTTGGGTATAGATGAGCATTTTGAGCTTTCCAACTTTTATTGGTATTCCAAGCCAATAACCATTCAATTTTAATTTATCAATGACATCACCCTTTTTTACAGGAAAAACTCCTTTTCTTTTATTTGTCCATGTTTCAAATACCACAGGTGGGTAAAGAACTCCACCCCAAACAGACGGAACATTGAACCCAAGTTTTTTCGAAATCTCCAGTTTATCAACCAGAAAGGCTGCTTGAACACCACTGGGAAGCTGCCGCAAAACTTTACCAACACTGTTGTTTATATGGAATAAAAGTTCTCTGTATGTAGAGCGGACTAGCGATGCAAAGTTATCCCCAGCTTTTGCAAGCTTGTATTCATAGTAGAGTCTTTTAACACTGTTTTCATAAGGAAGCTTTATAACCATGAACCTGTGTCTCTCTCTCCAGAAATTGTAAAGTTTTTCGACAAATTCAGCAGCAGCGTCTCTGTTGTAGTCCAACGATTCAGGAATTGTGAGTACTAAAGATAAGAATGTAGTTACGATGCTTTCTGAGCTTTTTGAACTTTCATCATGACAATAGTTGGAGGTTAAATCATCAATTTCTTTGAGAAATTTTGAGATTTTTGTGTCGTTTTCGTATTCGAGTATCAATTCCTTTACCAGCTCTTTGAATGTTTCTGATTTTAAAATTTGAGAAGGTGCGATATATTCAATAGAGCCATCTACAACGACGCTTCTTGATTCAATAACAATCTCCCCCTTTCTTAAGACTTTAGGAATATTATTATGAATTTTTAAAAATGTAAATGATATAGATACAATGTTATTTGAAACAAGTAAATTTTATGCTATAATACCACAAACATTTTTGGTGTAATATTGGGAGGGAGACGTTCACAAATCTTTCGGGGGTGATAGTGAATGGGGTTCAGTCCAGGTAGCTTTTTCTTGCAAAATCTGTTCAACGCGATCATGCTTGGTGGACTATATGCATTGATCGCGGTTGGATACACTATGGTATATGGTATCTTGAGATTGATCAACTTTGCCCACGGTGATATCATGATGATGGGCGTCTATTTTGCTTTCTATGCAGCAACTATACTTTCCTTAAGTCCTATCCCCGCAGCAGTTGTAGCTGTACTAGGAGCGGCCGGACTTGGTTTCTTAATCGATAGGATAGCGTATAAACCTTTGAGAAATGCTCCAAGAATATCCGCACTTATCACCGCAATTGCTATGTCGTTTTTCCTTGAAAGTTTTGCAGTAGTTGTTTTTGGCGCAATTCCAAAGTCGTTTCTTTCCGTATTCAAGGACAGAACTATACTTAACAAGGTTCTTACCATCGGAGGGGCAAGGATACCTCTTTTAACATTCTTAGTCATTGTACTTACGGCGGGTATATTCGCCGTTGTGTTCTGGATAGTTTACAAGACAAAGATAGGAATGGCTATGAGAGCCATTTCGATGGATATACCAACCACATCCCTTATGGGAATAAATGTTGATATGGTTATAGGTTTCACTTTTGCTCTCGGTTCAGCTCTAGCCGCTGCAAGTGGCATAATGTGGGCAATGAGGTATCCCAACGTATACCCCTACATGGGATTCATGCCAGGAATGAAAGCCTTCATTGCGGCAGTCGTAGGTGGAATAGGTTCTATACCTGGTGCTATTGTTGGAGGTCTTATCCTCGGAGCTATAGAAATATTTGCGGTTGCGTACTTTCCAGATTTGTCAGGATACAGAGACGCATTTTCCTTCATAATACTCATTGTCATTCTTCTCATAAAGCCATCTGGAATATTAGGTAAAAAAGCCATAGAGAAGGTGTGAGAGCATGGTGGAGAAGAGGCTAAAAACATCAACAAAAGTTTGGCTCACCATTATCTTTATAATTTTCATGGGTTTTCTTTTATGGATAGCTGATAGAACTTTTGATGATTACAAATTAAGAGTTTTGCGGCTTATTGCAATATATGGAATAATGGCGGTGAGTCTGAACCTCATAAATGGAATAACTGGTGTCTTCTCTTTGGGACATGCAGGATTTATCCTTATAGGAGCTTACACCGCGTCACTCCTTACGTTGACACCAGAACAGAAGGCAATGTCGTTTTTGTTTGGAATACAACCGTGGATTGAAAAACTTCACACAGATTTCTTTACAGCAACAATAGCTGGTGGAGCTATGGCGGCGTTCTTCGCGTTTCTGATAGGATGGCCTGTTTTGAAACTTTACGGTGATTACCTTGCCATTGCTTCATTGGGATTTGCAGAGGTTGTTAGGATTTGGGCGAACAACGCAATGACAATAACAAACGGTCCTCTAGGGCTTAAAGCTATACCAGAGTACTCCAATACATGGTGGGTTTATGGATGGTTGTTATTTACAGTAGCTTTTATATCAAGCTTGGTATATAGTTCTTATGGTAGGGCACTAAAAGCTATAAGGGAAGATGAAATAGCTGCAAGAGCTATGGGAATAAATGTGTTCAAACACCAGCTCCTTGCTTTTGTAGTTGGAGCGTTCTTTGCAGGAGTTTCAGGATCGCTCTATGCACATTGGCTTACGACAATTGATCCAAGGCTTACAACGATGGGGCCAATGCTCACCTTTTATATATTAATAATGATAGTTCTTGGCGGACTTGGAAGTATAACTGGCTCTTTGATAGGTGCAGCAATCTTTGCAATACTCTTTGAATGGCTTAGGAACTTGGAGCAGCCATTTACATTCTTTGGAATTCATGTTCCTGGAATACCAGGGATGAGAATATTGGTTGTTTCGGTGATATTTATACTTGTTATGATCTTCTGGCAGAGGGGAATCATGGGAAGAGAAGAGCTTACTTGGGAAAACCTTTACAGATGGTTCTCAAAGTTAAAGCGGGAAGGTGAAAAGTCATGACAGAAGTCGCTAGAAAACCACAGGAAGAAGTTAAAACGAGCGAAGAATTTCTTCTTAAACTTGATCACGTGACAATGCAATTTGGAGGATTGATCGCAGTTAATGATTTCGATAATGGAGTTAAAAAATATGAGCTTTTGGGACTTATAGGTCCTAACGGTGCTGGAAAAACGACGGTGTTCAATGTTGTAACCGGCATATACTATCCAACGAAGGGAAGGGTAATATTTGATGGAATAGATATTACTCCGCTTAAACCACATCAAATAACGCACCTTGGTATTGCAAGGACATTCCAGAATATAAAGCTTTTTTACGACTTGACAGTTCTTGATAATGTTTTAGTTGCACAGCACCATGAACTTTCAAATCCCGATGCTGATAGGATATTGAAAAAGCATGGCAAACCGCCAAAGAATACTAAAAAATTTTGGTTCTGGAGAGCGGTATCGAAGCTTGGATATATAAAAAAGGAAAAGGAGATGGTTGAAAGAGCAAAAGAACTTATAGAAAGGGTAGGCCTATCGCATGTTATGTATGAAAAAGCTTCTGCGCTCCCATATGGAGAGCAAAGAAAGTTAGAGATTGCAAGAGCCTTGGCTACAAAGCCAAAATTGCTTCTTCTTGACGAACCTGCCGCAGGAATGAACCCAAAAGAATCAGAAGATCTAATGGAGTTCATTAAAAGACTCAAGAACGAATTTAAAGTCACTATATTCCTTATAGAACATGATATGAAAGTCGTTATGGGAATATGTGAAAGAATAATAGTTATGGACTATGGAAAGATCATAGCAGAAGGCACACCAGAAGAAATCCAGAGTAATCCAAGGGTTATTGAGGCTTACCTTGGAAAGGAGTGGAAAAATGTCTGAAGAAATAGTTCTTAATATAGAGAATTTGCACGTTTACTATGGAGCTATCCATGCTATAAAGGGAATTTCCGTTAAGGTTCCAAAAGGAAAGATAATAACTTTGATAGGCGCAAACGGTGCGGGTAAGACAACAACGTTGTCTACGATAGCGGGTCTTGTGAAGGCGAAAAGTGGAAAAATAACTTACAACGGTGTAGATATAACCAACAAGCCTGCTCACACCATAAACAGGATGGGAATAGCGCTTGTCCCAGAGGGGAGAAGAATATTTCCTGAATTAACGGTTTATGAGAACTTAATGATGGGAGCTTTCAATAGAAAGGATAAAGAAGGCATTAAACAAGATCTTGAATGGGTTTTCGAACTCTTTCCGAGGCTTAAAGAAAGGCTATCCCAGCTTGGTGGTACACTCTCTGGAGGAGAACAACAGATGCTTGCAATAAGTAGAGCTTTGATGAGCAGGCCTAAACTTTTGATGATGGATGAGCCTTCCTTGGGATTGGCACCAATACTTGTTGAAGAGGTTTTTGAGGTCATAAAGAAAATAAACGAAGAAGGAACTACCATACTTCTTGTTGAACAAAACGCCTTTGGAGCTCTTAAGATATCACACTATGGATACGTTCTTGAGACAGGAAGTATAGTTCTTGAAGGTCCGTCGGAAGAGCTTCTTGCCAACGAAATGGTTAAGAAAGCATATCTTGGTATGGGATAAGGGGGTGGAAATGTGCTTGTAAAAGATGTTATGACGAAAAAGGTTATTACAATTACTCCAGAGACCAGCTTTTCTGAGGCTATGAACATCTTGAGAATGAATAAGATTAGGAGACTTCCAGTTGTAAAAGATGGAAAGATAGTTGGTATAGTGACAGAAAAAGATTTACTTAGAGCCTCTCCGTCATCGGCAACTACTCTTGATATATGGGAATTGAATTATCTTCTAAACAAACTCAAAGTTGAGGAGATCATGACAAAGGATGTAAAAACGGTGAAGGAAGATGAGCCTCTCGAAGATGCGGCGTACATAATGTCCAAAAACAAAATAGGAGCTCTTCCGGTTATTAATGAGGAAGGAGAACTTGTTGGAATTATTACAGAAACGGACATATTCAAGACGTTTGTAAAGATGCTTGGGGCAGGAAGAAAGGGTATAAGATACACCTTTGAGGCGGAAGATGAACCAGGAGTTATATACAACATCTCAAAATACGCTACAGATGCCGGCGCAAATATCATAGCCATATCGAGCTATCCTCTTGATAATGGAAAGTACATCGTTGTTGTGAAGATAGAAAATGTTGATCATAACAAGTTCCTTGAGTATTTGAAAAATTGTAAGAAGGCAAAACTTCTTTACTTCAATGAGTAAATAATATAAAATAACTGTCAAATTCTTTTGTAGGGAGGTGGTGGCAGTATGAGGAAACTTCTTTTGGTGGCTTTTGTGGTTCTTTCTCTGGTGGCATTTGCAGCAACTCTTAAGATTGGTGTTGTTCTTCCAATGACTGGAGGTATTTCTGCATTTGGTCAGATGACCTGGGAGGGTGTCCAACTTGCTCACCAGCTTAAACCAACCGCAGCTGGAAACGAGATAAAGCTTGTGCTTCTTGACAACAGAAGCGAAAAGACGGAAGCTGCTAACGCAGTTGCAAGGGCTATAGATAAAGAGCAAGTTGTAGCTATTCTTGGTCAGGTTGCTTCTTCTCACTCTCTTGCAGGTGGAGCAGTAGCGGAGGAAAAGCACGTTCCAATGCTTTCTCCATCTTCAACTAATCCGCTTGTTACTCAGGGTAAAAAGTACGTTTCCAGGGCATGTTTCATTGATCCATTCCAGGGTGGAGCAGCAGCGGTTTTCGCATACAAAAAACTTGGTGTTAGAAGTGTTGTTGTATTTACAGACGTTGAGCAGGACTACTCCGTTGGTCTTACCAACTTCTTTATGAAAGCCTTCAGGAAACTTGGTGGTAAAGTGAAACAAGTTTTCTACAAAACAGGAGACCAGGATTTCACCGCTCAGGTTTCTATAGCCCTTAGGTACCATCCAGATGCTATCTACATCACGGGATACTATCCAGAAGCAGCCCTTATCTCTAGACAGGCAAGACAGCTCGGATTCCAAGGATACATTATGGGTGGAGATGGACTTGAAGCACCAGAACTTATAAAGATAGGTGGAGAAGCTGTTGATGGCATTTACTTCACCACACACTTCAATGCAAGAGGTGCTGCAACAGAAATGTCTAAGAAATTTGTTAAGATGTACGAGGAAAAATATGGAAAAGCTCCTTCCGCGCTAGGAGCGCTTGGATTTGATGCATACTTAATTATTGCTGAAGCTCTTGAAAGGGTTCTTTCCAAGAATCCAAGTCTTGTTAACGATCTCCAAGGCCTCAGAGACGCACTTGCAAAAGAAATTAGAAATACAAAGAACTTTGAGGGAGCTTCAGGATTCATTACCATTGATGAAAACGGTAACGCAATCAAATCAGTCGTGGTTGATGTTGTTAAGGTAAACGCTCCAGCGGGACAACAATTTGACTTCGCAGGAATAGTCAATCCAGACGAGATTCCACGGTAATTTACAAGAAATAAGGGGGCGTTGAAGCCCCCTTTTTTTATTTACTTTCTTTCATCAATACTAGTGTTCTTATGTGTTCCCTCTCTTCATCAATTATCGCATCTATCAGCTTTCTTGTTTTTTCATCTCTTAGCCATGCTTTAAGTTCCGTGTAAAAGATAATTGATTCCTTTTCCATCACTATAGAATATTCAACGATATCCTCAAAACTTTTGCCTTCCACCCATTTCATCATGTCTTCAATTTTAGGAAAAACTCTACCCTCTGTATAGTTTTTAAGATATAACAATGCTTCATCACTATCAATATAGATATCATCTTCAAATTTCTCTGCAAGGCATCTGAACCTTGCAGCATGCTTCTCTTCTTCTTTTGCCATCTTTTCAAAGAATTCTTTATATTTCTCATTTTTAACTTTCTTTGCAAGGGTTTCGTAGAACTTCTTTCCCTCTTCTTCTATGTTTAATGCGGTTTCTAAAAGCTCTCTTACCGTCATATTCTAATCACCCCTTACCATTATCACCTTGATTCAAATTTTAACATAAAATACTACAAAAATTGAAATCTTTTTGTAAAAATTACGCAAGCCTTATTGGCATGACTATGTAGAAATATTCTTCTCTTTCTAGACCTTTTATCTTAAGCGGAGCCGTTGAATTCACGAAATAGAGCTCTATTTCTTCCGTATCTATCTTTCTGAAGGCTTCTTGTAAGAATTTAGGATTAAACGCTGCCTCTATGGCTTCTCCTTCAAAATCGGCTTCAAGTTCTTCCCTCGCTTCCCCGTAATCAGGGCTTCTACTCGTTAAAACGACTACTTCTTCTGAAGCTTCTATCTTAACAGCGTCACTTCCCTTCTTAGCAATTATCATAGTTCTTTTTAGCGCATCCAAAGCATCTGTTTTTGATAAAACAATCTTTGTGTTGTACTCAATTGGAAGAACCCTTCTATAATCGGGAAAATCTGCATCAACAACCCTCATTGTAACTTGCACATCTCCGGCTTCTACGGAAAATCTTTTGCCATCATATCTCAATTTGACGGATGGTTCACTTGTGTTGTTAATTACGTTTTGAAGCTCCTTCATACTCTTTAGGGAGATGAGAAAACTCATTCCAAGGGTTGATTCAAGATCTTGATCTATCAAAGCTAGCCTGAAACCATCAGATGCAACTAACCTCAAACCAGTTTCGGTAAACTCCCAATAAACCCCATTTAGATTTTTCATGAATTCATCGGTTGCAGCGGCATATATGACTTTATCTATCATGTCGTCAAGGATTGAGGTGTCTATTTCTACAAAAGCGTCGGTTTCCGCAAAGGAGAATTCTGGGAATTCCCCTGGATCCATTGTAGATAAAGAAAAACTGGATTTACCAGAATTTATGTGAAGAACATCCTCATCGTATTCTAAAACAACCACATCGTTTGATAAACTCTTGACTATATCCATAAACGTTGAAGCATCTATCACAAACTTTCCCTCTCCTTCCACCTCGTCAACTTGGAGAGATGCTCTCACTCCTGTTTCCATGTCAGTTGCATTCACAAAAACGCCATCGGGTGAAACTTCAAACAAAAAACCTGCCAATACGGGCTTTACGCTCTTTTTTGCGACAGCTTTTGAGGCCATAACTATTTTGTCCTCTAGTTCACCTTGATTTACAACGATTCTCACTTAAATCCCCCCTTATCTGGATCATACACTTTCCCTGTTTTATTTTACAACAAAAGCCCCCTTTCGGGGGCTTTTTACATCATGCAATTTTTATGAACAATTATTTACCGATATCAGAGCATGTTTGCAACTTTTTCGAGAAGGTCCACTACCCTGTTGCTGTATCCAGCTTCATTGTCATACCAAGAGAATACCTTTACAAGTTTTCCTTCAACTTTTGTAAGTGTAGCGTCAAATATTCCGGAGAATGGAGTACCAACTATATCAGAAGATACTATTAACTCTTCGTTGTATCCAAGTATTCCTTTAAGATAGGTTTCAGAGGCTTCTTTCATTGCATCGTTAATTTCTTCAGCCGTTACCTCCTTTTCAAGAACTGCAGAAAAGTCAGAAATGGAACCGTCAGAAGTCGGAACCCTTATCGCCATACCGTCAAGCTTTCCTTGAAGTTCTGGAATAACCTTGGTGACAGCTACAGCTGCACCGGTTGTAGTGGGAATTATATTAACAGCTGCCGCCCTTGCCCTTCTAAGGTCTTTATGTGGCAAGTCAAGAATCCTTTGGTCGTTTGTGTAGGAATGAACAGTCGTTAAAAGCCCACTGACTATTCCAAATTTGTCGTGAAGAACCTTCACAACAGGTGCAATTGAATTTGTTGTACAAGAGGCGTTGGATACAACTATATGTTCCGGTTTTAGCCAATCATCATTTACACCCAAGACTATCGTTACTGAATCATCGGTTGGCTCACCTTTAAATGGAGCTGTAACTATAACTTTCTTTGCACCAGCTTTTATATGCTTTTTAGCCTTTGCCGGATCTCTGAAAACTCCTGTTGATTCGATTATTATATCGACTCCTAGATCTTTCCATGGAAGTTGTTCAGGATCTTTTTCCGCATAAACCTTTATAAATTTTCCATCAACTTCAATGCCATCATCTCTGCTTTTAACTTCACCTTTGAACTTACCATGAACGGAATCGTATTTTAAAAGGTGAGCCAATGTTTTTGGGTCAGTCAAGTCGTTTATGGCAACTATTTCGATGTCAGAAAGCTTTCCTTCCTTTTGTCTTTCATGAATTATTCTAAATACAACTCTTCCGATTCTTCCAAAACCGTTAATCGCTACCTTTGCCATACTGTAGCACCTCCTTTTTAAAATGGTAGATTTCCCGAACCACCCAATCCTATTGATGCTAATCCGCTTTCCATTATTTCCTTTCTCTTCTTATTTACTTCTTGCAGGGCCTCATTTATAGCTGCTATTAGTAAATCGTTAAACATTTCACGATCCTCTAAGATATCTGTATCGTATTCTAAACCAATCAAGCGATAATCACAAGCCATTTTAACTTTAATGGCGCCACCACCTGCGGTTACTTCGACTACTTCTTCTCCATATTTACTTTCTATCTCTTCCATTTTCTTTTGAAATTCTTCTTGCATCTTTGCTAAATTTTTTAATCCTCCACCACCCTTTCTCAAACTCTTTCCACCTATCCCTTTGATCTTTTTCAAGACTCCTCCCCCTCTCCATCAAAGAGTGTCATTAATTTTTTCTTGATCTTTTTAGTTCTTTGTGTTTCCTCTTTTGATTCAACTTCTATCATATAATCTTTTCCATGAACCTTCTTAAAAGCGTCTTCCGCTTCAAAAATCTTTTGTTTTAATACCTCATAGTGGACCTTCTTTTCATTTGAGAAGATCACCTTTATTTTGTTTCCTTCTATATGTATTTCATCAGCCATAGAAAGAGCTACATATATAGAAAGATCCCCTTCCTCTTTGAGATATTCTATAACTTTGTCAACTTCTTTTGGAATCCCTCTCGCTTCTACATTTACTTTCTGCATTTCTACCTTAGCGATATCAAACCGTTCTTCTTTCTCTATCTTTTCCTGCTTAACTTCGCTTTTTACAGTTTTTTTCGTATCTTTCTCCGATGATTTTAAGGAAGGATTCAAATTCTTGCACATAGAGATGCTAGCTGTTTTAAGATAAAGCTTTTTATTTTCAAAAAACCTCAAATCTTTTAATATAGTAAGAAATTCTTTTGATAAACCTATATACTCGTACCTTCCAGAAGAAATTTCCTCTAAAAGATAATCTATTGTTTCTTGAACCAACACGCTCAAATCCTTTCCCGATCTATAAACTTCCTCAATAACGTTAACTATTTCATTCACGTCACTGGAAACTAAGGCATCTATGTATCTTTTCACAGTCTCGATTCCAACAAGTCCCAACGCTTCTTCCACATCTTTTAGGCTTATCTCACTACCTGCAAACTTCCAAGTTTGTTCGAGCATCGTTAGGGCATCTCTCATACCACCCATGGATCTTTTTGCTATAAACTTCAGTGCATCATCGCTGGCGTTTATTCCTTCCTTTTCAGCTATCTCTTTTAGCCTTTTGTATATCAGGTCCTCGCTTAGATTTCTGAATTCAAGGACTTGACAACGGGAAATGATTGTAGGTGGAACTTTTTCCAAATTGGTTGTTGCCAGAACGAATACAACATGCTCTGGAGGCTCTTCCAAAGTTTTAAGCAACGCATTAAAAGCCTCTTTCGTGAGCATATGAACCTCATCTATTATGTAGACCTTTACTTTACCTTCAATCGGCCTGAAAGATGCTGCTTCTCTCAATTTTCTGATTTCATCAATTCCTCTGTTGGAAGCTGCATCGAGTTCGATAATATCCATGAACGTTCCTTCATCTATAGCTTTACAAGCATAACATTTACCACATGGTTCCGCTCCTTGACGATTTTCGCAATTCAAAGCCTTTGCCAGTATTCTAGCTGTTGTTGTTTTTCCCGTTCCTCTTGGCCCAGCGAATATGTAGGCGTGAGAAACTTTCTCCTCTTCTATGGCTCTTATTAAAACTCTCTTTACATGATCCTGTCCAACAAGCTCACTAAACCTCTTTGGCCTATATTTTCTGTATAAGGATTCCATAGGCTCACTTCCTTTATAATTATCTGGTAAAATACACATAGTTTATTATACCAGCAGAAATAGGAGTGGGAAATGTGAAGAAAACGATTATATTTATACTTGTCACCGCCCAACTTATTGCTGTGGCAAATAGTGAAGTGTTTTTTGGCGGTAAGTTTATCATATACTATAATGAGGATTACTACTCTTACGAGTGGTTGAAAGAGTATGTAACCAACCTCAGGGCACTTCATGGGCTGAAGACGGAAGAAAGGTACGTACTTGATCTTAAAAGAGCTATCGATAGAGCATCTGCAGAAACAGGGCTGGATCCACTTTTAATTGTTTCCGTTATAACAGTTGAAACGGAATTCAGGAATGTTATTGGAATGGCTGGAGAGCTTGGACTTATGCAAATAAAACCGGAAACAGCAGAATTCGTTGCTCGAGTGTATAACCTTCCTACCCCTAAAAACGGTTGGAAGGTCCTATTTTGGGATTACGAATTGAATATCCTTTATGGCTCCTACTACCTCAAATACCTCTTGAATAGATATAAAGATCTTTCCAAAGCTCTTGAATACTACAATGGAAGTAAATGGAGAAAAGAATATGCAAGGAAGATTATGGAGCTTTACGAAGAACTGAAGTCCGGAAGCTGAACATTTTTCAACAATTCTTCACTATGTACATTGAAAAGGGCTCCTTTAGGTGACTCATTATAAAATGGTCTTCGGCAGTTTGGGCAGCCTTGGGTTAGAAAAGCTCTTTTTATATAAAGCTCATCAAAGTTAGAAAGATTTATTTCAAAGTCAACGATTTCACCATTTTCATTGAATTTAATCATGCTGAATTCAATCGCTCCTTCCTTTAGAAGAAAGTGGGCAAGTTGGATTTTCCTATACGAAGTAAGGGATGGTCTTTCGTGGTTTTCGAGCTTTGTACCTTTAATAGGAGTAAATGCAAAGAGTGCTATGGTTATCTTTCTTTTTAAAAGCCAATCTATAAGAGTTACAATATCTTTTTCTGTTTCTCCAAGCCCAACTATCAGGTGGGTTGTAATCTTTCCAGGATATTTTGAGGAAGATTCTTCCAAAAGTTCTAATACTTTCTTTAGACTTCCACCTCGAATTTTTCTATGTAGCTCTTCTGTAGCAGCGTCTATGGATATTCCAACCATGTCTGCACCATTTTCAAAATACATTTTAACCTCTTCAAAACTAGTGGCTCTAACAGAAACAGATATAGGTTTTCCATGAAATGTATTTAAAGCTTTGACAACATCCTTTTTGTATCCTGGATAGGAAACCACCTGAAGACAAATTCTTTTTATATATGGACTCTTTGCAGCTCTGTTAGCTGCTTCAGAAAGATTTATCTCTTTCCAAATAACCCTGGATAGGAACTTGTTGGGGGTTTTTGCACTTCTAGCGTGAGAACAAAACCAACAATTAAAAACGCATTTTCCATCAAGCATAAAAAACGCTGTTTGTTGCCCCTCTACGATCCTCTCATTGTAGCCAAGCAAAGCCAATGTGCCATAAGACGCTCTAAGAACCATTTATTCACCTTCTTGCAATTTTATTATTAGATTTTCTTCAGAGAAGTTAATCTTCTGGCCATTGATTGTTTCTGGGGGTTTTCTGCCTGAAAGATATATCTGTAGCGCACTTTCCATGTTTAGCTTTCTTAGATAGCTGTTTTTTATCCTAGTATAGTTTCTAATAATGGAATCTATTCCAGAAAATGCAATATAAAATATTAGACCAGAGAGAAACAGTACCACTAATGTTTCAATCATTCCCTGTGCTATTCTTTTCATGACCCTGTATAAGCTTTTACCATAATTCTATCTTGTTTTTCATCAATCACTAAAACTGCTTTGTTTATAGGTTTGCTTATCGAAATCTTTCTTTGAAACATCATGACCTCTACACCGGGATGAATAACTTTCCTTGCAATCACCTTGGCGGTTTTTTTCGCATTACTGTATTCTCGTCTTATTTTGAATAGTTCTCTTTTGTTTTGATCTAACATGTTCTTTAGATACATTATAGTTTGACTAACTTTTTTATAGGTTTCTTCCTTATCTTCTGGTAGCTTACCTCTAATGTCTTTCAGCTTCTTTAAATCCCTTAATATAGAGAATAATTTATTGAGATTTTCTTCGTCCAAAGTTATTTGAGTAGTTAAGAGACGTTCCTTTTCTCTAACTTCTGGATCTATACCTATTTCGATTACAGTTCTCACACCCAAAGAAGATCCTATTTCTTCGGCTTCCACTAAGTTTGATGTTAACGTTACTCCTCCAACTAATACTCCTCTTTTTCCTTTAAGTATAACTTTTTCTCTAGCCTTTATATTGCTGTTGGTTATTGGACCTTCGACCTCAATGGATCTTCCGGCTTCTACATGAGCGTTTTCTAAAAATTTTGCTTTGATGTTGTACTTCGCTCTTATCATTCCTTTTTCTTGTCCTTTGACTCCCGTAAGTTCTATAGAACCCTCGAAGGAAATAACCGTTGCCGCTTCTACTATTCCCTTTATTGTTATATCTTTCTTTGCTTTAACCACGAAACCAGGCTTTACATCACCATTTATCTCAACAAACCCAGGAAAATTTATATTTCCAGTTGAATAGTCCACGTCACCTTTAATTATCAGTACATCATCTATATATACCTCATCGTTTTTAACGACAAGCATTCCTTCTTTTTCAGCCACAAGAGTTCCATCCTGTTTAATTGCTATCCCTGCTCCTATCTTGACCGGTGCGGGTTTCCCTGGATTTGGTTTTACAGGATCACCAAAAATATCCATTCCTGGTATTCCTGGCGATGGCCTAGTAAGTTTACCAATCACATCGCCTTTTTTAACAATTCTTCTACTTTTCTTTGCGGCCATCTCTCTAAAATCAACTTTTCCTTTTTCTTTATTTTTTGTTAAGTTTTCTTGATAGATTTCCAACTTTCCATCATCGCCCTCAATGGGTCTTTTACCAACAGCCACAACATAAGGCCTGTCAAACTCTGGCTTTTCAACAAGTTTTTTAATGTTTTCATATAATATTCCATATCTTACACCAGATTCTTTCAAAGCTTTTAATATATCTTCTGGTGTTAGATAGTAATTTATTCCATCGTCTCTTAAGATAATAGAAGCCATCATTTTATCAGGTGAAATTTTTATTTCATATTTCACAACTCAGTTCACCTCTGATACATACTTTTCCATTTCTTCCAAAGCAATCCGAGCTATCATTTGTTTTCTTCTTTTTTTATCTTTTATTCCAATATCCGGAAAAATGCCGAAGTTTACATACATGGGTTTCAGTTTACCTAAAGCTCCCTTTGATATGTAATGTATGAGGGAACCAAGCATAGTTTTTCTAGGAAGTGGAACGGGTTCTTCCCCATTAACTATTCTTTTTATTGTGTATCCTACATATAGACCTGTTGCCGCTGATTCAAGATATCCTTCAACCCCAGTTATTTGGCCAGCGAAAACGATTCTCTTATCCTTCTTTAAACGAAGAAACTCATCAAGAGTTTCCCTTGAATTTACATATATATTCCTGTGCATAACACCATATCTTACAAATTCTGCATTTCTCAAACATGGTATCAATCTAAACACCCTTTTTTGCTCTCCCCATCTAAGCCTTGTTTGAAAGCCCACGATATTATACAACGTACCTTCTATATTATCCTGCCTCAGTTGGACGACTGCATAGGGCTCCTGGCCAGTTTTTGGATCGATCAAGCCCTTAGGCTTTAAGGGACCATAAAGCAGAGCCTCCTTCCCACTCTTGGCAATATCTTCAACGGGTCTGCATCTATCGAATAAATATTTTTTATCGAAATCTTCTATGGGGATGGTTTCTGCTTTCGTTAGCTCTTCCCAAAATGCCTCATATTCTTCTTTCGTCATAGGGCAATTTATGTAATCACCACTTCCAATACCATATCTATCTCCTATAAAGGCTTTATCCATATCGATGCTTTCTTTAGTAACGATAGGGGCTACTGCATCGAAGAAATGGAAGAAATCTTCTCCGAGAATATGAGTAAGATAGTTCGATAATGAAACTGAAGTAGCTGGCCCCGTTGCTACGACCCATATTTCATTCTCTTGGGGAACTATTTCTGTAATCTCTTTTCTTATTAAAGCAACACCAGCTCCCAGAACTTTGTTTGTCACGCAATCGGAGAATTTGTCTCTGTCCACAGCCAAAGCTTTTCCTGCAGGAACTCTTGTCTTATAAGCACAATCGAGCACTACAGAACCCATTATCTCCATCTCTTTTTTCAATATTCCTTCCGCATTGGAAAGGTCCACAGATTTAAAGGAATTGCTACATACAAGTTCAGCAAGTCCACCTGTACGGTGGACTTCTGTCATTTTTTCCGGCCTCATTTCATACAGATTAACTTTTATCCCATGTTTTGCCAAAAGATAACTGACTTCAGATCCTGCAAGACCACCACCAACTACATTTACTATCAGAACTTTTCACTCCTTATCTGGAATGTTAAATTTTCTTTTTAAATGAAGCAGGTTTCCTTTTGAAGGGATATCTTGCCATTCCATAATATCAAAGACTTTTCTTATGATATAAACTCCTAATCCTCCTTCTCTCAATTCTTCCAAAGGCCTTGGTTTTACCTTGGATGGATCTACCTTTTCACCGAAGTCTCTTATAAGAACTTCCAGGGTGTTATCTTCATGCCAAATTAACGTAAGAATAATGGCTTCGTCTTCCTTTTCTTTATAAGTGTGTTCTATAACGTTGGCAACTGCCTCATCAAGAGCAAGTTCCGTATCAAATATATCTTGTTCAAATACTCCTTTTATCAGGAGAAAGTTCCTTACAACGGCTCTAACGATTCTTACATTTGCCCTTTTGGAAAGAAAGGAAAGAGTTATTATATCTTTCATTAACTATTACCTCCTTCACTACTTTACAGCACTTACCAATACCACAACGGATCTTTCCATAACTTTGTATTTTTTCCCTTCAACCTTTTTAGGAATCGTCAGAAAATCTCCATTTTCAAAGTAAGTGTCTATTACCCTATACCAATTCTTCCCCGATGGAGGTTTAGGAAGTTCAAATATTAGTGGTTCTATCCATTCATTCATTGCTACGTATATATCAACATCACAAGATTCTGTATCCATGCAATCTTTTCCGCTTATCATGAATGCCAATGAACGAGAATAGTAACCAAAATCCGGATTATATGGTTTTACGCCATGCCAACTTATATCTGGTATACCATCTCCCGTAAAATCTTTCCCCGTAAAAAAGTGCTTCCTTCTTAAAGCTGGATGCATCTTTCTAAATTTTATAACATTTCTGAAGAAATTGAAAATGTCAGCGCATTTTTCCTTGAAATCCCAATTTACCCAAGCTATTTCATTATCTTGACAGTAGGCATTATTGTTACCTTTTTGTGTTCTACAAAATTCATCTCCCATAAGAACCATTGGTGTTCCCTGAGAAATCATTAATATAGTTATAAAGTTTTTAATCTGTCTCTTCCGGAGTTTTATTACATCAGGATCATCGGTTTCTCCCTCGACACCATGATTGTATGAGAAGTTTTCATCTATGCCGTCCCTATTGTTTTCCCCGTTAGCTTCATTATGTTTCTCGTTGTATGAGACTAAATCCCAAAGTGTAAAACCATCATGAGAAGTGATGAAGTTTATACTAGCATGAGGCGATTTTCTATAGTAAAGGTCCTGGCTTCCGGCTATCCTTGTAGCAAGCTCTGGAACTACACCATAGTCTCCCCTTACAAATCTCCTTACAGTGTCCCTATACTTTCCATTCCATTCCGCCCAGCCTTCTGGAAACTCTCCTACATAGTATCCACCGGCAGCATCCCATCCCTCTGCGATCAGTTTGACATGGTGAAGTACCGGATCCTCTGCAATATCTTTCAAAAGTGATAAATCTCCTATCCATTCCCCCTGAGGACTCCTTCCCAAAACAGATGCAAGATCGAATCTAAATCCATCTACGTGCATTTCAACAGCCCAGTACCTTAAACTGTCAAGAATCATCTTTTTTACAACTGGATGGTTGCAATTTAATGTGTTTCCACATCCGGAATAATTCAAATAGTACCTTTTATTGTTGGGATTTAGCATGTAATATATGGAATTTTCTAAGCCTCTAAAAGACAAAGTTGGACCAAGCTCATTACCCTCGCCAGTATGGTTGTACACAACATCTAAGATGACCTCTATTCCATTTCTGTGCATCTCTTTTACGAAATCTTTGAAAACAAAAACTTGTTCTCCCAATCTTATTCCAGGAGAATAATTTCCTGTGACTGCAAAGAAGGATAACGGGTTATACCCCCATACATCCTTCAATTTTTCTCCAGTAAATGGATTTACATTTGTATTTGCTTCTGGATTGAATTCAAAAACAGGCATTAATTCAACGGCAGTTATACCAAGCTCTTTGAGATGTTCTATCTTCTCTAAAACCCCAGGAAATGTTCCTGGATACTTTACTTTCGACGTTGGACTCATTGTAAAAAGCCTTACATGCATTTCGTAAATTATCGTGTCTTTCCATGGTATGTCAAGATGTTTATCGCCTTCCCAATTGTAAGCTTTATCATCTATAACAACCGACTTTGTAGGGCTTGTTGCAGAATCTATCGTCGAAAAGGACAAATCTTTCAGTGGTGAGTTTCTATCATAACCATAAACAGCATCCTCATCCCAATTAAAGGAGCCAGTTATAGCTTTAGAGTATGGGTCAGCTAATAACTTGTATACATTGAACCTATGGCCATTCAATGGTTCGTAAGGTCCCTCAACTCTCCATCCATAAAACTGACCGTGTTTTACACCTTTAACAAATATATGCCATATATCCCCTGTTTTATTAACTACCGGATCTAGTTTGAACCTATGGCTTGGCTTGTCATCGTAGTAGTTTTGATAAAGTTCAAGATACACTTGTGTACCATTTCTTGTGAAAACACCAAAATTTACGCCATCAGAATAAACAGTAGCTCCAAGAATAGGTCTTCCTGGAAAAACCTCAAGAGGCTCATCTTTGGATGGATTATCGTAATGAAATTCATATTTATCAAGAGTCAAGCTAATCCCCCTAGTTTAATGATACCAAAAATCCCCCGTTGCCGGGGGATTTTATGTTTTTGCTTTTATGCAGTTTTGTTTATTTCATAGAGGACTTTAAGCTGTTCTAAAGTGTAAACTGCTGGCGGTTCGATTCCGTTGAAATGGGATGCGTATTCTATGGTGTAGGCTCCCGCATTTATAAATATAACCTTATCTCCTTCAGCTATATTTTTCGGTAGGTCTACTTCATCGTATATCACATCAACACTATCACATGTTGGGCCTGCAAGAGTAAACTTCTTTCTTGGAATATCTTCTTTCCCAAAGACTTCTATCTCATATCGAAAGTCCTCTATAGTCTCCATGAGTCCATGGAAAACGCCTGTGTCTATGTAAACCCAGTCCTTTCCAAGCCTTTTTGATCTTAAAACTACACTACTTACCAAAGTTCCTGCGTCTCCTACCATGTATCTACCAGGTTCAGTAGCGATCAGCACACTATTTCCTATATACCTTTTAACAGAATCCATTATTACCGAAGCTATATCTTCTACATTCGGAATAGGCTTTACATGCTTAACTGGCCAGCCACCACCAGTGTTTAAAAAGTCAAGAATTATATGGTACCTCTTAGCTGCTTCGTTGAACACTATCCCCGCATCTTTTATTGCAATTTCCCAATTCTTTGGGTTGTAGTTTTGAGAACCAACATGGAAGCTAACTCCAACTGGTTTCAAACCTCTAAATCTTGCCCAATCAACAAGCTCTACAGCGTGATCTACCGTTGTTCCAAACTTTCCGGAAAGTGGCCAGTCGCTCTCAAGTCCTGAAGTATGTATTCTAACAAATACCTTTGAGCCAGGTGCGTACCTTGCAACTTTGTCAATTTCCATCTCGCTGTCAACAGCAAAAAGCTCTACACCCATGGTGTAAGCTACATCAACGTCTCTTGCTTTTTTTATGGTATTTCCAAAGCTCATTCTGTCTGGGCTAACTCCGAGCTTTATTAGTTTCATGATCTCACCAAGTGACGCTACATCAAAGCTACTTCCTTCTCTGTTCAGTTGTTTCAAAAATTCAACATGGGAATTGGCTTTGACAGCATAGTATATCATTACATTCCCATCAAATGCCTGACAAAGCCTTCTGTAGTTTTTAACTACCTTTTTCGGGTCTATAACCAGAAATGGTGTCTCAACGAAATCCAAACTTTCCTCCAGAAGAGGAGGATACTTCATATCTCTTCACCAACCTCCATCCTAACAAACCTGCTAACCTGAATGTTTTCCCCTATCTTCGCTACTGCTTCAGTTATTATATCTTTAACCTTTTTCCCATCTTCGAAAATGTAGTCTTGTTCTAATAGACAGTTTTCCTGGAAGAATTTTTCAAGTTTTCCTTCGATTATTTTTTCAACTACATGCTCAGGTTTTCCACTATCTTTGAGTTGCTCTTTGTATATCTCCTTTTCCTTTTCTATAACTTCCTGAGGTACAGATTCTCTTGAGACCCATTTTGGATTCATTGCAGCAACTTGCTTCGCCAAGTTGTAAGCAAGTTCTTTGAATTCATCGGTTCTTGCAACAAAGTCCGTCTCACAGTTGAGTTCTAAGAGAACTCCTATTCTTCCATTGAAATGGACATAAGAGGTTATAATTCCTTCAGATGTAGCTCTTCCAGCCTTCTTTGCAGCTTTTGCTGCACCTTTCTTTCTCAGAATTTCCACTGCCTTGTCAAAGTTTCCTTCTGCCTCTTCCAGGGCTTTTTTACAGTCCATCACTCCTGCTCCCGTCATCTGTCTCAGCTTCTTCACCATGTCCATCGTGATCTTCATCCTATGTACCCCTCCCTTTACTTTTTTCTTCAATTAGATTCCGTGTTAGTATATCATAATTTTTTAGTAAAGTCTCTTAGCTTTTTTATCATCATATCGTACCTTTCATCAAGTTTTTTTCTTATATCTATCTGCTTCTTTTCGACTACCTTAAACTTGATAAGAACATCTTGTACATTTCTTTTTGAAAAACCTTCATACTCATCTAAGAATTCCTTGGAAAAGTACTCCGTTTTTTTGCTACTTATCGAAATAAAAGGAACTCCGTAATACATTGCTACTAGATTCGGGTGAAATCTCTCGCTTAGGACCAGATTAGAACACGCAATTTTTTCTATATCTAGCCCTATAGAAATATTGTCGGGATAGGTGCTTATATCATCATCTATATCTTCGTTTGAAGCTATAAAGATTTTGACGTCTCTTCCCACGTCTCTAAGATTGTTCACAATTGATATCCAAAAATTGTCATAAGATTTTGGTACAGCAACAACATCATATTTTTTGATACATCTTATATTCAAAGTTCTTAAGTACTCTATTGATATATCCATTCCAGGTTCTACGTTACCACCGATATGATTTATATACCGTGTGGAAACTCTATCTCGTGGTAAGAAATAGGCATACTTGCTTTTTATTATATCTTTCATCAAAAGACGTGATATTTGCCTTTTCAGTGGTCCAAAACTTGTTCCAAGAAAGACAATGGGTTTTTTGAATAATAAAGAAAGCTTTGCAATTGCATAGTAATAAAGGAAGCTTCTAAAGCTTGTTACATCTTGGAACAATCCTCCTCCGCCGAAAACAACTATGTCTGTTTTTCTTATAGCCGGAACAATATCTTTAACAGAAAACCTTTTGTAAATTTTTACTCCAGTTATTAAGGGTTGATACGTAGGATATAAGATTTCAACAGTGTTAAATCCTACATCCTTTAGGATTTTTCTTATTGCTTTCAGCAAAAGCTCATCGCCAAAATTGCCATATCCGTAGTATCCAACTGCCAAAGCTTTTCTCAGGATAGAATCCCTCCCATATAGAATGATATCATCGGGAGGGAGATTTGTGGTAGACAAGATAAGTGATAGAGTGCTTGTTATAGGAGAAGGAGGATCTGCAAATTCCACTTTAATAGCTGGTAAGAATTGTTCTATATTAGTAGACACATCTCTCTTTCCAGAAAAAGCTATCAAAATTTCCAAATTCTCTATGGATGTCTTTGGGCTTCCAATATCTTATGTGATTAATACTCACTATCATCCGGATCATACGTTCGGAAATTCTGCGTTTGAGGGTTTAGACATTATATCCTCCAGCAGAACAAGGGAAATAATGGAAAAAATGGATTACAATTATATAAAAGCTGTTTGGGGAGAAGAAGAGGCAAGAAAAAATCATATCACCCTACCGAATGTTGTGTTTGATGAGAAAAAACAAATGAGTTTGTGTGGAAGGAAAATTAGTTTGATCCACCTTGGTGGACATACCCCCGACTCTATAGTGATTTTTTTGGAAGATGAGAGTATTCTAGTTGCTGGGGATTTGGTGTTTAATGGTTATCATGCGGAGATAACTCCCGATAGTGCGCTCGAAAAATGGCTTTATGCTCTTGATTATATAAGAAATCTTCAACCTTTCTTTGTTGTACCTGGACATGGGCGTTTTGGTGGATTAGAAATAGTTGGAAAAATGAAGGAGTATATATTAAAGATACAAATGTTTATCCACGGAAGAATCGATGATAGTGAGCTTATAAAAGATCCCAATGTTTCTAAAAGAATGTTCCCCGAGCTTTTCGCATCGTCTATAGAAAACATTTTGAAGTATTCAAAGATCAAGACCCAGGGAGTTTAAAATATTTATCCACATTTATTCCCACAAGAAATTCATTTAAAATCAGCTTTACATATTCATTTCTTTCTCCATATATCGCAACTTCTTTAAGTTTATTTTTATTAAACACAACTGAAACAGAGACAGGCTCTATTCCCAATCTCTTTAAAAACAAAGCACTTGAAAGTGAGAAAGTGTAAAATGTTATTCCTTCTTCAACCTTTTTTCTATAAATAAAGAACGGGGATGACAATACATCCAATGCTTCTTTAACAGTCTTGGTAATTACATCTCCTGATGTTTCCACAGAATCCATATAGAACTTATTTCCATAACCTGAATATATTCTATTTGAGTCAGAAAAGTAGATAAAGGTTATCCCATCTATTATTTTTGGTTTTTTGACCTTTATATAAAAGTCTTCCATGTTTCTAACTACAGCAAAAATTTCCATTTCAAAATCTGCATATGAATTCTTCTCTTTGTTGTATACATGAAAATATAAAGAGGAGTCTATTACAAAGTTCCTCTCTCCAGCTATTGAGGAAAAAAAACTTATAAGTTCACTTTGGGAATACAATATTCCAGTAATTGATAAAAACAATATAGTAAAAAAGAAGCGCAGGATAGCTCTACTCTCTAAAGGCATACAACCTCTCCTTAGGACTTATTATATCCGTAATCCTAACACCGAAGTTTTCGTCGATAACAACAACCTCACCACGTGCTATAAGCTTACCATTTACTAAAATGTCGACAGGTTCACCAGTCAGCTTATCAAGTTCTATCAAGGAACCGACGGAAAGTTCAAGAACTTCTTTCAAAGTCATCTTTGTTCTTCCAAGCTCAACAGTAACTTTGAGTGGTATGTCAAACAATAGTTCCAGTTTATCTGGTGGCACTTGTGGTGTGGTTGTCGCCGGCGCTGACAGTTCTTGAAATTGAACTGGTTGTGCTGTGACTGGTTGAGAAACTTGTGATGGAGGTGGTGTAAATCCTGGAATAGACGCTGCAGCAGGGGCTTGTGTAGTGGGGTGTGGTTGCGGTTGTGCAACAGCTTGCGGTTGTGCTGGGGTAGTAGCTTGTTGAGGTTCTGTTTCTATACCTTTTGCTTTTGTGAACATGTCGTACATTTGTTTTACAAGCTCGCTTCCGAGGATTTGGAAGAATTTAGTCTTTGGCAGACCTTCTATTTCCATATCAAATTCAACTCTTACTACCATTTTATTTGGGTCATCTTCTACAGGCGGAAACTTTGTATTTGGGTCATCGAAATTGTAAACTTCTACTTTCGGAGGAGAAATATTAACGGAGGTACCGAAAAGATCGCTCAAAGCTGTGGCTGCCGATCCCATCATCTGGTTCATGGCTTCCGATACTGCACTGAGCATTATTTCGTTCAATTCTACATTTTCGTCTACTTCTCCATTTCCTCCCATCATAAAATCGGCTATGGCAGCGACTACCTGTTTAGGTAACACTAGCACATTTAAACCATGAAGCCCTTCTATATATTCGATAACTACAACCACCTGTTCTCCACTAAGCCCTTTTCCAACATCAGAAAAGGGCAATTCTTCAACTTTTGGAATAGTTATATTTACTTCCCTTCCTAATATTGTAGACAGGGCAGTGGCAGCTGCCCCCATCGATATATTTCCAATCTCACCAATCATGTCTTTTTCAAGATCTGATAAACTTCCACCGCCTCTAAATGTATCATCAGCGTTTTCACTGTTCATTCCCTTTAAAAGAGCGTCCAGCTCATCTTGAGAGAGGAACTCATCACTCATTCTTTCACCTCCATTTCAATAACTTCCGAAACTTTTGCGGCGTAGTGTCCACGATGAGTACCGGGTATACCCTTGAATTTATCTATACCATTTACTCTGATAATTATAGGATCGTTTTGATGAGTGTTGAGCCTTATAACATCTCCTACGCTTAAATTCAGTATATCCCAGAAGGACAAGGTTGCTTCACCTAAAACGGCGGAGACCTCCGCGTAGGCATCTTGTATACTTTTTTCAAGTTTTTCTCTGTCCTCCTTGTATGTTCTTTGCGAACCTGTTGTAAACCATAGTCTTGCAGATAGCTTTTCTGAGAACGGTTCTATAACAGTAGAAGGCCAACATATATTCATGAATCCCTCTGTCTTTCCAACGGACATGTATAGTGTTACAAGAACAACCATTTCACTTGGTGGCGCAACTTGGACGAATTGAGGATTCGATTCTATATTTTCGATGTTCGGTACAAAAGATTGTATATCCTCCCATGCTTGTGCAAGATGAGTTAATATGCTCACAACTTCTTTTCTCATTATGGCAACTTCCACATCTGTGGGACTTCTGTTGCTTATAGGAATTCCAGGACCTCCAAGAATAAGATCTAAAATCGTATAGAATATCTCTAGTCCCATTTCCATAACCACATTACCAACAAGCTCATTGGCAGAAAAGACGGTTATAAAGGATGGATTTGGCAAAGATCTTGTAAATTCCTCATAAGTTATTTGGTCAACGCTAGCTAATGAAACATTGACGAAACTTCTTACCCTACCCGATAGATAGGTTGATACAGACCTGGCAAAATTTTCGTGAATCATTTCAAAGGTTCTTAGTTGCTCTTTGGAGAATTTACTAGGTCTCTTGAAATCGTAGGTCTTAACGGCCTTTTCTTCCTCTTTTATCTCCTCTATATTAACTTCTCCTGAAGATAACGACTGCAATAATTTATCTATTTCGTCTTGGCTAAGAACATCAGACATTGTTTCACCTCACTCAGTGGAGGCAAAAGCTTTTATTCTTATGTAAACATTTATAACCCCGTAGGGTTCTTTATCCCCCACAAATCCTGTTATCATGTTAGTTGCTTCCTTAATCTGCCTTTTGAGGAGTTCAATACCTGCAGCAGTGGAAAGCTCTGATTTTTCCTTACTAAAGAATATTTTAGACAAAGCATCTAAAATTTCAGAGGACTTATCAGCTATGGCAGCCCTGCAAGCGTCACTTCCAACTTTGAAAATCAGAAAATCAATCACAACAACTTGGTTTGCCCCCTTAAGTGGGAAAGTTTCATTAGAACCTGGAGAAATTAGAACAGCAGTTATTTCTCTTGGTTGAACAAGTTGTGTTGTGCTTGGTTCCTTTGATTTTTGTTCCTTTGCAACGTTACTACTGATAATTTTAGGCGCCATGAACATCAACACCAGATACGACATAGCTCCAGCAACGATCGCCGATATTATTATTGTCATAAAAGGGATTCGGGATTTTTTCTTTTTCTTACCGCCTTCTTCCTCCATTTGTGGGACTTCTTCCTCTGGCATTTTCTGCACCCCCTTACATTGTTTCGTTCTTTATTAGGATGTCGATCTTTCTGTATTTTAACCTCAATTCTTGTAACTTTCTATTGTATTCACCATCAATCTTTGTAATCTCATTTTCCCATTGTTGCTTTGTAATCTCACCTCTTCTAAATTTGGACCTAACTATAGCTATTGCGGTTTCTCTCCATTGATCTAATTGCTTTTTTTCTTTTAATATCGCTTTATCTCCTACACCTACGGGTATAAATCTATCTGGGTTGTAATAAAAATCTATATCAAAATTTCCAGCTCTTATATCTGCTAGTCTTTCTACTTCTCTTATCTTTCTTAGCTCTACTGCAAAGAACCTCGCTACACTTGCAGCTCTTGCCGCACCCAAATGCCAATTCGAAGCATATATCGATGTAGCCGGAAGAGGTGTATCATCAGTATATCCATATATAACAAGCTTATTTGCTGTATGCTCGATTATTATCACACCAATTTTTTTAAGGATCTCTTTAGCTTGTTTTGTCAGCTTTGCGCTTCCTGGGTTAAAGAAAACCATATCTTGTAGCGTAACTAGTATTCCTTCCTTTGTCTCCTTTACCGTTATTTTTCCTTTATATTTTGGATCCGCCATTAATTTTATTAACTCTCTATATACACCTTTCTTTGCAGATATAAGTGGTTCCTTATTTATAGACCTACCTCCCATGAGAACGCTAGGAGGACTTCCACCAAAAGCTAATCTTAACCCTGCTGCGGTTTGTTGGAACTTACCAGGGCTTATATTACTCATAGACAAAAGCAAAACAAAAAATGTTAAAAGCAAAGTAACCATGTCACTATAGGTAGCCATCCACGCCGGTGTACCCTTTGGACATTCTTCTTTTTTAGCCATTATGCAGTGGCCTCCTGTGCTTCTTTTTCATATGTTGCCCTATCAGCTTCTGGCAAGAATGACTTAAGTTTTTCTTCAAGTATTCTCGGGTTTTCTCCTGCCTGAATTGATAAAACACCTTCTAATATCATTCTTTTAAGCTGAACTTGTTTAGCTGCCCTTGATTTAAGTTTATCTGCCATCGGAAGATAAAAAACATTAGCCAATATAGATCCATACAAAGTAGTTATAAGTGCAACAGCCATTGATGGTCCTAACGAAGACGGATCGTTCAAAGATTTAAGCATTGAGATCAATCCTACCAACGTACCTATCATTCCAAAAGCAGGTGCGTATGCGCCACCAGCTTCAAGCAATGCACGCTGGGCGTTTAGGTTATCTTCGAAAATTTCCATTTCTGTATATAACATATTCTTCAATACTTCTGGATCGGTACCATCCACGACGAGTTGAAGAGCTTTTTTCAAGAATGGATCTTCAAGTTCTTCTAAATTCTCTTCAAGAGACAACAACCCTTCTCTTCTAGCTTTTTCAGAAAAAGAGACTAAAGTTCTGATCATTCCAATAAAATCTAGTTTAGGAGTTTTTAGCACTCCCAACATTATTTGAATTATCTTAAACCCAACTTCTTTTGGTTGAGAGGCTATAGTGGACCCCAAAGAACCAACAACTGTTATCAACAGTGATGGTATATCTATAAATGTACCTATATCTCCTCCACTACTCATAAGCCCCATTGCTATAGCCGCTATCGCGAGACCTAAACCGGCCAGGAGGGCTATATCCATACATCATCACCTCTTGTCCAAAGTAAAGAGATCTGCGAATATCCTCCTTCTAAAATTTACCACTTTTTCTACTACTTCTTCCACACTTTCTTTTACTATATATTTATCGCCATTTGTTAAAGTTATTACAGTATCTGGATTTGCTTCTACTATTTCTATATGATCGGAATTAATCACAAACCTTTCTCCATTGAGTCTTGTAACCCAGATCAAATCCCCCACCCCCGCCGATATTCAAATTAAAGATTCATTATCTCTTGATATTGACCAGCTCATTCAATATCTGATCGGATGTAGTAACTACTCTGGCATTAGCTTGAAAACCTCTCTGGGCTATTATCATTTTTGTAAACTCTTCCGCCAAATCAACGTTGCTCATTTCAAGAGCTCCAGGTATCAAACTACCTTTTCCATTTTCTCCTGCTACTCCGATTTCAGCCATACCACTGTTTTCTGATTCAACGTATAATGACTTTCCAACGTCGTATAAGCCAGCTGGGTTTCTGAATGTGGCAAGAGCTACCTTTCCAAGGGTGGTTGTAACACCATTTGTGAATGTACCAATCAATTCACCTTTTTCATTTATTGCAAAGGAATCAAGAACACCTGCTGGATATCCATCTTGACTATCCACAATTGCGGAGAAGTTTCCAGTAAATTGAGTTACATTGTTCATGTTTAAAGTTATCCCAACTTGACCGTCTCCATTATCCGCTCCACTGAATTTAATGTATTTAATTGCGTGATCATCGTTCCAATTAAGATCTGCGGTGGTTGATCCCGTTATAGCTCCGTAATCTTTTATTCTACCAGCTTCATCAAAATTGATAGCACCTCCTATTGCATCGGCAACATCTGGATTTGAACTATCAACACCATAAGATATCTCTTCGCCAGAGGGTATGTAAGCCTTCCAAATCCAAACATTTTTGTGCTGATCGTCGACATATCCTAGTTTTATAAACTCAAAGTAAACCTGATATGGGTTTCCAAGGCTATCGTACGTGGTTACAGCTGTTCTGTACGTTGGATGTGTGTAATCTGGAACCACAAAGTTAGCTGGATCATCAGCTTCATAGAATTTAAATTGGCCTGTGTTTGTTATTACAAGTGTTGCACCTGTCGTAGTTCCACCTGTAACATCGAATTCTCTGTCGGTTCCTCCTGTGTCAAACTGAGCATCGACAACTTCTCCAAATTTGTCAAGTACTACGTGCCCTGTTGCATCGGGTGTTGTTGAGCCGTTTACATACACTTCAAAGGTGTACCTTTGGTTTTCATTGAACGGATCGGTGCTATCGCTTATATCTCCACTTCTTTTAAATATAACTTTTACATCGTAGGAATTGTCATCATCATCTCTTAGGGTTATCTCAAATCCTCTAAACCCAACATCACTTTTTAAATTACCAGAGAAACTGGCCTTTGATGTTTTCTTTGCTGCTAGTGTCATATCCTTGGTTATTCTAAGAGGTTCGATAGGAAGATTGGTGTCAACATAATATTTTTTCTTTACAGAATCCCACTTTGCTGCCCATCCTAATACTTTTAATCCTGATGATGGTTGGACAAGATCACCATTTTCATCAAGATCAAATCCTCCGGCTCTTGTGTAATATCTATTCTGTCCATCTGTAAGGATGAAGAATCCATCTCCTTGAATAGCGAGATCTGTTTTCTTACCGGTTGATTGGAAGGCACCTTGAGTCATTACTTTATCAATTGAACCAACGTTTAAACCTAATCCAACCTGCAGAGGGTTAACTCCACCCATGCTTCCATAGGGTATCTTGGCTGGTCTTAGCATTTGGTAGAATGTAGTTTGAAAGCTAACCCGTGATCCCTTGAAACCAGGTGTGTTGACATTTGCTATATTGTTTCCTACAACATCCATAGCAGTTTGAAATCCTTTGAGCCCTGTTATTCCACTGTAAAGCGATCTGATCATCCTTCCACCTCCTCGGATATCTCTATAATTGATGATATTGGATACCTAGTTCCGTTCATAAGAATGTAAATTTCGTTCCCTTCAAATTGAACGGCCTCAACACGTCCACTTTCAAGTCCTCCTATCTCTTCTCTACTGCCGTCCGGGTTTACCTTATATACCGAATAATAGTACTTCCCATCTGGTAATAGCACTCCTTCGTTGTTTTTCGCATCCCATACATAGTACTGGAAACCTTCATTAAGCTCCCCCAGATCTTTATAAAAGACTTTGTTTCCTTTTGCATCCTCTATTTCAAGAATTACTCTTGCAGGTTCTTCAAGCTTGAAGTAAATTGGAGGAGCTTTTCCATCGGAAACATCTATATCGTTTGCCTTTACTACAACTGTTTTACCAATCATTGAAGAGGCTTGTGCTTTCACAAAGCTAGTATTTGCTGCTATGAAATCCGTTACTGATTTAGTCATATTGGAAATTTGTTCAAGAGAGGTTAGCTGGGTAAGCTGCGAAATCAAATCTTTATTGTCAAGTGGTTCAAGAGGATTTTGATTTCGCAGTTCAGTTATAAGGAGCTCTAGGAAAGCTTGCTTATCAAGCTTTCTTTTCTTTTCTTTGCCCATTGTTCCATAAAGATTATTAAGATATATAGAACTGATATCATTTATCATCACTATTTTCACCCTCTTTCTTTTGTTCTCTTTGCCTTTTTTCTTTATTCTCTTCTCCATACTCCTTGTCCTGATTTTCATCTTCTCTGTAATTTTCGTCGTAGGAATTTCTGTTTTCCTGAGTAACCTCTATTCTTTCGACTGAAAATCCCTGAGAATTCAATCTATCCGATAAGAGATGAATGCTTTTTTCAATAGCATCTTGCGCGTCTTTACCAGAAACCTTGAACCTAATCTCAATATTATTTCCCTCTTTGATGACAATAACCTCTATTTCTCCTAGCCTTGGTGGGTGGAGTTTTACAGTGGCTACCTCTGTGAAACTACTTTCATTTGACCTTCTAACTATTGTTTGGACTATCCTATTGAAAACTTCGTTTACATTTAATGATCTGTTAGAATTCGAGGCTTTTATTCCACCTTCTTCCATTAGAACTTTGTCTGATAAGTTGTTTTTGGCCATATCTAAAACATTTTCAAAAAGGTTTTTATGCGTGTTGCCGTTGCTTTTTGAAACATCATTAGAATTCTCAAAGTATATATTTTTGTATTTAACGCTTCCATGAGAGCTTTTGAATCTTTCTATTGTTTCAAGCATGGTATTCTTCAATTCGTATATAGCCCTAGCATTTTTGTGATTTCCCATCGTGGTTTTTCTAATAACAGTTATTTGCATGCTATCAACAATTGCTTTTCTTTCTTTTTTTAATGCTCTAATTTCATAGAAAGTAGTTGCCTTTGAGTTACTTGAAACTAGGTTTTTCTTTTTCCCTGAAGGAAGATCAGAGACTAAAATCTTTATCTTCTTTGAAATCGATATAAGGTTGTTAATAACATTTTGCAAAATAAGACTATCATCATTAACCACATTCTGGTAAATAGGCCCTTGGTAAACCATGTTTATATTTCCGGAGTCATTTGCCCATTCATTGCCATGTGAATTTTCAGCATCATCTCTGCCAACAAGAGGAACATTTTCAGCATTAATGCCGTCTTCAGCTTGAGATGTAGCACTAGATTTTTCTTTATTTATCCATTGTGGATTAGATTTTTTTTGTAAGGGGTTCGTAGCATTATGTTTGCCTTCATCACTAAATGAATCCAATTTCTTTTCCTGGAGGTTTTCTGGCTTGTTAATTGAAAGGGCATTGTTGAGAAGATTTGAATCTTTGTTAGTCAGTTCACCTTTATGATCTTCATCTATTGAGTTAGCAGGAAGCATTCTTTGCCCTGTATTCTTGTTTCCATTCCTGACTTTTTTATTTGTATTGGTTAGTTCCATTAACCTAGCTCTTGATTGTAGTGTATTAGAATTAGAAGAATTTTTTCTTAGTTCTTTAGCTACATTTGAAGAGGAGATTTCTTCATTCGTACTTGTGATAGGGTTTTTAAGTATTATCTGTTCAATTTCATGAGGATATTTCGCTTCTTTGGTATTATTTGCATCTGAAATCTTACCACGGTTTTTTTCTTTTTCATTGGAAAAGTGCATCAAATGATCATTGTATTTTAAAGCATTATTCTTGTCTTTCAACATACCAAGCCTTTGATTAGTGTTTTTAAGATGGGTCTCAGCTGGTGAATTGATTTGGCCTTTATCATTCTTTGAGATTTCGAGCCTTTGCGTATTTTGGGCGACTTGGGAATTAACAGTTTTCGTTCTGTAACCTTCTAAAACCTTTTTAGAGAAGTTCTTGGTGTTACTTGAACCAGTCTGTGAAGTTGATTCATGGCCAGATGGTGTAGAGGTTGTATGTTCAGTGATTTTGTTGTTCTCTCCAGCCGCTTGCTGCAGGTTTTTAGGTTGCTTTGCATGTATATATGTAGCCTTTGCATCTTTGTTGGTATTGGTATTTGCAGGATTTCCATACTTCATATGGTAGGTGTTTTTAAGATGGGTCTCAGCTGGTGAATTGATTTGGCCTTTATCATTCTTTGAGATTTCGAGCCTTTGCGTATTTTGGGCGACTTGGGAATTAACAGTTTTCGTTCTGTAACCTTCTAAAACCTTTTTAGAGAAGTTCTTGGTGTTACTTGAACCAGTCTGTGAAGTTGATTCATGGTCGGATGGTGTAGAGGTTGTATGTTCAGTGATTCTATTGTTCTCTCCAGCTGCTTGCTGC